>Ga0181528_10002864_pt1 | contig 10637 bp, 7 predicted proteins | sample PEATcosm2014_Bin_47_FD_119742 | JGI IMG/M metagenome (GOLD analysis project Ga0181528, IMG submission 119742) | Peatland microbial communities from MTU Mesocosm Facility, Houghton, MI, USA - PEATcosm2014_Bin10_10_metaG | ecosystem: Environmental > Terrestrial > Soil > Wetlands > Peat | place... | reverse complement strand
GCGCAGGCGCTGTATCACTGGGCCTTCGGCAGCGACCCGCAGTTTGGCGAAACGGACCAAAACGGAAATCCGCAGTTCAGCTATTGGGTGGATTACTATCTGTCCCACTGGCTGCCATCGCCCCCCGGACAGGACATTCTGCAAACCACTACCTCGGGATGCTGCCTGATCGACAGCCTGAGTACGTGGCAGGGCAGCGGCGGCCTGCAATACGACACGCAGACGCTGGCGGCGCGCAACGTGGATGGTTCAGTAGTAGTTCTGATGTCGAATTACGCGCTGCATGCCAGCAACGATAACAACGGCCCCGGCCTCTCGCGCACGTTCGCGCTGGATGTTTCGGCGCTGGGTTCTTTCTCGTCGGCCACGTTGGTAACGCTTGACGCCTCCACCGCCGTTGCCACCGGTCCCGTGCCGCAGTCGCTCGCTCCAGCCGCGCAAATGCAGGTGACGATCCCCGGTTATGGCGCAGCTTTACTGCGGCTGTCGAACGCACAACCAACGATCACCGCCGCGGGCGTCGCTAACGCGGCTAGCGGGCAGGCGGGTGCGGTGGCTCCCGGCGAACTGGTTTCGATCTACGGGTCGGCGCTCGGTCCGGCGACGGGAGCGAATCTGCAGTTCACCAATCCGGTGCTCGTGTCTAATGCTTTGGAGGGCGTGCACGTGCTCTTCGATGGCGTACCCGCGCCCATCACCTACGCGTCGGGGAGCCAGGTGAATGCGGTGGTCCCGTACGGCTTGGCCGGACATGCCGCGACGCAGTTGCAGGTGGAATACTTGGGCCAGGTGTCGGCGCCGGTCACGCTGCCGGTAACTACCGTGTCGCCGGGCCTCTTCACTTCCGCCGCATCCGGCAGCGGACAAGGAGCGATCCTGAATCTGACGGGCCCTCCCATCAACTCGTCCGCCAACCCCGCTGCCCGCGGAGATTGGGTAGCGATCTTCGGCACCGGAATCGGAGTGACCACTCCCGCCAGCACGGATGGCATGCTGGCTTTGGCACCCTTCGGCCAATTGCCGGCGAACGTGAACGTCACGGTCACAATGGGAGGGATTGAGTGCCAGACGAATTACGCCGGCGCAGCCCCCGGCTTGATCTCCGGAGCGGTACAGATTAATGCCCAAGTGCCAGCGGGAGTAACGCCCGGACCGAATGTGCCGCTGACGGTGACAATCGGCGGAGTCAGTGCGCAGACGGGAGTTACCCTGGCGGTCAACTAACTAACGAAAAGACATGGTGGACCGCTTACCAACGCGTTCACCGTGTTGGCCGTCATTCCCGCGTCGATAAGCATCACCGCTACATCCCGCGTGCGCGTCCGTGCCCGGTTATAACGCCGTTCCCCGCCGAACATTCCTGGGCCTTCCACGGAAAGGCCCTCAGCGCCGCGGACGGAATCCCCAATTGGGTCTCATTGTTTGATATGCTCTTTCATCACCCCTATGTCGAGAAAAACACTCCTCCTCGCATTCCTGTTTCTGCTCGTTTCCGTGCTGCTCGTTGCTCAGCAGCCAGTGGAGCGGATCGATCTGAACGTGATTCACAAGCTCAAGACCGCCGAGCTCGGCGGCGGAGGCGGTTTCGGCGGCAGAGGTGGCGCCCCTCGCCCCGTGCCCATTATGGAAACCATGTACAGCCTCACCGACCGCTACGGCCCGCGTCTCACCAATTCGCCGCAATTCCGCGCGGCCGGCGAATGGGCCGTCGGGCAACTCAAGGAATGGGGCCTCAGCAACGTTCATCTGGAGAAATGGTCCACCGTGCCGCCTCCGCAGGCGCCGGGTGAGACTCCGGGAGGACGCGCGCCGCGCGCCGCCATCCCCAGTTGGGAGATGACCGAATACGAAGGGGCCATGGTATCGCCCACCTACATGCCCATCATCGGTTACCCGCAGGCCTGGTGCGGCAGCACCGATGGCAAAGTAACCGGCGACGCCATCCTGGTTGCCAACCCCGCGACCATGGCCGACATGGACAAGCTGCACGGAACCCTGAAGGGCAAGATCGTTCTGCTGGGCACCGGTCCGCTCGATCTGGATTTCCCCGAAAAACCTCTCGGCACGCGCTACACCGATAGCGAACTGAGCGAGCTCGTTCCGGAACCGCTTCCCACCGGCGGCGCCGGACGCGGTGGTGCGGGACGGGGCGGACGCGGCGGGCCGACGCTCTCCGACCAAGAACAACGCGCGGTCACGGGGCGGCTGGCCACGTTCTGGAAGGACGAGGGCGCGTTGGTGATCGTCTCGGCCAACGGCACTACCCGCGGCTCCAGCGGCGTGGTCCCCGCCAGCAATGGTTCGCCGCGAAATGGAGATCCTACCAGGAACGTCCCCTCGGTTTCGGTCACCGCGGAGAACTTCAACCGCGTCGCCCGCCTGTTGGCGCATGGCGTTCCGGTGAAGCTCGCCTTCAACGTCCAGACCAGGTTCGACATGGCGCAGACCGATTCGTTTAACGTGATCGCCGAGATTCCCGGAACCAGCAAAGCGAACGAGCTGGTAATGGTGGGCGGCCACTTCGACTCGTGGCACATGGGCACCGGCGCCACCGACAACGGCGCCGGCGCCGCCATCGCCATGGAGGTCATGCGCCTCCTGAAAGCGAGCAACTTGAAGATGGACCGCACGGTCCGCATGGCCCTGTGGGGCGGTGAAGAAGAAGGACTGCTGGGCTCCGCCGCTTATGTGAAGGAGCATTTTGCCGATCCCGCCACCATGAAAACCACCGCCGAACACGACGGCTTCGCCGGCTATTTCAATATCGATAACGGCACCGGCAGGATTCGGGGCGTGTATCTGCAGGGCAACGAGATGATGCGGCCCATCTTCGAGCAATGGTTCGCCGCCGTCAAAGACCTCACTCCGGGCGTGATTACCAGCCGCAATACCGGCGGCACCGACCACCTTTCGTTCGACGCCGTGGGATTACCGGGCTTCCAGTTTATTCAGGACCCGATGGACTATGATTCGCGCACCCACCACACCAACATGGACACCTACGAACGCATCCAGCAAGCCGACATGGAGCAGATGGCGATTGTGGAAGCATTCTTCGTGTACCAGGCGGCCACCCGGCCCGAGAAATTGCCGCGCAAGGATCTGCCGGAGCCGCGCGGCACGGGCGGACGCGGCGGGGCGGGTAACTAAACGACTGTCGGCTAAAGCCGACAGGTTTGGCCTTGCGACTGAAAGTCGCCCGAAGTGCTTGGTCGTCGCGGTTGCGGCTGCCTTACGCTTGCCGTATTGCATCGGTCGCGCGCCGCCAAAACCGCGCTGGCAGTGGCCACATGCGGATGAGCAATTGCGTTCAGAAGCGAAGGTGAACCCTGCTGGAAGCTATTCGCCTGAAAGGCGAAGGGTTTAGAGCTGGAGATGGAAACTAAACGGTCGACGGCCTTGCAACGTAAAGCGTGGCGCTTGAGCGGAAGCGCCAGCCAAATCCTGATCGTTTCCGATCTGCATGGCAGTCTGGAAGCGGAAGAAGCTCTGCCAAAGGATTTCGACCGGTTTCGGATTCTGGGCGATCTGGTAAACTACGGCCCGAATCCCGAGCGGGAGGACTTGTGTCCCGAACGGCCGCCGATCCTTCACCCCGAGCGGCTCTTTTTGGAGGCGAGCGGCACGGTTTTCCGGCGGACCAGAACATCAAGCGAACTCTCCACGCGTAGATCTATTTCTTCGCCGTAAACGCGCTCAGGATCGCGCTGCGCTTCTGAAGGGCGATCCGGGGCTGGAGTACACTGCAAACGATGAGCGCAAATCACCTGGCTGTCGACGATCTGATTCGCCTCTCCGGGGGCGAGTTCCTCATGGGGCAGGCCGACGGAAGAGACGAGGAACGGCCGGTGCACCGGGTGACGGTGGCCGGCTTCGGCATCTGCCGCTATCCGGTGACCAATGCGCACTGGGAGGAATTCCGCAAGGCAACGGGTCGGGAGAAGCTGGCGTACGTGCACGAGACTGCGCCGGCGGCATCGGTGAACTGGTACGACGCGTTGGCGTTCTGCAAATGGCTGTCGGGGTTGTGGTCGATTCCTGTGCGGCTGCCGAGCGAGGCGGAGTGGGAATTTGCGGCGCGCGGGGGCGTGGAACAGCAGAGTTATCCTTGGGGGCCGGAGCCGCGCCGGTATGAAGCGGAGCGCTGGCGCGACGGGCCGGAGCCGGTGGGGCGCGACGAGGCCAACGGGTTCGGCCTGTTCGATATGTGCCAGAACGTGCACGAATGGTGCTCGGACTGGTACGACCCCGGATACTACGCCGTTTCGCCGGCGGAGAATCCGGGCGGTCCGGAGCATGGAAAGCGCAGAAGCTCGCGCGGCGGGGCTTGGCGGCATCATATTAAATGCTCGCGCTGCGCGGCGCGGAGCAGTATTCCGCCGGAATTCCGCTACGCGGATTATGGATTTCGCGTGGCGGCGGATGGCTTAGAAAGAGTCGGTGGGGCGGGTACCGTGTTAATTAATCTTTAAGAGAAGGCGATTCTCGCGGAGGGTCCTACTCAAATTCCTGCATATAACCGTCCATGCCGGAAAAGATTCGGACAGACGATCGAACAGTTCGCGCTTCTTCGGGTTATTGGAATGCTGACTCGCCTTTTCATAGAGCGACTGGCCGACCTGGTCATACCATTTCACGTTGTGCCTGCGGTGCATCTGATCGCGGAAAAATCCCGCGAACAGAAGGATTTGAGATCCGCCGAACTCCAACACTTCCGAGTCCGTGCTGGTCTGCAGAATAAAGTTGTCGAATACCTCCGACAGATTGGCCATGCAAGGCATCGATGTGGTGTCGAAACGCGACGTCTGAGAGTAATGAGCGAGTATACTCGCCACATAAAGCATCTCGTCATCCCGGTATATTTCCGTTACGGCCGTTTCCCTGAGACTGGCCAGGAAGAACTTGAAAGCTCTTTCTGCGTTGACCGCTACCAATTCTTCAAAGACACTATCCATGCGTTTCCCCTGGGCAAGAGTGTCAGCCCCACCTGTGAAAGCTGATGCAATCCAGTAGCCATACTCGACGTCGCTCCGAGCCCCTCCGCCCGGAAGGCCGCAGCATGGTTGGAGTATAGAAGTGTGAAGCATGTCTGGCAAATAGAAAGGGATGATGTTCTCCATAAGAGAATGAATGGGAGTCGATCTGCCTTCAAAGTTAGCAATCGTGCCAAATAATTTGCACAACTGACTTAGCACTCATTTACATCGTCTGCTAATAAGTGCCTCTGCCAGTTCGACACAGGCGCGGGCGCTTCCGTGGATTTTCGAGCGACCGACGGGCGGCCGAGAGACCCGCCCTGGGGGTGCGCCTCACCTTGGGTAGAATCGGTGCTATGGATCAATCGTTAACGGGCCAGACGGCCATTGTGACTGGCGGGGCATCGGGCATCGGCGAGGCCATCGCTACTCGTTTGGCCAGGTCCGGCGCGGCTGTCGCGATCGTGGATCTCGATCTTGAGGGCGGGGAGCGGGTGGCGGCGGCCATTGGCACCGGCGCTTTTGCGATTCGCGCGGATATCACGAAATCGGCGGAGGTGGAACGGGCGGTGTCGGCGGTGCTGGCGCGCACGGGGCGGATCGACATTCTGGTGAACGACGCGGGGATGGCCGGCAAGGCGGCGCCCATCTGGGAACAGACGAATGAGGATTGGGACCGCAATATCGCGCTCAATCTCACGGCGATCTTTTATTTCTGCCGGGCGGTGGCTCCGCACATGCGCGAGCGCGGGTATGGGCGCATCGTGAACATCGCGTCGATCGCCGGGAAGGAAGGCAATCCGCGGATGATCGCTTATTCGGCGAGCAAGGCGGGCGTGATCGGGCTCACGAAATCGCTGGGCAAGGAACTGGCGACGGACGGTATTTGCGTGAACGCCGTCGCGCCGGCGGTGGTGCGGACGCGGATTCTCGATCAGTTGACGCCGGAGCAGGTGGAATATATGACCGATCGGATTCCAATGAGGCGGACAGGGACTCCGGAAGAGGTCGCGGCGGTGGTGCATTTCTTGTGCAGTCCGGAATGCTCGTTTGTGACGGCGCAATGCTACGACTGTAGCGGGGGCCGGGCGACGTATTGATAGGGCGGTTCCGGTTCCCTCGCATCGAAATGAGTGTCGATGCTGCAGTCAGGAGTGTCTGCGCCACGTCGGGCGGTACACCAATTTGGGCGAAATCCTGTTTTGCGCAAACTGGTATCGAAGCGAGGGCGCTAGACGAGCTTCTGTTTGCCGATTGGCAACTCGCGAATGCGCTTGCCGGTGGCGGCGAAGATGGCGTTGCAGAGGGCGGGGGCGAACGGCGGAACACCGGGCTCGCCGACTCCCGCTGGGGGCGCGTCGGTCTCGACAATGTGGACGCGCGTCTCGTAGGGCGCTTCATGGATGCGCGCCACGGGATAGTTATGGTAGTTGCTCTGGTCGATCTTGCCGGCGGTAGCGGTGATTTCGCCCATGAGGGTGAGCGACGCGCCGAAGACGGCGGCGCCTTCAAACTGCGAGCGCACGCGATCGGGATTGACGATCATGCCTGCGTCGACCACGGTGTCGACTCGCGGGATGGAGATTTTTCCGTCGGGAGTCACTGCCACTTCCACTACCGTGGCGATGTAGCTCAGAAAGCTGCGGTGCGCGGCGATGCCCAGGGCGTGGCCTTTGGGTAGGGTGCGCTTGCCCCAGCCCGATTTCCCGGCGGCGATTTCGATCACGTTGCGCAGGCGGCCGGTGTCGACCGGGTAGGTCTCGATGGGCCCCATGTTGGGGTAATCGACACCCTGCGCTTTGAGATCGATGTTGCGCGGGCGGCCGATTAAATCGAGCAGGTAGTCCTTGGGGTCGCGGCCGGCGGCGTGGGCGCACTCGTCGGCGAAGGAGCAGATGGCGAAGGCGTGGTAGATGTTCGCCACGGAGCGCATCCAGCCGATGCGGACATGATTCACGGCTTCGCCGTTTTCGGCGCGGAGGTTGGGAATGTCGAAGGGCATGTCGGTGAAGCCCATGCCGAGTTCGCCGGCTCCGCCGTGAGTGATGCCGAGGGCAAAGGTGGAGTCGATGGAAGGGAAGACGGTGCGCTGCAGCCAGGCGGAAGGCTTGCCGTGAGAATCGAGCCCGGCCTTTAGGTACATGGCGTCGACAGTGTGGAAGTAGTCGAAGCGGATATCGTCCTCGCGGGTCCAGACTACTTTGACGGGCTTACCGATTTGTTTCGACAGGATGGCGGCTTCGGCGCAAAAGTCGGGTTTGGATTTGCGCCCGAACCCGCCGCCGAGGAGGGTGACGTTGCAGATGACGTCCTTCTTATCGATGCCGATGGCGGCGGCGACGGTGTCCTGCACCGCCTGCGGATTCTGCACCGGCGCCCAGACCGTGCATTTGCCATTGCGGACATCGGCGACGGCGACTTCCGGTTCCATGGCCGCGTGCGCGAGGAGCGGAACGTAATATTCCGCTTCCAACGTTTTGGAGGCGGAGGCGAAAGCCTGGTCGACGTCGCCGACGTTGCGGACCACCTTGCCGGGCTGGCGCGCGGTGGTTTGCAACTGCTTCTTGTACTCCGATGAAGTGTAGGTGGCGTTGTCGCCGGGATCCCAGGCGACTTTGAGCTTTTTGCGGCCTTGAAATGCGGCCCAGGTATTGTCGGCGATGACGGCGACGCCGCCGAGCGCCTGAAAGGCATGCGGGGGCTTGAAATCGGGGAGGACGACTGTCTGCGATACTCCGCGCACGGCGAGCGCTTCCTTATTGTCGACGGATTTGATCCTGCCACCCAGGACGGGCGAGTGCTCGATGGACGCGTAGACCATGCCGTCGACCTTGGCGTCCATGCCGAAGATGGCCTTGCCGTGGGTGATATCGGCGAGGTCGTAGATGGGGAAATCTTTGCCGATGTAGCGATACTCGGACTTCTTTTTGAAGACGAGCTGCGACTTATCGGGAACCGGCAGCTTGGCGGCGGACGCGGCGAGGGCGCCGTAGTCGAGCTTTTTGCCGGTGGGGGTGTGAACGACCTGGTGCAGGCTGGCCTTGCATTCCGACGCCGGAACGCCCCACTCTTTGGCGGCCGCTTCGACCAGCATGGTGCGGGCGGAGGCGCCACATTCCTGCATGACCGGGAAGAAACTGCGCACGGAGTGGGAACCGTCGGTGTCCTGATCGCCGTATTTAGGGTCGCCGATGGCCTGTTCAATTTTGACGCGCTTCCAATCGGCTTCCATCTCGTCGGCGAGGATCAGGGGGACGGAGGTGCGGCTGCTGGTGCCCATTTCGGAGCGATGGGCGACGATGAGTACGGTGCCATCGGACTTGATGCCGACGAATACATTGGGCCGGAAGACTGCGGCTTCGAGGGCGGCGGCCGCGGGGATGGGGAGCATGCGCGCGCCGAGCACGAAGGCGCCGGCGCCGAAGGACTGCCGCAGGAATCCGCGGCGGCTGACATTAGTAATGGTTCTCATGCCTGCTCCTTGGCCGCGCTCTTGATCGCGGCGCGGATGCGTTGATAGGTGCCGCAGCGGCATATATTGCCGGCCATGGCATCGTCGATATCCTTGTCGGTAGGCTTGGGCTTAGTTTTGAGGAGCGAAGCGGCTTGCATGATCTGGCCTACCTGACAATAGCCGCACTGCGCGACGTTGAGAGCCGCCCAGGCCTGCTGGAGCGGGTGTTCGCCGAGCCCTTCGATAGTGGTGATCTCCCTACCGGCCGCAGCGCGGACGGGGGTAACGCAGGAGCGGATGGCGACGCCGTCCTGGTGGACTGTGCAGGCGCCACAGAGTCCCATGCCGCAGCCGAATTTCGATCCGGTGAGGCCGGCCACGTCGCGGAGATACCAGAGAAGGGGCATATCGGGATCGCCATCGAACTGGCGGGTGGCCCCGTTGATTTTGAGTGTGATCATTTGTCCCCCAGAGTGGATACCAGGATAAGCGCGTGCGGGGCTGGTTGGCAAGCGGGAGGGCGCTTCACTCGCCGGGGCAAGGCAGCATTTTCACCGCAGAGACGCTGAGACGCTGAGAAGAGCAAAAGTCAAAGTCAAAACCGGACGGCGCTGAGCTGGCGGAGGACGTGGAGCGGTCGGCTGGCGCGATGTGGGCGTCGGCGCGGGAGCGGCCCGTGCCCCACTTATTGTTTCTGTTGTTCGGCGGTGAGGCGATCGTAGATGGCGCGCTCTTTTTCCCCATCCTGCTGGCGATTCAGGCGGAAATACAGAGCGGCCAGTTCGACATGCGGCTGGGCCCATTGGGGATCGGCGCGCACCACCTTTTCCATGTCGCGGGCGGCCGCCTCCACTTGTCCCTCCGTGCGTTCGAGGCGCGCCCATTCGTAGCGGGCGAGGTTGGAATCGGGTTTGAGCTGCAAAGCGAGCTGCAAGTGCTCGTGGGCGCCATCCAGATCGCGGGCAGTATGGAGAACGGCGCCAAGTCCAAGCTGCGCCTCAAAATCCTTCGGGTTGGCCGCGACAGCAGTTCGGAGGGCGGCGGCAGCGCCATCGGTATCACCCAGATAAGACAAGACGGTGCCGCGCAAAGTGTCCAGGCCGGGCAGTTTGGGATTCAGCTTCGCCGCCGCGGCGGCATAATCGCGGGCGCGTTCGAACTCGTTCATCTTCAGCGAAGCCCGCCCGGCCAGCAGGTAGGCTTCGGGACGATTGCCTTCGCGCGCCACGCGGTCGACTCGGTCCAGGCCCTCGCGTGGGTGGCCGGCTCGGATGAGCGCGGATCCCAGCAACCACGCTACGGAGAGATCGCCGGGGTGCGCCGCCTCCATCGGTTCGAGGGTAGCGATCGCCTTTTCATCCTGGCCGAGGTTGCTATAGCATTCGCCCAGCAGCGTGGTGATCCGCAGGTCATCCGGCTGCGCGGCGCGCAGGTTTTCGAGTTGCGGCACGGCATCGCGCCAGGCGCCCTTCTTGTAGTACGCCAGCGCCAGGTCGAGCCGCAGGCCCGGATTGTCGTTCTTGGCCAGGACCGCTCGGTACTGTTCGATAGCTTCGTCGTAGCGGTTCAATTTCGCCAGCGCCGCGCCCAGATTGACGCGCACGGGGAGCGAATCGGGATAGCTCTTGAGAATTTCCTGATATTTGCGGATCGCCAACGCATCGTCGCCGCGCTGCTGGGCTGCTACAGCGTCCTGGAAGAGTTGTTGGGGGTTGGAGGATTGCGCGCAAGCAGCGCCGGCAGCGATGAGGAATGCCACGATGCGCATCGATTTCCAGAATAACGGATTTGGCCGGTCGGGGGGATCTGCCCGGCCGGGAGTCAGCGCTTGCTCCCGGACCTGCCGGGGCCTAATATAGCTCTAAAGAGTCCGAAATACCGGAAACGCCCGCTTTCCGCATCTCGTTTTTCGATAGCGAGGAGGAAAATACGATGGCCCGACATCTAACGCAGTGCCTGGTTGCATTACTCACTGCGAGTTACGCGTTGGCGCAGCCGGTAATCTCGTCAACCGAGGTGGTCAACTCCGCCAGTTACCTCGCACAAGGAATGCCGGGCTCCGGCATTGCCCAGGGGTCGATTTTCACCATCTTCGGTACCGGGCTCGGGCCCGCCACGCTCACCACGGCGGGTTCATTGCCGCTGCAGACGTCGCTGGGCGGCACGTCTGTCGCGGTCACGGTCAACGGTCAAACCGTGAACACTTT
>Ga0181528_10002863_pt1 | contig 10637 bp, 8 predicted proteins | sample PEATcosm2014_Bin_47_FD_119742 | JGI IMG/M metagenome (GOLD analysis project Ga0181528, IMG submission 119742) | Peatland microbial communities from MTU Mesocosm Facility, Houghton, MI, USA - PEATcosm2014_Bin10_10_metaG | ecosystem: Environmental > Terrestrial > Soil > Wetlands > Peat | place... | reverse complement strand
GCAAACAGCCACTTCCGCTCGCCCTTGCCCCATTCCTTCGACAGCCGGTCTTCTGAAAGAAAAATATCCGGCGCATCCGGGTAGCACGAGCCCCACAACAGCGGCGTTCCCTCCCCATGCTGCCCGCACCGCGGCAGCACCAGGTCCGCCGGCTTTCCGTGGAAGAAGTTATGCGTATAAAACACCACCGAAGAAGCATCCGACTGCTCACCATAAATGATGAACGTGTCTGCCGACGTGCCCTTCGCAATGATCGTGTCCGCAAACGGCTTTGAGCTCAGCATCGGCGCAAACCGCGCAAACGCGATGTGCGCCGCCACCAGAAACACCGTAAACGTAACCGCGATGCTCACCGTCGCCGCCAGGTGTTTGCCCTTCAACCGCAGCACCCATCCCAGCGCCGGCCCAATCAGCAGCGCAACCGCCGCCAGTGCCGCCGGCAGCCGCAGCGCCGCAAACGACGGCCCCGTCAAATCAAAAAAGTGCGACATTGACAGCGTGTAATCGCCCACCGCCCGGTGCGCCAGCAGCGTGCCAATGTCGGAGACGTAGGGCAGCTTCCGCGAGTCCCACAAGCCCCACGTCAGCGCCAGCGCGGCCAGCACGCCGATCACGGTGAACACGCCCTGCGCCCCGGTAAGCCACGCCGTCGACAGCAGCGGATTGCCGCTGCCTTCGTGAGCGTCCGCGCTCCCGTCCAGTCCACGCTTCTCTTCAATGCCCGCCACCACCGCGGCAATCAGAATGAACAGCGGCGGCCACACCGGGAACGTGTAGTACTCCTGGTTCGACGAGATGGAGAAGAACAGCAGCGTCCATGCGGAGAACAGCGTAAGCAGCCACACCGAGCGCACCCGGAACTTGAGCCGCAGCACAAAGCTGCCTACGTCTTCGCGAATGGCGTGGTCCAGGTAGAAATCCACCGTCTGGCCCGCATCGTGCTTGAAGTGTTGCAGCCAGTGGTGGCGCGTCTTCCATGCAATCGCAATCAGTGCCGGCAGGAACAGGCTCCAGGGAAACAGCCACACAAAATGCAGCAGCCAGTACCACACTCCAGGCAGCTTGTTGTAGTCGTGCGGATAGCGCAGGCTGAAGAAGCGCAGGAAGTGCTCGTTGACAAAGTAGAAGTAGAAGAACCCGTGCACGTTGCCGATGGTGGGGTGGTTGCCCACCGCGTGCCCCTGGTCGGGGTTGGCCAGGCCACAGAGAATATGCCAGGGCGCGGCGATAAGCAGAAAAACCAGCGCACCGGTAAAAAGCCTCAGCTTCCGCCAGCGCCGCCATTGCCCGGTCAGAATCAGGTAAGGCACCGCAGCGCCCACAAAGAACACCGGCGCAATCAACCCTTTGGTGAGTGTGGCCAGCGCCACACAGGCGTAGGCCCAGTAGAACCGGCTGGGGAGCCCATCTTCCAGACCCGTAATCAGCCCATAGAGCGCGATCAGCAAAAAAAGGCTCAGGTACGATTCCGGAATGATGAAGCGCGTAAACAGAAACGGACCGACCGAGCTGAGCACGCCCAGGCCCGCATAAAGCCCCGCGCGCGCCCCCCACGCCCGCTTCGCCCACACCCACGAAAGCCAGCACAGGCCCAGCATCGCCAGGGCGTTCGGCAGGTGCGTGGCAAATGTGTTTTCACCAAAGATCTTGTAGCTGACGGCCACCAACCAGTAGGGCAGAGGCGGCTTTTCAATGTAGCGGATGCCGTTGATCTGGCAGGTAATCCAATTGCCGCTATCCACAATGTGCTGCGCAGCCTGGGCGTGCGAGGCGTCCACGTCGTCCATCAGCGGAGGCGAAAAAAGTGAGCCAATCTGAACCGCAAGATAGATGGCGGCAAACAACAGCCAGGTAGCCAGCGCAGAGGGGCTCTGCGCTGGCCTGTGGCTTGTTGAACTGGTGCTGTATGAGGATGAAAATGCCATTCCATCAAGGATAACAGCCGGTCTGCCGAGCACGCGTGAAGATCTGTTGATTGGCCCCGCCGCGTGACCGCCTGATTCGGCGCACCCTACACCCTCGACCGCACTCCCCGATAGCGCCGCCAGAGCAGATATCCGGGCGTGCCCAGAAGCACCAGCCAGACCAGGATCTCCGGGCCGGCCTCTTCAATAAACAGCATCAACCCCAGCAGCGTTTCAGCCGCGTTCCGCATGCCGGTTACGAATGCGTTGCGCACCTGTGTGCCCACTGAGGCCGACGGTGACCGGAACTGCTCCTTCAACTCCTCGCTGATGTGCAGATCCACGCTGGCAAAATCCACGCGGTGCTCCAGCGCCTGCTGCTCGGCCTCCATGCCTTCAATCTCGCCGCGCACCCGCGCAATCTCCTCTTCCACCTGCAGCACGTCTTCAATCTTCCCCGTCCGCTGCGCCAGAATGTCGCGCATCCGCTGCTCGGTCTCACGCGAGTTCTGCAGGCGTGCCACCAGGTCGGCATGCTGCTGTGTCACTTCTTCTCCGGACTGCGATTCGTTCTCGACCCGTCCCAGCGCCTTCAACTCCGCCATTGCTGTTGCCAGTTCAGGCGCCGGAATCCGCAGCGAGTCCTGCAGGCTCCGCTGAACATTCTCCTCCGTATTGGCGGTAAGCTGCGCGGAGTAGCCGCCATGACGGACCAGAATTGCGTCAAGAGCAGCGCGCGCCGCCGGGAAATCCTTCACAACAATCGCTAGCGTCACAGTCCGCGCAATCATCGGCCCCGTTGCAGCCGGGCCGATGGTTTGCCCGCCGCCACCGCCGTTCATGCTGATCTTTCCCTCGGCCCCGGCGTATGCCGGAGCACGGCGGCTTCCATCAGGCACAGGAGCGGGTGGCGGCGCTGCCTCCAGGGCTTGGTTTGCCGCCAGCCTGGTTTCCTGATTCACAATGCCGGCCACTGCCGCAGGGGAAGGCAACGCTTTTAACTCAGCCGCCGCCCTCCGGGAACTCGTGTTCGCCGTGTCCTGCCCATCGGCTGAAAAACTCCCCGTCGATGGCTGTGACTGCGGATTCACGAAGGTCACCATCGGTGGCTGTTTGGCAAGCGGACCGCCATGGAAAATCAGGGCTCCGCTCACTGCCAGCACGCACACAATCACAACCAGTGCGCCTCCACCCGTAGCCCACCGCGGCATACCCCACAGCACAAACCGGGTGGCGCCGTCCGGCTTGCCGGAACCTGCACTCCGCACCGCCTCTTCCATCACAGATTCTCCCCGTGCAGCCGGCGCATCCTCCACCGTCCAGCCGTTCATCTCCCGCGAAACCGCGCGGAACTGCTCGGCCAGCCTGCGGCATTCCGCGCACTCCTCAAGATGGGCGGAAACCGCGCGTGCCTCTTCGCTGCCAAGCTCACCGTCGAGCAGCGCCATCAACTCTTCCGGAGCAACGGGATGAGCATTGGCGATCATAGAGCCTCCTTGTTTGCGGAAGTCGAAGCTCCCGCCCTGGCAGCCAGCAACTCGTGCAACGCCATCCGCGCCCGAAATAGCCGCGATCGAACCGTATTCAGCGGCAGGTCCAGCAACTCGCCAATCTCCGCATAACTCAGCTGCTCAAACTCGCGCAGCAGCAGCACCTCGCGGTCCATCGCATCCAGCCTGCCCACCGCTTGCCGCATCATCGCCGCGGTATCCTGCCCAGCCGCAGTCACCGGCTCCGCAGCTTCATCCGGCGCGCCAAGGAAGGTCGCACGAAATGCCGCCTTGCGCCGATGCGCCCGCAAAATCCTGAAGGCAATTGCATAGAGCCATGTGCGGAAGAGCGCCGAAGCCTGGTACCGTCCCGCCGCCCGCACCACCGCCAGAAACGTCTCCTGCGCCAGCTCTTCTGCCTGCGCCGCATCGGCCACGCGTCTGCGGAAGAATCCAAAAACCGGCTGCCGGTAGCGCCCAAACAGCGCGCTGAATGCCGCCACCTCTCCACGCGCATACGCCAGCATCAACTGCTCATCGGAGTCCTCGCCGGCAACAGCACGATCATCCGGCTTCGGGCCAGCGTTAGCCGCGTCAGAGTGCAGAACGAATGCCCGCAGTGCGTCTTCCATGCGCTTTCATCCTCAGCCCTTCAACCACGGTAATGCCGCGAACAAACAAAAAGTTCCCTGGGCATTTCTAATTTGACGAATCCTTTGCCGGGAAGTCCGGTGGCCCGGTTGTGTATCTTTGCCATGAGGCACTGATTCCCCATCCCGGAGAGCCAGGCGCAAGCGGTTCTCCAGTTGCTGTCTGGGGGAACAGCAGCTTCTAAGTGGCCTTTTCCTTAAGAATAAGGCCACCTTGCACGACCCGGTAGAGACCACCTGAACTGGAGAACCGCCTCAGACCCATGCCCACCTTTGCCGCTGTCGATATCGGTTCCAACTCCTGCCGGCTCAAGATCGCCAGGGTCGTCGCCCATAAGCTGCGCACCCTGCACGAGGATCGCGAGGTCACCCGCCTGGGCGCCAGCGTCTTCGAGTCGGGCCTCATCTCGCCTGAGGCCATGGCCGCCACTATCCAGGCCCTCAATCGGTTTCAGCGCGCTGTGCAGACGCATGGCGTGGATCAGATCCGCGTGGTGGCCACGGCGGCCATGCGCGATGCCCGCAACGCCGCGGCCTTTCAGGCGTGGGTGAAGGCGGAGACCGGTTGGGCTCTCGAAACCATCTCCGGCCTGGAAGAAGGCCGCCTGATCCATCTCGGCGTCATGGCCGGGGAAAGCGCGGCCGCCAAACCCAGGCTGGGCAGCCGCGTTCTGCTCATTGACCTGGGAGGCGGAAGCTGCGAGATCACACTCTCCGAGCACAAGCGCATCAAGGAGACCATCAGCGTTCCTCTCGGCGCTGTGCGGCTCACAGGCGAATTCCTCACCGCCGACCCAGCCCCTGCCGATGGTCTGGACCGCATGCGCCGCTGGATTCAGCGCGAGTTGCGCCGCGCCCACCGCAGAATCCAGCCTGCAAACGTCACCACCGTCATCGCCACTTCAGGCACCGCGGCCGCCCTTGCCGAAGCCTGCGCATTGCAGCAGACCAAGGCTCAAAAGAAGCCGGCGAGACAGCGCGCCGGCAAGTCGGCAACCCGGCCTGTCAGCCCGCCCGCCAGTTGGGCCGCTACCAAAGACGTGCGCAAGCTGGCCAACCGGCTGGCGAAGATGACCCTGCCGCAGCGCGAGGCAGTGCCGGGCATCGGCCCCCGCCGCGCGGAGATCATCGTCTCCGGCGCCGAGGTCTTTGCCGAGTTGCTGCAGAGTTTTTCCCTGGACGGTTTCCTCTACTCGCCCCTAGGCCTGCGCGATGGCATCCTGGCCCAGATGCTGGCCGAGCAGGACGCCCGCGCCACAGCCCACCGCGAATTCGAGCTTGAGCGCTGGGAGAGTGTCCTCGCCACAGCGCGCCGCTACGGCGTCGATCCCCGCCAGGCTGAGCCCGTGCGCGCCCACGCCGTGCAGCTCTACCGCGATTTGAAGCCGCTCCACGAATTGCCGCCCGAATACGAAAGCTGGCTGGCTGCGGCCGCTGTCCTGCGCGATACCGGCAAGTTCATCAACCACCAGGGACATCACCGCCACACCCAGTACATCGTCTCCAGTTCTGAAATCTACGGCTACACGCAGCTCCAGCGCACCACAGTCTCCGCCATCGCGCGTTACCTGGGCAAAAGCCGTCCGCAACCGGGAGACCGCGCGCTGCGCAACATTCCCGCCGGCGAGCACAAGCACGTGCATCGCGCCGTGGTGCTGCTGCGCCTGGCCGAGGCCCTCAACCAGGACCGCGCCAGCGACGTGCTGCGCGTCCGGGCCAAGGTCTATCCCAAGCGGGTTTATCTTGAAGTGGAGCCGGGCCGCACCGGGGCGGAGCTGGAGCTCTGGTCGCTGCGCAAAGAGGCCCCTTACTTCCGCGAGGTCTTCGGGCGCGAGCTCTTTGCCATGCTGGCATAGATGGAACGCGCCATGCGCGGATCAATCAGCCAGCGCAGCAGCGGCGGATGCCGGTCCGTGTCCACACGCGCCACCGACCCCTTGCGCATGCGGATCGCCGCGCCGCCGTTGCCGGTAATCATCCGGCCCAGGAACTGGAAGATGTTGGGATTGTGCCCCACCACCAGCACTCCCTCGCGGTCGGAGTATTTGGCCAGCATCTGTTGGAAGTCGGCGTAGTCGGCGTCCAGGCCCAGCGCCGGGCTCACCTCGACCTTGGCTTCGTACCCCAGCTCCGTGCCCACAAACTGCGCCGTCTGCAAGGCGCGCTTTAGCGGGCTGGACACAATCACGTCCACCTGCACCTTCAGCGCGGAAAGCAAACGCGCCATCAGCATGCACTGGTCTTTGCCTTCCTTGATCAGCGCCCTCTTTGCATCGAGCTCCGGATTCTCCCGGCGGAGTCCGGCGTTGGCATGACGCATCAGATAGAGATTCATAGACTTGAGTGCGGAGGGGTCCGTTTTTCCGCTCCGGATTTTGCTCCATTTCTGTCCCAGTTTTTCTCCACTGGAGCAACGATGTTAACACGCCTGTAACAATTTGTGTTGTTTCAGAAGGCCTCTCACCCAGCGGCCACGGTCGTGTTCGGAACCCTGGCGGCCCAAAGTTCGCTCACCAGCAGTCCGCCCAGACGGGGTCGGCGCTGGAGCAGGAGAAAGCCGGCTGCGTTGAGCGCTCCCGCATAATCCGGCAGGCTGCGTACACCCAGCCCGGTCAAACAGCCAAAGACCCCATAGAGTCCGGCAACCACTGGCCGTGCCACAATTGTGCCGAACCACCCAGGCGGCACGGCGAACTCCGAGACAACCCACAACGCTGGGTGCGTGACGGCGGCTCGCAGCCTCACCGCCAGCAATTCAACTTCCCCCGTGGTCAGGCAGTCGAGGAAGAAATGCGTAGCAACCAGGTCATAAGCCGCGCCGGCCTCAGGTTGCCAGTCGCGTATGTCCGCCAGGTGCGTATGCACTCGTGCCGCCTCAGGCCCAGCACGCGCGACCAATGCCCGCAGCATGGCGGAACTGCCATCGACCGCGTCAATCTGGACGCTGCAATTGGCCTTCAGCAGCCGCGCCGTGAATCGTCCATCACCGTCGCCCAGAACCAGGGCGCGACGGCACCCAGACAGATCGCCCAGAAACGTTTGCCGCGTCAGCGAGAGCCACGGGCCAAAGCTCAGGAACTCCATCCAGCGGTAGAGTCCGGCCAGCGGATTGAAGTCTGGCGGCTGATTCATCCCAGCAGCAGCGCCAGCGGTGCCAGCAGCACCAGGTCGGCCGCAACGCGCAGAGCCAGCGGCGTCAGGCGCCCGCGATTCCGGTCAAGCAGCGCCAGCAGCAGGGCGCTGACAGATCCCGCGGTGGCCAGGGCAGCCAAGCGGGGCTGCGCCGCGGAGAAAGCCCCTGCCAGCGCCAGCCCCGCCAGGGCCAGCAAAAATGCGGGAGCCAAAACATCCCACTCGGCGTATTCACTCTCCCCAGCCTCCCAGCGGTCAATCGCATGGCAGTTGAGCCAGGCCAGCAGCGCAAAGAGAACTGCGTCTTCCGCGATGGGCCAGAGCGGCTCCTGCGCCGGCAGCCGCGCCAATACAGGCAGAGCGCAGGCCGCGGTGAATAGCATCCCCACCAGGAATTCCTTCGTCAACAGCGGGAACAGGCAAGCGCCTCGAAAGCCCGGAGATCTGGCCGGTGAGTGCACGCGCGTAAAGTAAGCCAGTGCGGCCACCGCCAGCACCGAGTTCCGTTCCCGCGCCACCATGGGCATCAGGGTAAAAACGATTCCCGCAGCCGCGCACGCGGCAGCCACAGCCACGGGGACCAGCACGCGCCTGTGGCGATGGTGGAAGCTGTGGCGCTCGCGCAGCGATTGCAGATTGGCGCTGCGCAAAGCGGTGCGCGCATCCAGCAGGCGGTCGGCAATATAAACAGCCCATGCAGCCAGGGCCAGCAGTACCGGAATCCACGCCGGCAGGCGAACCTGCGCCGCCCAGGCGAACGCCAGTGACCAGACCACGGCCACCGTAGGCGCATCCAGGCTGCTCAAATGCCAAAGGCGCAGCAGCACGGCCGCGTCCAATCTGCGGCCCGCGGTGGAAAGGCGGCGCGGCACGGTCAACTGCGCCGGCGGATTGGGGAAAGTCTGCGGCACTGCCTCTATCTTAGAAGCGCCAGGTGCCCGGCTGGTTTCACCGCATCGGTAACAAACTCTACCGCCGCGTCCCGCTGTGATGGGCAACCGCCAGCTGCCACTTCTCAGCTCCTTCAGGTCCAGCTCACCGTCTCTTCCACCATCGCCTTGATCTTCGCGTTCACCGCATCCACGCTCATGAAGAACGGCGCGCTCAGGCACTGGATCCTCAACTCCTGTGCTTCAGCCGAGTAGTTCCACTCCACTTCTACCCCGAACTGCGAGGCGGTGCCCGAAGTGCCGCTCAGGTCGAGACCGGCCGCGCCGGCCTTCTGCACCAGGATTGCGTACTGGGCGGGGCTGATGTTATTGAACACCTGGGGCGCGGCTGGCGCCATGAACGCTCTCCTTCGCGGGTCCGGTTCGAGCGGCAGCTGCGCTCCATTCAGGACCAGGGACAATGCAATCGAATGCTAACAGTTTTGCGCTCAACCCCGTGTAATTCCTTGACGGTTGGAAGCTTGAAAACATTGTCTGCTCATTCCGCCTCCGCTATTTTCGAGCCAATCAAATAACTACTTTCGCCCATTGCACATCTAACCTGGCAGAGGCAAAGCGCAAGGGCTGGAAAGATGCGCCGCATGCGGCACGCTGGCCTCTGCAGGAGGAGCGCGAATGAAGAACCCGCGGAACGTGGTTCTGTTGGCACTTTTGCTATTGTTGCTGTGTGCTCCGGTTTTTGCCCAGAGCGGAGGACAGGGTACGGGACTGGCTGTTGTCACAGTCCTTCCCAAACACGAGGGCGATATAGCCGCCAGCGTGGCGAATCAGGACCTCTCGGTCAAGGTGAATGGCAAGAACGCCAAGGTAACCACGTGGGCGCCCTTCAAGAGTCCCTCAGACACGATCGAACTTGTGCTCCTCATCGACGATTCCGCGCGCGGCAGCCTTGGCACCCAGCTCAGTGAAATTGAAGCGTTCATCAAGACCCTGCCGCCCAATATCAAGGCCGCCATTGCCTACATGGAGAATGGCCGCACCGTCTTCACTGCGCCATTTTCCCCCGACCGCGATCAGGTTCTGAAAGCTCTTCACGTGCCCGCCGGCACGCCTGGCTACGCTTCCAGCCCTTACTTTTGCCTTTCCGACCTTGCCCAGCACTGGCCTTCGAACGATCCACGCGCGCGCCGTGAAGTGGTCATGGTCACTGACGGCGTTGACCGCTACCAGATGCACTACGATCCGGAAGACCCCTACGTGGAAGCTGCAGCCAACGATGCCGTAAGGGCCCACCTCGTGGTTTATACCATTTACTGGGTTAGCCGCGGCCGCGCCGACGCAACCGCTTACGAGAACAACGCCGGACAGAATCTGCTCCTGGAGATAACCGGCGCTACCGGAGGCAAAAGCTTCTGGGAAGGGATGGGTAATCCCGTTTCGTTCCAGCCCTATCTCGAGGAGCTAACCCGCCGCTTCCACGACCAGTTTGAGCTTGGATTTGTCACTGCCACGAACGGCAAGCCCGAGGTGGAAACCTTCAAACTCAAGCTGAGCGCTCCAGGCGATGATGTGAGTGCGCCGCAGAAGGTGCTGGTTGCCCCTGGAGCGCAGATGCAGCATTGACCCCGCGGCAGCGCAGGCTCATGTCAGTCTGCTGCGTCAGCCTTTTTGCCTGCGGCCTTTGCGGGCGCCTTTGACGATTGAGGACCTGCGCCGGGCTGGCTTACGCCGGCCTTCGGAATCGCGTCCAGATCCGTCTTCCCTTCGGCCAGTTGCATCAGGAAGTCCTGACTCGCGAAAGCTGCCGCATTCTTCAGCACCTTGTTCGCCCGCAAATAGGTTCCGTCCGGCTGCTGCAATCGAGCCTTCAGCGTGTCGGCCAGGTAGGCCGGCAAAATCTCCTCGTGGATCCGCGCCCTGGCCCCCGGGTCGCGCACCGGAAACACCACCTCGCAGCGCTCGAACAGGTTGCGCGGCATCCAGTCCGCCGACCCGAGGTAGATCTCGTCGTTACCGCCATTGGCAAAATGAAAGATCCGTGAGTGCTCCAGAAACCGGCCCACAATTGAGCGCACGCGGATGTTCTCCGACAGACCCTTCACCCCCGGGCGAAGAACCGAAAGCCCGCGAATAATCAGGTCAATCTGCACACCCGCCTTCGACGCGGCATAAAGCGCCTCAATCACCGAGGGCTCCAGCAGCGCGTTCATCTTGGCCACAATGTGCGCCGGCCTTCCCGCCTGCGCGTGCTCCTGCTCCCGCCGGATCAGCCCCAGAAAACTCTCCGCCATCGTCAGCGGCGCCACCAGCAGCGGCCGGTAGTCGTCAATCTCCGCGTGCGCCGTCAGGTAATTGAACACCATGTGCACCCGCTCGGTAATCTGAGGATCGCAGGTCAGCAGGCTCAGGTCGGTATAGAACCTTGCCGTCCCAGGGTTATAGTTCCCCGTGCCCAGGTGGCAGTAACGCCGGGTTACGCCGTCTTCGTCGTGCCGCACCAGCATGGCCAGCTTGCAATGCGTCTTCAGCCCCACCACTCCGTGGAAGACCTGCACTCCGGCGTCTTCCATG
>Ga0181528_10002862_pt1 | contig 10637 bp, 9 predicted proteins | sample PEATcosm2014_Bin_47_FD_119742 | JGI IMG/M metagenome (GOLD analysis project Ga0181528, IMG submission 119742) | Peatland microbial communities from MTU Mesocosm Facility, Houghton, MI, USA - PEATcosm2014_Bin10_10_metaG | ecosystem: Environmental > Terrestrial > Soil > Wetlands > Peat | place... | reverse complement strand
TGCCCAATGGATGTCCATCACTATCTGCTACCACGACGGAAGAAATCCGTTTTTCGGTCATGAGGCGAGCGGCAGCGCCAACACTATCTTTTGGCAAGAAGCTGACGATGTTTCGAGTAGCGATTTCGATTAAGAGTGTGGCCGTCTCAATTTTATCGTGATAAATGATTCGATACTCCATTCCATTATGTTAGTGAAAAAACTATAGCCGCATAATCTATCAAATTATGCAAAGGCGCGTATATTGTACCAATGGGAAATGAGTATAATATTTATTTTCTGATTAATTAAAAACAGTTTTTACGGGCTCTAAATTGTATTATAACGAGAGGTAAATAATTTTAATTTTATGTTAAATCTCTCTTTTTCCAAGGCGGAAATCTCCGACGCCCAAAGGCTCGCAACATTGATAAACTCTGCTTATCGCGGGGAATCCAGCAAATTGGGCTGGACCTCTGAAGCCGAGCTACTGGAAGGTGCGCGAACCGATACGGCGGACATGCTGAAACTATTGGAGGATGAAAATTCTCTGCTGGTCTTGTGTAGATCCGCTGGGGATTTGCTCGGTTCGGTGCATCTGCGGCAGAACGGCGATCAAGTGCAAATAAGCATGCTGGCTGTTGATCCAAGGCGCCAGGGTCGCGGCATCGGTAAGCAATTATTGCAGGCTGCGGAACTGCTAGCTCAGCAGGTTTGGCCTGTGCAACGTTTTGTGATGCATGTCATCTCGTGTAGACTGGAATTAATGGCGTTTTACGAACGGCGCGGCTACCGCCGTACCGGCATTACTGAGGCGTTTCCGGTGAATCCGGCCTTGTGGCAAGCCAAGGTGGCGGATTTGCGTTTGGAGTTATTGGCAAAGCAGATAAGCAGTAGTCCAACTATAAAAGCCGGTATCGAGTTTACTTAAGCTAGCCGCGTCTTGTAAAAAATGTATGTCTAGGCGTACAGCACCAAATTGTTTATCAAGTGCTTGGTAATGAAAAGCAAGTCAAAATCTTGCGCATGTGGAGTCACTATGAGTAAAAGTTTCAATTCCTGAATTAGCCATTGAGGTTTTGTGCGTTTTTGCGTAACCGCGTCACTTCCGTTTCACTTAAACCCGTTTTAGCCGCAATGGTTACATCGTCAAGTATGTCTAACAGGTTCATTGCAATTTCCGTAGCCATTAACTGTTTACCGTCATCCAAGGCTTTTTGGATAGAACCGCGTTGCAGCCGAATGAAGTCGCAGCGTCGATCCTGCGCTTCCAGTTCTTCATCGCTCAATCCGGCCAGGTTGGCAATGTCGAAGGCGTGATGAATTTGGGTTTGTTCCGCCAGCGCAGCAGGTATAACGCTTAAGGAACCGGCGTTTTTGACAAAATAAAGCCAACGGTCTTTGCCGGTTTGCAAATCTGATTCCGCTAAGTTGAATTTAGGCAATTCGATGAAGATTAGCTCTATATCATCGCCGTATTCGACTAACTGCTGTTTTTCGATTAATTTGAAGCGGCTAGTCAGCTCTGGGGTTTCGAATAATAAAAAATCTGTCAAGGTGAGGGCAATGACTGGATTCAGCAGGGAATAGTCGTCGCCTTTTTGTAGTTGCTGAGAGTAAGACTTGGCGGCGTTGAACAGGATGCGTTGTTCAAAGCCATGCACATTCAACACCTGCATTTCGATGATTACCTGCCGGCCATCTGCAAGCTTGGCCTTGACATCGATATAGGTATCTTTCATGCCTTTGATTAGCGGTATCTGGTAGGGGTCAACGATGGTCAGTTCCTGAATGGCCCGTTCCGGTGGGTATTCCAGAACGGCGTTCAGAAAATCGATCAGGATATCGGTGCTTTGTTCGCTACCGAAGACTTTTTTGAACGCAAAATCGGTTTTGACGTCTAGGAAGCGCATCGCGGGGCCTTTGCTGGTGTTATACTGCGTTTGGAATTATTGCATTAGAGCAGTTGCGTTAAATTTGTGCAATCATTGCTGATGGTATCAGTATTATAAGGCGGAACATGCGGTTTTTTGTTGGGTGCTCCCATGGTGTTTGGAGAGAATGCCTGTTTATTTAAGGATGAGTTTTCTGGTATGGAATAGGTTTCGATGTTTGAGGAGGTAGTTCCTTGGCTTCGAAAATTTTGGAGACCGGATGTGCTGCCTGGGGCCGCCGTGAATACATCCGTGTACGCTTAAAGCCGGCATCCATGCCGACTATGCCCCTGACAGCACACCCGGCCACCAAATTCGGGCCTCCTTTTGAACATTGTCAATAACACCTGAAGAATTTACCGACAACTATTCTGACGCGGGGGGATCCACACTTAAGGTAATCGGTGAGCATTTTGTTTACTCGCCGACATCGCGCAAAACGGCTTCAATCAAATTCTGACGTATGTAAATACCGCTGTTTTGCAATTGAATCGTATAAGGTTTAATGGTAGTAATCAACCCTTTATTTCAGTTTATCGCCTTTTGAGAAGCCCAATAATTAAAATGAACTTCGCAGGCCCTAAACCCCTTCTTCAACTGACTTATCATCATCCGCCGACATATCCGAAATCTCCTTCAACCGCGCCACGGCCTTAAAGTTAATGGTTTCTTCCGGATATTGCCCCTCGGCATTGGCAGTGCCGGCTTCGCGGTCCATCAGCAACGTCAAAGCTTCATCGACATTCGACACCGAATAGATTGCAAACAGTCCTTGGGCAACCGCGTCTATTACTTCTTGCTTCAACATCAAATTGCGTAGATTAGACTTGGGGATAATCACCGCTTGCCGGCCAGTCAAGCCACGCGCCGCACACAGACTAAAAAAGCCTTCGATTTTTTCGTTAACGCCGCCGATGGCCTGGACTTCGCCATATTGATTGATGGAACCGGTCAAGGCAAAACCTTGCAGGATTGGAATCCGGGTCAAGGCTGAAATTAAACAGCACAATTCAGCCAGCGAAGCGCTGTCGCCGTCAATATGCCCGTAGGATTGCTCCATAGCGATACTGGCGGAAATCGCCAACGGAAATTGCTGGGCGTAACAATGGCCCAGATAACCGGTCAAAATCATCACGCCTTTGGAGTGTATAGGCTGACCGAGTTCGACTTCCCGTTCGATATCGACGATGCCGCGCGAACCGGGATACACGGTGGCGGTGATGCGGGCCGGCGCGCCGAAACTGCTGCCGCCGATGTCCATCACCGTCAGACCGTTGACTTTACCCACCGCAACGCCATCGGTATCGATCAGGATGGCGCCGTTCAACATTTCCTCCAGGATCACATCGGCAATCCGGCCATTGCGGTGTTCCCGGGCCGCTAACGCTAATTCAATTTCAGCTTTATCCAGTTGCTCGGCGCCGGTTTGGCTGCCCAGCAGATTGGCTTCGGCGATGATTTCCAGACAATTATTGACATGCGCGGATAGGTGCAACTGGTTTTCGGCCAATCGGCAGCTATGTTCTATCAGCCGCAGCAGCGCCGCGGAAGTGAGCGGCTTGGCGCCGGAGTCGCGGGCCTGTTGACGCATTAATTGCCCAAATTGGATCACGCTGTCCGGGGTGCGATTGATATGATCGTCAAAATCGGCCAATACCCGGAACATTTCGTTGAATTCGCTATCCAGCTCTTCCAACAAATAATAAATATCCCGTGAACCGACCAGTATTACCTTGACGTTGAGTGGAATCACCCCCGGTTTTAAGGTAATGGTATTAATGCCGAGTTCCGAGTAAGGCGATTCGATTTCGATGCGGCCGGCTTGTAATGCCCGTTTCAGGCCCTCCCAAACAAAGGGATAGGTCAGGATTTTTTCGGCGTCCAGGATTAAATAGCCGCCGTTGGCGCGATGCAAAGAGCCGGGGCAAATACGCCGATAATTGGTGACCAAGGTTCCTTGATCGCTGACATATTCTATGCGGCCAAACAGGTTTTGATAAATGGGATGCGGTTCATAAATCACTGGTGCGCCGCTGCCGTCGTGCTTGCAGTCGACCAGTATATTCGGCAGATAGAGCTCGTTGAATTGCAGGCGTTTCGCGGCGTTTTCCCGGCTTTCCTGGCTACGGCTGGGCATCAGCAAATCGCTGATGGTGTTATAAAGCTGTTTCTCGACTTCCGCCAAAAAAGTGATGACATCATCGACGTTTTGGTATTTTTCATTCAGCGCCGCCAATAGCGGTTCCAAGGCCAATTTGATCGTGTCGTTGTCGAGTTGGCGCATTTCTTCCGCCAACGTCCGTCGCCATTGCGGCAATTCCAACAACACATCGCCTAAGAATTCTTCCAATTCCTCGGTATGCTGATGAAAAGATTCGCGTTCAGCTTGCGGTAAAAGCGTAAATTGATCTTCGTCCAGGGCTTTTTCGTTGCGGATCGGCAAAAAGGTAATGGTCTCGCCGTCTCGGTACAGCGCCACGCCCATGGCCCTCGCCTTTTGGTCTACCTGGTCTATAGCGCCGTTGTAACGTTGCGTAAAGCGGCGCTCGATGGCGGTTTTTTTCTGCTGATAACTGGGACTTTCGAAAGCGGCCGGAAAAGTCGCCAGCACATCGTCTATCAGTTTCTCCATATCCTTGCTGAACGCCTGGCCTTCGCCGGACGGCAGTTCGATAGCCACCGGTTCGCGCGGATTATCAAAATTATCGACATACGCATAGGATAGCGGCGACTCCTGCTTTTCGGCGTATTCGGCTAGGTAATGGCTGACCATGGACAAGCGGCCGGTACCGGAATCGCCCATCACAAAAATATTATAGCCCGGCGCTTTCATGGCGATGCCAAAAGCCAAGGCTGATTGCGCCCGGCTCTGGCCCAATATGCCGCTATGCTGCTGGAGATCATCGGTTGAGTCTATTTCGGGCAGAGCAAGCGAAAGTTTTAGCGCCGTAACCGGCAGTTTTAAGTGTTCAAGCATGAGGGGTGTTTTTATTGGCTGTCCGGCATCGAAAGCAAATGATGCATACGTTCAGCTTTGGTTTTCAAATAATCCAGATTGTCGACATGGATATTGGTTTCGATAGCGATCCGCCGCTTGACCTTGACGTCGAGTTGCGCTAAATCATCGATTTTATTGGGGTTATTGGTGATCAAGGCGATAGAGCGGATGTGCAAATCCTTGATGATCAGCGCGGCGATGTCGTATTCGCGCTCATCGGCCAGATGCCCCAGGTGGATATTCGCGTCAACGGTATCCAGCCCTTGATCTTGTAGATTGTAAGCCTGAAGTTTTTTTAGCAAGCCTATGCCCCTACCTTCCTGACGCAAGTAAATCAGCACGCCGAAACCGGCTTGATTAATGATGCCCAGCGCCATGTCCAGTTGTTCGCCGCAATCGCAACGCCTGGAACCCAGTACATCTCCGGTAAAACATTCCGAATGTATGCGCACCGGCACATCTTCCTTATCGGCGACCAGACCTTTAACGAAAGCGATGTGCTCCTTATCGTCTTCGGTGTTGGTATAATAATGGAGGATGAATTCTCCGTGTTTGGTGGGAATCCGGCTTTGAACTTTGTCTTCTATACTTAGTTTCACTGATGTTGAAATCCTTTGTTTTCGGGACTTTAAGCACTATACCTTTGTAACTCAAATTTGCTATGCGCGGCTGATGTTTACCTGTTCCTTGAGAATAGGAGGAAAGAGAAGGATTTATCTATGTCCTTCAAATTCTACTATTTCAAAGAGGGCTACTTAAGCTTATACCGCCAAAAAAACCCGCGCTACAGTCGACATATTGACTTTGGAGCCTTTCTTAATAACTTGGGCAAAAGCTATTAAGAAAGGCTCCAGCCCCGAATGTTTGTTTTTGCGCCGGTATTTGCGTTTATCCGCATAGACTTGCGCCTTATTAAAATGGTGAGCGAATTTCGCCACCGGGTTATGAGCCGGTATTTTATCCAAGCCCTTGGCTTTGTTTTGTTTTCTCATGATTTTTTCCCCGTAAACAATTAAGATAGCACTTTTATTTGAACATATATTGCCTGTGAAATTCCAGAAAGACTTTGATGTAATCGTGGTAGGCGGTGGTCATGCCGGAACGGAAGCGGCTTTGGCGGCGGCTCGTTGCGGCGTTAAAACCCTGTTGCTGACCCAAAACATTGAAACATTGGGGCAAATGAGCTGTAATCCGGCCATAGGCGGCATAGGTAAAGGCCATCTGGTGAAGGAGGTCGATGCCCTAGGCGGCATAATGGCAAAAGCCATCGATCAGGCCGGAATTCAGTTTCGCATATTAAACGCCAGCAAAGGTCCGGCGGTACGCGCAACACGCGCACAAGCCGACCGACAATTATACAAACAAGCGGTGCGTTATGCACTGGAAAATCAAATTAATTTAGCTTTATTTCAGCAAACCGTTTCCGACCTGATTATACAAGGCGGTCAGGTCACCGGGGTAAAAACCTTGATGGGCCTGGAATTCAACGCTAAAGCGGTAGTTTTGACCGCCGGAACTTTTTTAGCCGGCCTGATTCATATCGGCATGGAAAATTACAGCGGCGGCCGCGCCGGGGACCCCGCCTCGACGGCATTGGCGGACCGGTTGCGGGAATTGCCGTTTCGCATCGGCCGCTTAAAAACCGGCACGCCGCCGCGCATAGACGGCCGCAGTATCGATTACAGCAAATTACAGGAACAACATGGGGATACGCCAGTGCCGGTATTTTCCTTTATGGGCAATCGCGCGGAGCATCCCCGGCAAATTTGTTGTTATATCACCCGTACTAATCAGGAAACCCATGACATTATCCGCTCCGGCCTGGACCGTTCGCCGCTGTATACCGGTGTAATAGATGGCGTCGGCCCGCGTTATTGTCCGTCGATTGAAGATAAAGTCGTGCGTTTTGCGGATCGCGATTCGCATCAAATTTTCGTCGAGCCGGAAGGCTTGACCACCAATGAGGTTTATCCCAACGGCGTTTCCACCAGCTTGCCGTTCGATATCCAGTACCGCTTCATCCGCAGCATGCTCGGTTTTGAAAATGCCGAAATCGTTCGGCCCGGCTATGCTATCGAGTATGATTTCTTCGATCCTCGCGACTTAAAGCGTTCGCTGGAAACCAAACATATGGACGGCTTGTTTTTTGCCGGGCAAATCAACGGCACCACCGGGTATGAAGAGGCGGCGGCGCAAGGTTTGATCGCCGGCTTGAATGCCGCGCGGCTGGCGCAAGGACTGGAGAGCTGGTTGCCCGGCCGCGATGAGGCCTATATCGGCGTGATGATAGACGATTTGATCAACCGCGGCACTTCCGAACCTTATCGGATGTTTACCAGTCGCGCCGAATATCGTTTAAAACTGCGCGAAGACAATGCCGATTTACGCCTGACCGAACAAGGCCGCAACCTGGGGCTAGTCGATGACGAACGCTGGCGGCGTTTTGAGGAAAAACGCGAAGCTGTCGCCAATCTGCAAGGCAAGTTGGCTAAAAAATGGATTAGAGCGGAAACCGCGGAGGCAGCGCGGGTCGAACAGTTGTGGGGTAAAAAACTATTGAAAGAAGCCAGTCTGATGGAATTGTTACGCCGTCCGGAAGTGGATGTCGAACAATTACTCAGTTTTAGCGATGATGAGCAAGTCGATGAACAAGTCGCCGAACAGGTGGCAATCCAGGCTAAATATGCCGGTTATATTGATAGGCAGCAAACCGAAATTGACCGTACCTTGCGTTATGAGCATTTAAAATTACCCGAAAATGCAGATTATAGTTTAGTATCCGGCCTCTCGAATGAGGTCAGTGAAAAGTTGAAACGGCAAAGGCCGGAAACTTTGGGCCAGGCCTCCCGGATACCCGGGATCACGCCGGCGGCGATTTCGCTGTTATTGGTTCATCTGAAGAAAAAAAGCGCTTGATGGACGCCTGTCGCGATAAACTTCAACAAGGTTTGGATGCCTTGGCGCTGGAGATACACGCATGCCAACTGGACGCCTTATTAGCATTTATCCAACTGATGGTTAAATGGAATCAGGCTTATAATCTGACCGCGGTTCGCGATCCGCTGGATATGGTGGCGATACATCTGCTGGATAGTTTGGCGGTGTTGCCGCATCTTCAAGCACCGCGGATTGCCGATATCGGCACCGGCGCCGGTTTGCCCGGCATACCCTTGGCGATTTGCCTACCGGATCAGGATTTTGTGCTGGTCGACTCCAACGCCAAGAAGACTCGTTTTGTCCGGCAAGCGGTATTGGAATTGAAATTAAAGAATGTTGAAGTGGTGCACAGCCGTGTTGAACTTTTCAAAGCGAAAGCATTATTTTCGACGGTAATTACGCGCGCGTTTGCCGGCATGGCGGACATTGTTAAACTGACGGAACATTTATTGGCCGAAGGCGGCGTGCTGCTGGCCATGAAGGGGCGACTGCCCGAGCAGGAACTAGCGGAATTAAAAGCGGCTTATAGCGTGATTCCGATTAAGGCGCCCGGTATTGATGCCGAGCGCTGTCTAATACGAGTGGAGAGACACCTGCATGGCTAAGATTATCGCGGTAACCAATCAAAAAGGCGGAGTGGGGAAAACCACCACCAGCGTTAATCTCGCGGCGGCGTTGGCAGCCACCAAACGTAAAGTCTTATTAATCGATCTCGATCCGCAAGGCAACGCGGCTATGGGCTGCGGAGTGATTAAAGACGAGATTCAATACTCTAGTTGCGAATTGCTGCTGGAAGAAGTGCCGGTTGCGGAAATTATTATTAAAAATCCGAAATTGGGTTTTGATCTGATCCCCGGCAATGCGGACCTGACCGCCGCCGAAGTGCAATTGATGAACGCTCCGCACCGGGAAAGACGCTTGGCGGACGCCTTATTGACCGTTAAAGAACTATACGATTATATTTTAATCGATTGTCCGCCGTCCCTAAACATGTTAACGCTGAATGCGCTGGTAGCGGCTAATAGCGTGCTGATTCCGATGCAGTGCGAATATTACGCGCTGGAAGGTTTGTCTTCGCTGATGTCTACAGTCAACAGCATCCGTGATAAAGTCAATCCGGGTCTGCATCTGGAAGGTATTTTACGCACCATGGTCGATACCCGCAGCAATTTATGCAAGGATGTGTCGGATCAGCTGATCGAATATTTCGGCGACAAAGTGTTTCGCACCAATATCCCCAGAAATATCCGTTTAGCCGAAGCGCCCAGCCATGGCGTGCCGGTGATAGCTTATGACAAAGCGTCACGCGGGGCTATCGCTTATATTGCCTTGGCGGGTGAAATGATTAGAAAAGAGCAAGCGGCCAACAAATGATACAAAAAAAACGCGGTTTGGGACGAGGTTTAAGCGAGTTGTTGGGCGATGTATCGTCGCCTGTGCAGGAAAGAACTCAAGATGTGCAAACCTTGCCTATCGAGTTTTTACAAAGAGGGAAATATCAGCCACGCAAGGATATGGACCCCGATAAACTGCGTGAGCTTGCCGATTCTATTCTTGCGCAAGGCATTATCCAGCCTATCATCGTCCGCAAACTGCCTGACGATAAATACGAAATCATTGCCGGCGAACGGCGCTGGCGGGCCGCGCAATTGGCCGAGCAGCGCGATGTGCCGGTAGTCGTCAGGGATATCGACGACAGAACGGTCATGGCTATCGCCTTGATCGAAAATATTCAGCGCGAAGATTTAAGCGCACTGGAAGAAGCGGAAGCCTTAAAGCGTTTACAAGACGAATTTGCATTAACGCATCAGCAAATTGCTTCGGCGGTCGGTAAATCCCGCACCACCATCACCAATTTGCTGCGCTTGCTGGATTTGGCCGCCGAGGTCAAAACCCTGCTTGGCAAAGGCCTGCTGGAAATGGGGCATGCGCGGGCCTTGCTTGGCCTGGATGCGGCGATGCAGGTTGAAATTGCCAATAAGGCCGTCAAGCAAGGTCTTACCGTCCGGGCTGTGGAAAAACTGGTACGTGAGGAACAGGAAGAGAAACCCGCCCTTGTCAGCAAAAAAATCGATCCCGATACGCTACGTTTACAGCAGGAAATCGGTGAAAGAATCGGCGCCAAGGTGGAAATCAATCATCAGCAAAACGGTAAAGGCAAACTGGTGATTAATTACAGCAGCTTGGAAGAATTAGACGGCATCGTGCGAAAAATCCATTGATTTAAGCCGAATATACTTTCCGCCCCCATGCGACACTTGCCCGCGCCGCCTCGTCCTCCGCAACCGGACGCACGGTAAAATGCGCTCGGAACAGGCTGTCATCCACAATAAACGGCGTCTCCCATTGATAGCTCATTTCACTCATTTCGCCCAGCATAGGTATGAAAACCCCTAGCGGTTTTAACAACCAGCGCGGCACTTGGCTAAATTTGACTGCGCGGCCAACATAAGGCTCAAAACGTTTTACCAATTCACGGGTCGTTACCGCTGGCTGGCAAGGCAGCATCCAGGCTCGGCCCAGGGTGCTGAAGTTTCCGGCGCCCAATGCGGCAAGACCTTGCGCAACATCGGGTATGTAGTGATATGTGTGCGGCATATCAATGTTGATTGGAAACATTGCGGCTTTGCCCGCCAGAACCGGCTTCCAAAAATAATCACCGAAAAAGCTCAGTTTGCCTTCCGGCCCATAAAAGTCGGCGGCCCTACCGCAAACCGCGCTAACCTGGCCTAGACGATGGGCGGCGAATAAACTCTCGGCCACTTTGGCGCGGATCTCGCCTTTTTTAC
>Ga0181528_10002860_pt1 | contig 10640 bp, 4 predicted proteins | sample PEATcosm2014_Bin_47_FD_119742 | JGI IMG/M metagenome (GOLD analysis project Ga0181528, IMG submission 119742) | Peatland microbial communities from MTU Mesocosm Facility, Houghton, MI, USA - PEATcosm2014_Bin10_10_metaG | ecosystem: Environmental > Terrestrial > Soil > Wetlands > Peat | place... | reverse complement strand
CGAGGCGTTTACATCAGAGACGGGAGCGAACGCATGCGACCTGACGGAGAGGAATCCTGCGCGGCTGAGTTGCGCCAGCGTGGAGCAGAACTTTCTGCCGACGCTGGGGGTTGCACCGCTGCTGGGCCGCAATTTTCTACCCGAAGAGGATCGGCCCAACGGCCCCAAAGTGGCTCTCATCTCGTATGGATTGTGGCTTTCGCATTACGGTCTCGATCCCAGCATTCTGAACCGGCTCATCGACATCGATGGCAAGCAAGTGCGCGTGGTTGGCGTGCTGCCCAAGGACTTTGAAATGCCGGCCCTGGAGGCTGCGGACATTGTTGTGCCGCAGGCTCTGGATGAGGCCGAGCAGCGCAGGGCCGACCCAGGGAGAGTAATGTACGCCTTTGCACGGCTGAAACCGGGGCTCACGATTGCACAGGCTCAGGCGGCGCTGGAGCCTGTGTTCAATTATTCGCTCAACCTGGCGCCCCCGCAGTTCCGCAAGGAGGTTCATCTGCGGGTGCGCTCGATTCGCGACCGTCAGATGCAGGACGTGTACACAGTTGCGTGGGTGCTTCTGGGAGCTGTGCTTGCGGTGCTGCTGATTGCCTGCGCCAACGTGGCCAGCCTGCTGATGGCGCGAGCCGCGCAGCGTGAGCGCGAATTGGCAGTGCGCTCGGTTCTGGGTGCCAGCCGAGCCCGTCTGGTGCGGCAAGGATTGACCGAGACGTTCCTGCTCTCGTTGACGGGAACTGCTGCTGGATTGGTTCTCGCGGAAATTCTCTTGCGCATATTCATCGCCATCGCTCCAGCGGGAATTCCGTTTCTGGAGCATGCGCGCCTTGACATGCGCATTGTTCTCTTCACGGCATTCCTCTCGGTCATTTGCGCAGCAGCGTTCGGGATGTTGCCTGCGCTGCGACGGCCGCGGCCCGCTGCGCTTGTTGCGCGATCGGCGAATTCCGGCGCACACGCATTTACGCGGCGCTGCCTGGTGGCGGGGCAAATCGCAATCTGCGTGGTTCTGTTGGTGGGCGCGGCGCTCCTGATCCGGAGCTTCAGCAGCCTTGAGCGCCAGCCTATGGGCATGCAGACCCAGGGCGTGATGACCACTCATATCGCTCTGCCAGCCTATCGCTATACGACGGCGCAGCAGCAGATGGAGTTTTACCTGCAGGCCGAGGCTGCGCTGCGGCGACTGCCCGGTGTTTCCGCGGTGGGCATGAGCAACACCCTGCCGCCCGATGCGGATCATGACCAGCAAATCTTTGCCAACATTGCCATTGCCGGCAAGGCGCACACGAAAGACGGAACAGGAGGCATGGTTGCGTGTCGCTGGGTTACTCCGGACTACTTCAAGGCTCTTGAGATTCCAATCGTTCGCGGGCAGGTGTTTACAGAAGAGCAGCGCACCTCGCGCGAGCAATATCTGATCCTGAGCAGCTTGCTTGCTTCCCGGTTGTTCGGCGAAGAGAATCCGATTGGCCAGCAAGTGCAGCCGGTTCCAAATGGGCCGTGGTACACGGTGCTGGGCGTTGCCGGAAACGTCAAGAACGCGGGGCTGAGCGGAGCGGACGAGCCGGAGTTCTACCGGCTGCGGCGGAGCATTGCCGACGACTGGAATCCCTGGTCGGTGATTTCTCTCAGGACGTCGCTTCCGGCAAAGGCCGTAGTGCCATGGGTGAGGGCGCAGATTGCTCAAATCGATCCTACCGTCCCGATGAAGATTGAAACGCTCGGCGAGAGCGTGAACAAGCTGGCAGACCGGCCGCGGTTTGAGACGGCGCTGCTGGGGTTCTTCGCGATTTGTGGGCTGCTGATGGCGGTGATTGGGCTCTACGGTGTGATCTCTTTTGTGGCGACGCAACGGACGCAGGAGATTGGTGTGCGCATGGCGATGGGGGCAACGCGGATGGATATCCTGCGGCTGATAGCGGGGGAAGGGGTGCGGCTGATCGCGCTTGGTGGCGTGTTGGGCTTGGGCGCATCGCTGGCCGCCGCACAACTGCTCAAGAGCTTGCTGTTCAACATTGCACCTCACGATCCAATCACTTATGCGGCGGTGACACTGTTGCTGGTCCTCGTTGCGCTTGCAGCCACGCTGGTTCCGGCGCGTGTGGCTATGAAGGTTGAGCCGGTGGTGGCGCTGCGCTACGAGTAGTCGGCGTCTTTTGGCAGCCGGTGATTCTGGCGCGGAGACTTCTGCATGGTTACGGAGCTGTGGACGCGAATGAAGTTTTGGGTCTCTCGCCACTTCCAAGACGAGCTGAAAGACGAACTGCGCTTTCACGTCGAGCAGTCTATCGAGCGCAACGTTGCCGCCGGCATGCAGCCGCAAGAAGCGCGTAGACAGGCGATGATCGAATTCGGGGCTGTGGAGCGGACGCGCGAGCAATGCTATGAGCAGAGGCCGGGGTGGTGGATGGGCACGGTGGCGCAGGATGTGCGGTACGCGCTGCGGGGGTTCCGGCGCAACCCGGTGTTTACTATTGCCGTGATCGTCACACTTGCCGTCGGCATCGGTGCAACGACTGCGGTCTTCAGCGTGGTGGATCGAATCCTGTTTCGGCCGCTGCCGTATGCGCAGGGCGACCGGCTGGTGTCTGTGGGGTTGGTGCACTCGCTTGAAAAGCAGGAATTCATGATGGGCGGCTTCTTCTTCGACTGGCGCGACCATCAAAAGCCATTTGAAGCCATGGCAATCCAGAGCACGGGCCCGCATGCCTGCGACCTGATCGAGAATAATCCGGCGCAACTCGATTACATCGACTTCGACGCCGGTTATTTGCCTCTGCTGGGAATTTCGCCGGCATTGGGGCGTAACTTTCTGCCTGAGGAGTCCCTGCCCAACGGACCGCCCGTGGTCCTCATCTCTTACGGGTTGTGGCAGGACCATTACAACCTTGATCCGAATATCCTGAACCGCCAGATCAATGTCGATGGCAGCCTGGTCCGCGTGGTTGGCGTGTTGCCCAGGGACTTCCAGTTTCCTACGTTGCAACCGGCGGACGTGATCTTCCCGATGGCGCTGAACCCGGCGGACCAGAAGACCGCGAACGGAGGCTTTGGAAATCCAATGCGGACCATTGCCCGGCTCAAACCTGGAGTGAGTATTGAGCAGGCAAGGGCCGAGATGGAGCCTCTCTTCGAGCACACCAGGGATACTTTCATACCCAAGGATGTTCGCAAGGACGTTCACCTGAGTATCCGTTCTCTGCGTGACCGGGAAACGCAGGATGCGCAAACGATGGCCTGGATACTGCTTGGATCGGTGATCGCGGTGCTGCTGATTGCGTGCGCAAACGTGGCCAGCCTGATGATGGTGCGTGGCGAGGGCCGCGAACGGGAACTGGCGGTGCGTTCGGCGCTGGGGGCAAGCCGCGGACGGCTGGTGCGGCAAACGCTGACCGAGGCTGGTCTGCTTGCGCTTGCCGGGGCTGCGGCAGGGATGGCGCTGGCGGAGGGGCTGCTGCGAGTTTTTGTTCGCCTTGCACCCACGGGAATTCCATTTCTCGAGAGGGCCGGTCTCGATCTCCGCATTGCGTTGTGCACTGTTTTTCTGTCGCTGGTCTGTGGAGGGCTTTTCGGCCTGCTGCCGGCCCTGCAAACACCGCGCGTCGTCGCATTGGCAGCGCGCGCCGCGAAGCTCCGCACGCGCACCGTGCTGCGCAGAAGCCTGGTGGTTGGCCAGATTGCAGTCAGCATGGTTCTGCTCTGCGGCGCGGCTCTGCTGCTGAGGAGCTTTAGAAACATGGAGGAGCAAAGCCTGGGCATGCAGACCGGCGGGGTCTTCACTGCGCAGATTGCGCTGCCTGGCTTCCGCTACGATACACCGCACAAGTTGATGCAGTTCTACCTGGACGCGGAAGCGGCGATCCGGCGACTGCCCGGCATTCGCGCCGTTGCATTCAGCGATTCGGTTCCACCTGGTGGCTGGCAGAGCGGGATGCGCTGGACAGACTTGACAATCGACGGAAAGCCTTATCAAGGCGCAGCGCCGAGCGATACCCTCACCGATCGAAAAGTCACGTCGGAATACTTTGCGGCGTTGGATATCCCCATCATCCGCGGGCGCGGGTTCACAGAGGAGGATACGCAATCTGCTCAGCCCGTGGTGATCATCAGCAGGCTGCTTGCGGCGCGCATTTTTCCCGGCGAAGACCCGATTGGGAGACAAGTCAGCGGGCACACGGTTGTGGGCGTGGCCGAGAACGTGAAGAATGGCGGACTCGTTCAACCCGACGCGCCGGAGATTTATTTTCTCAGGGGCAATTCAGATAGCGACTGGGATGGAAAGAGACCAGTCATGGTGATCAGCTCAGTTTTGTCTCCCAAGGCAGTTGCGCCGTGGGTGCGATCGCAGATCGCCGGGTTCGACTCCACCGTTCCGGTGAAGATAGAAACGCTCGACGAGGCTGTGAGCAAACTCGCGGATCGCCCGCGCTTCGAGACCGCGCTGCTGGGGTTCTTTGCGTTCTGTGGGTTGCTGATGGCGGTGATCGGGCTTTATGGAGTTATCTCGTTCCTCGCCACGCAGCGCACGCAGGAGATTGGCGTGCGGATGGCGCTGGGGGCAACGCGGGTGGACATTCTGCGGTTGATTGCTGGAGAAGGGGTGCGGCTGATCGCGCTTGGTGGCGTGTTGGGCCTGGGCGCATCGCTGGCCGCCGCACAACTGCTCAAAAGCTTGCTGTTCAACATTGCACCGCACGATCCAATCACGTATGCGGCGGTGACCCTGTTGCTGGCCCTCGTTGCGCTTGCAGCCACGCTGGTTCCGGCGCGTGCGGCTATGAAGGTTGAGCCGGTGGTGGCGCTGAGGTATGAGTAGCAAGGCGCAGGTTTTCCTGCATAGGAAGAGGAACGTTGCACCTGGTGACGAATCCGCCGATCGCCTCCGGCCGCATTCCTCACAGACGGCGCGACAACCCCAGCTTCAAGGCAAAGTGGCCGAGTGCCGGGAAGCACTCGTCCCGTGTAAGAGAACTGCTCCCTGACCTGCATGGGTGAGACGAAAGGCGCCAAAACCGCAGGTTCTTCCCGGATTCCAAAAAGCGTAAGTCTCTTGTTTTGAGAGAGGCGAGTGTCCTAAAATGGACAATTGTTAACTTAACGCTTTTGTTTTCAAGATGATGTGGATCTACATAGGGTTAAGACTTCTTTTTCAGCCTGGACCAAGTGGAGCGGGTGGTATTCCGCTGGTCCCGGAGGTGCGACAGATCTTCATTGTTCTTCCCCTTCAACTTTAATCCTGCACCAAAGGGCGGAAATTATATGCAAAAGCGGGAAGAAAAAGATCGAATGCGCGGAGCTCGGCGGCCTATGAGAAATGCCGGCAAGGGAAACGATCACTTCAAGTTCAGTTTCTGGCTCGATCCCCTTACTCCCAAAGGAGAACTCTACCCTGGCCCCGATCAGTCTTGACGGGAGGGAGGATGAGGACATAGCATCGTGCGATTCTCCGGCAAGCCGCAATTGCCAGCTTCTAGATTCCAGGACCGGCCCGGAGTAGTTCAGAATTCACTGGGGAAAGCGCCGAGCAAGCATGAGCCCTGTTGCTAGATCGAAGCCATGCTTCTCAGGCCATTGGGGGTTCAGGTGATGAACGTAAACTCTCGAGTTTTGCGTATTAGGGCCCTGCTGGTTGCTGGGTTCATCGCTGTATCGTCGTCAGGGGCTGCGGCTCAAAGCTCACCCTTCACCCCCATCGATGTAACCGGCGCGGGGACGGGGACGCATCAGGGGACCGCGGCTACCGCCATCGACGCTGCGGGAGATGTAACGGGAATCTACATCGATACCAGTGGTAATGAACACGCCTTTGTGCTGCCCATGGGCGGCGCGATTACCCCCTTTGACGCATCGGGCACAGGCGGGAAAAATGTCGAAACCATTCCCATCGGTTTCGATTCGGCGGGGGACGTAGCTGGAATTTATCTTGAACCTTATACGATCTCAAACGGTGGCCAATCTGAAACGAGCCACCATGTGCATGGCTTTCTACGAACCGCTTCAAACGGCGCAATCTCCCTCATTGACGTTGCCGGAGAAGACACGGGCAAGAATGAGGGAACTTTTCCAATTTGCATCAATAGTGCCGGGGCCATCGCCGGCAATTACTCGACTACCATTACGACTGCGTCGGGCACGAATTCCTTCTCGCACGGGTTTGTGCGCTCCGCCGCAGGAGCAATCTCCACCTTCGATGCAGTTCCTCTACCCACAAGCTACGGAAGTACAAATCCTGGAACCTACGTTGTTAGCATCAATGCGACGGGAGAAGTCGCGGGGCTTTACATCGATGGAGTTGGCGCGGAACATGGATTTTTGCGCGACGCGAGCGGCGGGATCACCCTCATCAACCCTCCGAACGCCGGCACGGCAGCCGAGCAGGGATCCGCTGTCACCGGCATTGACGCGGCAGGGGACGTGATTGGCGCTTACATGGATTCGACCAATGTGATTCACGGCTTTGTGCGCAACGCATCGACGGGAGCGTATACCGTCATTGACGCTCCAGGCGCGGGCACGGCCACCTACCAGGGAACATATCCTGACGCATTCGATGCGGCTGGGGACGTCTCCGGATCCTTCACGGATGCAAATAATGTGGTGCATGGCTTTGTCCTGCCCGCCAATGGCAGCATCGTGACATACGATGCTCCTGGTTCAACTGCGGCCGATGCGCAGCGCAGGGGCACAGGCGTTCGACTCGATAGGAAGCTCAGGCAGCTCGGCAAGAGCTATGGCCTTTCCATCAAGTCAAGAAGGGTAAATAGCCCACTCAATAAACTAAAGAGCCTGCTCTCCAAAGTCGGCGCAGTGAAAGCCGAAGGCACCGGACTTCTTAACGGAAACGGCCCTAATCCCAGCGGAACGGCCAGCTACGGCAACCTGATTTTGAACGGTGTCAATCCTGCAGGCGAGGTCATCGGTCTCTTCACGGATGGCGACTACGTTTTTCACGGCTACCTGCGCGCGGCCAATGGGACCATCACCACCCTTGACGATTCCGACGCGGGCACCGCTGCCGAGCAGGGGACCAGCGGTCTGGCGATCAATGCCTCGGGGGTGATTGCCGGAGCCTACGCGGATGCCAACTCCGTGTTGCACGGCTTCATCTTCGACAGTTCCACTTTGACGGCGACAACGACAACAATCTCGGCTGCGCCGAACCCGTCTGTATTTGGACAGCCGGTGACGTTGACCGCTTCAGTCTCTTCCACTGCTGGCACGCCCCCCAACGGTGAGAACGTCACTTTCATGAGCGGCGCAACATCGCTGGGAACGGCGGAGTTGAGCAGCGGCGTGGCCAGCTTGACCTCCACGGTGCTGCCGACGGGCACCGACTCCATCACGGCCGTCTACGCGGGCGACGCGAATTTTGGCGGCAGCACCTCGACGGCGGCCAGCCAAGTGGTTGGCCCGGCCAGCACTTCGACCACCTTGACGTCGTCTCTGAATCCCTCCACATTCGGTCAGGCCGTGAATCTGACGGCTACCGTCAACGGCCAGTTCAGCGGCATTGCCACCGGCACGGTGATCTTCAGCAATGGAAGCACGAGTCTGGGGAGCGCTTCTCTGAGCGCCAACCAGGCTGCTATTACAACGACGGCTTTGCCGGTGGGCACCGACACGATTACCTCGGTCTACAGCGGCGACACGAACTTCACCGGCAGCACATCGAATTCGGTGAGCCAGGTGGTCAACGCGGGCGCCTCGGCTCCCGTGCCCGTCGCCAGCGGGATTTCGCCTGGGTTTGCCAGCGCGGGCGGCGCGGCCTTCACGCTGACTGTCACCGGATCGGGATTCGCTGCAAATTCGACGGTCTACTGGGGCACGACCGCACTTACCACGACCTTCGGGACTGCGAACCAACTCACGGCCCAGGTTACAGCGGCAGACATTGCCAACGGGGGAATTGCCGTCGCCATTACGGTGGTTACTCCGGCGCCCGGCGGGGGCACATCCAACCCATTCCAGTTCGAAGTGGATTCGGCATCGGGAGCAACAACCGCACCGCAGTTCTCTTCCGTGACGGAGACCGTAGCCGCCGGGTCTTCGGCAAACTATCCAGTCACGCTACCTTCCACCGTCGAAAGCGCAACGGTGACGTGCCTGAATCTTCCCACGGGAGGGACGTGCAGCTATTCGGCGTCAACCAGCACGGTCACGATTGCAACCACCTCGGCTACGCCGGCGGGAACCTATCAGGTGACGGTGGTATTTACTGAAACTGTCTCCGGCGGGGCGACTTCGTGGATTCTGCTTCCGATTCTTCTGCTTCCGCTGGTGTTTCTGAGGAGGAGACTGGCGGTGCGGGGCGTTTGGGTTTCTGCTTGCCTGGGGTTGGTTCTGCTTGCTTGCGCGGCGGTTGCCTGTGTCGGATGCGGTGGAGGGTCCAGCTCCACACCACCCCCTCAGACCCACCTGGTCGTGAGTTCGGGCTCATTGACCCTCATTGTCCAATAAGCGATGCTTCAGAGAAGCAGAGCTCGGCGAGAAGGGAAGCAAAAACAATGGGGACGGAAGGGCGAGTTGGCCCATCCGTCCCCATCGTTTCTCAAGGGTGAACTGTTATGCGCCGACCGGCTCGCTGGCGTTGACCCTGACCGGCGTGAGCCAGCCGAAGCGGTCGGGCTTGAGGCCGTTGGCGATGCCGAAGAACTCGTCGGCGATTGTCTTGGTGATTTCGCCCACCTTGCCGTCGCCAATCACGATGCGGTCGATGCTGCGGATGGGTGATACTTCCGCCGCGGTGCCGGAGAAGAAGACCTCGTCTGCGATGTAAAGCATCTCGCGTGGGAAGGCCTGCTCGATCACGGTGAGGCCCAGGTGACGAGCCAAGGTGAGGACGCTGTCGCGAGTGATGCCAGAGAGAGCGGAATTGGATAAGGGCGGCGTGTAGATGACGCCATTGCGAACCACAAAAATATTCTCACCGGAACCCTCGCTGACCAGGCCGTTCACATCCAGAGCGATGCCCTCCTGGTAGCCGTTGATCTCGGCTTCCATGCGGATGAGCTGGGAGTTCATGTAGTTGGCGCCAGCCTTGGCGAGAGCGGGCATGGTGTTGGGCGCCAGACGGTTCCAGCTGGAAACGCAGACATCCGCACCGCCGTGGCCAGCAATGTACTTGCCCCAGGGGAAGTTGGCGATGTAGACCTCAATGGGCGAGCCTTTGGGGCTGACGCCGATTTCGCCGTAACCGCGGAGGGCAATGGGGCGGATATAGCAGGGCGCAACGCCATTGGCTTCAATCACATCCACCACGGCGGCACAAAGCTCGTCGAGCGTGTAGCGAAGCTCCATGCGGTAGATTTTGGCCGAGTCGATGAGCCGCTGCATATGCTCAGGCAGGCGGAATACGGCCGAGCCGACTGGCTGCCCATAGCAGCGGATCCCCTCGAAAACGCTGGAGCCGTAGTGAATGACGTGGCTCATGACATGGATATTGGCATCTTCCCAGGGAATGAGGTTGCCGTTGTGCCAGATTTTGGATGTTGTCTGAATAGGCATGGGGGTGTGAAAGGCTCCTTCGGCCGCGAAGCTGCTTGAATACACTTCAGGGTAGCGCGAATCGAGGCAGCCTGTCACGGCAGTGTTTGGCTCTTTTGGCAGACTGAGGTTACTCAAGCGACACACTCCAGGCAAAGGTCAAAGAAAACCGCATCGGCAATCTGCTGGACTTTCGATATTCGACCTCGTTTTTCGAAGGATGAGCAGACCGGCCTGTTTTGATCGCCGGAATGGTGCGGATCGCGTTGTATGATTACGGGCGAGGTGGCAGTCTTCCCGACGGATGGCCTCAAGAGATCTGGCCTTACTGTCCACAAAACGTCATTTCACCCAACCCAACCGACGCCTCGTTCAGGAGATTCCCTTTGATGACGAAACGCCCCTTCTACTCTGCCTTGCTGCTTCTCGTTGCCTGCGCACTTTTGTCTCGACCATCCATCGCGTTTCCACAGGAGCAGGGAGCGCTTGCACTGATGCCGCAGCCGGCTCACCTTGCTCCGGGGGAGGGGCAGTTTCTGATTGACGGCAGCTTTGCGGTGGCGGTGCAGGACTACTCTGATGCACGAGTGTTGCAGGCACGCCGGCGTTTCCTGGACACCCTGCAGCGGGAGACGGGCATCCCCTTTGCCGACGAGCCGTCTTTGGACAAGGCAACCTTCCTGATCCATACTGCTGGTCCCGGCGAAGCGGTGCAGGGGCTGAGTGAGGACGAGTCCTATCACCTGGTTGTAACGAGTGCCAAGGTCGAGCTCTCGGCGCCAAATTCGCTTGGCGTGCTGCATGGGTTGCAGACTTTTCTACAGCTTGTGCATGTGACGCCGCAGGGGTTCGCGGCTCCAGTGGTCACCATTGATGACAAGCCGCGGTTTCCCTGGCGGGGCCTGATGATCGATGCCGGGCGGCACTTTATGCCGGTTGCCGTCATCGAGCGGAATCTGGACGGGATGGAGGCGACCAAGCTGAACGTAATGCACTGGCACTTGTCCGACGACCAGGGATTTCGCGTGGAGAGCAGGCAGGCGCCGCTGTTGCAGGAGAAGGGATCAGGGGGGCAGTACTACACGCAGGACCAGATACACGAGGTGATTGAGTATGCGCGGGCGCGGGGCATCCGGGTGGTGCCGGAGTTCGACATG
>Ga0181528_10002856_pt1 | contig 10643 bp, 6 predicted proteins | sample PEATcosm2014_Bin_47_FD_119742 | JGI IMG/M metagenome (GOLD analysis project Ga0181528, IMG submission 119742) | Peatland microbial communities from MTU Mesocosm Facility, Houghton, MI, USA - PEATcosm2014_Bin10_10_metaG | ecosystem: Environmental > Terrestrial > Soil > Wetlands > Peat | place... | reverse complement strand
TCGAGCTTACGTCCAACACAACAACGACCGGCCCAAACCATTCACCTGGACCAAGACGGCCGACGAGATCCTCGCCAGCGTAGCCCGCTTTTGTAAACGGACTTTAGAGACAGGACACTAGCGTGGCTAGGACAAATGCAAACGCAATTGAGCCGTTCATCGCGCCTCCGTACCGCCTCGCTCAGTGCGCGAACTCCTCAGCGACTTCCATCGCCACCGCCGCCCACTCCCACAAGTGCTTGGGTTGGTATCTTACCGTCGAGATATCCTTCATGATCAGCTCGACGTGGCACTGGCTGCCGGCCCGATCGAGGAAGTTCCGCAGCTCCCTGCGGGCCGTCTCGGGATCCCAGTTATCGCTCGCGAACAACGCCGGCGTCGGCTTGTGGCTCAGGACCAGATCGCTTCCGACCTTCTCCACCAGGCGCTCGGTGTTGTTCCAATAACTCGCCGAGATCTTGCGCAGGTTGGGAATCCGCCGCAGGATTTCGATCTTCTTGTCCAGCGGTTCGCAGCACCCGTAGTAAACCAGGCCCCATCGAGATAACCACCGCAGATCGTGCTTCACGGCGAATTCCCAGTGCATCTCCGGAGACACATCGGAAAAAATCTGCGCGTTGGAGCAACCCCACATGTCGTGGGGCCTGACATACGACGAATCATAGTCCGGGCCCGGCAAGGCGCGCGTGTAGCCGTATCCGCCCGAGCCGATCCGCGTGTTGTTGCAGTCGAGCGTGAGCAAATTCATCTGCTCAAACTGGTCGAGTTCGACCATCCATGCGTCGACCATGCGCTCCACGGCGGCGTGCACGAGTTCTGGCCGCTCCACCAAATCGATCATCGCCTCCTCGACACCCCACCAGCGGATGAGATAGTCCCAAGGCGTGTACCAGATGTGGGTCTGGCCGATCTTTCTGACTGGCATGACGCCGCTATAGACGTTGCACATCGCCTCGAAGTACAGATCCGTCGCCAGTTCGTTGTGCGTAACCACCGGCATCTGGATCTTTTCCAGGTCGGGGTAATCGCGGATCTGGACATGGAACCGGCGCGAGACGATGTCGGTCGCGGAATCGGTGGTGACGATATCGACGTCTTCGATAATGCCGAAGTCAGTGGAATGAATCGCCAGCGGACACCCCAGGAAATCATTGAGGATCATATCGCCCGGCAGATGGCGCCACTGGTAGAGCGTCCGCCGCAGTTCGCGCTCCTGCTCCTGCGCCCAGGGATGCACCGTCCGCAGGGTCAGCTCATCGTCCACGTTCATCTCGTGCCAGCAGATCTCGTTGATCCAGACCATCGGCCGCTCGGACTCGAGGTCGTTCAGCTTCCTCCACAGCCGCGCCTTCTCCCGATGCACCGGCAGCGCGGCGATTTCAGCCACTTCGCCGGCCAGGCGGCGCAGGATGTCTCGATCGTCTACGCTGAGCTGCACCTCCTCAGCGATGGGTAGCGGTGTGCGATGACTCGGGTCGTGTAGCATGGCGTCAATTTTTCCGTGGTACTACGGTCTCAATTTCCAGCCCGCGGTAGAACCGCGCCAGAACGGCGATGTTGCGGTCGTTCACCGCGAACTGCTGTTTGCCGGCGAAGGCTTCGACAGGCCTGGAGACGTAATCTTCGACCGCCAGCGGCAGCGAGCTGTCGCGCGGCTCCGCGAATCCGTAGCAGTCGAGCGTGCGGTTCGCCGGGTCGGCAAGAAACGCCTTGGCATCGTGTTCCGCCCAACCCACGAGATTCTGAATCAGGCGCGTCTTCGGGCCGACCATGGGCCAGACCGACTCGAGCAGGTCCCGGCTGGGCGCCTCGTTCATGACCCAATCGCATTCGCGCAACAGCCTCGAATCGGCCACCGTCGGGTCGGTCAGGCGGCTGCAGGAAAGCCAGATCACGCAACGCCTGTTGGCGCGATTTCGGGCCTCTCGGATGCGCTCCCAACAGTGGTCGATCGCCAGCCGCTCATAGGCCCGACGGTCCTCCGGCGATGGCACGCCATGGGACGGGAATGGTTTGCCCGTCAATTGCGCGAACAGCTTCTTCTCTGCCTCGATCCAGCCTTTGGCGCGGACGCTGGCGTGAGGATTCCACGCCCAGTCGATCATGTAGCCGTCGAGGCCGGTCCTCTTGATCGCATCCTGCATCGCGGTTGAAAGGTATTCGAGGTATGCATCCGTAAACGGGATGTGGAAGGTATTCCCAGGAGCGCCGTAGCTGAGATCGGGATGGTCCTGGCCCCACTTGGTGTTGGCGCCTACGCAGAAATAGCCCATGACGAGCATCCCGCGCTTGTGCCCCAACCGGACCACGTCGGTCAGGAAATCGTACTTCAGGCCGGGCTGAGGCGGCACGAATCCGCCTTTGTACCAGGCGTAGCCATTGCAGGAGAGGCAGAATGTCTGGATCGTATTCGCGCCCAGATTCTCATACCAGCGGACGTGCTGCTCGGGCGAGGCGTCGCCCCAGCGGCCTGGCGGCGCAAACACGCCCTGGTGCCAGTTGAAATCGACGCAAAATGCCTTGATCTGCTTCGGGATTGCCGGAGCGATGTTGGCCAGCGCGGCTGTGCGGAGCGTAGCTGCGCCGCCGGCGCCGACCAGAAAACCCCTGCGCGAAATCTCCATTTCCATCGCTGCTATGCCCGTGGCGTGATTTTGAGCACGAACGCGTGATCGCACGGCTTCGACTCCGGCAGGTGCACCGTGAGTGCGTGCGCATCACGGCTGGATAGTAGCGCGGTGGGATGGCCGAGCAGGTGCACGTCTGCGATTTGATGCTTGAAGAGCCCTGCTCCGGTGCCGAGCGTCCGAATCGTCAGCTTGCCATCAGCCGGCCACGCCAGCGCAATCGCATACAACGTGGCGCCTTTCGTCGTGAAGCGGATGTCTTCCGCCGTGTAAGCAGGCTGGCTACCTTCGCTGAAGTAACCGCCGCTCATGCGGGTCGGCCCCTCGCCGAACACCTTCCATGGCCGGGTTCCGAAAATGCACTCGGCGTTGATCTCCATCCAGGCCGCCATCTGCCGCACTACCGTGAGTTCGTTGTCGTCCAGCGTGCCGTCGGCGCGCGGAGGAACGTTCAATAGCAAGTTCCCGTTCTTGCTGACAATGTCGGCCAGCATGGTGATGACTGTCGTAGCGGTCTTGTACTGGATGTCGCGCTTGTAGTACCAGTCGCCGATACACGTATCCGTCTGCCAGGGCAACTCGCGGATCGTATCCATGACGCCGCGCTCGACATCCTGCACGCAGGTCCCTTCCTGGAAATACTCGGATTCGTTGGATTTGCAGTTGTAGACGGCTTCCATCTTGCCCGCGTGCCATTGCAAGTTGGCATTGTAGAAATGCGCCACCAGGCTGCGGCCGACTTCGAAGAACGGGATCCCTCCGTCGCTGTAGAGGAGATCGGGCTGATAGCTGTTCACCAGGTCCTGAATCCGGTCGAACCAGCGCCGCTGCCACCACTCGGGGGCATTGGCCGGATACCACCTTCCTGTGCGCTCGTGCTGAGGGTAATACAGATCTTCGTACTTTGGGTCGGCTCCGTCATAGGGCACGCCGGCGTACGGACCTTTCTGATCCGCTCCCTTGCTGACCAGAAACCAGTCCCAGGAGGCGCCAAGGTGCTCGGTGACGCCGAACCGAAGCCCCATGCGGCGCGCGGCCTTAGCCCAGATTCCGATGATGTCCTTCTTCGGCCCCATTTTCACCGCGTTCCAGCGGTGGAACTTCGAGTTCCAGCAATCGAAATTGTCGTGATGCTGCGCGATGACACAGAAGTACTTCGCTCCCGCGGACTTGTAGAGCGCCATGAGCTGGTCAGGTTCCCAGCGTTCGGCAGCCCATAGAGGAATGATGTCCTTGTATCCGAACCTGGAGGGATGCCCGTATGTTTTCAGGTGGTGTTCGTATTGGGCGTGCCCCTCGATGTACATGTTGCGGGCGTACCAGTCCCCCTGCTGCGGGACAGATTCCGGGCCCCAAACGGCCCAGAACCCCAACTTGGCATCGCGGAACCACTCCGGGCAGCGATACTGCCTCAACGAGTCCCAATCAGAGTTGAAGGGTCCGCTGGCGATCGGCAACCGGTCGGCTACGTGCGCTGATGCCGCGGCGCAGACACCTGCGCTGGAGGCGAGAAAGCCTCGGCGACTTACATCCATCGTGTCTCTCCTCCCGTGGCCCCGGAAAGGGTTCAACCTCAGCCACTATTCCATCCAAGCTAACCGGTCGCCTTGCGCCTCTAACCTGCGCCCCTTCGCTGAGGCATGGAAACCAGTGACAGTTCGGAATCGCAATATTGGCAACGTTCTCATCTTATCTGTTCGCTGATGTGGCCTGGCCGGTTGTTGTGACCCGGCCGAGCAAAATGGCCGGCTCTGAGAACGACGCTGGTTGAGACGCCCGGCGGATGGAACTGAGAGCACATCACCAGGCGCTGCTTTAACCTCTTGCCGTCGCTCGAGACACAACTATGACGGTCCGCTCGGAGACTGCACTAATGATCGGTAAACGTTACCGGAAAAATGACGGGAAGCGCGGCTGAGGTCTGCGCGCTGGACGATCCCCTGGATAGGTGGAGACATGACGCGCATCGACCTTGGGGAGCGCGACCGGATCACTTGCCGATGGGTTGCTCCTCGCCAGGAGTGATATGGGGTAATATCGGTAGTCATTCGGCGAGCAAGAGTTTTAGGCTGAGTTCTCAGTATTGGACGGTTCGCTTAACCCGTGCCGATTGTTGACCGCTTCTCCCTTCCGCGCCGACTGGCACCACCGAACGCAGGCGCGGGCCAATTCTTCAGAAGGGCCGATTCCCTCACGGGCACGACCGCACTCTCCGAGTGCCCGACTATGCCTCCACTGCAACCCAAATGCTGCGGAATAGTGGCGGGATGACGTAGGATTGGCCCAGGAATATGCAGCGCAATATCGCAGTCGGCCTGGTGCTGTTAACTTTCTCCTCGCTGTCACATGTGAACTCCAACAGCCAGGCGCCGGGCAACGGGCAACAAGTCAGATTCTTGATCTCTCCGAACCCAGGATTGATGGATGACCGAGTCATCATAAAAACGACGGGATTGCCGCCGAATCGAAGGATAACGATCCGCGCCGCGTCGAAAGATCAGCGGGGCAGTTGGTGGCGGAGTTCCGCCGTCTTTCTCGCTCGGCGAGACGGTTCCATCGACCTTTCGGCGCTAGCGCCAACCTCCGGGTCGTACACGAGCGTTGACGCAATGGGGCTGTTCTGGTCGATGCAGCCCGACAAATCGGTTCGGCCCGTCCCCGCGTTTTTCGAGGTGGTTGATTGGTTCAAACCAATCGTCACAGAGGTTGAAGCCGTATCGGATGGTCGGGTGCTTGGAACCTCACAGGTGATCCGCCAGTTTGCTTCGCCAGGCATTCGTGCCGGGCTATTCAGGAGTAACGGGGTTGTGGGAATTCTCTACCGGCCAAGTGACGATCGCAAACATCCTGGCGTCATTCTTCTCGGCGGCTCAGAGGGCGGCTTTCCCGCACCGCAAGGCGCCATGCTGGCATCGCGAGGGTTCGTAGTGTTGGCATTGGCATACTTTGGGACGAACGGGCTGCCGACAACCATGCAAAGAATCTCAGTCGAATACTTTGGTAAGGCGATTCATGCAATGCAATCATTGCCGGGCGTTCTGGGCTCGACTATTTCGATTATTGGCAGCTCTCGCGGAGCCGAAGCAGCCCTCATCGTGGGCTCCACTTATCCAGAGGTGAACGGCGTCGTCGCCGTTGCCGCCAGCAACGTGCGGTGGGAAGGCGCCACAGCCAAGATGCTCCCTGGAGGGGTTGCCTGGACCTATGAGAACAAGCCCCTGGCTTATGTTCCATTTCGCATTAGTCCCGCTTTCGCAGCTCATTATCTTTGGGCCGGCGTTACCAACAGCCCGCTGTCACTCAAATCGATGTTCATGGATAGCTTGGACCGAGTTGCAAGCGATGACGTGCAGATCGCGGTTGAACGAATACGCGGTCCTGTACTTTTCGGCACCGGTGGCGATGATCGGAAGTGGCCTTCTGCGCTAATGTCCAATCGTGCCATGGATAGATTGCGGCGCGACCACCATCCCTATGCAGACGAGCACCTGTCGTACGCAGGCGCCGGCCACTGGCTGCCCCCTGAATATCTGCCGACGGCAGGCTTGCGAGGTCGCATGGGTGACGAGATTGGCGGCACACCGGAAGGAACCGCCATAGCTCAAAGAGAGTGGTGGCCCAAGGTGCTCAGTTTTCTCGCCACGATCCGCCCTCAGAACGGGGCTCGGTAAGGGGCCTGAACATGCGCGCCCGGGCGACAATTCTTGGATGACGATGGCTGTCCAGTTCCCTGAAGGTTGGTCCCACGGAAGCGGGTGCAGGCAGAACATCTTCCTGGGATTGTCCCTGCCTAGTCGCCTGGCCTCTACGGATGCTTCCTTGCATACGACGGCGACGACTCCGGCCGGATTACGGTCCATCCGGAGCAAGCCGGGTGAGGATGGAATGCTGTCTCCGGGTGGCCGACAATCCGCGTAGAGCAGCCGTTGGCGGACGCAAGCTCATTTTTACAGTACTTACGCCTCATGGAGTAGGCGAAGAAGGTAGCGCACCGAGCTGGGTCATCAGGCCGAGAGTGTCCATAATGATGCGAGTGTCCTTGATACGCCCGGTCTCAAGGCGATCAATAACAATACCCCATACGCGCACATGCCGGTCTGTTGCGGGAATACCGAGAAACTCACCCTTGTGGGTACCGGTCCATTCAAAGCGGCTGGCGACCTTATCGCCTTCCGTAATTTGCTCCTGGATGGAGAAGACAATGTCGGGAAAGCCTGCGCGCATAGCGCGAAGGATATCTTTCAGACCTTCAAGTCCAGGACCCTGTCCGGGCAGTGGAACTTGTTCAACAACATCTTCCCAGACATACTGTGCTGCCGAGTCGCTTTTCCCCTCGGTGATCACTTCATCCACAAAGCGGCGGATGATCTTTGCATTGTCTTGCGCCATTCCGTTCTCCTCTGGATTTCATGCTCGGATTGTAGCCATTGTACATGTGAACTCGCCCGGTTCACAGCCAACTCGGTCTATGTCGAAGTGGTCTCCTGGTACTCAGAACTCGGCTTGTGACCGCTAACCGCGTTGCTGCGGTCGCATCACGGCTCACTCGGAAACTACGGCAGTGGTCGAGAAGCCTGCTCATCATTAAGATTGACTCCGGCGCACGGGACGGGAGGGCACCGATTCGGGCGGAATCGGCCAGCCCGAAACAGGCCAGCGCGCGCAACTGCGCTACAACAATCTGAGCGATATCCGTCAATATCGGTAGCTATTCGGCGAGCAGAAGTTCGGGATTTACAGTTCCACCTTGGCCGGCTCGCTCAGCCGGAGCAGATCCTAGGCCGTTTCCGGTTTCGCAGCGGACGGGTCCTCATTGAGCGCACTCCCCGGGCACTTCTCCGATAAGGCTTTTCACTCAGTTGGATTGCTTCCGGATTGCCGGCCCTCTGGACACAATTGCGCGAGGCGGTGGGTGGTCCTTCCGAACGTGGTGCTATTCAGGTAAATCGCGCCTCATGATTCCGCACCAATCTGTCCCCCACTGCTCTGGTCGTCTCTAGAACTCGCGAGCGCAACGTCGGGACCGTTCGACAGAGAAGAGCAACAGGGCGGCCACTCGACGAGGCTACTCAACACGGGATCGGCCGGCGATTGCGCGAAAAGGAAAGTGGGAATAGGCTTGTGTCATCGCAGTCCATTGGCCGGTTCGAACGAAGCGGAAGGAACTCATGGCGGAAGATCTCACCACCGCGGGGGCGCCCGTCCCCGGTAATCAGGAGCAAAACTCGTCAACCGATAGCAAGTGCCCCGTAACGGGCGGAGTTCGCAGACACGCGGCCGCTGGGGCGCGAACGAATGCCGGCTGGTGGCCGAATCAGTTGAACCTGAAAATCCTGCACCAGCACTCTCCCTTGTCCAATCCCATGGACAAGGAGTTCAATTACCCGCAAGAGTTCAAGACCCTCGACCTGCATGCCGTGATCAAGGACCTCCATGCCCTGATGACGGACTCGCAGGATTGGTGGCCGGCCGACTTCGGCCACTATGGGCCGCTGTTCATTCGCATGGCGTGGCACAGTGCCGGCACCTACCGCATCGGCGACGGCCGGGGCGGCGCAGGCTCCGGCACACAACGCTTTGCGCCACTCAATAGCTGGCCCGACAATGTCAACCTCGATAAGGCGCGCCGCCTGCTCTGGCCGATTAAGCAGAAGTACGGCCGCAAGATCTCCTGGGCCGACCTCATGATTCTCGCCGGAAACGTCGCACTGGAGTCGATGGGCTTCAAGACCTTCGGCTTCGGCGGCGGGCGCGAGGACGTCTGGGAGCCCGAAGAGGACATCTTCTGGGGCCCCGAGGGCAAGTGGCTCGGAGACGAGCGCTACACCGGCGATCGTGACCTCGACAATCCTCTCGCCGCCGTGCAGATGGGCCTGATTTACGTGAATCCGGAAGGCCCGAATGGAAAGCCCGATCCGGTCGCCGCGGCGCGCGATATCCGCGAGACCTTCGCCCGCATGGCGATGAACGACTATGAGACCGTTGCGCTCATCGCCGGCGGGCACGCCTTCGGCAAGACCCACGGCGCCGCCGATCCGTCCAAGTATGTCGGCCCCGAACCCGAGGGCGCCCCCATCGAGGAGCAGGGCCTGGGCTGGAAGAACTCTTTCGGCAGCGGCAGCGGCGACGATACCATCGGCAGCGGCTTGGAGGTCACTTGGACCTCCACCCCGGCGAAGTGGAGCAACGACTTCCTGGAGAACCTGTTCCGCTACGAGTGGGAACTCACAAAGAGCCCAGCCGGCGCGTACCAGTGGACTCCCACGGACCCGTCTGCTAAGGACGCCGTTCCCTATGCGCAAGATCGGTCCAAACGGCACGCCCCCGGAATGCTCACCACCGACCTCGCCCTAAGGATGGACCCGGCCTATGCGAAGATCGCGAAGCGCTTTCTCGATCATCAGCGGGAGTTCGCGGATGCCTTCGCCAAGGCCTGGTACAAGCTGACGCACCGCGACATGGGGCCGCTCGCGCGCTACCTCGGCCCGCTCGTTCCCCAAAAGCCGCTCCTGTGGCAGGACCCGGTTCCCGCCGTCGATCACATACTAATTGGCGCGCGCGACATTGCGGATCTGAAGGCCAAAATCCTTGCCTCCGGACTGTCGATCCCCCAATTGGTCGCGACGGCCTGGGCTTCGGCGTCCACCTTCCGCGGCTCCGACAAGCGCGGCGGGGCCAACGGGGCGCGAATTTGCCTCGCGCCGCAAAAGGACTGGGAAGTAAACCAGCCCGCCGCTCTGGCCAAGGTCCTGCAGAAGCTGAAGGCGATCCAGGAGGAGTTCAACGCCTCGCAGTCCGGCGGGAAGAAGGTTTCGCGGGCCGACCTGATCGTTCTGGGCGGCTGCGCGGCCGTCGAGGAAGCTGCGAAAAGGGCTGACCACAACGTGGAGGTTCCCTTCTCGCCGGGGCGCACCGATGCTTCGCAGGAGCAGACCGACGTCGACTCGTTCGCTGTATTCGAGCCGGTCGCGGACGGCTTCCGCAGCTACTTGCGCGACGGGCTCCAGAGACCGGCCGAGGAACTGCTCGTGGATCGGGCGCAACTGCTCAAGCTGACTGCCCCCGAGATGACCGTTCTCGTCGGCGGCATGCGCGCCCTGAATGCGAACTTCGCTCAGTCCCAACACGGCGTCTTCACCAACCGGCCCGGTACACTGACGAATGATTTCTTCGTCAACCTGCTCGACATGAATACAAGGTGGCAGCCCTCCTCTACGTCCGAAGGCGTGTATGAGGGGCGCGATCGCGCCAGCGGCGAAATCAAGTGGACCGCCACCCGTGTCGACCTGATTTTTGGTTCGAACTCGCAGCTACGGGCGATCGCGGAAGTCTACGCCTGTGCCGACGCGAAGCAGGCGTTCGTGAAGGACTTCGTGGCCGCCTGGAACAAGGTGATGAACCTCGATCGCTTCGACCTTGCCTAGGCCGACCCCCGCGAGCCGGCTCGCGCGCCCTTTGCTTCTGCTGGGAGCTTAATTGCTGAAGTCACCGAGTGGCTTGGAACCGTTCGGTCGAGTGCCGGAATCGATAAGACCCTCAGGGCCCTCGCTCGCGCTCTTTAACTCCGTAACGGCCGTTCACCCAAGCCTCTCTCGGCGGGAAGCTCAGAAACGTAGCGGGCACGACCGCGCCGGTTCCGCTTTCCTCATCGCGAAGCGTCCTGCACGACAGATTTCTCGAACAGTGGCTTGTGCGCGTAGGCCTCACCCATGCTGCCGGCGCAGGTACGCTTGTCGTTGGGAATGGATCACGCGCGATCCGGAGGATAGGTAGGCAGGCCTTCAGATTGACGGGAAGCGCCCTAACCGCAGATCGACTTCACGGCGAGGTACGGGAGGGTGCCGATTCGGGTCAGTGGCTGCTGTCGTACGACGCCGGGCGAAGCGATATGAAGCGAACAGTAGTGTCCGGCTAAAAGTCGAACAGATTCAATTGGTTGCCGGAATCCATTGAGTTGAGATCAGAGTCGGATGGTTGTAGGGCCTGTAAAAGGGGTGTTTTCTCGAAAAGGGTGCT
>Ga0181528_10002854_pt1 | contig 10648 bp, 6 predicted proteins | sample PEATcosm2014_Bin_47_FD_119742 | JGI IMG/M metagenome (GOLD analysis project Ga0181528, IMG submission 119742) | Peatland microbial communities from MTU Mesocosm Facility, Houghton, MI, USA - PEATcosm2014_Bin10_10_metaG | ecosystem: Environmental > Terrestrial > Soil > Wetlands > Peat | place... | reverse complement strand
TGTAGCGCTAGTCTACGATGTCACCGCGCAGATAAAAACCATGCAGGAACTGCGCAAGCTGTCCATGGCGATAGAACAGAATCCGGAAAGCGTGGTGATTACCGATTTGGCGGCCAAGCTGGAATACGTCAATAGCGCGTTTCTGCGCAAAACCGGTTACAACCTGGAAGAAGTGCTGGGCAAGAATATTTCCGTGCTTAAATCCGGGCAAACCAGCCCCGAGACTTATGCCGAAATTTGGCGCACCCTGCTCCAGGGCGAGATTTGGAAAGGCGAATTTGTCAACCGGCGTAAAGATGGCAGCCTGTATACCGATTTCGCCATTATTTCGCCGATTCGGAATGACAGCGGCCAAATCAGCCATTATGTCGCCATCCAGGAAGACATCACCGAAAGGAAACAGCTGAACGCGGAACTTGATCAGCATCGCCATCATCTGGAAAGCTTAGTCGCGCAACGCACCGCGGAACTGGCGGCGGCCAAAAGCCTGGCGGAAGCCGGCAACGCCGCCAAAACCACCTTTCTGTCCAATATGAGCCACGAAATCCGCACGCCGATGAACGCCGTGCTGGGTTTGTGCTACCTGCTGGAGCAACGGCCGCTGGATGAAGACTCGCACCAGTTGGTGATAAAAATCAACGGCGCCGGCCGCGCCTTGCTGGTCATCATCAATGATATTCTGGATTTTTCCAAAATCGAGGCCGGCCGCTTGGAAATCGAACGCGCGCCGTTCCGCCTGCTGGATATGCTCGATCAATTGGCGGACTTAATGGCCGCCGCCGCCATGCATAAAAGTTTGGAATTATCGATTATTCCGCCGCTAGACGCCAATGCCTTAATCGGCGACGGCCCGCGCCTAAAACAAGTGTTGATCAACTTGCTCAGCAACGCCATCAAATTTACCGAAACCGGCGCGGTGGAATTGCGCATTACCTTGGAATCGCAACGCAGCGACCAACTGCAACTGCGCTTCGCGGTTAGAGACACCGGCATCGGCATTTCCGAGGAACAACAGCAAGATTTGTTCTCGGCTTTTACCCAAGCCGACAGCAGCATTAACCGCCGCTTCGGCGGCACCGGCTTGGGCTTAACCATCAGCCGGCAATTGGTGCAATTAATGGGTGGCGAACTGTATGTTAACAGCACGCTGGGCGTCGGCAGCGAGTTCTGGTTTGTGCTATCGCTGCAACGCGATAGTTTGCAGGCAATTGCCCCGGCGGCGATGAGTAAATTAAACTTATTAGTGGTCGATGACCACCAAAGCGCCCGTGAAGCGCTGCTAATGACCGCGGAGAATTTGGGTTGGCAGGCGCTGGCGGTGGAATCCGGCCAGGAGGCGATTTTACAACTGATAGACAACGAACGACAGCCGGAAAATTACGATGTGATGCTGATAGACTGGAAAATGCCCGGCCTGGACGGCGTTGCCACCGTACAACTGATACGCAAGCTATTGCCGGATACCGGCCGCATGCCTATCATTTTAATGGTGACGGCTTACTCTCTGAAAGAACTGCAAACCAAAGCCGAGACTAAACTCACCGACGGCCTGCTGAATAAACCCGTAACGCCTTCCTCGCTTTACAATGCGGTGAGCAGAGCTCTGGCGCGACGTATCGAGGGCGGCTTAATACCCGCCCCGGCCATCGTGCGGAGCAATAACCGCCGGATAGCCGGGGTGCGGGCGCTGGTGGTCGATGACAGCGATATTAACCGCGAGGTAGCGCAACGGATACTCGAGGCCGAGGGCGCGCTGGTCAGCCTGGCGGAAGACGGACAAGAGGCGGTAGACTGGTTGCGCGTTCACGCCCATAAGGTGGATATTGTGTTAATGGATATCCAAATGCCCGGACTGGATGGCTATGCGGCAACGCGCCAAATTCGGCGCCTGCCGGGGTGCGCGTCCTTGCCGATTCTGGCGCTGACCGCCGGCGCGTTTAAGAGTTTGCAGGATCAGGCGCTGGACGCCGGCATGAACGACTTTATCTCCAAGCCTTTCGATGTTGCACAGTTGATGGCTGCGATACGGCGCTGGACTGTGGACAAAATTGCAGTATCGGACCCAGGTCAGGCGATATCGGCAACCGCGCAATCGGACTGCGCGGCGGCGCAGAGTCCGCCCGCAACCGCGGACCAGGCTCAGCCTTGTTTGCCAGAAACAAGGCAAAATCGGCAAAACGTTTGGGAAGATGCGGCGCTTTATCAAACTTATTTGGCGCGGTTTGTGGAACATTATCGGCTGGCTGGGGTTGAATTACTGGCTATGGAAGCCGCGGCCGCCAAAACGAGAGTGCATAAATTAAAAGGCGCGGCCGGCGCGCTGGGACTGCATGGCGTGGCCAAATGCTGTATCGCGGTGGAGACCGCCATCGCCAACCCCGGAATTTGGCGGCAGGAAGCCCAGGCGTTACAGGCCGCTATTGATGCGGTCGCCGCCGGAGCCGAGACCTTGCCGGCTGAAAAGCCGGACTTCACAATTAAGAAAAATATCGACTATACTTTAGAACTTACACAAGCGGAAATTTTAAGCTTAATGGCGCAATTGACCAGCGCCCTAAGTTATAATAATCCCGGCGTAGCGGAACCGTTAATACAGGCGCTGGAACAGTGTTTGGGCCATGAGCGGCTGGCGGCAATTAAAGCGGCTATGCTGGCTTTCGACTTTCGCGCCGCGGAGCAAGCTACGCAAATATTATTGGACAAAGTAAATCAGACAGCCGGCAACTAACACCATGCGCAACCACCCTATCTTGATTGTGGACGATGAACCGGCGAATTTAGCCATCCTGCGGCATATTCTGGAAAGCGATTACCCGCTGGTTTTCGCCGGCAGCGGCCAAGAAGCCTTGGCCATGGCCGCCAAGCAAACCCTGAGCATGATCTTGCTGGATATTCAAATGCCGGATATGGACGGCTATCAAGTCTGCGCCGCCTTGAAAGCCAACCCCGCCACCGAGTCGTTACCGGTGATTTTTGTCACCGCGCTGACGGATTGCGACAATGAAGAAACCGCCTTTCTGGCCGGCTGCGTGGATTACTTAAGCAAACCGGTAACGCCCGGCGTGGTCCGCTCCCGGGTGCGCACGCATTTGTCCTTGGTGCAGGCCCGGCAACTAGAAAAAAGCCAGCGCGATACCATTTATATGCTCGGCGAAGCCGGCCACTATCGGGATAATGATACCGGTTTTCATATTTGGCGCATCGCGGCTTATGCCAAGGCGCTGGCCTTGGAGCAGGGTTGGACGGCTAGCGACGCGGCCTGCCTGGAGCTGGCCGCGCCCATGCACGACACCGGTAAAATCGGCATCCCCGACGCCATCCTCTGCAAACCGGGTAAATTAAACCCTGCCGAGTGGGTTATCATGCAACAGCACTCGCAAATCGGTTACGATATTTTATCCAAAAGCGACGCCCCCTTATTACAGCTGGCCGCCGAAATCGCCTTGTATCATCATGAAAAATGGGATGGGAGCGGTTATCCGGCGGGCTTGGCCGGCTCGGCTATCCCGGCTTCGGCGCGGATCGTGGCGATAGCCGACGTGTTCGACGCCCTAACCATGACCCGGCCCTATAAACCGGCTTGGCCGGTAGCCGACGCTATCCGGTTGATCGAGGACGGCGCCGGCCAGCATTTCGATCCGCAAATGGTGAGCTGTTTTATGGATCTGCGCCCGCAAATTCTGGACATCAAGCACGGCTGGGATAGCCAGGAAGCGGAGCAAAGCCCGGCGGTAAAGAGTTTAGGGGCGGTTTAAGCCGTTTGTCATTCCAGCCTGTAGGATATTGCCAAGCAACGGGCTGGGCTACGTTATCGGCCAAGAACCAAGGCATTGAATAGACTTTCCTGATTACTTACAAGTCTCAGTCAAAACTGTAAAATTATATTTTTTGATATTCAATTGCCTACACCCGTTATTATGGATGTAGTCAGGTAAATCAAAGCAGAAACTAACACAATAGCAGATGCAAACAGACACCCTATTCTACCGCCTGTTCCAAAATTGGCCGCAACAGGCCTTTACTCTACTGCAACTGCCTTACGTGCCAAACAGCTATGAATTCCTTTCGGAAGAAATCAAGCAAACCGGCTTTAGAATCGACGGTGTATTCAAACCTAACAGTGACGACCCAGAGCAACCCGTTATCTTCGTCGAAGTACAATACCAGCCGGACCCGCAATTTTATGGCCGGTTTTTCAGCGAGATTATCTTATATCTGTTCCGGCAAACCACCAGCACCCGCTGGCTGGCTTTCGTGATTTATCCGGACCGGAAAACCGGAAAACCGAAAAATCAGCGAAAATCGCCTTCGAGCCTTTTTTGGAACTGCGGCAAATCAATCGTATCTACCTGGAAGACTTCAAACACCGCACTGAATCGGGTCTCGATCTCGTCCGCCTGGTAGCCAGCGCACCGGAGGACACCATTGCGCTGGTGCATACGCTGGTAGAAAATAATGCTAAAATCAATTTAGACATAATCGAATTTATAGAAACCGTTTTGGTCTATAAGCTACCGAAACTAAGCCGTGAGGAAATAAAAATCATGTTAGGTCTAGATGTGCAATTAAAGCAGACGCGTTTTTATCAGGAAATTGCCGAGGAAGAACGCCGCGAAGGGAAAATTGAGGGCAAATTGGAGGGAAAACAAGAGGGCATGCTCGAAGGTGAACGCTTATTTCTAACCAAACAGCTCAACAAGCGGTTTGGTTCCTTACCCGCTGCTATAACAGCCAAACTGGGACAAGCCGGAATTGAGCAACTCGAATTATGGGGCGAACGCATTCTGGAAGCGCAAACTCTTAGCCAGTTGTTTGAATAAAACCAAAAACAACATCGTCTAGCCGCCAATGCTGACGGCTTAAATTCACGGCGCCTGATTTGCCACCAGCTTGTTCGTGCGTTTGCCGCTATCCCGATTGCTGACCAGCTTTAATTCCGGCGGCTTGGTATTGGATTTGTCTCGAAACATCGCCTCGTCGGCGGAGTTGATTAAATCGTCGATGTGCGCGGCGTCATCGGGGTACAGGGCCACGCCGACGCTGGCGGTGACCGATAAATCCCGGCCTTGAAAAATAAAAGGCCGGGCGATCGCTTGCTGAATTTCGTGGCGGATGCGGACCGTATCATCCAGATTATGCACGCCGCCCAGCAGCACCACAAACTCGTCCCCGCCCAATCGGGCGACCATATCCGATTCGCGGATCACGGCGGAAATCGCCTTGGCCACATGCACCAGCACCGCGTCGCCGGCCTTATGCCCGTAATTGTCGTTGATGGTTTTAAAATAGTTCAAATCGATGAAACACAACGCGATTTTTTGTTGCAAGCGGTTGGCGGCCAGCAATTGCTTGTTGGCGAAAGGGATAAAGCTATTGCGATTCGGGATGCCGGTCAGCGCATCGTTATAGGCCAACAGCTTGGCCTCCTGTTCGGCGATGATGCGCAGCCGCACTTCCTTTTTCAAACTCCACCAACCTATAAACAGCGTAATCGCCGCGAATAGGACCAGGCCGCCGACAAAACTGACCAGATAAAAGGCTTTTTTCAGTTTCGCCACTTGCAGCGGCGGAAATGGATTGTAAATAAAACTATCCAGCGCCGCATCCCGGTCGCCCATGCCGGCTTCAACGATAATATCCGCTATGCGCCGCCAGCGCTCAGGATTCATGTGGCCGATTTCGACGCCATCCGGCTGTACCAAGGGCTGCATGGCCTGGGCTTCGAATTGCAGAAATTCGCTGGATCTTTCCACTTTATACTTTGTTTTCAGCACATCCAGCATGGCGTCGACATGGCGCATGGCGTAATACCAGCCTTTTAGGCTGGCGCGGCGGAAAGCTTCCACCTGCTCCGGATGCTCTTCTATTTCCTGCTCGCTGGTAAACAATACGCCGCTATAGAAATCGACACCGTAAGTCGCCGGGTTCATGGCCCGATATTCGACGCCGCGCTGGGTCAGCAGAAAAGGCGCGCTGATCAGCTCGGCTTCCAAGGCCGTCACCTTGCCGGAAATTAAATCCTCAAGGTTCCCGCTGTCGGGGAGAATGGCGAGCGCATCGCGCTTGATATCATCATGCTGGAACATGGCGACCATAGCGGCATTATGTTGCGGATCGCGCAACATAATTTTTTTGCCGAGCAAATCGTGCGGCGCATAGATATTTGCGTCTTTAAGGCTAAACAGCGCCGCCGGCGCATGCTGAAAAATGGCCGCTAAAGCCACCAGCGGCTTGCCTTGCAATCTGCCGTAGAGAATTTCGCTGTCCGTCACCCCATATTGGGCGTGACCGCTTAAAACTTCCTCCACCGGCGATCTGCCGGGAGTCGGCTCGCGCAACACCACTTCCAAGCCTTCTTCCCGGTAAAAGCCTTGCTCGATGGCGGCATAGTAGCCGGCAAATTGAAATTGCGCCGGCCCCGAAAGCTGAAAATCTATCAGCTGCCGTTGCTGGCCGGCCGTGGCCAGCGCCATGCCGCCGGACAATAGCATGATCAGACAGGGGAAAAAATGTAAGAATAGTGATTTCACAAGCATTAGAGCCCTAATTTTAACTGCCGGCCAACATTCTGCCACAGGTTTTAGTATAAAATCAATACCCTAGCGGTATAAACTAGATTTATAATTAAAAGTAAGCCGGCCTCGGCAATCATTTAGCACAGAAAAACTAAGCCCCAACATTATATGCATATTTAAAGCGTTAGTCTGCCTGCATAATAAATGTTCCGCAACCAGGCTACCAACTTAGCCGGGACAGCATGAGATCGTCATAAAACAAGTTCTTGCCAGCCGTAGGAGCGACGCCCCCGTCGCGATTCAAACCGGCATGCGGAGCATACCTCGTCTTTAGGCCTAAAAGGTCAGGAGGGGGGGCGACGAACCAAACCTAGCGCCTGCCGCCATGTCCGCCGCCGCCGGCGTGGAAACCTCCGGCGTTCCCGCCACCCTGAAAACCGCCGCCGCCGTGAAACTCACCGCCTCCGCCATGGAAACCGTTAAAGCCGCCGCCCTGGAAATTATTGCCTCCACCGCCGAAATTATGTTCCACCGGCTGAGAGTTGGCCCAGCGCTGCTGTTGCTCGAAATGCTGTTGTTGCTGCTGTTGGAAATGCTGCTGTTGTAACTGTTGTTGCTGAAAATGTTGCTGCTGTAACTGTTGTTGCTGTTGCATTAACTGTTGCTGCTGAAAATGTTGTTGCTGCTGTATTTGTTGCTGCGGATTATACTGCGCCTGATTTTGCATGGGATTATGCATTTGATTAGGGATGAAGCCGGGAACATGCTGCCCGCCAAAAGGCGCGCCCTGAATGGCGTTATGGCCCACGGCCGGTTGTTGATTGCCCCAACCCAAGCCGGCCTGATTAGCCCGGTTTTGCTCCAAGTTATTGATGGCTCTGGCCCCGGCCAAAGCGCCGGGGGCGCTGTAGCCATAGTTACCGCCTACGCCCCCGTATGCGCCGGACGCGGCATTGACCGGTCCGGCATGATGGCTGACAGAATAGGGCCGGCTATTAAACATCACCTGCCGGGTAAAATTGTTCAACACAAAATAACCCGGAAAATAATAGCCGCTAGACCAAAACGGATAAGGCGCCCAGGAATACAGATAATAATAAGGCTCGGGCGGCGCATAATAAGTCACCACCGGCGGTCCTTGCGTCTGATAATAGTTATAGATGGCGTTAGGGTCCGGAACCGCCGTGTATTGCGGGCTATAGCCGTTGCCGGCCGGCGGAGGCGGCGCAGCCGATTGCGTGGTTTGGCTGATAACTTTGGCCTGCGCCTGAAACTCGGGCGGTATGGAATCAAAGTTATCCGTGTAATGCAAGGCCCCGGCGTTATCCCGATAACTATAAATGCTGCTGACCGCGGCCGGCCTAGGCGTTTGCGCCGCCGCCGGCGGTATGGCGTGGCTGGAATTGATCTGAAACCCCAAACGCGCTTTCAATTCGTTAACCCGCTTCAGGGCTTGCTCTTTGCTCAAGGAAATTTTCGCCTGATCGCCAGCGTCGCTAATATCCTGATCCAACTCGCCCAGCACCGCCGGCGTCACCGGATAATCGGAAATCCAGCCGTTTTTCGGCTCTATGCCCAAATTGGTCAACACCTCTTCCGCCTGACCGGGCTCGGCGGCCGGCGACAGTTTTAAGGCTTCCAGCAACTGCATGGCGTAAACCCCTTCCGGCGTCAAAGCCTGCGCCACCGGCGTGGGATTATTGCCGGCCTGGCCGCCGTTGGCGCTGCTGGGGGCCGGAAGGGGCGGCGGCGGGGTGGCATTGTCCGCCGCGCTCTGCGCAAAAACCAAATTCCAGGGCAAGCAACCCAGCACAAACAACCTTTTGCAGCGATTTCCGATCATGGCTCACCCCCCTGGATTTTTAATTGATTATAGTATGCGCTATAAATCTTTAGACAAACTTAAGCCAATAAAATCCACATCACAAGCCGGAAGAATATCAATTTTTTTGAGCGGCGCCGGCGGATGAACAAGCGCAATGGAAACCTGACTCATATGCATTTACCATATTAGGCTGCGAACATGGCCTAAAATTTCCGGTCATTAAGCTGACAGACTTTCATGATAAAGTGGAAGAACTGCTAGCTGTAGCAACCTGCAATCATTTGTGCCGACCTGCAATCATCCCGTGCAAACCGGAATTATTTGTGACTGACGTTAAATTACTTGAGCATTTCAGATAAACTTATCGAGCGAAATTTTTCACTTTATCTCAAGCGGCATCTAGTATCCGGCGTTGTTGAATAAATCGGACATTTGGTAAAATTAGCTTTTTAGAGCCCGCCAATCAAAACGATGCCATACAAGTTTAACGAGAAAATCCGCGATAAAATCGACAAACCTCGTTATAAAGTGAACAATTGGCCTGCGTATAATAATGCGTTAAGGAACCGCGGTGATTTCACGGCGTACTTTACCGAAGAGGCAATAGCCGAATGGCATCCCGTCAAGACTAGTGTTCGTGGCAGCCCACAAAAATATTCGGCGCTTGCGATTGAAACCAGCTTGATGATTCGTCAGGTATTCCGCCTGCCGCTTCGGAAATTTTCAGAGTAGTTGTCGCCTCGACGGTTAAATCTACAGAGCAACCTACCCAATTGATTGAAATGTTAATGTTCAGTGAGGCGGCTATCCACATAAGCCGGGATACTCGCAAGCTATCCGTAAGAGCGACGCCTCCCGTCGCGATTTAAAATAAAGCGGCGCAGCCCCCCCTCCTGACCTTTTAGGCCTAAAGACAAGGTATGCTCCGCATGCCGGTTTGAATCGCGACGGGGGCGTCGCTCCTACGGCTGGCAAGAACTTGTTTTATGACGATCTCATGCTGTCCCGGCTTAAGTTGGTAGCCAGTGAGGCGGTAACTACTCTTAAAATTTCCGATATCAGCAGGGAGTTTTGGAGACCCCATACAAATTCGAATTTTTACGGCCAGCTTTTTGAACTGCGAGACATTTACGTTATCTAATTAAAAGTAAGTCTAATAATCGAATATTTATTATACAAATAGCTGCCGTCCAGCAGATCATAGCATATCCGAGTTTGAAATCGGGTCAGATATGTGGGATGCGCAACGAATAATTTAGCAATGAGTTGAGGAAATGAAAAACGACCGTGAAAAATGACACAGAATCAAAAACTATCGATGGGAAATCAGAAGCGAAATCATTAACCAAGGTGCTTGAGCAAAGCGAGCACGTAAAAGTCGTATTGGAGAATTGTGGCAAAGAATTATCGTCTGTCAATATAGCGATTAAAGAGGAAGTTTCTACTAAAAATCAACTATTGGGGATCAAAAGCGCACTTGAAAAGAATCAGGTGATCGAAGGTAAGGTGCAGGAAGCGACAGACGAACTTATAGCCGTGAACCAGTCTCTGGGACACGAGATCGAAACAAATTACCTGCTGGAAAAGCGGCTAAACAAGGTCACGCAAGAGGAAGAAAAAGCGCGTCATGCTGCCTTTCATGATGCTTTGACCGGTTTGCCAAACCGCGCGCTATTTGAAAACCGACTGGAGCACGGCTTAGCCCAGGCCAAACGTCACGGTTTGACTTTGGCCGTGATGTTCATAGACATTGATAACTTCAAGAAGATCAATGATACGTATGGACACGACGTTGGCGACGGAGTGCTAAAAATAATTGCCGAACGGTTGATGCAAAGTACTCGCGAGGACGACACAGTCAGTCGCTTTGGCGGCGACGAGTTCATGCATCTGATGATGGAATTTGGGGACGTTCCAGACGTCATTTCTATTGCAGAAAAAATCACGCATGCGATTCAAGCTCCCTGTCGGCTCAGCATAGGCGAACTCAATATCAAGCTGAGTATAGGCATCTCGATATTTCCGAAAGACGGAATGACGGGGCTCGACTTGATCAAAAGCGCTGATAAGGCAATGTACGAGGCCAAACGAAACAAATCCGGTTATGCGTTAGCGGGATAAAAAAATAGCACCTCATCTCAGCGCCCACTTAATTCATCCTGTTCATGTACGACACCGAACCGACTGGCGTTGTTGAATAAATCGGACATTTGGTAAAATTAGCTTTTTAGAGCCCGCCAATCAAAACGATGCCATACAAGTTTAACGAGAAAATCCGCGATAAAATCGACAAACCTCGTTATAAAGT
>Ga0181528_10002852_pt1 | contig 10652 bp, 6 predicted proteins | sample PEATcosm2014_Bin_47_FD_119742 | JGI IMG/M metagenome (GOLD analysis project Ga0181528, IMG submission 119742) | Peatland microbial communities from MTU Mesocosm Facility, Houghton, MI, USA - PEATcosm2014_Bin10_10_metaG | ecosystem: Environmental > Terrestrial > Soil > Wetlands > Peat | place... | reverse complement strand
GATGTCGTCCTGCACCTCTATTACACCGCCCTCGACGGAGGCTCGCAGTTCCAAACGGCGGTTGATAACTCGAACTCCAACAACTTGCCCAGTTCCGGCATCAAGGTGTTCAGCGCGCTGAACGATTTTCCCGCCGGCGCCCCAACGCCAGACATGCCGGCCCCGTTGACTCCGTGGCAGCAATTGGTCGCCAGCCAGAAGACCCTCATGGAAATCACGGAGATCGCAAACGACGGCACGCCGCGCTATGAGATATTCCTCAATCCGGCAACCACCAACGATCAGGAGCTTACCGTTTCGATCGCGGCCTCAAAGTTCCCCGCATGGACACGCGGCAAGACCATCGCTATCACGTCGCTCACCGTGCTCACCGTCTCGTGGGAGCCCGGAGACTTCGTCATCCAGCCGCAGGCCCCGCTGCCCTCAGCCGGCGTCAACATCAACATGACGCCCGTCGCAGGCTCATCCGTTCCCAACGTTTGTTCGGCCACTATCCCGTTCCCACCCGGCGTGAAGCTCGGCGGGTGGAGCTTCAAAATCAAGCAAGCCTCTGCCGCCGACTTCCACTCGCTCACCAAGGACCTCATTGGGGACGTCATACTAATGTTGAGCTATGATGCAAGCTGATCCCATGCCACCATCCCGTACACGGCCCGCCCTCCCGCCTTTGGTGGAGCGCACCCTGCAGCGCCTCATTCGCGCCTTCGCACCGGAGCGCGTCCTGCTCTTCGGCTCCCGAGCCAAGGGCATGGAGAGAGCCTCAAGCGACATCGATCTTCTCGTCATCGCTAAGGTTGAGGGCGACCCTGCTCTCCACCAGCGCCGCGCCAGACAACTGGCCTCCGATTGCTTCCCTCGCGTCGACGTCGTTATCGCCACGCCGGAAGAAGTGGCAAGCGCTGCCCACGCCCGCTCGCCGTTCCTTCTCTCGATCCTCGGCAGCGGGATCCCCCTCTACACGCGTTCTTCACTGGAGACCCCGTCTGACCGGAACTGAGGGAAACATCGCCGGAAAACTGTTCTTGAAGTTCGATACCGGTAAAAGGAAACTGAGTGGAAGCATGGTCTCGATTCGTGTTGAAGTTGAAGAGAAAGAGGAAACGGCCGGGGAGCGAGGAATTGAACGTTTCGCCGTTTTGCAGACGCTTGAGCTCGGAGTCGAAATCCTGAGCCGAAGCTGCCAGGGGACTTGATCCACTGAATGGAATCGCTCTCGCCAGCGCGATCGAAACGTCCTCACTACCCAACAGAGACTTACGCTTTGACAACGTTTCTTAATCAGGTGCCGACGCCTGCGGTTAGCGGCTGTACCTTGTCCCGATGGGACGATTAGGCGCTTCGAGTGCAGGAAGTGCGGCGCGCCAATGGATGCGGGAACCAGAATATGTTCGGTGAAGACCAAGGATTCGGACGGCTACGAGCGGAAATGCGGCGGCGAGCATCGATACATCGGCTTGCTGGTTCACGACATGCGGCGCAGTGCGGCGAAGCGGCTTCGTGAGAGCAGTATTCACAAGAAGCTGATTATGGACATCGGCGGCTGGAAGACGCGCAGCATGTTCGACCGCTACACCATCACCGATCCAGAGGCAATGCGCAGTGCGATGGAGGCCATTACAGCCCCCAATGCTATCGTATAGCCCCGAAATAGCCCCCGACGGTCAGAACACCGGCAGGGCTGGAAAATTGGCAGTCCAGTAAATGCATTATTGTAAAGGAGTTATTTGGTGCCGGGAGGGGGGGTCGAACCCCCATGACCGCAAGGGTCGGCGGATTTTGAGTCCGCTGCGTCTGCCAGTTCCGCCATCCCGGCGCCGGGGTGGGACGGTGCTTTCAAAGTATCGCACAGGGTTTGCTGGCAGCGCTACCTTTTGGCCGGGTCGGGCGGGCGAGGTGATCCGTTGCCGCTTCGCTTTTCGATGGGCTGTCCGCGCAGCGGCGATGGAGGGCTTTTGCCTGAGCCGCGGGCAGTTATTCCGATCACCCACCGGCTTTCCACGGTGGCGCCGCCATTTTTCCTGCACTGACGCGGCAAACGCGGCTGTGGGGGCGCAGTTAACATGCGACAATGGAGGCAACCGTGATGAACCCCGCCTCCTCTGCAACTGTTCCTTCACCGGTTGCGGTCACACCGCAGTTGCTCGCCGCGCACAGCATTACCGCGGACGAGTATGACCGTATTCTGGCAGCCCTTGGCCGCGTTCCTTCGATCACCGAACTGGGCATTTATTCCGTGATGTGGTCCGAGCACTGCTCGTACAAGTCGAGCCGCGTGCATCTGAAGCGCCTGCCGACCAAGAGCGACCGCGTGGTGCAGGGGCCGGGTGAGAATGCCGGAATTATTGACGTGGGAGACGGCTGGGCCTGCGCCTTCAAGATCGAGTCTCACAACCACCCCAGCTACATTGAGCCGTTTCAAGGCGCGGCCACCGGTGTGGGCGGGATTCTGCGCGATATCTTCACCATGGGTGCGCGGCCGCTGGCGGTGATGGATTCGCTGCGCTTCGGGCCTATCTCCGACACCGCAGGCGAAAGCGAGGACGAGCGAAAGCTGGTGGCCAGGAACCACTCGATTGTGGAAGGCGTGGTCAGCGGTATCGCCGGTTACGGCAACTGTTTCGGGGTGCCCAACCTGGGCGGCGAAACGAAATTTGAGCCGTGTTACAGCGGGAATCCGCTGGTGAATGCGTTTGCCCTGGGGCTGGTGCGCAAGGACGAGATCTTTTACGGGAAGGCGAGCGGCCCGGGCAACCCGGTGATTTATGTGGGAGCAAAGACCGGGCGCGACGGCATCCACGGCGCCACCATGGCTAGCGAAGAGTTTCACGAGGGCACCGAGGCCAAGCGGCCCAACGTGCAGGTGGGCGACCCATTCATGGAGAAGCTGCTGCTCGAAGCCTGTCTTGAAGCGATGCAGACGGGGGCGATCGTCGGTATCCAGGACATGGGCGCGGCGGGGTTAACCTGTTCAACCTGCGAGATGGGTGCACGGGGTAGCGTGGGTCTTGATGTGGAACTTGACTGTGTTCCGCAGCGCGAGACCGGCATGACTGCCTACGAGATCATGCTTTCAGAAAGCCAGGAGCGGATGCTGCTGGTGGCTGAGAGCGGCCGGGAAGGCGAAGTGCTGAGCGTCTTCGCCAAGTGGGGTCTTGATGCGGTGATTGTGGGGACGGTGCAGCCTGAACCGCGATTGCGCATCCGCCATCATGGCGAACTGGTCGCGGACATTCCGAATCAGTCGCTCACTGACGACGCCCCGCTTTACCGACGCCCCGTGGGCACGTGGAAGTGCCCGCTGCCGACGGACCCGCCAGAGGAAGTTCTGGCTCAGCTCGCGGAGGATCGGGACTACACTGGCGACCTGAAGAAACTGCTGGCAAGCGCCAATGTCTGCTCCAAGCGCTGGGTTCATGAGCAGTACGACACCATGGTGCAAACCAACACCGTGATTGGCCCGGGCGGAGAAGCGGGCGTGATGCGCATCAAGGGTACGGGAACGCCGGGACACGAGCGTGGTCTAGCGATGGCTTTGGACGGGAACGGCCGCTGGGCCTATCTCGATCCCAGGTTGGGCACGATGCACGCCGTGGCCGAGTCTGCGCGCAAGGTGGCCATGAGCGGTGCCACACCGGTGGCCGCAACCAACTGCCTCAACTTCGGCAATCCCGAGAAACCGGAGATTATGGCCCAGTTGTCAGCCGCGATTGACGGTATCAGTGAGGCATGTACCGCGCTTTCGACTCCCATTACCGGTGGCAACGTCTCGCTTTACAACGAAACGCGCGGCGAAGGCATCTATCCCACACCGGTTTTGGGGATTGTCGGCATTCTTGACGATGTGACCAAGGCCGTCCCAGCGCACTTCCAGCAGGCGGGCGACGCCATTCTGCTGCTGTGGCCTATTCCGCGAGGCGAGGAGCCAGATCCTAAGCTGGAGGTTCCTCTCGATCCTCCGCCGATCAGCCAGTATGTTCTGCCTGTATATGAGGCGAAGCCCGCCGGCTCTCCGGAGGCAGACGCGAGCGAAGCTGCGGCGGGAGCGGCATTGACTGCTTTCGGTTCTTCGGAGTTTGCCAAGGTTGTACTGGGCGGCGTCTGGGGCGGTCCACCTGCGCTTGACCTGGAGGCGGAAGCCCGGCTGCAGACGCTGCTGGTTTCGCTGGCCGATGGCAAGCTGCTTTATTCCGCACGCGACATCGCGGACGGGGGCATTGCAGTTGCGCTGGCCCAGGCAGCATTTCCACTCTCGATCGGCGCCACGGTGGAGCAGGACCCGTCATTGCTTGCGCATCCTCTCTTCGGGCTATTCGCGGAGCCGGCGTCAACGGTCCTGGCTACTGCTCATCCCGACAACCTCGTGGAGATTGAGACTCTAGCCGGGCGGAGTGGCATCTTCGTTGCGCGGATCGGGACCACCGGTGGCACGCGTCTTGAAATCTCCGTGGATCGCGAAACCTTCATCTCTTCGCCGCTTCCCGCCCTTCGCAAGCCCTGGGCTGAATCTCTGCAAGCCACTCTCCACGACGAGGTCCCAGCATGATCCAGCGCCTCTACCAGGGGGTCGAAGGCGAGATCGATGAAGCAGGCCTTGAAACTCCAAGCCTCGGTTCTGAGCTCCCGGCTCGTTTCCTGAGGTGTTCAGCGGAAGATCCCAAGCTGCGCGAAGAGTGCGGTGTGGTTGCGGTGCATGGGCACGCAGACGCGGCGCGGCAGGTTTATCTGGGGCTGTATGCCTTGCAGCATCGCGGCCAGGAGTCGGCCGGCATTGCATCCGCTGACGGCCAGCGGCTGGCGAACATCAAGGGCATGGGCCTGGTATCGGAAATCTTCACAGACGACGTTCTTGCCAAGCTCCCCGGCTCCATGGCCATTGGACACACGCGTTACTCTACTACCGGAGACTCCGCGCTGCTGAATGCGCAGCCGATTCGTGTGGACTCGACCAAGGGCCTGATCGCAATCGCCCATAACGGAAACCTGGTGAACCTGGGCAACATCCGTGCGAGTTTGGAGCGGGACGGTGCTTACTTCCAGACCACGTCCGATTCTGAGATCATCGTCCAGCTTATCGCGCACTCCAAGGCAGGCACGCTGGTTGACGCGATTGCGGACTCGCTGGGCCGAGTGGATGGCGCGTTTTCGATTGTGATGATGACGCGCGACCGCATATTCGCTGCGCGCGATCCACGCGGGTTCCGGCCGCTCTCCATTGGTCGCATGAAGAATCCGGAGGGCCCCGACACCATCGTCTTTGCCTCGGAAACGTGCGCCTTCGATTTGCTGCGTGCTGAGTATATTCGCGATGTGCTTCCGGGCGAACTGGTTATGGTAACCGAAGATGGGATGACAAGCAGGCAGTACTCGAGCGGCGTTCCGGAGACCAGCTGCATCTTCGAGCATGTGTATTTTGCGCGGCCCGACAGCAGGATTTATGGCCGCTGGGTACAGGAGTCGCGCGATCAGATGGGACGCCAGCTTGCCCGCGATTCCGGTGTGGCTGCCGATGTCGTGGTGCCGGTGCCCGATTCCGGAGTAACTGCAGCGTTGGGTTACGCGGAAGAGGCCGGTTTGCCATTCCGCATGGGTCTCATTCGCAACCACTACGTAGGCCGCACGTTTATTGAGCCGGAGCAGCGCGTGCGCGACTTCGGCGTCCGACTCAAGCTCAACCCTGTTCATAATCTGCTCGAAGGCAAGCGCGTGGTCTTGATTGACGACTCGATCATCCGCGGGACGACGAGCAGAAAGATTGTGCGCATGGTCCGCGGCGCGGGAGCAAGGGAAGTGCATCTTCGCATCAGCTGTCCGCCAACCATTTCGCCTTGCTTCTATGGTGTGGATACGCCCAGCAAGCGCGACCTGATCGCGGCAAATAAATCAATTGAAGAGATACGCCAGTTTATCGAGGCCGACTCACTGGCTTACTTGTCTCTCGATGGTCTGCTCAAAAGCTGCGAGACCATGGCGAAGACGGGCTATTGCACGGCCTGTTACACCGGCAACTATCCCACGCAATGGGTAGATGTGGATGAGATTCTCCCTGCGGCGGCAACCATCTGACTTGGCCTCCCGGCGGGCGCAGGTTGGGAATTAGAATCAGTGCTGATTCCACCCTGAGTGCAGGGATGCCCGAGGATGTGCATGACCCAGTTGCGAGCGCTTTTTGGCGGCGCTGTTTTTCTTGCGTCGTTTCTTTTATTCCTTGTCGAACCGATTGCGGCGAAGCAGCTTCTACCGGTCTTTGGTGGATCGGCAGCGGTCTGGATCACCTGTCTTGTGTTCTTCCAGACGGCGTTGCTGGTTGCATATCTTTACGCGCATTGGCTGGCGCATCGTTCGCGCTGGATGCTGCACTTCGCACTGCTGTTTGTGGCGGCCATTTCTGCAATTGCGTGGGCTGCTCAGACCATCAACTACGGCAGCGCTTCGCAGCACCCGGTCTCCGCCATCTTCGCGTCTCTTGGCCTTTCCATCGGCTTGCCGTTCCTGGTGCTCGGGGCAACCAGCCCGCTGCTCCAGGTGTGGCTGGCACGACTTGAAATCAGCGGCATTCCTTACCGGCTGTTTGCGCTTTCGAACCTGGCATCTCTGCTTGCTCTGGCGCTCTATCCGACGCTCATCGAGCCGTACTTCACTTTGCGAGCGCAGCGCATGGTGTGGTGCTGCGGGTTTGTGTGTTTCGCTCTCATCTCAGCAATGCTGACCTGGCGAACCCGCTCTGCAGCGATTTCTTCCTCACAGACGAATGTCGCAGATGAATCGACATTGGCGCCGGCGCCAATTGCTCATAAGTTGCTGTGGGTTCTGCTTCCCATGGGCGCCTGCATGCAGTTATCGGCAGTTACAAGCTACCTAACTCAGAACATCGCTGCGATACCCTTGCTCTGGATTCTTCCGCTCGCCGTCTATCTCATCACCCTGATTCTTGCTTTCCAGTTTCCGCGCTTCCTGCCCCGTGGCATCATCGTGCGCCTCCTGGTGGCGATGTTAGCCGGGCTCGGGTATATGCTTTCGCAGGTTGACGTCTCGGTGCCGCTGCGCGTCGGTCTCTCGTTCTTTCTGATTGAGGTCTTTATCGCCTGCCTGTTCCTGCACACCGAGGCCTACGCACTGCGGCCGCTGCGATCCTCCGAGTCCACTCTCTTCTATCTGCTGTTTGCCGCCGGCGGAGCTCTCGGGTCCTTCCTCATCGGCATCGCATCACCGCTGATCTTCTCCTTTAATTACGACCTGGCGCTTACCTTTTTTGTCACGGCGCTGCTGGCCTTCGCAGTCACCTGGTCCGATGGGTGGCCGCAGCGGATGTTGTGGGCTACTGCCAGCGTTCTTCTGCTGGTGCTGGTGGTTATGCTGCATGTGGCTTATCAGCGCAACACGCCTGTCGCCGTGCGCAACTTCTACGGCAGCCTGCGGGTGCGGGAATCGCTCTCGGCTTACCCGGGAGCCACCATGCGGACGCTCACCAACGGCTCAATTCAGCATGGTACGCAGATTTTCTCGCAGGTGATGCGCAAGACGCCAACCACCTACTACGCAGAGGACTCTGGCGTTGGCCTCGCATTGCGGTTCTGTTGCCAGGGCCGGGCGCGCAAGGTCGGCGTCATCGGCCTGGGCGTGGGGACGATCGCTGCGTACGGCCAGGCTGGGGATCGCATCCGCTTCTATGAGATCAATCCTGCCGTGACGCCAATTGCGCAGAATGTCTTCACGTATCTCCGGGAATCAGGCGCGCAGATCAGCATTGTGGAAGGGGATGGACGTGCTTCTCTATCTCAGGAGCAACCGCAAGAATTCGACGTTCTGGTTGTTGATGCATTCTCCGGCGACGCCATTCCCCTTCATTTGCTCACTACACAGGCTCTCGATCTCTACAAACGCAACCTCGCGCCCGGCGGCATTCTTGCATTTCACATTTCCAATCAACATGTAGATCTGGAGCCGGAAATCGTTTTGCTTGCTAGGGCGGGCGGCATGGATGTCCGGCGCGTATCGAGCCTTGAAAACCAACCGCGCGGGGAGTTTACCGCGACATGGATGCTGCTCACGGCGAACCCGGCGCTCTTCACGCAGCCGGAGGTAGCGCCCCACATCCACGAATCTGATCCGAACTCGAAGGCCCGGCTCTGGACGGACGATTACTCCAGCCTCTTGCCGCTCATTCGGTGGTAGGGGTAAGGTGCGACGGACTTATCGACGCCTATGTACTGATTGTCCGGTCACCTTTAATTCGAACGAGGAAGTTACTCAAACCGAGGCCAACCTATCACCCCGCTTCAGACTCCGCGTTAAGACAGCCATCAACACCACGCCGCACAGACAGGGCACAACCAATCCTAGCAAGCCTGGCTGGTAACTCCCCGTCGCATCACGCATGACGCCCATATAATAGGGAGCCGCAAATCCGCTGAGCATGGCCATGGTATTGGCAGCGGCAATTCCAGCTGCCGCCGCCCGCCCAGCCAGAAACTGCATGGGCACCGCGAATGCCGGGCCCAGCAGTGCGTTATAGGCCAGAAAGCACACCGTCAGCGATGCCACCAGCGGCCACCCATGGCGCGTGGTTCCCGCGACGGCCAAGCCCGCCGCCATTACCAGGCAGGGAACAACGAAGTGCAGCGGCCGTTCACCGGTGCGGTCGGAGTGCCTGCTGTTCAGAAGCATCGATGCGGCGGCGGCGAAGCCAATACCCGCCACCAGGAACCCGACGCGCGTTACATCCCATCCGGTTGCGCCCTTCAGAATGGCCGGTGCACAGAAGGCGTATGCATGACCGATGGTGAGAGCGCAAAACAGAAACCCGCCCGTCATCCACACTTTGGGTGAAGCCAGAGCCTGCAAGGCGCCCGACCCGTGTCCAAGATGCGCACCTGCGCTCTCGGCCTTCAGTTGGTCTTTGAGCCACGTCTTTTCCTCGGAAGTCAGCCACTTTGCCTTCTCCGGGCCGTCCGGCAGCAGCTTGAAGATGACCAGGCTGAAGCCCAGCGCCGGCAGGCCCTCCAACAAAAAGAGCCATTGCCAACCGGACAGCCCCAGTCTGCCGTTCAGGCCGAGCAAGGCGCCGGCTAGGCCGCCCATCACAACGGAACTGAGGGGCAGCGCCACGTAGAAGCGGCTCACCGCGCGTGCCCGCATTCGCCGAGGAAACCACAGCGTCAGATAGTAGACCACACCGGGGAAGAAGCCAGCCTCAGCCATGCCCAGCAGCATCCGGAGGCAGTTGAACTGGAGCGGGGTTCGGACAAACATGGTTGCCGCCGAAAGCAGGCCCCAGGTAAACATGATGCGCGCCAACCAGCGCCTGGCTCCGAAGCGCAGCAGGAGCAAGTTCGACGGCACCTCGCAGAGGGCATAGCCAATAAAGAACAGCCCCGCGCCAAGCCCGTATGCCGTTGCGCTGAAGTGCAGATCGCGGTTCATCTGCAGCGACGCGAACCCCACGTTGACGCGATCCACGTAGGCAACGCCATAGCCAAGCGCCAGCAGTGGAAGCAATCGCAGACCTGCCTTGTGCTGGGCTGACTGTCCGATCGCCTCCTTGTCCGTGCCTGCAGTCGCTGTGGTGGCATTGGTCAAGTTGCTCATTCACGCATATCCCGGCACATTAGCATAGGTGGACCTTTTCTCGGTATGAAAAAAAGATAGAGTCAAGCCGAATCTACCACGCAAGGGCCGAGGTATCAGTGACAAGCGCTGAGCAGCCCAATATTCAATTCAGATTGAAGAGAAGGCGGCTTGAATTATCCAGCCATCTCTCCCACGGTGCCCAGCGGCAGTCGGACGCGCCTTTTCAACGTCTGCGTCAGTGTAAACATCACTGCCGCTGCGCCAAGAGCGGGCAATGCCAGCCCGCGCAGGCCTGCCTGGTAACTGCCGGTTGCGTCTTTCATCAGGCCCATCCAGTAGGGGCCCACAAAACCACTGAACATGGTGATGGTGTTCATGGCGGCGATGCCCGCCGCGGCTGCCCGTCCGGCGAGAAACTGCGTAGGAATCGCCAGCGCCGGGCCTTGCATGGCCTGGAAGCAGATGAAGCTGGCGGCAAGTGACGCGACCACCACCCAGGCCGTGTGCGCATAACTGGCCACGATAAACCCCACCGCCATTACCATGCAGGGGACGATGCAGTGGAGTGCACGTTCGCCGGTGTGGTCGGAGTGCGCCCCATTCAGCAGCATCCCCGCTGCTCCCGCCAGTCCGACGCAGGCGACCAGGTAACCCACATCGGCAACACCCCACCCCGTCGCGCCCTGGAGGATTGCCGGCGCGGAAAAGCCGTAGGCGTAGCTGGTAGTAAGCGCGCAGAAAAAGAACATGCCGATCATCCACACCTTCGGCGAAAACAGCGCCTGCATCACGCCTGCCTCGTGGCCGAGGTGGGCGTGTGCGCCGTCGGCCTTCAGCTGATTATCGAGCCAAGCTTTTTCCTGCTCCGTGAGCCAGGAAGCTTTCGCGGGGCCGTCCGGAAGCAGCTTTAGAATGACCAGGCTGAAGGCTGCGGCGGGCAGGCCTTCGAGCAGGAATAGCCATTGCCAGCCGGCCAGTCCCAGCTTGCCGCCCAGCCCCATCAGCCACCCTGCGAGCGACCCCATCACGACCGAACTGAGCGGCAGAGCAATATAAAAGCGGCTGACGGCGCGGGCGCGCATGCG
>Ga0181528_10002850_pt1 | contig 10656 bp, 11 predicted proteins | sample PEATcosm2014_Bin_47_FD_119742 | JGI IMG/M metagenome (GOLD analysis project Ga0181528, IMG submission 119742) | Peatland microbial communities from MTU Mesocosm Facility, Houghton, MI, USA - PEATcosm2014_Bin10_10_metaG | ecosystem: Environmental > Terrestrial > Soil > Wetlands > Peat | place... | reverse complement strand
GGGCTGGCGGGGGTCGGCGACCGTCGAGCCGGTAATTTCTCGCTGGGCATGGGCCAACGGCTGGGAATCGCCTCGGCCCTGCTCGGTGATCCGGGAATCCTCATCCTCGACGAGCCGGTCAACGGCCTCGATCCCGACGGGATCCTCTGGATCCGGAACCTGCTGCGGTCGTTGGCCGGCGAGGGACGCACCGTGCTGGTGTCGTCCCACCTGATGAGCGAGATGGCCCTCACCGCCGATCAGCTGATCATCGTGGGCCAAGGGGCCCTACTGGCCGACGACTCCGTCGAGAACGTCGTGGAAGCCAGCGGACACAACTCGGCTCGTGTGCGAACGCCACAAGCGGATGAGCTGGTCATGGTGCTCGCCGCCGAGGGACTGAGCTCCCGGGAGGACAACGCCAGCCAATTGACGGTGGACACCGGTTCGACCGACCGGATCGGCGAACTGGCCGCTCACCACCGCATCACCATTCACGAGCTCACCCTCGTCCAGGCCTCACTGGAAGAGGCGTACATGGAGCTCACCCACGACAGCCTGACCTACCAAGCGGAGGCATTCACCTCTCTCGACGAAAGCGCGGCATAGCCATGACCATGACCATCTCCCCCGCCGAAACCCCACTCTCCCCCGCAAGGGGAGGTCTCGACCCGGCGATGCCGTTGAGGCCAGCTCGCCGCATCATGCCTGACCTCCTCCGCTCGGAGTGGGAGAAGCTACGGAGCATCAGGACGACTTTCTGGAGCCTGGCCATCACCGTTGTGGCCATGGTCGGCATCAGCGCCATCGTGGCTGCGGTCCACACGGGCACCAGCGGGCGGGGATTCGACGCCCTTTCAGGCAGCTTTACCGGTGTCCTGCTCGCACAGCTGGCGATCGGCGTCCTCGGAGTGCTGGCCGTCACGAGCGAGTACTCCACCGGCATGATTCGCTCGACCTTCATTGCCGCCCCGCAGCGACGAGCAGTCATTGTCGCCAAAGCCGCCGTGGTTGGGCTGGTGACCTTCGTTGTCGGCACCGTCGCCAGCTTTGCTTCCTTCTTTGTCAGTACCGCCATCCTTTCCTCGCGCGGAACCCACCTCAGTCTCGGATCACCGGGGGCCCTGCGCTCGGTGATCGGCGTGGGGCTCTTCCTCGGGATTCTGGCCGTGCTGGCTGTTGCCCTGGGAACGATCATCCGGAGCAGCGCTGGAGGGATCGCCGCACTGGTCGGACTGCTGCTCGTCCTGCCCACCCTTTCCCAGGCCATACCCACCTCGATTCGGGGCTCAGTGGAGAAGTTCCTGCCCGCCAACGCCGGACAGGCCGTGTTCCTCCACACCGACACTGGCAGTTTGTCGCCCTGGATCGGTCTCCTGGTGTTCACCGCCTACGCCGTCGCCGGCCTCGGCATTGCCCTCGTCATGGTGCGCCGGAGGGACGCATGATGAGGACCAGTGAGCCGACACCTTGGCGTGTGGCAACTACTCGCCGATCGGTCCAGGCAGCGTCGAGTTGGTCATAGAAGCCGTCTCGTGACTACAACGTGTGGCCACCGGGTGATCTTCGGTTGAACCGGCAAGCTCAACCAAGGAGGACCACCCAGTGGCCATCATCGAATTTGACCTCAACGAACTGCTGACTGCCATCCGCGCCGGCGGCGATATCGACGTCGTGCGCCAGGGCGTGGCTCTGGTGCTCCACGCGCTGATCGACGCCGAGGCGACCGCCAGGATTGGAGCCGACCGCTTCGAGCGGACGGAGAGTCGGACCACCCGACGCAACGGCACTCGGGACCGGCTGCTCTCGACCAAGGCCGGGGACGTGGACCTCAAGATCCCGAAGCTCCACCAGGAAGGTTGACGACCTGGTGGCCGCCCTCGGACTCGAGTCGGGGATCTCCAAGTCCGAGGTGAGCCGGATCTGTGCCGAGTTGGACGAGCAACTGGGTGCCTTCCGGTCACGTTCCCTGGCCCACATCGAGTTCCCCTACATCTTCTTGGACGCCACCTACCTGAAGGGCCGGGTCAACCACCAGGTCGTCTCCCGGGCCGTGGTGGTCGCCACCGGGGTGTCGATGGACGGCCACCGGGAGGTGCTGGGCTGTGCTGTCGGGGACTCCGAGGATGGGGCCTTCTGGACCGAGTTCTTTGCGCTCGCTGCGGGCCCGGGGGCTGGGAGGTGTCCGCCTGGTCATCTCCGACCAGCACCTGGGCCTCAAAGCGGCCGTCGAGGCGGTGATGGTCGGATCGGCCTGGCAGCGGTGCCGGGTCCACTTCATGCGCAACGTGCTCACCCGGGTGAAGCGGAACAACACCCACATGGTGATCGCCGCCATCCAGACGATCTTCGCCCAACCCGACGCCCGTGCCGTCCGGGAGCAGTTCGAACGGATCGTGGCCACCTTGGACGACCAGTTCCCTGACGTCGCCACCATGCTCACCGACGATCATCAACGAGCTCGAGACCGACCCCACCTGCCTGTTCTGGGGCTGACCCCCTTCCCGGTGACGCATCGAATCGACGCGCCTACCATCACGTCAGACCGAGGATCGCTTCTCCACCACTCGGCGGGACGTCATCACCAGTTCAAAGGCACGTTCTCGGTTTTTCAGGCTTCTAACGCCCATCTGGAGACAAGCGACCTTGGAGCGGAGGCAAGCTAGATGGGTGGACTGCTGAACGTTGGTGCCGGCTCCGTTGAGACTGGGGGCATCGCTTCCCGCGAATGCTCCTCGGCCATTGACTCGGGCCCTCCATCACTCGGAACAATGGGTGAGCCGGATGGCCGGCCAGAGCCGCTCGTCGATCGACTGCGCCCCACCGCACCCAGGATCCTCCTCTTCCTGATCGCGGCTCTCGCCGGGCTCTCGTATGCCTGGGGAATCGGCCAGGATGTGCTCGAGCCCTTCTATGCGGCAGCCGTCCGGAGTATGGCCGCCAGCTGGCACAACTTCTTCTTCGGGGCCTTCGATCCGGCCGGGACGATCACATTGGACAAGCTGCCCGGTGCGTTCTGGATCCAGGCGCTTTCCGTCCGCATGTTCGGCTATCACACCTGGGCCATCGTCCTGCCGCAGGTCGTCGAAGGTGTCCTGAGCGTTCTGTTCCTCTATCGAGCTGTGAACCGGGTGCGTGGAACGACGGCGGCCCTCGTCGCTGCGCTCGTCCTGGCAATCAGTCCCGCTGTCGTCGGGCTCGACAGAGGCAACATCGCCGACACCGCGATGACCCTGTTCCTCGTACTCGCGGCCGATGCCATGTCGGCGGCTCTGGTCTCGGGCAGACAGCGCCACCTCGTCTATGCCGGTGTGTGGGTCGGCATCGCCTTTCAGGCGAAGATGCTCGAGGCGTGGTTGGTTCTGCCCGCGTTTGCGCTCGCCTATCTGTTCGGACGGGACGAGCGGTGGGCCCACAAGCTCCGACAGGTTGCGGTCGCCGGAGTCGTGGCAGCCGTCGTGTCACTGTCCTGGATGACGGTGGTGACGCTCACCCCGGCCCATAACCGCCCATACGTGGACGGGAGCCAGGACAATTCCGTCTACACCCAGGTGTTCGAGTACGACGGCTTCGGCCGAACCAACCAACAGCCGGCGTTCCAGCAATTCCTCGGCGGGGTGCCCGTCAACCCGGCCGTCCTCGACGGACCTCCCCCCGCATGGAACCGGCTGCTGCGGGGTGACATGGGACGGGACGTCGGCTGGCTGCTGCCTGCGGCACTCGTGATCGGTGTGGGCGGACTCTTCACCCGTCGACGGAGCTACTTCATCCTCTGGACCGGATGGCTGATCCCGATGGCCCTGGTCTTCTCGGATGTGTTCATCGTGCACGGCTACTACACCGCAGCCCTGTCACCACCGATAGGAGCGATCTTGGGCGCCGGAGTCGCGAGCCTGTGGGAGTCCCGCGCCGAATTGCGGTCGGTCGCCGTGCGCCGATACGGAGTGGCCGGCCTGATCGTGGCCGGGACGGTCGGTTACGCCATCTGGTTGATCCGATCGTCTGGGGCGTACGCACCCGCCTGGCTCGGTCCGGTGGCGGCAGGAATGGCTGCGGTATCCCTCCTGCTGCTGATTGCGTCAGCCGCTGCGTGGTCGCGTCGTTGGCTCCTCGGATCAGCCCTGGTCCTGTGCACCGCTACCGTTCTGGTGGTCCCGGCATCGGGTGCCGTCCTCTTGGCGAGCAGTCACAGGGGATTCGAGAACTCCCCTTTCGAGTCGAGAAGAACGACCGCGATGTACGACGCGCTGTCCGGACTGTCGTCCGGAAAGGCGTCATCGGCGATCCTCCCGATCTTCGAGAAACTCCAGGGGGGATCGCCGTACGTAATGGCCGTCTACACCTCGGCTGTGGCGTCGATCTTCACCGCCGCCAGTGGGAAGGAGTTCCTCCCCATCGGCGGATTCACCGGCTCGACACCGGAGCCGACCATCAGCCAACTCAAGGGGATGATCCGGGCCGGGAAGTTTCACCTCGTCCTGGTGACCGGGGGACACGACCCCCGCCTCACATGGATTGCCCACCACTGCCAGCACCTCGGTCCAGGCGGAGGGTCAGTCGGACTGTTCACGTGTTCGCCTGCTGACGGATCTGGGCAGGCTGAATTGAAGAGCTGAGGGGTCAGCTGGCGAGCCGTCTTCGAAGTTGCCACCGCACTCCCACTCCCACCTCGAGCAGTCCACCGATGGCGGCCGGTGCCCACACGGCCCATCGGCGCAGGGCCAGGTAGGTGACCGTGGCCGACAGCGGCATGCACAGGACCCGCGACCCGGCGCTCCTCGACCAACTGCGTTCCCCGGATTCGACGGTCATTGGACGCGATCAGTGTCGATCGACCAACTCCCGCGCCTCGGGGACTCCGACGATGAGGTCGTGGAGATCGCCGCCCACCTCGAATCGACCGGAATCTCCGAGTCCACCGATCTTCCAGGGCTCGAAGCCGGCCGTCCGGATCAGCCGCTCCACCTCGTCGCCGGCCCGGGCGTCGTCCGTCGCATAGAAGAGGACCGCCGACTCGGGTGACCGGTGGCTGGAGGATTCGAGGAGTTCAGCCGTCATGGTCCCGAACGCCAGGGCCAATCGGGCCCCTACGGGCAGCCACCCGGACAGCACCTCTCCGGAGGACTGTCCTTCCGGCAGGAGTCGGGTGACGGCGCCGGTCGCGTCGAGGCCCACCGGGTTACTCGGGACCACGACCACCATCTCGTCCAACCGGTCGGCGATCTCGTTGATGACCGGCTCCAGCACGGTGAACCGGAGCGCGAGGACGACGGCATCGGCCCCTTCCAACACGTCGTGGTTGTCGGTGGCCACCACCGCGGTCGGACCGAGGCGGGCGGCCAACGCCCGGGCCGACGCCTGGTCGGCACTCGACAGCCGCAGGGACTCCCCACCGGAGGCGAGCCGGTGGGCGATGGCCGATCCGATCCCCCCGGTCCCGATGATGGCGACGGTCACGACGGTGTCCTCCCGGTGAGGGACGTCGTCGACGGTCGACGCCACCAGGGATCGTTCCCGGACAGGATCTCGACTCTCAGGGCCATGCCGACCAGTCCCCTTCCGGATCGGTGGTCTGTCCCACCTCGATCAGGTAGCCGTCAGGATCGCGGATGTAGCACCGGATCTCGTACTGGTGCTGCTTGGGAGGCGTCAGGAACTGGGCGCCGCGGGCGCTCCACTCGGCGTACCTGGCGTGGATGTCGGCGACCCGGATGTTGAGGAAGCTGCTGACCCGGTCAGGGTCCCGCGGCGGCTCCAGCGTGACAGTGGGCTTGTCGTCGGTGGGGCCGCCCCCGACATTGATGATGATGAAGCTGTTCGCCAGGGCCACGTAGGTCACGTCACCGGAGAACACCACCTTTCCGCCGAGGACCTCGGTGTAGAAGCGTCGGGAGCGTTCGACGTCGTCCGAGACGATGAAGTGGGCCAGCAGGAATCCCTCTGCTGGCGGGGTGTACTCAGCCATCCGGCACCTCCGGTGATCGGGGCTGCGCGTCGGTCACCGGACCTGCAGCCGTTGTCGCGACGACGGGGACGGGGAAGCCGGTGGAGTGGACATCTCCCCGGCTCAGGAGTGGGGCCCGGCGTACCGACACGCTCGGGCTCTCCTCGACGTAGAACCGCCAGTCGAGGTCCTGACCGGCCGAGACGCCGATCCGGGCGCTCCTGGCGTAGGGGAGGCTCACCCGGTCGTCGAGGATGCGGACCTTCCCCTCCACGAGGTCCGTGCCGTTGTCGGACCGGCTCAGACCGAAGGCCTGGCAGAGTCGACCCGGCCCGCTGCACAGCCGATGATCCGGCCCGTCGGGATCACCCCGGTTGGCCCTCATCACCTCCGTGCCCGAGAGCGGTTCCAGCGCCCGGAAGAGGATGCCGGATCCCACGCCGACGGGCTGGCACACCACGTTCGCCAGGTAGTTGACGCCGTACGAGAGGTACACCTCGAGGTGGCCGGGTGGGCCGAACAGCGTGGCGTTCCCCTTGCTCGGGCCGCGGAACCCGTGGCTGGCCGGCTCCGACTCGTCGTAGGCCTCCACCTCGACGATGCGGCCCCGCAGCGGGCCGTACGAGAAGACCTTGCCGATGAGGTCGCCGGCCACCGCCTCAGCGGGCCGCTCGTAGAACGAACGGTGGAGCGCGCGGGGCCCGGTCACCGTTCCAGGCTCCGGTACCGGCACCGCCCGGCCCCGTCGTCCGGCATCGTCAGAGGCCGCCACGCTTGATCCCGACGGAGCGGCCTTCGGTGTACCGGATCGGCTCGTCGAGGGCTTCGACCAGGAACATGTCCCGGTCGCCACGGTCCCAGGCCTCGCGGAGGCCCGGCGCGCCCAGGTCGAAATCCGGACGGACCTTCCGGAGCACGGCGCGGAGGTCCACGTGCAGTTCGTCCATGGTCGGTCGACCCCAGTACCAGTAGCCGTTGTAGATCCGGAAGATCCGCAGTCCCGGCTCCAGCACGAAGGTGTGGGGGATCATCGGATTGTGCGGGTCCGTGTACTCCTCGATGTCGAGGTCGCGCTGCACCGTCCTGTCGGGATCACCCAGGAACGGCCACGGGGCCCCCACGGCGTCCCGGAACTCGTTGAGATTGAGGGGGCTGTCCGTGGTGATCACGACCAGCCGCGTGTACGCGACGCGGAACTCCGGATACCCGTCCACCAGATTCCGCAGGAAGCGGTGCTCCTTGGGGTCGTAGGACCCTCTCGACAGGTGGAGGACCATCGGATTGCTGCCCTGCAACTCGGAGAGTCTCCGGGGAACTCCAGCCTGGTCCTCGAGCCGGTAGTCGGGAAATGTGGCGCCGACGACGATGTCTTCTCGCAACCTCTTGTCCTCCTCGATCCATAGACGATCCGCGGGTGCCGCTCCCGGATCGGCGCCGCCCTACTCGCCGATCCCGTAGAGGAAGTCGTCCAGCGTCCTCCACGTCTTCCCCACTGCCTCCCTCCCACCGGAGTGCCAGGCCACGACGAAGGAGATGCCGTCGGGGTCGCGACCCTGGATGGCGGTCCATTCGCTGTGGTCACGCCGGCTGAGGAGGAGCTTGCGGGAGTCCAACTCGCCGGCGATCCGCTCCAGGTGATCGGCTTCGTCCACCTCCAGCACGAAGGACCGGAGTCCGATGTGGCGGGCCCCCGCCAGGGGGCTGCTCCCGATCGCCCGTAGCACGACGATCGTCGCCGGGTCGCTGTCCGGAGCCCTCACCGCCGCCAGCTGCTCCTTCTCGGACACCAGCGTGAAACCGAGCACCTCCCGGTAGAAATCGATCGACCGCTCGAGATCGGTCACGTTGATCACGACGCCCTGGAAGTTCATCCATCGCCCCGATCCGTCCATCGGGCGGTGGCACCGTACGGAGCCCCCGCCCAGCCACGCTGCGTGCTGCTGTCCACCTGCTCGACCTCCAGGGTCATCGGGCGTCGGCGATCTGCCGACCGGTTACAGGCCGGCGACGAGCTCGGCCACGATCTCGGCGGCGGGTTGCGGTCGGCGGGCCAGGGCGACGCTCTGTCCCGCCCACAGCGAGAGGGCTTCGATGTCCCCCGTGGTGCCGACCATCGGCGCCCCCGGCTCGTACCGGAGGATCTCCTCACCGGAGGGGAAATGGGCGATGACGTCACCCTCCCCCGGCCGGCTCCCGGGGGCGGGCCGGCCCGCAGCCTCCCACGCCTCGGCCGTCGAGTTGCGCAGGGCGCGGTGGGGTGAATCCGGCCACCCGACCTCGTACAGGTCGGGATACCACTCCGTATCGGTCTCCACCGCCTCCTCCAGGCGGCGACGGTACTCCTCGTGGAGGGGCATCTCCCGGGCCAGCAGGAACCGGGTGCCCAGCCACGCCGCCTGAGCGCCCAGCGCGAGCACGGCGGCCACGCCACGGGCGTCCCCGATCCCACCGGCGGCGATGACGGGCACGGGTGCCACGGCGTCCACGACGGCGGGCACCAGGGGGAGGGTCGCCACCTGACCGCGGACGTGCCCACCGGCCTCCCAACCCTGCGCCACGATGACATCGACCCCGCGGTCCACCGCCCGGCGCGCCTCGTCCGCGCTCCCGACCGTCTGCAGGACGACGCCGTCGGCGTCGTGGACCTCCTCGACATAGCCGGCCGGATCCCCCCAGAACAGCGACACGATCCGCAGACCGGCCTCGAGGGCCTCCCCGAGCCGGCGGTGCTGATCGGCGTCGAGGATCAGGTTGCCCCCGAACGGGCGGTCGGTGAGCGCCGCCGTCTCCCGGACCACGTCCCCGGCCGGGCTGGACCAGGTCAGCGTCACCATGCCCAGCCCGCCGGCATTCGAGACGGCGGACGCCAGTTCGGGAACCGCTGACATCGGCGCCTGGACGATCGGCTGGTCGATCCCGAGCAGGTCGCAGACCGGCGTTCGCATCCCGACCCCACCTCCTCCCGCTCCGGTCTCTCCCGCCGGGTGGACGCCCGACGGATTCCCGCTATGACTGATAGGACGTCGGCATCGAGCGGGCGTCCCGCTTGTTCCAGCCGTGGAAGCTCGAGTAGTCGCCCGCCTCCCAGGCTTCGCGCAGTCCCGGTGTGCTCAGATCCCAGTCCGGGCGGATCTCGCTCGACGCCGTGGCCAGGTCCTGCCACAGGTCGGCCATCGACGGGCGCCCCCAGAACCAGTAGCCGTTGTAGATCCGGTGGACCACCAGTCCCGGCTTGAGCACGATCGTGTGGGGGATCATCGGGTCGTGTTCGGGATCGGTGTACTCCTGGATGTCAAGGTCCCGCTGCACCGTGCGGTCGGGGTCGGACAGGAAGGGCCACTGGGCCCCGACGGAGGCGCGGAACTCCTGGGTGGTGTGGTGGTCGTCGGTCGAGATCGTGACGATCTGGGTGTAGGCGACGGCGAACTTCGGATAGTTCGCCGCCAGCTCCAGGTGCTGCTGGTGCTCCTTCGGGCAGTAGTGGCCCCGCGCCAGGGTGAGCACCAGCGGGTCGTCGCCCTGGAGTTCGCTGAGGCTTCGCACCGTGTCGGTGTGATCGGGCAGCGAGTAGTCGGGGAAGGTGCCGCCGGGTCGGATGTCGGAGCGCATGGATCTCCGCCTCCTTCGTCGCTTCGAGAGCGCAACTCTGCAGAGGAGCCGGGTTCGTGCCGACCGGGGACCGGTGAACCCGCCCCAAGAATAACCGTCGATGATCGCCGAGTCATCTGGTCCTCGGCCGCGTCACCGTCGATGCGGCCCACCGGGTCGGCTCGTTCCCCCGCTCGGCTGCACGCTCCGGACCTACACTCACCGGAGCTGCCGGGTACCGATCCCGCGACCGCCCGGGTGGAGGAGCTCTCATGAGCACGACCCCCATAGCCGACTATGCGCTCCTCTCGGATCGCCACAGCGCGGGGCTGGTCGGTCGGGACGGGTCGATCGACTGGCTGTGCTTCCCCCGCTTCGACAGCCCCTCCGTCTTCGGCCGTCTCCTCGGTGACGAGGCGGGCCACTGGTCGATCCGGGCCCGGGGTGCCACCCGGGTCACGCGCCGCTACATCGACCGCACCATGGTCCTGGAGACCACCTGCCACACGCCGACGGGCACGGTCACCATCACCGACGCCCTGGCCACGGGCCTCGGCAACCGGGGTCACGGGCTCGGCCGCGATGCACCGCACCTGCTGCTGCGGCGGGCGACGTGCACCGACGCCGAGGTCGACCTGTCCCTGGAGTACGTTCCGCGTCCGGACTACGGGCAGGTCCGACCGCGGCTCGAGGCCGTCGAGGGTGGGGTGACGGGGTCCGGTGCTGCCGACGGACTGGTCCTCTCCTCCCCCGTGGCCCTGACCGTCGACCGGTCGGCGGCATCCGGCCGGATCCGGCTGCGCCGGGGCGAGAGCGTGGCCTTCGCCCTGCATCACGGGGGACGGGACGGGACGGACGCGGCGCGGGTCTGGGACCAGACCGAGATCGCCGACCGGCTCGACGACACCGTGTCGGCGTGGGAGTCGTGGTCGGACCTGCACCAGGCCTACGTGGGGCCGTGGCACGACCTGGTCCACCACAGCGGACGGGTGCTCCAGTCCCTCTCCTTCGCGCCCACCGGCGCCATCTGCGCGGCGGCGACCACCTCGCTACCGGAGACGGTGGGCGGCACCCGGAACTGGGACTACCGCTACTCGTGGATCCGGGACGCCTCCTTCACGATCCAGGCCCTCTGGGTGGCGGCT
>Ga0181528_10002849_pt1 | contig 10667 bp, 9 predicted proteins | sample PEATcosm2014_Bin_47_FD_119742 | JGI IMG/M metagenome (GOLD analysis project Ga0181528, IMG submission 119742) | Peatland microbial communities from MTU Mesocosm Facility, Houghton, MI, USA - PEATcosm2014_Bin10_10_metaG | ecosystem: Environmental > Terrestrial > Soil > Wetlands > Peat | place... | reverse complement strand
CTGCCGCCAAAGATGCCGGTTTGTTTGAATTGGCAATCGAGCTGGTGCAAAAATCCCCCACCGATCCACGCACATTGATACGGGCAACGCGAGATTTTGCCGAACAACAACCTGAATTTGCCATTTCAGCTGGGCTCTGTGCTTTAAATTGGATATCTCGCGGTTATGGTTATGAAATTACTTCCTCGGATGTATTGGATGTTCATGCGTCGTTAATCCAGGCAGCAAATCATTCCGGACTAGGTGAAAATCATATCAAGACCCGAATCAATGAAATGTTGGCTACGCAACCAAACGGCAATGAATTCATACGCTCCGTACTAAATCGACAACTCGCATCCTGATTTGTAACCCCATATTATGTAAACCAAAAAACAGGAAAACCATATTAGAGTATGACAAAATCAGAACTGATTGCCATGCTGGCAAACAAACAGCCGCATTTACTGCAAAGGATCGCTCATAGCTAATCCCATACTCCACGAAGATTACTTTTCAATAATTCAGTAACAATACCTTCCTGTTCAGCCAAAACATCAGCTTGAGATAATTCTTGAGCTTCCAAATTCATGGTGTGAAAATTCAACTTGTAAAACCTGACGCCTCCGTGCCAATATTGGACATTAGCAATCAGATTTCGACTAATCCATTATGAGTACAAATTCCTCTGCTATTGAATCTTGGCTACAAGTGCACGCCGGCGATGCCGAAAACACGCCCGCGATTATTTTGGCCGCCAGGCAAGGGCGAGCCGATGTGCTGGGTTATTTAATTGCCCTGGGCGAGACTATTGACCGGCTAGATGAATACGGCAATAACGCGCTATGGGCGGCCTGTTATGCCGAAGCCGGCGATTGTATCGATTTATTATTACGCGCGGGTATCGACATCAACTATCAAAATTGCGTAGGCTCTACCGTGTTAATGTATTCTTCATCGGCAGGAAAAACCGGTGTTGTTTCCCAATTACTCCAAGCGGGCGCCGATGAGGAATTGCGCAATCAGGATGATTTTAGCGCTTTGGATTTAGCCGCAAATCGAGAGTGTTTACAGATGTTGCGGCAATTGCAAAAGCAGAAAAATTCTCGCTGATACGGCAAAATTTATTATTTCTCATATATACGATGAAAGCCATATCCAAAAATCCCAATCCTGCCGAGTTGCAAAACCTTCATCAATTATTTCAAAACGGCCGGTTGCTGCAAATGGAAAGCCAGGCTCAATTGCTTTTAGCACGATTTCCCAAATCTTTGGCCGTTTTGAACTTCTTAGGAATGAGCCAGCAAGCTCAGGGCAAATTAATCGAAGCTGCCGGCAATTTTCGTAAAATGCTGGTAATTGATTCCAATATTGCTGAAATTCATTTTAACCTGGGCGCCATACAAACCCAGTTGAATGACAAAAAAGCGGCCATTAGTTCTTATCGCAAAGCCTTGCAGCTTAAACCGGAATTTACCATGGCGCATTTCAATCTGGGGGCCTTGCTGCAACAACAAGGCCTGTTGCCGGATGCGGCCAAACACTATCAACAAACGGTGGCTCAGCAACCCGGATTTTATGAAGCCTGGGTAAATTGGGGCGCTGTATTGCAATTACAAGGCGACTTGAAAACCGCAGAACAGTGCTACAGCAAAGCCCTAATGCTGAATGCAGACGCCAGCGGCTATTTTAATCTCGGCACCACCTTATACGGACTAGGAGAACATCCAAAAGCGATTCAAGCCTTCCAGGATGCTTTGCGGCTAAATCCGCAATTTGCTGAGGCTTGGAATGGTTTGGGTGAAACATTCCGCGATCAAGGCAATATGGATGAAGCCTTGCGTTGCTATCGGGAAGCAATCAAGGTCGAACCCAATCATTCTCGCGCCAATTACAACCTGGGTGAGTTTTACTGTTTCTCAGGGCAATTAGAGCAGTCCATTCCATATTTTACCGCCTCCGATTTTGCCGATGCCCGCGAAAGGGTTTTGCAATGCTTGTATAAAACTCGCCAGTTTGACGTATTCAAACTACGTTTAGAGGAGACCATTGCCCAAAACCAGCCTGATTCAGTGTTATTGGGTTGCTTATCTGCACATTACGCCATTAATTTTCAACGCGATAATGCTTATGGCTTTTGCCGGAATCCAATGGATTTTGTGCAACTGACTCAAATACAAGAATTGTCATCGCCGGACAGTCTACTTTTACAGCAATTGCTGAATGACGTTAAGAATTTGTCCATTGCTGAACGCAAACAAGGACGCTTGTATTACGGTATTCAATCGGCGGGCAATCTATTACAACGTTCCGAACCTTCTTTCCGGAAGCTAGCGAACTTGATTAAGGCCAAAGTGATCGCTTATCAACAGCATTTTTCCGGCAGCCACGAAGCGTTGATCCGATTATTTCCAAAAAGCCTGGAGTTTGCCAGTTCCTGGTATTTACGCATGAAACAAGGCGGTTATCTGACAGCGCATATTCACGAAGAAGGCTGGATTAGCGGTTGTGTTTATTTACAACTGCCGGATAAGCAGGAACAACACGAAGGCAGTTTTGAATATGGCGTGGATGGCGACGACTATCCGCGCCTGCACGACAATTTTCCAAACCAAATTGTCGATCAAAAAGTGGGAGACCTGGTGCTATTCCCCTCTTCGCTATTTCATCGCACCATTCCTTTTCATTCCGAACAGGAACGGATTTGTATCGCTTTCGATATTAAACCCACCCAGGCGGTTCACGATTATTCCTAGCAGTAGCGAGAAGATTTTGAATGCCAAAATAAAAGCTAAGCTGATTTTTGTTGAATTCTTAAGCTTCTATATTCTCATTCCGATTGTACTGTTTACTTCCGGTAGCAAATTAGGCGTTTTTGCGGCTTTGTGGGGAATAGGACTCTATGCCCTTCAGGTGCTTATGCGCATGCCGGGCTTCTCATTTCATAAATTGTGGCACGGTGAAGGCTGGACAATGACCGCCAGGCGTCACGCCTTAGTTCGATTTTTGATTCTAGCCGGTTTACTCACACTGTTGACAGTGATGTTATTGCCGGAAAAATTTATGCGGTTTCCATTAGATCATTTCAGCCTATGGCTGGCGGTGATGGCGCTCTACCCTCTTCTATCCGTAGTCCCTCAGGAATTGCTGTTCCGCAGTTACTTCTTTAAGCGCTACACAAATATCACCGGGGAAAACATGGGTGCAATTTTAATCAACGGGGTTTTATTCGGGTTTAGCCATATCACTTTTAACAATTGGATTGCACCAATCTGTGGAACTTTAGCGGGTATTATCCTGGCAAACAGTTACCGACAACACCACTCCCTAAAATGGGCGGTTATTGAACACTCATTCTATGGTTGCTGGGTATTTACCATTGGATTCGGCTGGTATTTCTTCATAAGTATAGCTCCTGATTACCCATAAGCTTCAAAGCTGCCCCATAGGAGGCTGAACCGTAGGGCATAGGGCGCGCAATAGGCGTTAGCCGTATTGCGCCGGATGTTGGCCTTCGATCATCCGGCGTATTACGCTTCGCTAATACGCCCTATGACCCTGCCCGAGAATAGGAGGTGATCTCACGGCAACAATTTGGTAGCCGGCCATTACCTGAATTTCAACATAGACCAGCCCAATGCCAACGCCGAATTTGATACATTTCAAGCGGTTTCAAGGATGATGAGTCCTGCGCGTTTTGAGCATGTTCCTTCCTGATTAACAGGATAGTTCAGCCGAAAGCATTGATTAAAGCGATAACTAAAAGCAGCCAAATAACGGAAAGCGTATCTTGCAAACGAAAAGTGAAAATAAGCAGATCACAGAATTTTTACTGTAGATTTAATTCCGTACGGAAAAAATCAACAATTCGCAAATCTTACAATCTCTTCGCTAGCTATCATATCAATCATAGCTACACCAAGAATATCCGCCAATTGCAATACCTCAGCAAAAGGATCAAACAAGCTATCCTCATTCGGCCTTTTGGCAGTATATGCAAACAAAACCTGTTCCGGCTCGATGAATTTAAGCTTTTTTAACATCTCAATTTTAGATAACCATTCTCGGCCATGATCAATCAACGCGGTAGGGTCATCATGCAAAAACTGGATAGGTTTAATCACTTTGCGCTGGTCACTTTTTCGCACAAACGGAAAAGCAACCTTGTATTTATCGGCATCACCGATTACAGCCTGTTTATAAATATCCCCTAAATTAAAGTACGACCCCAATATTGGCAAATTCTTCCGTTTCAGCAAAAGGCTGAAAGCGAATAATACTGTATTTGCAAACTTGTTTAATCATGGCAGCTTTAACCATATATTGCCGTTGGCTTCATCACTAAGACGTTGCAGATGAAAATCAGGGTTAAAAAATGCGTAATCGGTATTTAACTCCAACCACTCCTCAGTTAGCCGGGTTATAGCAGGAAATAAAGTCCCGTAAATCCTCAAAACGTAATGGTTTCTTTTTCAGGGTATGATGGATATTCGTGCGGTAATCGTAATACCATATTTCTTTAGTCCAAGGATTCGGGCTGGCTTCGCGGTTATCAAAAAACAGCACATTCGCCTTGACGCCATTCGCGTAAAAAATACCGGTCGGCAAACGCAAGATAGGTTGCGCTTGGGCTTGCTGGCGCTGGGCGTCACTAAGTTCGGCGCCGACCGGCAATCCGGTCAGTACATAGGCTTGCTGCTCTATAGCGTCCGCATCAATCGCATTAAACAGGTTGTTAATCATTTGGCTTAGTTCCATGCCGCCGCTAACTGCTTTTATTTTGCCCTTATCCGCCGGACTAAGCTGATTATTCAAACGAGCCAAACGCCCAGCCAGCGAACTAACGGTATCGCTATCGTTCGCGCCCATCATCACCCCCATTGCCAAATCTTTCAGCGGCACGGCCGGTCATCTATGCCAAATGATAATGCCATAAAACATGAATACTAAGACGATGCCGCCATAATGTATTAATCATTCCTGGTAGTGGTTCAGTTTGAATAATGTGAAGATTGTTTTTTGATAGAGATAACAGAAGTTTTGGGAATCGAGAGTGTTTGGCCGGGGTTTCGCCGGAGGGGATTCCGGCGCAAAGCTTACATGGATGTACTTGCAGCGTCCCCGGACAAATATTCTCGGTTTCCAAAACTGGCGGATACCAACCATCTATGTAAATCGTGAAAACTGACATTTAATTCAAACTAAACCACTACCTAATTCCATAAGTTTTTTCACCATAGATACGTCTGTGTATAGGATGCAGAGTATCTTGATGGCGAAAACTTAAGAAACAATTAATATATTTCACGGGCTCAAACACCCTTGAGTTGCGGGCGTTTGAGCGATAGTTTGGTTTTAAGTTCTTTCGACCTGTGACACGTCTCTGACAGCCCCTTTGGCGGCTGAAGTCGTCATGGCTGCATAAGCCCGCAGTGCAGCGGAAACCGTTCTATCACGATTAACCGGTTTCCAGGCAAATGCGCCTTTGGCGTCCATTGCTTCGCGGCGGCTTTGCAAAGTTTCTGCAGACACCGCCAAATGGATAGTCCGGTTTGGAATATCAATTTCAATAGTGTCGCCTTCTTCTACCAAGCCAATCGCTCCGCCCTCAGCTGCTTCCGGAGAAGCGTGGCCGATGGAAAGTCCGGACGTACCCCCTGAAAACCGGCCGTCAGTTAATAAAGCACACACTTTTCCTAAACCTTTTGATTTGAGATAGCTAGTTGGATATAGCATTTCTTGCATGCCCGGCCCGCCTTTGGGGCCTTCATAACGAATGACAACAATATCGCCGGCAACGATTTTGTCATTCAAAATACCCGCAACAGCTGCATCTTGGCTTTCAAAGATGCGTGCATGGCCGGTAAACTTCAGCGCACTGTCATCTACGCCGGCAGTTTTGACGATACAGCCTTCCAATGCAATGTTGCCATACAATACCGCCAGACCGCCATCTTGCGAATAAGCATGAGCTTTGTCGCGGATACAGCCTTCGGCGCGGTCGTCATCCAGGCTTGGATAGCGCATGGATTGCGAAAAAGCCACGGTAGTGGCAATGCCTCCCGGCGCCGCCTGGAAGAAAGTTTTTACAGCATCATCTTCAGTGCGCAAGATATCCCACTCATCCAGAGCGGCAGCCATGCTATCGGTGTGTACGGTAGGCACTTCGCGATTGATAAGGCCTGCGCGGTCCAGTTGGCCCAAAATACCCATGACGCCACCGGCGCGGTGAACGTCTTCCATGTGATACTTTTGGGTGGCGGGAGCCACTTTGGACAAACAAGGTACGCGGCGGGAAATGGCGTCGATATCAGCCATACTGAAATTTACGCCGGCTTCGTAAGCTGCTGCTAAAAGGTGCAAAACCGTATTGGTGGAGCCGCCCATGGCCACATCCAAACTCATGGCGTTTTGAAATGCCTCAAATGAGGCGATGCTACGGGGCAGGACTGAGACATCATCATGTTCATAGTAGCGTTTGGCTAGTTCTACGATGCGGCGGCCGGCCCGCAAAAACAACTGTTCTCTGTCGGCATGAGTGGCCACCAGGGAGCCATTGCCCGGTAACGATAATCCCAAGGCTTCGGTCAGACAATTCATGGAATTGGCGGTAAACATGCCCGAGCAAGAACCGCAGGTAGGACAGGCGGAGCGCTCAATGGCGGCGACTTGTTCATCGCTTATCCTGTCATCAGCGGCTTCCACCATGGCGTCGACTAAATCCAATGCGCGGGTTTGACCCTGCCAATTCACTTTACCGGCTTCCATCGGCCCGCCGGAGACGAAGATCGCGGGAATGTTCAAGCGTAATGCCGCCATTAACATGCCCGGGGTGATTTTGTCGCAATTGGAGATACAGACCAAAGCATCGGCACAGTGGGCGTTAACCATATATTCCACACTATCGGCAATCAGGTCACGGCTAGGTAGCGAATACAGCATGCCGCTATGACCCATGGCGATGCCGTCATCTACGGCGATGGTGTTAAATTCTTTAGCCACGCCGCCGACTTTTTCAATTTCGCGAGCCACTAATTGACCCATGTCTTTTAAATGTACATGACCGGGCACAAATTGAGTAAACGAATTGGCTATGGCGATGATAGGTTTATCGAAATCACCTTCTTTCATGCCGGTGGCACGCCAAAGGGCTCTTGCGCCAGCCATGTTACGGCCTTGGGTGGTGGTGCGGGAACGATATTGCGGCATGAATGAAATACCTCGATGAATATAAAAGCGGAAATCGGACGATTTTACTCTAATCGTCAAGTTTGCTCCAGAAAGAAGCTCCCAACTTGTTCTTTGCCGGATTTCTCGCCCCCTACCAAACGATGTTTTAGTTTTTAAAGCATCATCCAGGCTGTTATAACTTAAAATCTGCTGATTTAATAAAACAAATTGAGATTCCGGTAATTTACAACATCTTTTATAATCAATTGTTTATAACTTTCTTAGTTAAAAAGCCTGTTAGTGAGATATCAGTGACTACGATATCAATTGACAATTTTAACAATTGGCATAGAATAAGGTTCAGCTAGAAAATAAGCTTTACCTTTGTCTACCTATTCGATGTCTCTTTTGTAGTTCTTCGTCCTGTTCTTCATTTAGTAATTCCCTCATTTACCAGCAACCTCGCCTTATCCAAGGTTTTATATTTAATTTTTACAGGATTTAACATGTCTACAATGACTACCGGTACCGTCAAATGGTTTAACGCTGACAAAGGCTTCGGCTTTATTGAACAGAAACAAGGCCCAGACGTTTTCGTACACTTTAACAACATCCTCAGCTCAGATAACAGTTATAAAACGCTTGCTGAAGGCCAACATGTGCAGTTTAAACTTGGTCGCGGCCCAAAAGGTCCTCAAGCTGAAGAAGTTACTACGATCTAACTGCTAGGCAAACCACAGGCATATCGATATGCCTGTGGTTTCAAATAAATCAGACTAAATTTACAGCTAACTAGCAACTTATCCGGAGTGTCGGAATCAATAATGATGCTTTTTTAGTCTGTTCCAGGAATATTTTTTTTGGAAGCCGCAGGTAATCAATACCGAAAAAAACCGGCAAACATCACCCAAATAACCACATTGCCTTATTTGTCCAGGCCAGCAATAGACCAGGAAACTAATAATGCATACTAGTTAAACAATAGCGAGACAGAAATGAAATTAACGACAAAACCACGCATACCACAACCGCCGCCACGCATAGCTTGGCACTACGACAATTATTTCCTTGAGCAATTGGCTAAGACCAAGCCTAAGACAGATATTAACCAGTGCAAAACTGCAATTGTTTAAAAAGCTCTAAAGTTTCCAACCTACATGATAATAAGCTGCGCCCATGAAACTAATCATACGTAATCTTGCCCGCACCACAACAGAGTCAGAGTGCCGGTCGATGTTCGAAGCACACGGCACAGTGCAGTCCTGCTCTCTGGTCATAGATAAAGACACTGGTATTTCCAAAGGTTTTGGCTTTGTTGAAATGCCCAAACCGGGTGAGGCCAAGGCTGCAATGAAACTTCTCAATAACCAGGATGTCGGCGGCAGCAAAATCCGCGTCAAAAAAGCCGAATTGAAACAGAAAATCGAAACAGTTAGCTAAATCAACCGCTAAATTATCTCGCTTGGCGATTTTCCTGTTTTTCAGGAACAACTACATATCTGAAGCCAAACACTAGACAGACCGTCTCTAATGACTAGAGTTAAACCACAGGGCGCAACTAAAGCCACCCTAAGGCAGCTTTAGTTTTGAACTATACCTTAAGATTGATTTTTACGGAAAGCGCGTAGACCAATTAATGCTGAACCAAACAGCCAGATTGCGGCGGGGATTGGGGCTGCCACTATAGATTGGGTTCCATTAACTTGTTCAAAGGAAGTACCGGCTACTTCCCTATATATAGAAAATGTGACGGCCTGTGTCAGTGCTCCACCGTTATTATAGAGGTTAAAGTACGTTACGGTGGGCGGCGCCCCGCTACCAGTTTCACCTTCTACGCCTGACGCAATTAATGTCCATTGTGTCGGGTCGTTCCATAACACGAACGTGCTGGTAGATGGGACACCTTGGGTATCATATATAGTTTGAGTATCGCTAATATTAATTGCTGTAAGCTGATCTGTATTTATGTCGAACGAATATGTGCCTGACAACACATCTATTACAGACAGTGGATACGGTATGAACGAACCTTGTGCATTTATGTCTACCGTTTCAATTGTGTCGGCATACGCGACTTGAATGCTTGACGCGACTACGGCCAAAATATATGTCATAATTTTTTTCATATTGTTCACCTTCCATTATGTTGTGAGTTAATAATAAATTTACTAAACATAAAAAACTTCCTGATTACGTATCAGTTTTAATGAAAACTTTTAAATTAAATTTGCTTACAATCAATTGCCTACAAGGATTTTCAACGATCCGGATTTGAGTACGGTTTTATATTCAGGAATTTGACCTTGATTCCACTCTTTTCTAATACCGTGTTTTTGTTTTTCGGCAAGGTAACCAAGTTTCACAGAATTTGCGGCGACATGGACTGATTGAGACTTATAAGTAACCCGAAAAAAACTGATCAATCATTGAACACTAATCGTGAATTGCAAAGATAGCACTCGGTAACTTTGGTCTTCCATCCGTATTCGGATTTAGCCGGTTATAAGCGTATGGAAAATTTGAGCCGAAAAACTTATAGCACAATAAAAAATACAAAAATACAGGTAACATTACCTACAAGATCGCGTAGAGCAAACAGACTTTGTCAGCGGCTGCGGTTCGTGGTCAGGCCGTGATTGAAGATCAGCGCCGCGTGAGCGCTAAAGCTGGATATACTAAATACCAAACCAACTGTCGAAAGGTTTTTTACAAGTTGCACAGAGTTTTCGCCCTTTCGTTATTTTTGCCGCTTATTGGGGCTGGGATGCCCCAACATAAGCTTTCCCAAAAATAGCGACTCACTGATCTGTTGTTGGAAAGTGGCTATGCTAATACAGTTCTTCAACCGCTCCGCAAGATTTATTTGCGGGCAATGCTTTAGCGATATGTTTCGGATAATCTAGTTTAAGCTCCTGCATAAGGACGATAAATTCTTCACGAGAACGGCCGTTACCTAAACGCGAGTTTTTAGCGATTTCCTGTTTAATGCTGGAAACGGTATTGCCTTGGTAATCATGCCCCGGATACACCAAGGTATCCGCCGGCAAAGTGAAAAGTTTACCGGTAATGCTGTCGTATAGCTGGCCGGAATCGCCTTCTTGAAAATCGGTGCGGCCGCAGCCGTCAATCAATAAGGCGTCGCCGGTAAAGACTCGGTCAGCCATGACATAACTGACACAAGCTTTTGTATGGCCCGGGGTGTGGCGAACTTCTATCTCTAAATCACCAACTTGCAATAGTACTCCGTCACTGACCAATAAATCGGCGCATCCAGTTCCTCCATCCCGATGAACAACACTTTTACTGCCCAAAGTCTCGCGTAGCAATGCCGCAGCGGTGATGTGATCAGCGTGAACATGGGTTTCCAAGGTATAGATCAGTTTTAGGTTGAGGTTTTGCACTAATTCGATGTAAATAGCCAGCTCCGATGCCACCGGGTCAATCAAACAGGCGCGCCGCGAACGTTCGCACGCCAATAAATAGCTATAGGTTGAAGTGTCAACTTCAAATAACTGTCT
>Ga0181528_10002848_pt1 | contig 10672 bp, 11 predicted proteins | sample PEATcosm2014_Bin_47_FD_119742 | JGI IMG/M metagenome (GOLD analysis project Ga0181528, IMG submission 119742) | Peatland microbial communities from MTU Mesocosm Facility, Houghton, MI, USA - PEATcosm2014_Bin10_10_metaG | ecosystem: Environmental > Terrestrial > Soil > Wetlands > Peat | place... | reverse complement strand
CACGCGGAAGGGCTGGCGCAGGTCGATCTGGCCGCGGTGCGTGGCCACCTGCATGTGGAAGCCCTCGTCGAGATGCGTCTCGGGCGCCGGCTCGCGCGGGCCGCCGAGGGCTTCGAGCGCGGCCGTCGGCTCGGTGTGCAGGCTGGTCGGCGTGGGTCCGCCGGGCGGCTGAGCGACGCTGTAAATGTGCCAGCCGTCGTCGATGGCGGCGTGCAGCACCAGCGTGGCGACCTCGCCGGGATGCGCCGTGGCCGGCTCGACGGTGGCCGTCCACTTGACGGGATCGCCGGCGGCATGGACGACGGCGGCGAGCAGAAGGGCGCCGAGGACAGCGCGGCGAAGGGTCACGACCGATTCTCCGATGGCATGAACCGCTTCCCAGGCGGCAAGGTTCCCCTTGCGGCCCTAGAATGGACGGCAGCGAAGGCGGAAGGGCAGGTGCGGCCATGATGCGCTGCGCTCTGGTGGTGTTGGCGGTGGCCGCCGGGGCCGAGGAGGTGCCGGCGCCGAGACTGGCGGGGGTGGTGGCGCCGGACTGGTTCGTGGGTGGCAGCGCCGCCGTGTGCGAGCGCGATGTGTTCCGCGGCCAAACCCTCGGCCGCAACGGCGCGGCCGGCGACGCCTATCTCACGCGCCGCCTCTCGCCGGCCCTCGGTGTCGGCGGGCAGGTGTTCACCTTCTACGACGCCACGCGCGGCCGCGTGGCCGAATACCGCGGTGATCTGTCGCTGACGATGCGCTACCGTGTGCCACTGCCCGTGGTGAAGACGCTCGGCCTGACGCAGGCCGTGGCGCTCGGCTACACCAACTACCAGCGGCCCGGGGCCTTGTCGGGGCCCGGCCACACGCAGGAAGCCTACCTGCTGTTGGCCACGGACGTGCCGTGGCGGCCGCGGCTGCGCCTGTCCTACGATTTCGATCACAACGTCGGCTTCCAGGCGCGGCTGGCGTTCACCGTCAGTCTGGCCTTGGAGCGCGAGAAGCGCTGGTCGTTGGACATTCTCCCGGAGCTGGGTTTCGCCGCCGCGCCGCATCAGCCCGGCTGGCACGATATGGGCCTGCGCGGCGCGCTGGTCTATCGCAACCACGGGCTGAGCTGCGGTCCGGCGTGCGATTTCTGGTTCAATCCGAGGTCCGTGGACGGCGGGCGCACCTTCAAGCCGGTGGCCTCGTTCAACGTGGCCTACGACCTGCGCTTCTGAGACGCGGCAAGGAGAGGCACATGGCGCGGCGCCTGGCGGGATGGATGTTGTGCGGCCTGCTTTGTGCCACGGCGCGCGCGGACGACGTGCCGGCGCTGGATCTCGACGTCCTGGCGCCGCATTGCGTGTGCCTGGACACCCATGGCCGCATCGCCCCGCTGCACTGCCGGCCGGCGGTGGTAGCCGATGAGGTAGCGCGCGTGGAACGCCTCCTCGACCCCGATCCGCGCGTCGGCGACTTCGCGCGCTGGTCGGAGGCCGAGAACAGCGGCGAGTTGCTGCTGTGGGCCCACGGCGCGCTGGTGGATGAGAACCTCGCCCTGCAGCAATTGGCGGCCTTGATGAACTGCGCTCAAGCGCCGGGCGGCAAGCCGGTCTACGTGATCGGCTTCGTGTGGCCCACGCTGCCCGCCGAGCTCGACCAGTTCGAGTTGAGTGTGCGCTACGTGACACAGCCCATCGCGGCCTACGATGACCCCCTCTCCGCCGGCGCCTCGCGCCTCTACATGCAGCATCAGATCGAGCAGCCGGCGCGCGACGTGGTGGCCATGCAGCTCATGCGCGAGGTGGTCGGCCTGCGCGCCCGCTGGGACGACATCAAGCGCCTGGCCAGTGACGCCGTGCATTACACGTCGCCCGGCGCGCCCGCCGGCGGCGAGTTGGTGCTGCGCAAGCTGGCGGCGCTGGTCGAGGCGCGCCGCCATTCCGCCTATCCCGTGCGCGTGCACTTCGGCGGGCACAGCGCCGGCGCGGTGCTGGCCGGTCATCTGGCGCGCGTGTGGGCGGGATCGCCGGCCAACACCTATGCCGGCGTACCCAAAGCGGCACGGGACCGCACGCCCGGCGCGCCGCGCGCCTTGCGCGGCATGGGCCGGCCCATCGCCAGTTGCACGCTCCTCGCGCCGGCTTGCACGGCCGACTTCTTCCAGCAGGTCTACGCCCCCCTGCTCGACAGCGGAACCCTGGCGCGCCTCCTGGTCTACACGCTGCCCGACTCCTTGGAGCGTACGGAGACCTACGTGCTGGGCGGCGAGACGTACTACACGGGCTCGCCGCTCTACCTGTTGGCCGAGGATCTGGAGGCGCCGACGCTGGACGCCTTGCCCACGCCGGGCGACCTGCCGGGTCCCGGCGGCGGCCGCCTCTCCGCCTTCCCCGAGCTGCGCCCGGTGGACGTGGCCATCTTGGGCCGCGAGATCGACCTGCGACGCGATCCGCGACTGGCGCGGCGCTTCACGGCCAACACCCTGCGCGGCGGCTGCGGCTGGGTCATCTCCGGGCGGCCGCGAGCCGAGGCGGTGGTGCGGCCGTACACCACGGCGGAGCTGCAAGGCGGCGGGTTGGACGTCAAACTGCCCGCTGCCAGCCGCTACCATCCCGTCTTCGCCACGGACGAGGTGGCGCTGGCCTCGATGCGCCGCTGGATGACGGCCGACGCCCCGCCCTAAACCGACAGCGGCGTCACCACGCCCGGCGCCGCGTCGATCAGCGTGCCGTCCACATTCAGCGTCACCGCCAGCGCCGACGGGTTGTAGGCGCTGCGGCGATTGGCGGCGATGACCATGCTCCGCCGCGCCGCCTCGTAGTCGAACAACTCGAGGTTGGTGGCATACCACACGTCGCTCTTGCCGGACAGCGGCCGGTAGATGGTCTCCAAGGCCTGCCAGTCGTTGCGCCGGTCGAATTCGAAGCTGTGGCCCCACACGAAGAAGACGCCCGTGCCGCCGCTGTCGTACCAGCGGCTGAAGCGCACCGCCATGGGCTCCGGCTTCTCGTCGAACTGATGGCCGGTGGCGGGCCACGCCAGTGGCTCGGCGGGCGGGAAGCAGCGCGGCGATGCCTCCACGGTGCGGGAATAGACGATGCCGCACTGCCGTAGCACCTCGATGACGCGCTGGTTGTAATCGCCGAAGGGATAGGCCATGCCGCGCACCGGATAGCCCACCAGATCCTCCAGGGCGCGTCGATCGTCGAGTACTTCGGCGGCGATCTGGGTGTTGTCGAGGCGCGTCGGCCAGGGATGGGTGACCATGTGCACGGCCACCTCATGGCCGGCATAGAGCGCGGCCACCTCGCAGGCGTCGAGATGGTGCGCGCCGTGGCCGGCGGGTCGGCCGTGGCGCGTCAAGAGGCCGGAATTGAGATTGAAGGTGCCCTTGAGCCCCCAGCGGTTGAAGGCTTCCACCACCTGGCGGTCCTCGACGGTGCCGTCGTCGAAGCTGGTGGTGACGGCGATGCGCAGGTTGCGCGGGAAGGCGGGGATCTCCACGCGGCGTGGGGCGGGGGGAAGGTCGGTCATGGTTGGGGCTGCTCCGGTCTGGCGACGTGCTTCCGCGGCGGGGGCGCCGCTCCTTTGTTACACTGGCGGGAATGGAGCTGGTGGCGCTGATGGCGGTTGGCGGGACACAGGACGACTATCCCATCCTCCTATTGCTGGCGAACGCCGAGCGCCGCGTCGTGGCGGCACGCGCGTCCGGGAGTCTGCCGGAGGTCGAGGACGCTCTCGTGGAGCGTTTCGATCTCCGGCGCAAGCTGATCGGCGCCGTCACCGCGCCGTCCGCCCCGGTGATGGAGAAGGTGAGCACGACGATGTCTGACAGGGTGGATGACGGAGCCGAGCAATTGGTGGTGTTCGACAATGCCGGAAACGAGTTGCTCCGTCACCGCGGCGCGGCCGATGAGGTCGGCTTTCCGGACGGCGACCTGCCGCCCGGAAAGGAGCCGGCCGACCAATGGCGTGGCGCCATCGTGGCCCACACCCATCGGCGGGGCGCTGTGCCGCCCATGCAAGGGTTGGATCCCGACGATCTGCTTGAATACGCGCGGCTCCAGCCGAGTTGCGCGGTGGTGGCCTACGAATGGCAAGGGCAGCGGTACATGCAGATGCTGACCGCTCCGTCCGGCTGGCCCGACCCTTCGATGGCGCGCATCGAGTTCGAAACCGAGTTCATCCTGGCCGCGAAGCTCGAACGAGAAGGCGAGCTCGGCGGCGAGGATCCCATGCACGTCGCCTTGGAACAAGTGGCCAAGCGGCTTGGTTTGGGCTACAGTAGAAGGCGTACGGAGTAGATCGTGTTCGGCAACGGCCGCTGGCGCTTCTACCGTGACGGCATTCCCGTCGAGGCCGCCGAGAAGGACCTCGGCGAGGCCCTCGCGGGGATGAACGCCGGCAATGCCGCGGAGCTGGCGGATGCCGCGGGGCGTTTGGTGGCGTTGATCGACTTCAGCCCCGAGCAAGCTGCGGTGTGGCGCGAGCGATTCGCTCAACGGCGCGACGAGTTGCTGCGGGGGGAGACGCCGAAGCGGCCGCTCCGCACGCCCATGGGGGCTTGATCCCTGCGCACCTCCCGCCATCGCCTCCTGGCCCGCGGCCTCGTGCAGGGCGTCGGCTTTCGCCCCTTCGTCTTCCGGCTCGCCGCCGAGCTCGGCCTGGGCGGCTTCGTGCTCAACCACAGCAGCGGCGTGACGATCGAGATCGAGGGCGAACCCGCCCGCTTGGCTGAGTTCTCGGCGCGGCTGCGCGCCGAGTTGCCCGCGCCCGGCTACATCGACCGCCTCGATGCCACCGACATCGACCCCCTCGGCGAGACCGCCTTCCGCATCGCCGCCAGCCGCACCGAGGGCGAGGACACGGCCTGGGTGCTGCCGGATCTGGCCACCTGTCCCGCCTGCCGCGCCGAGTTGTTCGACGCCGCCGACCGGCGCGGCGGCTATGCCTTCCTCAACTGCACCCACTGCGGCCCGCGCTTCACCATCGTCCTGGACCTGCCCTACGACCGGCCGCGCACCACCATGGCCGGCTTCGCCCTGTGCGCGGACTGCCGACGCGAGTACGAGGATCCCCTCGACCGGCGATTCCATGCCCAGCCCACCTGCTGCCCGGAATGCGGGCCGCGTCTTCAGCCGGCGCTGGAAGAAGGCGTGGCGGCCTTGAGGCGGGGCGAGATCGTGGCCGTCAAGGGCCTCGGCGGCTATCACCTCGCCGTGGACGCTCGCGATGAGGCGGCTGTGACGCGGCTGCGGGCGCGCAAGCAGCGCGAGGCCAAGCCGCTGGCCGTCATGGTGGCGGATCTGGACGCGGCGCGCGCCCTGGCGCAGGTCGATGGCGCCGAGGCGGAGCTGCTCGGATCGCCCGCCGCGCCCATCGTCCTGCTCTCGGCGCGCCGTGACGCGCCCCTCGCGCCATCGGTGGCGCCAGGGCAGACCACCCTCGGCGTGATGCTGGCCTACAGCCCGCTGCATCACCTGTTGCTCTCGGCCCACGGCGGGCCGTTGGTGATGACCTCGGGCAATGTCAGCGACGAGCCCATCGCCTTCGACGACGCCGATGCCGCGGCGCGACTGGGGCCCATCGCCGACCTCATCGTGAGCCACGACCGGCGCATCGCGCGGCGCTGCGAGGACAGCGTGATGCGCGTCTGGCGCGGCCGCACGCTGCCCCTGCGCCGCAGTCGCGGCTACGCCCCGGCGCCGCTCAGCCTCGACGACAACGGGCCGGGCGTCATTCTGGCGGCCGGCGCCCATCAGAAGAACACCTTCTGCCTGGTGCGCGGACGCGAGGCCTTTCTCTCCCCCCACCACGGCGATCTCGAGAACGATCTGGCGCTGACGGCCTACGAGCAGGGCATCGCCGACTTCGAGCGCCTTTTCGCCCTCACTCCGACCGTCCTGGCGCACGACATGCACCCCGATTACCTGGCCACGCGCTACGCCCTGGAGCGCGCCGCGCGCGAGGGCTTGCCGACCGTCGCCGTGCAGCATCATCACGCCCACATCGCCGCCTGCCTGGCCGATAACCAGCGTCACGACCGCGTCCTCGGCGTGGCCTTCGACGGCACGGGGTGGGGGCCGGACGGCACGGTGTGGGGTGGCGAATTCCTGCTGGCCGACCGCGCCGAGTATCGGCGGCTGGCGCGCATTAGGCCCTTCGCCCTGCCGGGCGGTGAAGCGGCCGTGCGTCAGGGCTGGCGCGTGGCGCTCGACCTGGCGCGGCAGAGCGGCGTGGCCGTCATCGCCGATGAGCTGGGCGTGAGCGAGGAGCGCTTCGCCGCCGTGGCGTCCCTGGTGGCGAGCGGCTTCGGCTGCCTGCCGACCTCCAGCGCCGGGCGGCTGTTCGACGCCTTCAGCGCGCTCTGCGGCGTGACCCCCTTGTCGCGCTACGAGGGCGAGGCAGCCATCCTGCTGGAGGGCGCAGCCGGCGACGCCGGTGACGCCGGTGACGCTGACGGCTTCCTCGACTTCGAGCCGCAGGCGTGCGGGGATCTCATCGAGCTGGACTGGCGGCCGGCGGTGGCGCAGGCGCTCGCCCAGCGGCGCGCCGGCAGCGGTGTGGAGACGCTCGCGGCGCGCTTCCACGCCGGGCTGGCGCGGGGCACGGCGCGCCTCCTCGGGCTGCTGAGAGCGGCCACCGGCGTCGGCGTCGTGGCGCTCAGCGGCGGCTGCCTGCAAAATGTGACGTTCTTGTCGAGATTGGCCGATACCTTGCAAGCAGCAGGATTCGAGGTGCTCACGCACCGCCGCGTACCGCCCAACGATGGCGGCCTGAGCCTCGGCCAGGCGGCGGTGGCGCGGGCGCGGATGCGATAGCGGGAGGAAAGGATATGTGCCTGGCGGTGCCCATGAAGGTCACGGCCGTCGAGGGTGACGAGCTGGTGGTGGAGTTGCACGGCGTCACGCAACGGGCGCGGCGCGATCTGCTCGATGACGTGGCGCTCGGCGATCACGTTCTGGTGCATGCCGGCTATGCCATCACCGTGCTGGACGCGGAGGAGGCAGCCGCCACGCTGGACATCTTCGCCGCCCTGGAAGCCGCGGGAGGCGGGCGCTGATGGCGGACTTCGCCAACGCCGCTTTCCAATCGCGCGAGGCCGCGCAACACCTGGCGGCGCAAATCGCGGCGTTGGCGCCGGCCCATCGCCACGTCAAGATCATGCACGTTTGCGGCTCACACGAGCACAGCCTGGTGCAATGGGGGCTGCGCGCCCTGCTGCCGCCCGGCGTCGAGCTCATCGCCGGGCCCGGCTGCCCGGTGTGCGTGTGCCCCGAGCACGAAATCCGCGAGGCCATCGCCCTCGCCGACCGCGGCTGCCTGCTGACCACCTACGGCGACATGCTGCGCGTGCCCACCGCCGCCGGCTCCCTGGCCGACGCCGCGGCGCGCGGCGCCGCCGTGCGGCTCGTCTACTCCGCGGCCGATGCCGCCAAGCTGGCGCTCGCCCAACCCGAGCGCGAAGTGGTCTTCTTCGGCGTGGGCTTCGAGACCACCGCCGCGCCCACGGCGGCGCTGGTGCTGGCCGATCCGCCGCCGAACTTGAGCGTGCTCACCGCGCACCGCCTCACGCCGCCCGCCATGCAGCTCCTGCTGCGCGCCGGCGAGATCGAGGTGGACGCCCTCATCGCCCCCGGCCACGTCTCGGCCATCATCGGATCCGAGGCCTGGGCCTGCCTGCCGGCCGAGTTCGGCCTGCCCACCACGGTGGCCGGCTTCGAGCCGGTGGACCTGCTGCTGGCGGTGCGCGACATCCTCGCCCAACTGCGCGACGGCCGCGCCGAGCTGAGCAACGGTTACGCTCGCGTGGTGCGCCCGGCCGGCAACGCGCGCGCCCTGGCGGCCCTGAACACCGTGTTCGAGGTGGGCGCCACGTGGTGGCGCGGGCTGGGGGAGTTGCCCGGCACGGGATTGTTGCTGCGGCCCGCCTATGCCGCCCTCGACGCCCGCGCGCGCTTCGATCTCAATCTGCTGCCCGAGCCCGACGAGATGCCCGCCGGCTGCCGCTGTCACGAGGTCATGCTGGGGCGCATCACGCCGCCCGACTGCCCGCTGTTCCGAGCCGCCTGTCATCCTCTGCGCCCTCACGGACCCTGCATGGTGAGCCAGGAGGGCACGTGTTATCTGTGGCATCAGTACGGCGACGCCGGCGCTCTGGCAGCGTGAAGGAGGGCGAATTGGAAGCGACCATCACCCTCGCCCACGGCAGCGGCGGCCGACTCACCGCGGAGCTGGTGGAGTCGCTGTTTGTGGCGGCCTTCGACGACGACGCCGGGCGCGAGATGGATGACGCGGCGGTGTTGGAGAGCGGCGAGGGCCGGCCGGCCCTGACCACGGATGCCTTCGTGGTCAAACCGCGCTTCTTTCCGGGCGGCGACATCGGCCATTTGAGCATCTGCGGCACGGTCAACGATCTGGTGGTGTGCGGGGCGAGGCCGGTGGCCATGACGGCGGCCTTCGTGCTGGAAGAAGGCCTGGCCATCACCGAATTGAAACAGATTGCCGCCAGCATGGCGGCCACGGCGCGGCGCGCCGGGGTGCGGCTGGTGGCGGGCGACACCAAGGTGGTGGAGCGCGGCAGCGGCGACGGCGTGTATGTCTGCACCACTGGCTACGGATTGGTGGACAAGGCGTTGCAGCTTGGAGTAGGCAGGATCCGGCCGGGCGACGTGCTGCTGGTGAGCGGCGATGTCGGGCGGCATGAGGCGGCCATTCTGCTGGCGCGCGGCGAGATCGGCTTCTCGGCGCCACTGGAGTCGGACTGCGCCCTGCTGGACGGCGAGGCGCGCGCCCTGATGGCGTCCGCGGGCGAGGGCTTGCGCGTCATGCGCGACTGTACCCGCGGCGGGCTGGCCACGGTGTTGTGCGAGTTCGCGGCGGGCAGCGGCCGCGAGTTGGTGATCGAGGGCGCGGCCGTCCCCGTGGCGCTGGCGGTGGAGGCGGTGTGCGAGCTGCTGGGGCTGGATCCGTTGTACCTGGCCTGTGAGGGCCGTTTGACGGCCGTCGTGGCGCCGGAGGCGGCGGACGCGGCGCTGGCCGCGCTAAAGAGCTGTGCGCCGGGAGCGGCGCGCATCGGGCGCGTCGGCGACGCGGAGCGGCCGCGGCTGCTGCTGGAGACGGGGATCGGCGGGCGACGCGTCTTGGATCGCTTGGCGGGTGGTCAGTTGCCCCGCATTTGTTGAGGTCGTGCTTATGTTGTGGTCGGAGTTGCTCGAAGCCCTCGAGGCGACGGTGCTGGTGCTTGGCGCGGACTTCGAGGTGGGCAGCATCGCCGCCGCGGACCTGCTGTCGGACATCCTCGCCACCGAAAAAGAGGAGTTCGTCATCCTCACGGGTCAAACCACCCTGCCCGCCATTCGCACGGCGCTGGCGGTGGGGGCGCTGGGCGTGGTGGTGGTGCGCGGCAAGTCGGTGCCCGAGGAGACGGTGACCATCGCCGCCAGCCTCGGCATTCCTCTGGCGGTCACGGACGCCAAGATGTTCGAGGCCTGCGTCACGGCGGGAGCGCACATGTGGAATTCTCCTTCGTCCAAGAGCTAGTTCACCGTCTCAAGGTCTTTCAAGCCATGGATCCCGACGTCGTCACCGTCGGTCCCACCCAACGCATGCGCGAGGCGCAGCAGCTCATGCGCCAGCGCCGCGTGTCCGGCATGCCGGTGGTCGGCGATCACGGCCTGGAGGGCATCGTGACCATCGAGGACATCATCCAGGCCCTCGACCACGGCCACATCGAGGAATCCGTGGGCACCTGGATGACACGCGACGTGGTCACCGTGGAGCGCCGCGTCCCGGTTTCCCACGCCATGGGCGTGTTCGACCGCACCGGCTTCGGCCGGCTGCCGGTGCTCGACGAGACGGGTGGGGTGTGCGGCATCATCACGCCCGAGAGCATCCTGCACGCCCTGCTGGTGGAGCTGAATCGTCTGCTGGCCCAGGACGCCGAGCACGACGCCGCCCATGCCGTCCTGGATCACGGCGCCCTGCGCCTGGAGTTCCAGATTGCCGGCGGAGATTTCGACAGCGCCGGGCTCACCAGCGTGCGCCTCAAACGCGAGCTGGCGAATCGCGGCGTGTCGGCGGAGTGCCAGCGGCGCGTGGCCATCGCCACCTACGAGGCGGAGGCCAACCTCATCATCCACGCCGCAGAGGGCGGGCGCATCGTGGCGCAACTGGATCGCGACAGCGTGCGCCTCACGGTGGAGGACAACGGCCCCGGCATACCCGACGTGGAGCAGGCCATGACGCCCGGCTTCTCGACGGCCACCGAGCTGGTGCGCGGTCTCGGCTTCGGCGCCGGATTGGGGCTGCCCAACATCAAACGCTGCGCCGACCATTTCGAGATTCGCAGCGCGCCCGGTTACGGCACGAAGCTCAATCTGCGTTTCGATTTGGACGCCGACGGCAGCGGCGAAGCGGATAGTGTTGCGGAGAGCAGGTCATGAACGTCAGCCAGATGATAAGTGCCCTCGACCTCACCATGGCCCACGACGGCGGCGTCGATTGCGAGATCACCGGCGCCATGGCCGCCGATCTGCTCAGCGACGTGCTCGCCAACGGCGCGCCCGGCGAAGTGTGGATCACGGTGCAGACGCACGGCAACGTGGCCCCCGTGGCCGCCGCCAAGGACCTCGCCGCGGTCATCGTCACCGCCGGCCGCGAGCCCAGCGAGAAGCTGTTGGCCCTGGCCGCCGAGGAGAAGGTG
>Ga0181528_10002847_pt1 | contig 10672 bp, 9 predicted proteins | sample PEATcosm2014_Bin_47_FD_119742 | JGI IMG/M metagenome (GOLD analysis project Ga0181528, IMG submission 119742) | Peatland microbial communities from MTU Mesocosm Facility, Houghton, MI, USA - PEATcosm2014_Bin10_10_metaG | ecosystem: Environmental > Terrestrial > Soil > Wetlands > Peat | place... | reverse complement strand
CAGAAGATTAGCGGAGACGCGAGAACGCCGACTACGCGAGACTTTTGGCGGTAAAAGCGGACGATTTCGCGCCACCACAAAGTGAAGGCAGGCAGTGCGACGCCGGTGGAAGCGCCCTGATGCGGGTGCGGTAAAACGGAGGTCTGGGTTGCCAAGCGAACTCTCTTTCTTAGCTCGATCTTCTTAGCTCGATCTTCTTCGTTCGATCTTCTGCGTTCGATCCTCTGCGCCTGATCGGCTTCGCGGCTATTTCCGAGTTGTTTTGGTCGACTTTTTCGAATGATCTTTGTTTGCAGGAGACGCGGAATCTGCCTCCGACTGGTCTTTTTCGCTCCAGAACTTGTGGCCGGTGCGGCGGATGAAAACATCCTCGAGCGCGGGCCTGCTTACGGAAACCGATTCGATTTCGCCGGGGAAAGCCTCGACCACTTCGGTCACGAAGCGATGAGCGTTTTCCCGCTCCATGCGAACTTGATTCTCTAAAACATCCGTCTGCACGTGAAAGCGGGCGCGGATGCGTTCGGCCAGAAGGCCAGCATCTTTTGTCGCTACCAGCAGCACCACATCGCCGCCGATTTCGCTCTTCAGTTCCGCGGGCGTGCCCAGAGCGACGACTTCACCTTCATTCAGAATCGCCAGGCGGTCGCAGCGTTCGGCTTCTTCCATGAGGTGCGTGGTCACCAAGACCGAAACGTGTTCTTCATCGCGCAGCACCGCAAGATATTGCCACAGATCGCGGCGCGCTCCCGGATCAAGCCCGGTGGTGGGTTCGTCGAGTAAGAGCACTCCGGGATGATGCAACAATCCCTTGGCCAGTTCAATGCGGCGCTGCATGCCGCCGGAGAAGGTCTCGACCAATTCTTTGGCGCGGTCGGCGAGGCCCACGCGCGAGAGGATTTCATCGATCCGCTTCTTGAGGGCCGTGCCGCGCAAGCCGTAGAGATGGCCTTGATGCCAGAGATTCTCGTAGGCGGTAAGCTTCACATCCACGCTTTGCGCCTGGAAGACTACGCCGATCTGCCTCCGCACCCGGGCTGGATCATTCGCAACGTCATTGCCTAAGATGCTGGCTTGACCGGAAGTGGGGAGCATCAGCGTGGAAAGAATGCGGAACAGCGTAGTCTTGCCGCTGCCGTTGGGTCCGAGGAGGCCGAACAATTCGGACGGCCGCACATCGAAGGAAATTCCTTTTAGAGCCGTACGGTTCTCGTAGCGGTGAAACAAACCCTTTACGGAAATTACTGAGCGTGGAGACGACCGGGCGAGTAAAGGGAGGGATTCCTGGAACTCGGGGATCTTGGCTGCCAAAGGGGTCACTGTTTGTATCCAACTCCAGTTTACGACGGAACGGCTGAGCAAAGTGTGGCACTAGGTTAAACAAAGAGCGGCAACATTCTTGCGCTTGCCATGTCCGCTCCGTGGCTCAGGCGGCGGAGGCTTTCTGCTGGGCTTGCGGCACCCGCTCTGCGAAAGCCACGGGCACATGCCGCCAAACCTGAATCGCCAGAACAACGGTGGTCGCCAGTAATAGCGCACCCGTGGCGACATGCGCCACGGTGGAGACCACCATGGGCAGCTCCGGCTGGGCTGCGTCGCGGCCCCAGGCCACGCGAGTCAGGAAGGCGGCAAAACCGAGGCAGAGCTGGGTGATGAGCAATGCCAGCATTACGATGGCCGGCTTGCGCACCGCCTCGATGTGCGAGTAGACGGAGAGAGTACGCACCACGGTCCAAGTCAAGACCAGCGCAACCAGCGCGGCATTGAGCACATGCGGCCACCAGCTCATGCCGTGGTGACGGAACATTCCACCCAAAATCAGTTGCACATAGAGGACAAAAATGGACATCCACGTAAGCGCAGCGAGGCTGGGCCGGCGCGGGTCGAACTCGACCTTCGGGTGTTCCTCGACCCATCTGCGTCCGGTGAATAATGCGATGGAAACGGCGATGCAGAAGAAAGTCTGGGCGACTGTGGCGTGCGCGGTGGAAAGCCATGGCGGCTGGAAAAACAGAACCGTCATGCCGCCTAGGGTTGCCTGGCAGATCACGGTGCAGAACGCAGCGATGGCGAGCCATCGCATCCAGCGCCGCCGTTCGACTAGCAAAGTCCAGATGGCGATGGTTAGGGTTAAGGTGACCAGCGTGCCGGCCACCATGCGGTGGCTCCACTCGTAGCGTATGCCGCCCACGAAGCTTGGAACTTTGACGAGGTAACCGAACGAAGTGGGCCAGTCGGGGACGGAGAGGCCGGCGTCGTTGCTGGTGACCAAGGCTCCGGCCGTGATCACGCATAAAGTGGCGCAGGCTACAAAGACCGCAAAAATATGATGGCCGTGGTTATAGCGCGCAGGAATGGCTTTCAAGACTCTTACCCCCGCCTCGATGCGGCAACTTGACCCCACCGTAGGTTAACCGGGCTGAGCTGTGCTCAACCCGATCTTCGAACCCACGATTTTAACAGGATGCGGGGAGCCCGAAAGAGCAAAAACAAACATTTCGATTTATTCGGAAGCCGCTTTGAAGCTCTGGTCAACCGTCTTGGTTTCTTTTGGACCCACAGTCACTTGCTGGTCGCGCTCGCCCAGTTTCTCCTGAACGAAAGCAATGGTGTAGTCGCCCGGCGGCAGGCCTTTGATTTCATATTTCCCGGCCTTGTCGGTGACCGCGAAGAATGGATTTTTCACGACGTTGATATACATCTTCATCCAGGGGTGCTGATTGCACTTCACGGGCAGCATGATTTCTTCGCGAGCGAAACGTTTTTCAAGCGTCGGCGAAGATGGCGGCTGCGATTCGTTCCACTCGCGATTATTTTGCGGCGAAGGATGAATATTGTGGTTGGTCATATCTTCGTTCTTGATGTCGATGGTCTGTCCGGCCATCACGCCGAGAACGTGCGGATGGTATTTGCAGCCGCGCTGCTCCAGCAATGCCGGTTCTTTCGGAATTTCGAAAGTGCGATTGCCGAGGCCAGCTTTCATATAGACGAATACATTGGCCAGGGCGCCGTTCTCGACCACGATGGTTTCCGCCTGGTTCGAGCCTTTGCAGGCGGGGTCCTGGCTCATGTCGATTTCGCGAGGCTTCGGGGGGATGCCGTCGAATTTGACAGTTCCTCTGATCACGGCGGCGGTAGCCGGGTCGATGGGCGCAGAGGTAAGAGGGGACGCGGCTTGAGCCTGAGTTACGTCGTTGCCGGGTTGTTCCGCGTTCTCCTTCTTGTTGCATGCGGCCAGAGACAAGCCGATGAGTAAAATGGGCAGGGCAAACGCCTTCGTCATCTGATCCATAATTGTTGTCCGTCTTCAATTATCCATAACTGCTAATCAGTCCGGCCTCCCGAGCGCCCCATTCGGTAAAAAGTGAGTAGCGGACACCGCCGGTAAAGCGGCGCCCGCTACGGGACGGATACCAGAACATCCAAGTGAGCCACCTTGCGCTAAGGCAAACGTAACTCACCATGTTCGGGAACTACGATCTGGTGGCGCTGGCCGTCGGCAAAGTAGAGCACGCGGAGGAACTTGTGAATGTGCGGATCGGGGTCGACGCCCATGCTGCGGTTATCGACTACGACGAAGAGGTGGCCCTCATGCTTGTAACTGCGCAGTTGTTCGGTGACGTTCACGAAATTGCCTTCTCCGCCATAGAAGGCGCGCATGATGTGCAACTCGCGGTCGTGCCATTCATAGCCGGCTTCGGGATCGAATTCGAGGTTGACATGGGCATATTCGGGGAAGCGGAACTCTTCCACGTTGCCATCCCAGTGGCGAATGCGGATGAAAAGTTCCTTCACGTGGCCGCGCGCCGGGTCGACTCCGAGATTTTGGTCGGTGACATCGAAGCGCAACATTCCATCGTGCAGAAAGGAACGCACCTGTGGGGTTACGTCGACGCGATGATTTCTGTCTCCATATTCCGCGGCCACCAACTGCCCGCCCTGGGCGGCGGCTGCGGAGGCAAACAAAAACAGGAGGGCTAAATTGCCGAACCCGTAGGCCAAGAACCTCTTCTTCATAACGCACCTTTCTGCCTCATAGCGGTGAGGCTCCGAGATGAGCAATGTCAACTGACCGAGGCTGGCGCGGCTTTCGCCTTGTCCATTTCCTCGATCACAGCGTCGGCGAATTCCGAAGTTCCGGACTTGCCGCCGATATCCCGAGTCAGTTTTTCCGGATGGCGATAGACTTTTTCGAGCGCATTGCGAATCTGAAGGGACGCCTCGTGCTCTCCCAGGTGGCGCAACATGAGCAGCGCTGAACGCAGTAGAGCGGTGGGGTTCGCCAGATTTTTCCCGGCAATATCGGGAGCGGAACCGTGCACGGCTTCAAAGATGGCGCAGTGATCTCCAAGATTCGCGCTGGGCACGAAGCCCAGGCCGCCGACGAAAGCCGCGCATAGGTCGGAGATAATATCGCCGTACAGGTTCTCCATGACCAGCATGTCGTACTGGTAAGGATTCATCACCAGTTGCATGCAGGTGTTGTCGACAATGTGTTCGCCATAAGTGATCTCCGGATAGGCTTTGGCGATGGTGCGGCAGCAGCGGAGAAACAAACCATCCGAAAGCTTCATGATATTGGCTTTGTGAATGGCGTGGATTTTTTTGCGCTGGTTCTTGCGGGCGTACTCGAAGGCAAATTTTGCGATGCGCGTGGACGCTTTTTCGGTGATTATCTTTAAGCTTTCCACCACGCCGGGCACGACTTCGTGTTCCAGGCCGGAATACAGGCTTTCCGTGTTCTCGCGAACGATGATCAGATCCACATCCGGATATCGCGTGGGGATGTGCGGCAAATTGCGGATGGGGCGGAAGTTGGCGTAGAGCTCGAACTTCTGCCGCAGGGCCACGTTGATGCTGGAAAAGCCGCCACCCACTGGTGTTGTCACGGGTCCCTTAAGAGCGACGCTGGTGCGTTCAATCGACTCCAGGGCTTCCCTGGGAATGTATTCTTTATACTTTTCGAAGGCGTCGGCGCCGACCTGAAACGGTTCCCAATCGAATTTAACTCCGGTGGCTTCCAAGATGCGGACGGTCGCGTTGGTGACCTCGGGGCCGATGCCGTCTCCCGCGATTAACGTTACTTTATGACTCATAGTTATTCCTTTTGTTGAGCCGCTTCGCGTTTTTTTTATGAGCCGCCGGCCACGGACCCTTGCCCAGTTTTCTTTCTGCCATCGCCCGAGTCTTTGGCTTTCACCAAGTCGCGCAACTCGTTCATGAACTCATTCACGTCTTTGAAATCGAGGTAAACCGAGGCAAAGCGAACGTATGCTACTTTATCGTAGCGGCGCAAGCGGTTCATGATGAGTTCGCCGAGTTCGCTGGTCTTGCGCTCGCGCTCCTGCGATTCGATCACAAACGACTCCGCCTCGTTCACAATCTGCTCGAGTTTGCTGATCGGTACCGGGCGTTTCTCGCAAGCTCGTAGCAGTCCGTTCAGAACTTTTTGCCGGTCGAACTTCTCGCGCCTTCCGTCTTTTTTTACGACCATGTAGGGGATTTCGTCGATGCGCTCATAGGTGGTGAAACGCTTGCCGCATTTGAGGCACTCGCGTCGGCGGCGGATAGACTCCGCCTCTTTGCTCTCGCGCGAGTCCACCACCTTGTCGTTGGCAAATCCGCAGAAGGGGCATTTCATGGTGTACAAATTCGCTGGCGCAAAAGCCGCCTGGAAGAATTAATTTTCAGGGTTTAACTCTCTTTGGATGCAACTGAGAAATTGTAACAGGCGAATCAACTTAAGCTGGGTTTTCGGCACCTTCGTAATCCAAGGCTGCAAGCTTAGGCCGGAGGCAGACTCTCGGCTCGCTCTTCCGCCACATGGCTTTCGGCGGACAGCTTCCGCAGCGACAATCTTTCATGATGAGCCAGCCCCAGGCCCAATGGGACCACGGCGGCGAAGGTTACCAACCAGAGCAGAATGCCGCAACTGGCGGCCAGTTCGGGAGGCACGTCAAATACCGCCGAAAGGGTTGCGATGGTCGCCATCTGCGATCCGCCGCCGACAGCGGGAAGCTGCAGCATGGAGCCCGCCATGCTGGCTCCCATCAGAATCAAGAGCTGCGAGACGGGAATCTCCAGCGCATCCACACCATAAGAGTGAGTCACCTCCTGATAGGCCAACGCCGTCACATACCAGATGATGATCGATAAGGCCGCCAGAGCCAGGAAGGATGCGGGACCGTGGATGGTATTCAGGCCGCCGCCAAACTCGCGCACCTTCTGAGCCAGTTTGTGGCCAAATCCCGATGGCAAATGCGCCAGCCGTTTTTCCACGAACTGGGCCACGGCCTCGCCGCTGCGCCCGATGAGGACCGCAATTCCAGCGGCAGCGGCTACTCCGGCAATCAGAAAAAACCCCGCGTCGCGCAACTGCCGGTAATATTCCGGATGGGGAATCGACTGCAAAGCGCTGGGCAGGAAGATCGCCAGAACAATCAGGAATGCGAATGCTCCAACATCGAAAACTCGTTCCACCGCCCATACCGCCAGTTGCGAAGAAAAAGTAAGGTCGGTTCTGCGCGCCACCAGGTAAGGGCGAATAAATTCTCCGGCACGGCCTAAAAGTGCCAAACCCGTGAAGCCGATCACCATTGGAGGCACCAGCGCAAGCACCTTTACCTTCGGTCGCACTGGTTTTAAAAAAATCTTCCAGCGCAGCGCCCGCAATACATACGCGCCGTAAACCAGCGCGATGCCATGCAGGATGTGAATTTTTTTGATGCGGTGAATCTGGCTCCAGAACGTGCCCCAATCGAAGCTTTGCCAATGACGGTATTGCAGGTAAACCAGCGAAGCCAGAATCAGGAACACGATTACGCTGGCCGCGATGCGCTTTTTATCCATGAAGGGGGAATCCTCGCGCCGCGGCCCGCGACGCGAAGTGGGAACGGCAGTTTCAAGGTAAATGAGCGGAGGCGGAGGGTCAAACCGGACGCTCTGCAATTTCAATCGCGTGGCGAACGTGTCCCAGGGATTTCTTGAGAGCGGCGACCGCCAGGGGCCGGCTGACTCCCGCAATCAGCATCACCAAGGCTACGCGGGTGTCGTTGCGGGCGGCTTGGAGGGCGATGTGCGCGGCTTCGGCCCCGGCTCCCGAGGCTCGTTGCAGAATGGAGATAGCGCGCTGCTTCAGCTTTTCGTTCTTGGGGACAACGCTGACCATCAGGTTTCCATATACGTGGCCGAGGCGGCTCATGGCGCCAGTCGAAATCATGTTGAGTACCATCTTGTGGGCCGTGGCCGACTTCATGCGCGAGGATCCGGCCAGAACTTCCGGACCAACTTGCGTGACGATGGCGAAATGCGCGGCGCGCTCCAGGGGCGACTTGCGATTGCAGGTAAGAGCGATGGTCTTTGCTCCGCGGCGACGAGCCTCGGCCAACGCGGCCACCGTGAAGGGCGTGCGGCCGCTGGCGGCGATTCCGATGACGACGTCCGCTTTGCCGATTTTGCGGCGGGCAATCTCCGCCCGGCCCTGCTTTTCGTCGTCCTCGCTGACCTCGGAGTCGGCCGCTAAAGCTTTCGCGCCGCCCGCAATGATGAACTGAATTCGATCCGTGTTGAAGGTGGGCGGGCACTCGGTGGCATCGAGCGCGGCAATGCGGCCGCTGGTGCCGGCTCCTACGTAGATTAATCGCCCGCCTTGGCGCAGGGCGGCAACTGCCAGATCTATGGCGCGGGCGATTTGCGGCAAGACCCGCGCCACGGCCGTGGAAACTTTGGCATCTTCCACGTTGATGAGGGTCGCGATTTCGAGCGAAGTCTTGCAGTCCAGATCCCGAGCGCTTTCGTTGGATTGCTCGGTGCGCAGGCGGCGCAGATCGGGAAGATTTTTGCGGGATGATCTCAAACTGCGCGCCCTTCTGAAAGCGCATCAATCGCTTCAATCACGCAGTCGTGAAACTTTGGCCGGATCTGCTTAATCGCCTGGTTCGCACAATCCGGCCAGGTGCGGTTGGTGAGCAGAGTGACCGAGAGCTGGCGCACAGGGTCGATCCAGAGCGACGTTCCGGTGTAGCCGAGATGACCAAACGATTTTGCGCTGAAATATTTTCCGGACTGTGAAGGCGCGGATGGAGTATCCCAACCGAGCGCGCGCGAACTACCTGCTGGTGAGGCTTCGCGCTGCGTAAATGTCGCCAGCGTTTCGGGGCGCAGAATCGGCCCTCCGCCGTTCAACATGGCGTGGGCGAATTGGGCCAAGTCTCGAGCAGTGGAAAAAAGTCCGGCGTGGCCGGCCACTCCGCCCAGCACGCTGGCGTTTTCATCCTGCACTTCGCCTTGGATGATTTTCTTGCGGAAGTGTTGATCGTACGCGGTAGGCACGATCCGTTCCCAGAGTGAAGTCGGCGGATTGAAGGTCGTACCGGTCATGCCGATCGGGGCAAAAATTTCGCGCCGGCAAAAAGCATCCAGCGGTTCGCCGGCGAGCCGTTGCAGCGCAAATCCGAGGATGATGAATCCGATGTCGCTATACTCGGCCCGCGAGCCGGGATCTGCCGTCAGGGGTACGATGAAAGCCGATTGCATCAATTCTTCTGGAGTTCTGTGCAGGAGGAACAGTTTTTCATAAGCGGGCAGTCCGGAAGAATGCGCCAGCAGATGGCGTAGAGTTACTTCGCGGCGCCGGGCATCCCGCGAAGAATCCCCGACGAACTCCGGCACGACATCCTGCAGTGCAGCTTTGAGATCGAGCGATCCGCGCTCGTAGAGAAGCATCGCCATGGTCGTAGTGGAAACAACTTTCGTGACCGAAGCAAGATCGAAAAGAGAGGAAGCGCTGACGGGCGGGGAGTTCCCGTCGTAGGTAAAAGTTCCGATCGCCTTGCAGGCCAACAGCCCGCCCCGATGCGTAATCGCGACCGAGGCCGCCGGGAATGCCCGCAGGGAAATTGCCTCCCGCAGAATGTTGAAGGCTGCGCCGAATCTTTCCTCCTGGCCAGAAAAGTCTTCGACAAGGCCGGAATGTAGCGGGTTGCGCAGGATACTAGCCTCTTTTGGCAATGGCGGGAACTCAACTCGGTTTATAGCAGAGCCGATCTTCGCAGGTAAAGATGAGAGTTCGTTCAAGAGTCAGCCGAAGTTTACTCCTTACTTCGGTTTTGTTGAGCCGCTGCGGTAAAGTTGTGTAGAGTCAAAGCATCCTTTTACTCAATAAATTTTCGCAGGAGCGGAAGCGCTTCGCCACCGTCCGCTTTCTCGTAGCCACAGCGTCGCTTGCACTCGCGAGTTGCTCGACGATGCGCGCCGACGCGGTTGCAAAACTAGATCGCCCAGCTGCGCCAATCCGCCTGGCTGCGGTTGACGCCGTGATCGAGCAGTCCATTCACGAGGGAACGATTCCGGGCGCGGTTTTGCTGGTTGGGCATGACGGGCGCGTGATCTACCGAAAAGCCTATGGAGCGCGTGCCCTGGAGCCTCATCGCGAACCCATGACTGTGGACACGATTTTCGATCTCGCCTCGCTGACTAAAGTGATCTGCACCACGACGGCGGTTATGCAGTTGGTGGAACGAGGCCAGGTGCGGCTGAATGATCCGCTCGCAAAGTACCTTCCCGAGTTCGCGGCCAACGGAAAAGAAGACATCAGCATTCGCCAACTGCTCACTCATTATTCCGGACTGGAACCGGATCTCGATTTGAAAACGCCCTGGGAGGGCAAGAACACCGCCTATCGCATGGCATTCGCCGAAGCACCGCAGGATCCGCCGGGATCTAAATTTTCTTACAGCGATATCAACTTTATTTTGCTGGGTGCGCTCGTGGAAAAAGTTTCCGGCGAAGTGCTGGATCGTTATTGCGATCGCAATATCTTCGTGCCGCTCAGGATGATGCACACGCGCTATTTGCCTCCGGCAGCCTGGCGGCCAAAGATCGCGCCCACGCAATATGACGAGAACGAGCACATGCTCCGCGGTGAGGTGCACGACCCAACGGCGCGGCGCATGGGCGGCGTGGCCGGCCATGCCGGGCTTTTTTCGACTGCGGATGATCTGGCCAAATTTGCGCAGGCCCTGCTGAGTGGGGGCGGCGGGATTCTTTCTCCGCTGACGGTCGAGAAGATGACCCGTCCCGAACAGCCGCCCACGGCACCCGTGCTGCGCGGGTTTGGTTGGGATATCGATTCGCCGTTTTCCTCCAATCGCGGCGATCTGCTGCCGGTGGGTTCTTACGGCCACACGGGATTCACCGGCACCTCGCTGTGGATCGATCCCAGCACGCACACCTATATCATTCTGCTCACGAATGCGGTGCACCCGCGGGGTAAGGGTAATGCGATTGCGTTGCGGTCCAAAGTCGCGACGGCGATTGCGGCTGCGCTACCTCTCGCTCCAAGCGAAAAAGAGGCGCTGCGCTGGCAGAGCATTACGGGATATAACGAGGCACAGAGCGCGGCTCGGCGCATGAATGCCCGCAACGGCAGTGTGAAGACGGGGATCGACGTCCTGGAAGAGCACAACTTCGATGTGCTGCAAGTTGCCGGGGGAAAAAAGCGAATTGGCCTCGTGACCAATCAGACCGGAGTCGATGCCGAGGGCCGGCGCACCATCGATGTGCTGGCGCATGCGCCGGGAGTTTCGCTCGATGCCATCTTCAGCCCGGAGCATGGTGTGACCGGAACTCTTGACACCACGAGCGTGGGAAATTCCAAAGACGCAGCCACCGGAGT
>Ga0181528_10002845_pt1 | contig 10677 bp, 7 predicted proteins | sample PEATcosm2014_Bin_47_FD_119742 | JGI IMG/M metagenome (GOLD analysis project Ga0181528, IMG submission 119742) | Peatland microbial communities from MTU Mesocosm Facility, Houghton, MI, USA - PEATcosm2014_Bin10_10_metaG | ecosystem: Environmental > Terrestrial > Soil > Wetlands > Peat | place... | reverse complement strand
GGACCCTGGTTCCGGTGACCGGCGATGTAACATACATGTCCTTCACTGACCGGAAGTTGTCTCTCTGCGCAGGATCCAACCGCAGCAGAACGTCGAGATTGCGATCCCCTTCCCAGGCGGTGGTTGCGGGCAGGCCTTCGAACCCGGCGGCAAGCTCCTGGGAGATCATCTGATTGCTCAGCCCCAGACGATTTGCCACTTCCTCGCGCACGTGCACGCCAGCCTCAAGAACCTCTTCATGCCAGTCGGTATTGATGTAGGTGGCGCCCGGAGTGTGCCGCAGTACGTCCTGCACATTGTTCCCGATGGACTCAAGTGTCGCAGCATCCGGGCCCGAGATGCGGACCTCGACCGGGGACTCCATGCTGTCTCCCTGTTGGCACTCTTTAACGATCACGGTTGCCTCGGGAGCTACCTCACGGAGGCTGTGCCGCAGTTGTTCGACCAAGTCTGGTGTCTTCTTCACATTGTTTGTGTTAACCAGGATCTGAGCGTAGTTCGAAGCCGGTATCTGCGGGTTGACGTTGTAGTAGAAGCGGGGGAAGCTCGATCCGAGATAACTGGCGTACTCCTTTACGACAGGCTCATGCGCAAGCACCGACTCGATTCGGCGTGTGGTCGCGTCAGTGGTCTCGATCCGGGTCCCTTCGGGTAGCCAAATGTCGATAACGAACTGTTCTCGTTCAGCCATTGGAAACAGGTGTTGCGGCACGATGGACAAAAGCCCAAGCCCGGCCAAAAAGGCGAGCACGGTGCCGGCGAGAGTGCGCTTCTTGTGCTGCATCGCCCAGCCGATGAGCACGTTATAGCCCTTTTGCATGTAATCGAGGAGGGACAGTTTTTGAGGCTTGTCTGAATTCCCGTGGCTCTCGGTCTGCAGCCCGGTCCGAATAAACCACTTCGACATCATCGGAGTCAGGAACATCGCCACCAGGTAGGAGATGGACAGCGACAGCGCCACGGTGACAGGAAGGGCCCGGATAAACTCCCCGGTTGCACCCGAGAGATAGAGCATCGGGGCAAAGGCCGCAATGATGGCCAATGTGGCGGCCATGACCGGAACGGCCATCTCGCTCGCGGATCGTTCCGCCGCTTCGTCGATCGGAACCCCGTGATCGAGCAATTCAATATAGTTGTCGACGATGACGATCGCGTTATCGACCACCATGCCGAGCACAATGATCAGGGCGGCGATCGAGACCTGTTGAATTTCCACGTGGCAGATCTGGAGCGTGCTGAAAGTCATGGCAATTGAAGTGGGGATTGCAATCGCTGCCACCAGCGCCACCCGCAGAGGCAGCAGAATGATTGTTACCAGGATGACGGCAATGATCGCGATGCCAAACTCCCTCATGAAGTCCTGGACCCGCTCGTGCACCATCTTGGGTTGGTTGGCAACCAGATCGAGCTTGACGTCCGGCGGAAAACCAGCCTGAATGCTTGCCAGCTTGGCGTGCAGGTCTTTACCGAGATCGTCGATATTGTTGCCTTCGTGCATCTCAACCGAAAGCAGGATGGCCGGCTCGCCATTCATGCGCACATAGTCGTCTGGATCCTTGTACGTCCGGTGAACGTTTGCCAAGTCGCGGATGTAGACCGGCTGGCCTGTTGTGTGCGAGACATCCACCATGATCTGCCGGATGTCGTCCTCTGTGTGAAGCCGATCGCCCGACTGAATTGGGACTTTGTTGGTGCCGTCCGACACGCGGCCCGCGTACTCGACGGTGTTGCGACCCTGGAGAGCCTGCATCACCTGGTACGGAGTGACACCGTACTGGGAAAGTTGAGCATTGGAGGAGTCGACCTCGATTGCTTCAGGCTGGTCGCCGATGCGATGAATCTTCGATACCATCGGAAGAGTGCGAACACCGTCCTCAACTGTCCTTGCATAATCTTTCAGCTCGCGATACCCGTACGAGCCGCCATGCACCGCAATAAGAACAGCAACTGTGTCGCCGAAGTCCGAATCCACCATCGGACCTAGAACGCCGCTGGGCAATTCCTGGGCCTTGAGCAGAGCCAGGTCCAGACGCAGCTTGGACCAGAACTGGTCCGCATTCACGACGTTCTTGTTCAGTTCGACGTTGATGACCACCATTCCATTGCGAGTGGTCGAATAGGTCTTCTCACGTCGGACCTCTTCGAAGTGAAACAGGTGTTCTTCGATCTTGCGCGTGACCTGGTCTTCAACCTCCTGGCTGGTTGCGCCGGGGTACATGGCGGCAACAATGCCGGTTCGAATCGTAATCTTGGGATCCTCGCGGCGCGGCATTCTCACCATGGAATAGACACCGAGGAGGAAAACAACTGCAGAAAGGAACAGCGTTACCTGCGGGTAGCGTAATGCGGCGCGAACCGGATTCATCGGCTGCCTCCTTCAATCTTCACAATGGAACCCTCGCGCACATTTTGTTGGCCGTCCACGACCACTTGCTCATTTCCGTTCAAGCCAGTTTGTATCGCCACTTCATTTCCGATCATTGAGCCGACTTCGACTCGGCGGCCGTAAACCCGATTCTGTCCTGGAGCCAGAATGTATACCTGCGTTACGCCACGTTCATCCCGGACGATTGCCGAGCCAGGCACCGTGATGGCATTCACCTGGGCATCTCCGATCAGATGTGCTTCGCTGACCATGCCTGCACGCAATTGATGTTTGGGATTCGGAACGACGATCTTTGAAACATAGGTACGTGAAGCGGGATCGGACGCCGCGGCGATCGCCTCGACGCGCCCGTCGAACCGCTGCCCGTCCAGCGAAGGAATGGAAACCTCGGCACGCAAACCCTCTCGTACCTTTCCAACTTCTGCCTCTGGAATTCCCACTCTCACCTTTACAGGGTCCAGATCAACTACGGAGAAAACCGGGACGCCGGGAGCGACTGTATTTCCGACTTCGATTTGGCGCATTCCTATGAAGCCTGAAATCGGGGCGCGCAACTGACAATCGGCAAGCCGCTTCTTCGCTTCCTGCATTTGTGCGGTTGCGGAGCTCAACTGAGCCGATGCGGCTTGCTTGTCCTCGACACGCGTTCCGCTCTGCGCCATGTCGTAGCGCTGCTGTGACGCAAGGAACGCCGCTTCGATCTTATGGAAGTCATTTGCTGGCAGACTTTGATGGTCATAGAGATATTTGAGGCGCTGGTACTCGTCCTGAGTGCGCTCGAAATCGATCCGCGCCTGTTCCAGTTCCTGATGCCTCAGCCCTGCTTTTGCTTTCGCGTTGGTGGCGGAAGCCGCGTCTGCCTCGCCGGATGCAGCATCGAATCCATTCCGATAGTCCGTGGAATCCAGGTCGGCTAAGAGCTGGCCCTTAGTCACTGGTTGCCCCTCTTCGACGTAGACATGCGCTACGCGGCCGCCAACCTGGAAAGCTGTTAACGCTGTAACATTTGCTTCGACCGATCCGCTTACTGCAACCGACACTGGCTGCTGGACATGGTTGGGAAGCTGGAGTCGCACGGGCACAGGTTGATCCGCAGCGACCTCCGGCTTGCGTTGGCATCCGGCCAGCAGGAGGACGGATCCACAGATAACAGCAAGAGCCCGCTTAGCGTGGGGAAACGCAGACTCAGCAGAGCAGCAGAAAACATTCATCTCAGTACCTTTCACGAATTAGGATTATCCCGAAATTGGTTCGGCCGTGGTTGCTAGGCGCCCCAACCTCGCACGCGCCTCTTACGCCTTTGCCGCCGGAATTAGGACTGTGGTCCTGTCCGGCTCCGTGCAAACGCGCTTTCAACAGATCGCGGCCGACACTCCCTCATGTGCAGGAGGAATGCCAAATCGGAGTAGATCGCTAATTGCCTTAGAATGAGGGGGTGTGAAAGGCGATATCGGGATGGAAGTTGTCGAGAGTCGCAAGTGTCGACGCAAGTTCGACAGCAAGGATCGACCGTTTTTCAGGCTGCGACCAATTGACGCCAATGGGTCTAGCACCCTTTCCTGAACTCAGATCAGCGAATCAGAAGCGACCGGAACGGGAAAGCACCAAGACAGGGGGATGATCGCTGGTCAAGCGGCGTTCCCTTAACCTGCCGCCGGAAAAGTCAATCCCTTTCGCCTGCGGTTGCTCACATGCGGCCGAGTGCATATCTGATTCTGGCTCAGAATGCTTCGATGATCTGGTTTGTCAGAGCGGCAGTCATCCTGATCGCTGTCGCCTCACTGCGGCCTAATCAAATTCAAAACGCTAGCGGTAGCTTGCCCACCTCGTCGAACAATGTCTCTTAGTCAGTGAATTGACCTTGCCCATGCGAAGGTTCTTCGACTTCTGCTCCCACATCATGTTGGGGATGCCTGAACTGTCGTAAAATATGACGAAGTTGTCGTCGCCAAATTCGACATTCAGCACAAGAGGTAATTAATCTCGTAGCCAGATCAATTACTTGTATGGGAGAGAGTTTGGCACTCCGAGTGCTTCACCAACTTCGATGGAAATTCTGACCTCACAATCGGATCTGCAACGTCAGAACATGCGACTTCAGTTGCTCCTGGATTTGACCAACAGCATCACGTCAAATCTGGAGCTTCGGGAGGTCCTCCGCGCCACATCCGCCAATGCCCGGGAAAAGATGCTGAGCGATCTAGCCGGCATAGCATTGCCCGACGAGGAGTCGGGGAAATTCAGAATATACGCGCTTGATCTTCCAGAGGGACCAGGACTCGTAAAAGAGGGCATGCTGATAAGTTTCGTAGGGGCAGGAAGAGTTGCGTTTGAGACTCTCAAGCCTACAATCGCATACACCTCAAACCCTGACGACTTTTCCCCCGAGGAACAGGCGCACAATGCGCTTCTCACGGAAAAGAAAATCGTTTGCAATATTCCGCTTGTCAGTCGCGGCCGCGCCCTGGGTATTCTGAGAGTCGGGCGAACAGCAGGACGTCCCTACGATGCCGACGAGATCGACTTTCTACGCCTGGTTGGCGGCCAGGTTGCCATTGCAATTGAAAACGCCCTGGCCTATGAAGAGATTACGAGGCTGAAAGACAAGCTTGCCGAGGAGAAACTCTATCTCGAGGAGGAGTTCCGCAGCGAGATGGGATTCGAGCGGATCATCGGGAGCAGCCCAGCGCTGAGGCACGTTTTGCAAATGGTTGAAACGGTCGCCCCCAGCGATTCCACAGTTCTCCTGCTTGGCGAAACCGGAACCGGCAAAGAACTGATCGCTCGCGCGATCCACGAACGCAGCCGGCGCAAAGACCGCACGTTTGTGAAACTGAACTGCGCCGCCATCCCCACCGGCCTGCTTGAGAGTGAACTGTTCGGGCATGAGAAGGGAGCATTCACCGGCGCGATCTCCCAGAAGGTCGGGCGCATGGAACTTGCCGATCAAGGCACGCTGTTCCTGGATGAAGTTGGAGACATTCCGAGCGAGATCCAACCAAAATTATTGCGTGTCCTGCAGGAGCGGGAGTTCGAGCGGCTTGGAAGCACGCACACGCGCAAAGTGAACGTACGGCTTGTGGCGGCGACCAATCGCGACCTGGAAAAGATGGTCGCCGACCGGGAGTTCCGCAACGATCTCTATTACCGCCTGAACGTGTTTCCCATCCGCATCCCGCCTCTCAGAGATCGCCGGGAAGATATTCCGCTGCTGGTCGGCTACTTTGTGCAGAAGTGTGCCAAGCAAATGCAAAAGCGCATCGAAGCGGTTCCAGTCTCCGTGATGAGGGGGCTTACCGCCTGGGACTGGCCTGGCAACATCCGCGAACTCGAGAACTTTATCGAGCGTGCCGTAATCCTGACCCGTGGCAAGTCACTCGATGCTCCCCTTGGGGAGCTTCGCAAGTCCAAAAAGGACGAACCGGTGAGGGTCTCGCCTTCAAGATCGGAAGACGACATTGCACGAATCGTCAGAGAGACAGTTGCTTCGATGAAAGGCAAGAGCGCTGAAAGCGAACACTCCCGGAAGCAGCATGACGAGATCGTTCGCATACTGACCGAATGCAAAGGCCGGGTTGGAGGCGCCGAGGGTGCCGCGGCACGCATGGGGATCAGCCGCACAACCCTCATCTCCCGTATGAAGAGGCTTGAAATCAACCCATACGATTACGTCTGATCCCAGATTCTCCAGCGCGAAACCAACGAATTGAACATCTTTCGCCCGATCAAGCCGTCATGAGGCTTAGATCGAAGCGCAGATGCCCTTCGTCCTGTCGACGGTACTTTCGACTCCTTCGACTCTAGATCGACTCGATGTTTTTAACTATTTGAAAAATAATAAGATAGCCCATCTTCTCATTTGGCGCGACGATTGCCTTTAGATCATGGGGTTTGAAATGTTGAAGATTTCGATTATCGAAAACGGTACGAGGCGCCAATTGGTCCTGGAAGGCAAGCTCGTTGCGCCGTGGACCAATGAGCTGAAGAGAGTTGGACAGGAAGCTCTTTTTGATTGTGACTATCGCGAACTCGTCATCGACTTGCGGAGTGTGACCGCTCTAAGCGCTGAGGGGGAAGATGTATTGCAGGCTCTTGCGGATCAAGGGGCCAGATTCCGTGTTAGCGGAGTCTTTATGCGGCAGGTTATGAAACAAGTGTCTCGACGATCGCGGCACGCCAAACAATCGAACTTGAAGGAAAATTCGTGAAGGTCGTCGAAGCCCACGAGAAGACGCCCGCGTGAGAAGAGACATGAATATTCTTGGGTAGATCCACGTTGTAGTAGGACTGCTTCCAATCGGTTCCTCCGCATCCCGCGCAGACGCGAGTTTTAGTCATCCACATGTCAATCTTGTCAATTCTTCCGGTGGCCGCGGCGATTCTTCTCGTCATCGGGCTATTCTCCCCGATCATGGGAACCCATGTGGCTCTGATCGAAAGGCGCAGGCTTGTCACCGTACCTGCAGACAGGTCGGTCTACCTCCTGGTAGCAACCATTGGCGCTGCCCTGGCAATGCTAGGGCAGGGTCTTTGGTCGGTCGATGCTCGCCTTCTAGGATGGATGCGCATTGAGCCCGCGCCTCGCAAGAGGTAGCGCGCACACCCGAAAGAATCCTGCAGCCCTCCTCAAACAAGCCTGCCTTCAATGCGATTAGAGGCGTCCACTTGCCTTCACATAGGTTGTAGTTTCCCTCGATGCAGAGTATCGCGAAATGGGAGCTGCTTGCAGAATGGAATGCAACCGGATCAATTCACCGGGTTCCGAAACGAATGTGAGAGCTGGACATCAAGGCAACCCGGGTCGGCGTTAAGCCAAACCCACACTGCACGTGGACCCTCTCACGGTCTGAGGAGGGAAACGAAAATGCGCGGCACTCAACTCAGTGAGCACTACACCGATAAACAAGGCCTCGCGACTATGACGCGAACGAAAGTCGTCAACTACGGGAAGTTGGTCAGGATCGCTGGCCACCTCTGCCGAAACGCCGAGGATCTCGCAACCTCCACGGATGCGCCCTGTCCCGATAGTCGCCGCATTGCCGGAGCGATGTTGATCTGGGCATATAATCTTGCGCCACTGCGCATCGGAACCAGATTCGACTACTAACAGAGTTGACCCGCTTTGGAGAGGTTTCCCAAACCATCGGAACAGCGCAAATGGTAGCGCCTAAGGAGTCGCATCATGTCAAAGCCAGCAGAGCCCCGGGTGACATACCCGACGCTCGACCAGTTTTGGCGAGCGTACCAGGCAAAGGAGCGCCCGGCAATGCTCGCAGACCATGAGAATCAAACAAAGACGAAGTGAGGAAGCAGGAACAACAAGAACAATGGTTCACAGCGATTGCTGAAGGGCGGAGGTAATCATGGGGTACGCAACAGTTGCTTTCACAGACCTTGCAGGCCTCACACGCACGATATTTCCAAAGGTGAACGAGACGGCAGACATTGGAGGACCGAGGACCGTCTGCGATATTCCCCTTGCGAACCTCGGTCGCGCTCTTGCACTCCTGGCAAAAGGGGGAACAGCAGAGGGTTCGTACGACGCCGGCGAGATTGAATTTCTCAGCGAGGTTGCAGGTCAGATCACCATCGCAATCAACAAAGCACAGGCCTGCGACGAGATTTCAGAACCGAGAAACAAGGTTGCCCAGGAGGAGCTATGCCTCGAAGAGAAATTCCGCAGCGAGCTGGGTTTCGAGCGGATCATTGGGAGTAGCCCGGCTCTGAGGCACGTTCTGCAGCTTGTTGAAACGGTCGCCCCGAGCGATTCCACTGTACTCTTGCTTGGCGAAACCGGAACCGGCAAAGAACTGATCGCCCGCGCCATTCACGAACGCAGCCGGCGCAAGGAACGCACGTTTGTGAAGTTGAACTGTGCTGCCATCCCGACCGGACTGCTGGAGAGCGAGCTGTTCGGGCATGAGAAGGGAGCGTTCACTGGCGCAATCTCTCAGAAGGTCGGGCGCATGGAACTCGCCGATCAAGGCACGCTCTTTCTGGATGAAGTGGGAGACATTCCGAGCGAGATCCAACCGAAGCTGCTGCGTGCCTTGCAGGAGCGCGAGTTCGAGCGACTTGGAAGCACACATACTCGTAAGGCGAATCTGCGGGTTGTTGCAGCCACCAACCGCGACCTGGAAAAGATGGTCGCCGACCGGGAGTTCCGCAACGATCTTTATTACCGCCTGAACGTGTTTCCCATCCGCATTCCGCCTCTCAGAGATCGCCGGGAGGATATTCCGCTTCTGGTCGGCTACTTTGTGCAGAAGTGTGCCAAGCAAATGCAAAAGCGCATCGAAGCGGTTCCAATATCCGTAATGAAGGGGCTTACCGCCTGGGACTGGCCCGGCAACATCCGAGAACTCGAGAACTTTATCGAGCGTGCCGTAATCCTGACTCGAGGCAAGTCACTTGAGGCTCCGCTGGGAGAGCTTCGCCAATCCAGCAACGACGAGCCGGTGCAGGCCTCCCGACCAGAAACAGAAGACAACATTGCGCGGATCGTCAGGGAGACTATCGCCTCCTTGAAAGGCATGAGCGCAAGAAGCGAGCGGGTCAAGAAGCAGCATGACGAGATCGTTCGCGCCCTCACCGAGTGCAAGGGACGCGTTGCGGGAGCTGATGGCGCCGCAGCATACATGGGAATCATCCGCACAACTCTGATCTCCCGTATCAAGAGGCTAGGAATCAATCCATACGATTATGTCTGAGCCCACATTTTACGGCCCGACTTGAAGTGAATTGGCAGCACTTTCCCCGGTCAAGCCGCGATGAAGTTCAGATCGAACGACAATCGCCAGGTGTCCTGTCGTCAACACTTTCGACTCCCGATAGACAGATAGCCTCAACTTACTGAAACGAAATCGGATAATATTCGCTCCATTTGGCACGGCAATTGCCTTCAGATATGGGGAGATCCGAATGTTCAGGATTTCCATTATCGAGAGCGATCACGAGCCCAGATTGGTCTTGGAAGGCATGTTCGGTGCGCCCTGGATCAACGAGCTGAAGAACATAGGCCAGGATTTTCTGAGTGATCGCGACCATCGTGAGTTCGTCATCGATTTGCGGAGTGTGCCCGCCTTAAGCGCTGATGGAGAAGATGCGTTGCCGATTCTGATAGATAATGGCGCCAGATTCCATGTTAGCGGCATCTTTATGCGACAGGCTGTAAGACACCCCTGTCGACGGTCTCGGCTCACGCAAGTAACAAGCGAAAGCAAAAATGCGTTAAGCCCGCCGAAGCAGGGGGAGACACGCGCGAGAGGAAATAAATGAAGGCTATCGGGTGGATCCACGTTCTGCTTGGTCTGCTGGCAATCGGTTCCGGCACAATTGTGCTGCAAGGAGTTATGAAGGTTGAGCTCAGCTGGAATCCGGTCGCCCGATTTTTGAGATACAGCTTGATTGCTAGTGTGGCTGGTCTCTTACCTCTAACTCCTCAACTCTCGCCGATCCAGGGAATCTGCATGCTCTCGGTCTATTGTGCGGGAGCCGTCATTCTTGCATGGCGTAAGTTCCACCTTGCTGGCTTGTGGCGCCCGGTTTTCGCATTCTTTATTGTGGCTTGCTTCTATTTGAATGTTGTCTCCGTGTCGTTTCGGTTGTGCAAGGACTCCCTTCCATTCGAAATGGCGTCAATGGAATCCGGCTCGCCTTTTGAAGTCGCGCAATTCCTCTTCGCTTCGGTCTCTGCCGTGCTCGGAGTGCTGGCAGTAAGAAAGTGCCATACTCAGCCTCAGCGGACCCACTCCGTCTGATCGTACGGTCTGGTTTTCGGCGGTTAACCCCAACGGAAAAATGATCAACCAGAACTTGCTTGCGCAGGCGATCAATCTCTCTGCATTCTGGGCTCGTTTTGCGTCCTGACCTAGGTCTTCCGCGCTTTCGATGTGCCTCGACGATTTGCTGTCGAAGGAGTTTCGCCAGTTTCGACAATGCGCAAAGGGCTGACTTAAGTCTCCTCGCCCAATAAAGGACTTGCACGCCGTATGGTTTGGCACTCCGAGTGCTTCTCAAAGAATTACGAAGGCGAAAACGCAGAGAGTCACAGTCTACTCCCTGTTCGCAAGCGTGAAGGGGAAGGAATGAAAAGCGCGCTCCAGTTCCACAGCAATAAGTTCAAATCATTTGAAGATGACTCCTACGCGGCAGCAGACGACTTCCAAAGGCTATTCGCGAGGAACATGAACGACTTTTTTCGTTTGTCGCTGCAACTAACCGCCGACGCCGAGACAGCGGAAAGGTGTCTCATCCTTGCGATGAGGGAGTCCTTTGCCAACAGCACCGTT
>Ga0181528_10002844_pt1 | contig 10677 bp, 4 predicted proteins | sample PEATcosm2014_Bin_47_FD_119742 | JGI IMG/M metagenome (GOLD analysis project Ga0181528, IMG submission 119742) | Peatland microbial communities from MTU Mesocosm Facility, Houghton, MI, USA - PEATcosm2014_Bin10_10_metaG | ecosystem: Environmental > Terrestrial > Soil > Wetlands > Peat | place... | reverse complement strand
GATCAGGTTTCGATCACAGGAGTTACGCTGACACAGGGATATGCCAGTGGGAGCACCGTCGACACCTTGAACGGCGGAGCGATCTTTAATGCCGAAAATCTGATGCTTTCCAATGACGTCATCACGGGAAACTCGGCGAATGACCCTGATCACGGCTATGGCGGCGGCGTTTTCAATCAGGGAGTTTTGACCAGCACGAATGACACGTTCTCGAACAACTCCGGCTTCGGTGGTGGTGGTCTCGATAATTCAGGCCAGTTAAACAGCTCCGGCGACACGTTCTCGGGCAACTCGGCCTATCAAGGTGGCGGCCTTGGCAACGAAGGGAATCTGATTGCCACGAACGACACGTTCTCAGGCAACACGGCCAACTTTGGCGGTGGTATCAACGACGACTTCCAGGGCAACCTGACCACGACGAACGACACGATCGCGGGCAACTACGGCACCGGTGGCGGCGTCTACGTCAACAATTCGGCCGTCTGGAATTCCTTAAATACGATTGTTGCGGGAAATCTGTCTGCGAGTGGATCGGCGACACCATCGGATGTCGTGCTGAATAGCGGCACGATCAACGCCGCTTACACACTGATTGGCGATGCAAATTCCGCAGGTGGAATCACAGGAAATGCACTCAACCATAATCGCGTCGGAGTGCCCACGAGTGCCATCTTCGTAACCAATGGCAATGGAAATCCGTTGCTGGCAAATAACGGCGGCCCGACTCAGACGATCGCACTTGTGAATGCCAGCCCAGCGATCGCTGCGGGCGGCGCTTTGTCAACATTGAGTGTTGCAGTCACGAGTTCGACGACCACGACATTTAAAGTCAGCAATCCTTCGCTGATCGCTGTCGGCGACACGTTGCAGATAGGTTATGAATTCGTCACGGTAACCGCCGTCAACCAGGGACTCAGCCAGATCACCGTACTTCGCGGTCAATTCGGAACGACCGCTGGGGCCTACGCGCAGAACGCCCCGATCTCTTTGGCTTTCGATCAGCGAGGCGCCCAACGCTTCAGCAACGATCTCGGCGCGATCGCTTTTGAGACGGCCGTCTCCGTCAACGCACCGTCAACGGTTAGCGTCAATCAAAACGCGACATTGACCTTTGTTTCTGCTACGCCGAACGCGATTAACCTCACGGACGTGGCTAATCCGAACGCCATCGACGCAGTGACATTGTCGGTTTCGCAAGGAACGCTCATTCTGGGCTCGACCACTGGCTTGACGTTTACTGCCGGAAAAAACAATTCCAGTTCCATGACCTTCACGGGAACACTTGCAAATCTCCAAGCGGCGTTGAACGGACTGGTCTACGTGCCGACTACTGGATACTTTGGTGCTGATACGCTCAACATTTCGCTCAATGATCCGGTTGCCAACTTGACGGGCACGGCCAATGTCGCGATCAACGTCAAATCGTTAGCGCCTGTCATCACGGCCCCCGCATCCGTCACGCTGAGCCAGAGCGGGACCGTGTACTTTACGAATGCGAATGCAATCAGCGTGGCCGACAGCAATGGTACATCCGAACAATTGAACCTGACCGTGAACAACGGTCGGCTCACGTTGACAACGACCACCGGATTGACGGTGACTGGCAACGGTTCGGGAGCGGTAACTCTCACCGGATCGCTGACTTCCATCAACGCGGCTCTGGCCACGCTCAGCTACACACCGAACGCGGGTTACTTCGGAACCGATTCGTTGACCATCATCGACACGGATCTGATCCTGAACACGACAGGTAGGGCGACAGTCGCCATCACGGTCAGCCAACAAGGGCCGACAATCACCGCGCCTTCCTCGCTGACGATCAATGAAAACACGATCACACCGTTCACGGGAACGAATCTGATCAGTGTGTCCGACCCGAACGGGACATCAGAGCAAATGACATTGTCCGTGTTGCACGGAACGCTGACGATGAGCCCCACGGTGGGGCTTTCGGTCACGGCCAGCGGTAATGGCACGGCTAACGTCACTCTAAGTGGCCCGCTGGCAACCCTGAACACGGTTCTCGCCACGCTCAAATACACGCCGCGAGCGAACTACGTCGGATCGGACACCCTCACGTTGACGGATACAGACACCGTCAATAATTTGAGCACGACAACGACGGTTGCCCTGACCGTCAGTTCGCCGGTGCCGATCATCTCGGCACCAAAAACGGTAACCATCAATCAGAATGGCTTCGTGCCATTCGGGGGCGGAAACGCCATCTCGGTGGTCGATCCCAGCGGGACCGCCGAACAGATGGTCTTAACCGTCCTGCACGGCACATTGACGCTGGGAACATCGAATTACTTAACAGTCACCGGCAATGGCACGGCGTCGATGACAATCACTGGCGCCCTGTCTTACCTGAACACAGCTCTGGCAACGCTCAAGTACACGCCGACGACTGGCTATCATGGTACCGACACACTGACCATTACTGATACGGACACGGCGAACGGGCTGATCGGAAAGGCCACCGTGGCGATCACAGTCAGTGCGATTGCTCCGGCAATCACGGCCCCTTCGGTTGCGACTGCGGGTGGAACCTTGTCCTTCACCGGCGCTAACGCGATCAGTGTGACCGACATCAGCGGCACGTCCGAGCTTATGACGTTGACCGTACTGCACGGAACGCTCAATCTCGGCAAAACGATCGGATTGACGGTCACCGGGAATGGCACGGCATCACTGACGATCAGTGGATCGCTGGGTACGCTCAATACCTCGCTTGCGACACTCACCTACACGCCAACCGCAAACTATCTAGGTTCCGACACGCTGACCATTTCCGATACCGACACGACGACCAATCTAACGGGAACGGCGAAAGTCGCCATCACCGTCACCACGGCACCACCGTCGATTACGGCTCCTGTCGCACTCGTGATTACTCAGGCCAGTACGGTGTCGTTCACTGGCAGCAACGCCATCAGTGTTACTGATACCAGTGGGACTTCTGAGCAGTTTAAAGTGACGGCTGTGAATGGAGTTCTGAATATCACCACGACAACCGGACTGACTGTCGCAGGCAATGGCACAGCCTCGTTGACCCTCACCGGTGCTCTGGCGAACGTCAACGCCGCGCTGGCGACGCTGACCTACAAGCCAACATCAAGTTACCACGGCACGGATACGATCAGCCTGTCCGACACCGACACAACCACGAATCAGACGACAACGGCCAATATTGCAGTCACGATCAACATCGCGTCGCCGTCGATCGTGGCACCACAATCGATCAATGACACGGGAGTCTTCTCGTTCACAGCAGGCAATTCGATCAGCGTCGTCGATCCCAATTCCACATCCGCAACCGAACAATTCAAATTGTCGGTCCAGCATGGGACACTGAATTTGGGTGCAACGACGGGATTGACCGTTACCGGCAATGGGACTGGTTCGCTCACAATCACAGGGCCATTGGCGAATCTCAACACGGCACTGGCGACGCTCACTTACACTCCGGCTTCCGGTTACAAAGGCCCGGATACGCTCAGTCTGACGGACACGAACTTGACCAATAATTTGTTCGGAACCGCCAGCGTCGCGATCACGGTCAATGTCGTGCCGCCGACGTTTACGGGACCGTCAACGGTGAGCCTCAACGCGAACGGAACTCTGTTCTTCACCGGCAGCAATGCCATCAGCCTGTCGGACCCCAGCGGAAGTGTCGAATCGATGACCCTGTCGGTGGGACATGGAACGCTGAAGCTTGGTAAGACCACGGGGCTGACTGTCACCGGCAACGGAACGGGAACGATCACCGTAACGGGCACGCTGGGGGCACTGAACGCGTCGCTCGCCACTCTCAGCTACACGCCAACGGCAAACTATCACGGAGCCGATACGCTGACACTGACCGACACCGACACGTCGGACAACCTGAGTTCGACCCAAACGATCGGCATCACGGTCAATTGAAGTTTGAAATCGGGTCAGCAAACAACTGTCGAAATGAATCCTTCGCATCCCCTCGCCACGCTAAATCGCGGCGAGGGGATGCGTTTTTTTCGAAATCACGAGGACGCCTGAGCCGTGGGGATGATGTGACCCCGATTTCGTCGAACACGCGAAACGAATCCATAAGTTGTTGGTTTCGCATTCTGCGGCTCTCAGCACAGTTGCTTCGTGTCAATCGGCAGCAATGACAAGCGGGTATCATTCGTTGTCTGCTAGTCACATTCGATCCGACCTGCGAGAATATGCTTGTCGCGACGGAGTCGCGATCGTTCTTCCAGTCTCAGATACGGAGGTTGACCCATGCGCTGCCCTATCGTTGCATTTCTCTTGACCCTCACGCCGTTCGTTTCGACCGCCCAGGATCAGTGGGTCGGCAAAAGCGTTTTTGTGAAACCTACGGCAGAGGCCAAGGTTGACGAGACTACGGTCGACAGCACGGCGATTCCGTTTCCGGCCATAGTTGTCGAAGAAAAAGGCGAAAAACTTTTGCTTGGCAATGCTTGGGTTCGCAAAAGCGACGTGATGCTGGCAGAAGAAGCCTTGAAGTTTTATTCGGAGCAAACCACGAAAGAGCCGACCAAGCCGATGCCCTGGATGCATCGCGGATTGATCTTCCAGGACAAGCGAGATTTCGATGGTGCCATCAAGGATTTCTCAGAAGCGATCAAGCTCGATCCGAAACTGGCGAACGCTTACTCCGCAAGGGCTATGGTTTGGCAGGCCAAAGGCGAACTGGGCCGCGCCATCAAGGACTTTTCCGAAACGATCAAACTGCATCCGAAAGACCCGCTGGGCTATGTCTGGCGAGGAAACGCCTGTTATTCCAAGGGTGAAATGGATGAAGCGATTAAAGATCATGACGAAGCGATCAAGCTGAACCCCAAATATGCTTTCGCACATATCGCCCGCGCGGCGGCGTGGAATGCGAAAAGAGACTTCGACAAAGCGATCAAAGACTACTCGACCGCTATCAAGCTCGATCCGACTGACGCGCATGCCTATTCAGGCCGGGCTGTCGCCTGGCACGCCAAAGGAGAACTCGACGAAGCGATCAAAGACCACTCTGAAGCGATCCGCCTCGATCCGAAGAACCCGGAGGCTTACGTCCGACGCGGCAGTGCGCGCCACGCCAAAGGCGAATTCGACCATGCCATCAAAGATTACACCGAAGCAATTCGGCTGAATCCCACCGTCGTGACGAACTATTACAACCGAGCGAGCGCCTACGCTCATAAGGGAGAATACGATCAAGCGATCAGTGACTATTCGGAAACCGTTCGGCTCGATCCGAAATTCGCGTATGCATTCGCCGCTCGCGGGTTCGTGTGGCAGGCCAAAGGTGACCTGGAACAGGCGATCAAAGACTACGATCAGGCGATCGCGCTCGACCCCAATGATGCCGATGCCTATCTGAAACGTGGGAATGTCTGGAATGCGAAGGCCGAATTCGACCTCGCGTTGAAGGACTACGCCGAAGCGATCCGAATCGAACCCGCAAATGCGTTCTATCATTACAATCGCGGCATCACCTGGTCGTCGAAAGGGAATTTCGACGAAGCGATCAAAGCGCAATCGGATGCCATCCAGATCGACCCGAAACTCGTTCATGCGTATGCCGCTCGCGGGTTCGCCCGACAGTCGAAGAATGAATTTGACAATGCTCTGAAGGATTTTAACGAGGCGATCAAGATCGATCCGACGGAAGCGATGGCTTTCAACAGCATTGCCTGGCTCAAAGCGACCTGTCCCGAGCAAAGCGTTCGTGACGGAGAATCTGCCGTCAAATATGCCACGACCGCGTGCGAGCTGACGAAATGGAAGTCGTACCACGAACTCAGCACCCTTGCGGCCGCCTATGCCGAAGCGGGAAATTTCCCAAATGCGATCAAATGGCAAGAAAAGGCCGTCGACCATGCGGCAGAGAAGGATAAAATGGAAGCGAAAGAACATCTGGCGCTCTATCGGTCGAACAAACCGTACCGTGATGTGCTGAGGAAGTAGCAATGTTACGCGAGAACGTTCGCGTGGGGATCCGTTTAATTCCGTCATTTTGGCGGTTCGACGTTCAGAACTGTGGAGCTCACATGCGGCGGGGATATGCTGAAGCATAACCTATGTTACTTGAAACAGAGGACTTCAAATCATGTCTTTTGAATCGCGGAACTTCGCGTCGCGGCGCTGGCTTCTGGAATATGCCGCGAAATCCTTGCTTGGCGTGTCAATTCTTCCTGTCGGTCAGTTACGCGCAGCGGACCACAAATCGGCCAAGAAAGACGGCGACAAGCCGGAATTGTCGAGCGGTGATCGAGATGCAACGGGCGGCGGTACGGCCAAGCATGTCATCTACCTCTATATGAATGGAGCAATGACGCATCTCGACACGTTCGACTTGAAACCCGGTCGCGAGACACAAGGCGAAACGAAAGGAATCAACACCAATGTGCCGGGCATGAAGTTCGGCGAGTACCTGCCCGAACTTGCCAAAATCGCAAACGAACTGGCCGTTATTCGGTCGCTGCATACGGAAACCGGGGATCATGAGGGCGGCCGTTATCTGCTGCGAACCAGTTACAAGGAGATCGCATCCATTCGACATCCGGGTATGGGAGCCTGGGCACTCAAAATCCTCGGGCCACAAAACAAGACGTTGCCCGATAACGTTCTGATCGGCAGTGAAGCCCGGCATCCCGGTGCGGGATTTCTCGAGCCGGCATTCACCCCGGTTCCAATCGGAGACCCCAATTCGGGCCTGCAAAACACCGTAACTCCGAAATATCTGACCGATGCCAGTTTTAAAGAACGACTGAATCTGATCGACAAGTTCGATGCCGATTTTCGGAAGAAGTTCCCGCAGAAACAGGTCGAAGCCTACACAGAATTCTATCGCCAGGCCAATCAACTCGTTCACAGCGATGAACTCAAAGCCTTCGATTTGAAACAGGAAAAACCGGAAGTCCGCGACAAATACGGACGAGACCAATTTGGACAGGGTTGCCTGTTGGCGCGACGACTGGTCGAACATAATGTCCGATACATCGAAATCGGATTGGGTGGTTGGGACATGCACACCGACATTTATCAATCAGAAAAACTACCCAATCATGCGGCCAATCTCGACAAAGCCGCATCGGTTTTGATTCACGACCTGAAGTCGCGCGGGTTGTTGAACAAGACTCTGGTAGTCCTGGGCACCGAATTTGGTCGCAGCCCGCACATCAACGCGAATTCCGGTCGAGACCACCATCCCGGCGTTTTCTCCGGCTGTTTCGCTGGCGGGGGAATCAAGGGAGGGCGTTTCTACGGATCATCCGACAAGGATGGATTCAGCCCGGATGAAGATGGTGTCACCATCTCGGACTTCAACGCGACAATCGCGTACGCTTTGGGTTTACCGCTCAAGAAAGAATTCTTCGCGAAGTCAGGGCGCCCGTTCAAAGTGGCTCACGACGGTGACCCGCTGTTGAAGTTGTTCGGATAGAGGCGATCTCTACTGGTGTTTCGCAGTGCGTTGTTAACGGAAGCCGTTAGTGAGGGATCGTTTTCCGACAACCCCGAATGGGGTGAGACAACGAAGCCCAGGGTGCGAGCGAATTCGAGCAAACCCTGGGATCATTGTCCGAAAATGTCAGCGCACCCCAACGGGGTGCCATCGTTCGACATCCCGAATCTGGTGTCGTCGTTTTTCAGAACTAATTCGGTTGGCGTCAGTTTCATTAACGATAAAACCCCTTTGGGGTACGCAATTGATCCCGTTCCATGACCCTGGGCGCGCTCGCATTGGCTCGCGACCCAGGGCATTGTTCTCTAACGCCGTTGGCGTAAAGAAGCATTCTCCCCCAATCGACACCAGCACATCGAATTGGTTGCCGAGTTTTACCGCTCGCGGAGGGAAAACCACAGGGGACCGCCTCCTTCGACTTTGCTGTTTTCGAATAGCCTCTTGGTCGCCGTAACTCAACGCTTGGGGGTTGGCAGAAAGACGGTGAACACGCCAAACAGTGGCAGGAACGAACAGACTTGATAGACGTATTCGATGCTGGTGCGATCAGCCAACCAGCCAAGCACGGCTGCTCCCACGCCCGCCATGCCAAATGCAAATCCAAAAAACAAACCAGAGATCATTCCCACACGCTTGGGAACCAAGTCCTGCGCATACACGATCATCGCCGAGAACGCCGACGCCAGGATCAGCCCGATCGGGATCGTCAATACCACGGTCCAAAACAGGTTCGCGTGCGGTAAAATTAGCGTGAAAGGAAGTACGCCGAGAATCGAGAACCATATGACAGTCTTAAAACCAAAACGGTCTCCAATCGGGCCTCCGCCCAGCGTTCCCGTTGCAACTGCTCCGAGAAACACAAACAGATAGAGCTGCGCGGACGCAATAGAGACGTCGAAACGCTTGATCAAATAAAACGTATAATAACTGCTTAGACTCACCATGTAGAAATACTTCGAAAAGATCAGCAACAACAAAACAGCGATCGCTCCGACGATGCGAGCCTTTGAATCACCCGCCTGGTCGCTGACAATCACTGGTCGCGGATTTGTCTTCAAATGAGTCAAATGATTCTGGTACCACCGACCAACACTGGACAGGATTAAGATCGCTGCGACCGCGCCAATCGAGAACCAGGCAATGCTGCTCTGGCCCCACGGTACGACGATAAAAGCCGCAAGCAACGGTCCCAGTGCAGAACCAGCGTTTCCTCCGACCTGGAACAAGGATTGCGCGAATCCAAACTGGCCTCCCGACGCCAGTCGAGCGATGCGGGACGCCTCCGGGTGAAAAATCGATGAACCGATCCCGACCAAACCTGCCGCAACCAGGATCGTGGTAAAAGTCGTGGCGACGGCCAACAGAATCAGCCCCACCAAGGTGAAGCACATTCCTGATGCCAACGAAAACGCCCACGGGTGACGATCGGTGTAGACTCCCACCATCGGTTGCAGCAGCGAGGCGGTCACTTGAAACGTAAACGTAATCATTCCGATTTGAAAAAAGTTGAGTGCATAGTTTTCTTTCAACAGCGGATAGATCGCTGGCAGCAATGACTGCATCACGTCGTTCAAAAGGTGCGAAAGACTGAGTGCCACCAGCACAGACATCGTGCGTCCGAGCGGCGGAACAGGGATTGAATCAGCAGCCATCGTCACCGAATCATTTGCCATTCTGGTAGTTGCTTGTTGAAAGAAGACAGTCGGAACGTTCTGACGCCGGAATTCTCACCAATTGACACCGCCTCACCGAATTGGTTCGGGACTGATCGCTTTCAACGCATCGGCGGCTTCACGAGCGACTTCGGTGTCTTCGTCCTGACTGGCAGATTCCAGCGCGACTTTAATACGGCCGTTGAAGACCCCAGCTTGACCAAATGCATGAGCGATCTTTTCACGGACGATCGGTTCACTATCGTCCAGCAGCGGGATTAACTGATCAGACAAACTCGTAACCATGACCGGCCATCTGGCGAATGCGTGAGCAATCGCCTCGCGCACTTCGGCCCGTTCATGTTCGAGAAGTTTTTGAATTCGCGGTTGCAATTCGTCGACAACAACACCTGGTGGTAGTTCTGCTTCGATCAGCGCACTCACCACGGCAGCCACCATCAGCGCGTGCGTTTCAGGCTCGTCCAGAAACGAGAACAGAATTGGAAAAGCCGCATTTGCTTGAGCTGATTTCCGTCGAATCAACGCCCGCGACGACTCAAACCGCACGTCTGGATCAGCGTCAGCCAATAGCAGAAACAACTGAACATCCTCGGACGTCGAGAGCGGCAATGCAGGATTTCCGGAAAGCTTGGCCGCTAAAGCTCGGACGACCGGGTCAACATCATGCAAAGCCTTGGAAGCCCATTGGACAATTTCCTCAGGCGGGCAAACGACACCAATCGCTTGCAGTGCCCGCAAACGCTGTTCGGCATCGGCGGCATTTTGAAATTGAACAATCCAATCCGCAGCAGACTGGTTTGAGAACGGCAACGGTAAACGGGGCATCCATCAACTTTCTGGGGGAACGCACGAGGAGAAAGCACTTATGTATGATGCACGGTTTCAATCCGCAATGATACCAACGCGATTGCGGTACCACATGGCTTTTTGTCACGAGCATCCGAAGCTCGCAGTGCTTTTGGGTGCAGCAAGAATTCTTAGCCGCGACAGTAAAGTGTGTGGTTCGCCATTTTGGGGAAATCGTGCATTCCGCCCCGAATGGCAACGCGTTGACGCATTTTTCTTAGGCAAAACAGCGACGCCCAGGGAAGACAGGGGAGATACTGCTTTGTCCGTTCGAAATTCTCTAGGGGTTTTCGCTCGGATGGCAGATTCTCTAAATCGATATTCTTTGCTTCTGATGCGAAGAATCGCAACTTGGAGAGTCATATTATAGGGAATTACTTCAGCCAGTTCGCGAGGCAGACGCCCGAATTCAGCACGAAACAGCCAACCAGCACGACCAACATGACTCGGCGGACGAGACTTGGTTGCAAGTGATGGCGATAAGCGGCCAGTCGATAAACCATCCAGCCCAGCATTGAAGTCTGGATTGCCGCAAGCGACACTGAAATTCCACGCACGGCGGCAGGGTTCCAAACGGTCCAGGCCGACAAACCGATGACGGTCACCACGCCCAGCGCCAAAACCGACAGAGTGCCCGTCCAAAATCGTTGACGGGAGGGCGAAGCTCCTGCTGAGCCGCGATGCACGTCAACGCTT
>Ga0181528_10002842_pt1 | contig 10680 bp, 11 predicted proteins | sample PEATcosm2014_Bin_47_FD_119742 | JGI IMG/M metagenome (GOLD analysis project Ga0181528, IMG submission 119742) | Peatland microbial communities from MTU Mesocosm Facility, Houghton, MI, USA - PEATcosm2014_Bin10_10_metaG | ecosystem: Environmental > Terrestrial > Soil > Wetlands > Peat | place... | reverse complement strand
TGAAGCACCAGACAATGTGATAATGTAACGAGTTATCAACACCGTAAGAGACTGGACAAATGCAGGGAGCTTTGCCTTGGGTGGAATGCGAGAAAGTATTTGGTTGGTTGAGGATGATGTGCTGGTGCGGGATCTCCTCGCCAACGGCCTGAGCCGGAATGGATTTGAAGTCAGTTGTTTATCGAAAGTTTCAGAGGTTTTATCGCGGCTCCAAGCCTCGCAGCCCGCGGTGATTCTATGTGACTATCAGCTGCGAGATGGCACCGCCTTTGACATCTTAAAGTGGTTGCAGGATCAGGACTTAAGGGTCCCGCTGATTGTGATCACTAGCCATGCCAGTATCGATCTTGCAGTGCAAGCAGTTAAGCTTGGCGCGGAGCAATTCATTCCCAAGCCTATCGATCTAGCTTTTCTGACTACGGTTCTGCGCCGGACGTTTAATAATCTGCAGAGTCAATTGAAAGACGTCGCTCAACGAATCGAGCGTTCGCGCTATGATCGTGATCCTTTTCTGGGCACCAGCTCGAATATTTCAGAGTTGCGCGACACAGCTTTGCTGCTCCGTGAAGGCAATCGCCCGATTCTAATTCAAGGCGAAACGGGAACAGGCAAAGGTGTCCTGGCGCGCTGGCTCTGCCGGTCTGGGCCCCGTGCCAATGGACCATTTGTTGACCTCAACTGCGCCGGTTTGCCCGGAGAACTGCTGGAATCAGAGCTATTTGGATATCGAAAAGGGGCATTTACAGGCGCAATCAACAACAAGGTAGGCTTTGTCGAGGCCGCTAATCACGGAACACTATTTCTGGACGAAATTGGGGATATGGATCGGCAGGTCCAGGCCAAGATGCTCAAGGTGGTCGAAGAGAAACGATTCTACAAGTTGGGTGATACAACAGAGAGAAACGTTGATGTGCAGATTATTGCCGCTACCCACCGAGATCTGAAAAAGTTAACAGATAAGGGAGAGTTTCGAATGGATCTGTACTTTCGAATCTCGGCCCTCCGTCTTCGAATTCCGGCGCTCCGCGAGAGGCGCGAAGACATACCGATCATCACGGATCGTCTTATCGCAATGCTCAGCAGCGATTTGAATCGTGGACAGTTGCGAATCTCTGATCATGCAAGAATGGCGCTAATGCAGTATAGCTGGCCAGGAAATATTCGAGAGCTTCGCAATGTATTGGAACGAGCTGCGCTTCTGTGCTCAAGCGGAGTGATCGAAACCACCGGCCTGGAATTTGAAGGCACCGACCACGCGCCGTCTCCTCCGATCTCCGATGAGTCTTTTCTCAATTTGAAGGAAGTTGAAAAGATTCAGATTCAGAAAGCCCTGAAACTGGAGGACGGCAATATTATCCGTGCCGCCCAAAAGCTCGGAATCCCCAGAAGCTCTCTGTACGCAAAGATGCACAGGTACAAGATCAATCAGGCGAGTTTTGCCACAAAGCCTTCGACTCTCGAAGCCGAATAATCCCGAATGCAGAACGCCAGCGGAATCTCTAGCCTGTGAGCAGCGGGTTTGAAGGTCACGTGCGCCGCTGGCGACGCCAAGGTGAGGATAATTCGCTGAATCGTTCTGGGTAGCGATTCTTTAAAACCCGGGGACAGACCGGACTTTCCACGCTGCCCCAATCCAAAAGCCCCTACTGCCGAAAAAAAGCAGCTCGCCCTGCCGCTTCTCCGCTGCCAATATCGCGGGGCGGCTTCCTTTTCGAGGGGTCAAAGGCCGTTTTGCTACTTGTTCCGGATCATAGACGAACCCTTCATTCCCCAGCGGGCGGCCAGTGTGGGTACACTGCCGCACAGCGATTCTCTCCGCTTCGGTCTCCCCGGCGGCGAGGTACTCCCTCCAACTGCGGACGTCCCATCACCCATCCCATTCTTCCATCGCCAGCCATCCGTCTCCTGTCGCCGCTCTGCAGTGGGCAGCGGCGCTCGATCAGACCCAGGATTCCGTCTCCGAAACCATTAAATCTCCAAACGCTGGTGAACATCCGATCTGTCCCCAGGTTTCCGCCAGGAAAAGCATGCAACCAAACCACCACCTTCGATGGATGAAAAGCTGGCTGCGCTCTCAATAGAGTGGAAGGTGCGATAGGGCAGGATCTGGCGGCGAGGGGATTCGAACCCCCAGCCCTCTGCTCCCATAGCAGACCAGATCGTTTGTTGGACTCTGTTGAAATTGAGTCAAGACAACTGATTTTGATTGAACAGTGTACGAGCGCCAACGTCGCCAACATGGCTGAGCGAGTCTTCCCTTGGGCATGGAAAAGTGGAAAGCAAAGAAAGCTTCCCACTTTTCCGGCAATAATATACTTGACAGAGTACGCCGTTTGTTCTACTCTGTACATATGGAATACGCCGTCAAGACCTTACAGCAAGCGATTCAACACTTTGCGGACCCTGAGAACTGCCGGAAGTTCATGGTGTTCATGCGCTGGCCCGATGGAATCCCCGTTTGCCCGTATTGCGGCGCTACGAAGTTGACTTGGCTGGCGAAGGCGAAAGTGTATCAGTGCTACGGCGATCACAAGCGGAAGAAGTTCTCCCTAAAAGTCGGCACTGTTTTTGAAGACTCGCCCATCGGCCTTGAGAAGTGGCTTCCGGCAATGTGGATGCTGACCAACTCCAAAAACGGAATCAGCAGCTACGAACTATCACGCGCACTGGGAGTGACTCAGAAAACCGCTTGGTTCATGCTCCACCGCATCCGGCTGGCAATGGATTCACAGAGCATTCTGCGTATGGGTGGACCGGAAGGCGGTCCCGTTGAAGTGGATGAGACTTTCATTGGCGGCAAGCCTAAGAACATGCACATTCGCAAGAGGCTGAAGGCGCAGGAATTTGGACAACACACTGAAAAGGGAATAGTTTTTGGGATGCTGGAGCGTGGCACCCGTCAAGTCCGAGCTAAGGTGATTCCAAATGTTCGCCGCGATGTGCTCCAGACTGAGATTCTCGACAATCTCATTCACGGCTCAAAGGTATTCACTGACGCCCACAAAGGCTACAAAGGATTGGCAAAAGACTTCGTCCATGAGACTGTGAGCCACATTAACGAGTATGTTCGCGGGGAGGTTCACACTCAGGGAATCGAGAATTTCTGGTCATTGCTAAAGCGTTCTCTCAATGGAACCTATGTGGCTGTCGAGCCTTTTCACCTTGAGAGCTACGTCACAGAGCAAGTGTTCCGGTACAATAACCGAGCAACGAAAGACAATCCGCTGGACGATGCGGATCGGTTTACGCTGGCAGTATCGCAGATTCAGGGTAAGAGACTGACGTATGCAGAACTGACTGGCAAGGTGGGAGGGGCGGAACCCTTCTAATGCACCTTGGAAGGAACGGCAGGGACGCGGGAAGGGGAAGTCTTAGAGATTCGCTTGGCTTCCCGTTCTGCATCCAGCTTGGCTTTAATTTCGGAGTGTGGCACAGACACAATGCGCCGCACAAAGTCTGTAAATGTAGGATCGAAAATTTCGGGTTCCACGGGTTCTTCGCTGCTACCTTGCCGGGATGAGCGTATGCCCGCCATATCTCCATCAGTTTAGCACGATGGAAGAAATGACGGGCGTGTGTCAACAGACCTTAGCAGAAACTTCGTAGATAATTTCTCGCACCTCTGTGCTGAGGAAATTGAGCAAAGCGGCAAAGTCGGTCAAATCGCTTCCTGTAGGCCCGGCTGGGTCACGCTTACTGTGCCGCATTGCAACCACTGCATAGAAGACGGTTCTATCGAAACGCATATTCGGCGTCGGACGCCTGAAGGTCATCGAGAAGACCTCTGCGCCATCTTCGATTTCCGGAGTGCTCGAAGGGGCGAAGTCGTAGTCCCCGTCAAGAATGGGCGGGTCGGCTCCTCTAAAATCCATGCCGACCTCGCCTTGGGCCACGCATTGAAGCCCCAAGCGCAGCAACTTGTGTTTGTCCCAATTGGAGAACTCTTGGAGGATGCTGAGCAAAGGGGGCAAATCGGGGTGTGGTCTATTGTACGGCTGGTAGAACTCAATCGCTGCCCTAACTGGACCGCTAATCGCTCCCAATTGCTTACGGCGTACGAGAGCGGCCTCAAACTCCGTTTTGCTTTGAGTGATGGGGAATTGCAGTCTTCCTTCGTAGCTGGGCGGTTTAGGAAGTGCTTCGTGGCAGGCTATCGCATACACGAGATAATCCAAGCAGCAGCGCAGGGAATGGATACTGTCAGCGATCATCAGGGACCACTGATAGAGCGGCGCAGGCTCATTAACCCGAATGGTGATTGCATAGCGGGTGCTATTGGAATTCACCTTTTGAACGATGCTGTACGGATTTCTTTGTGTCCAGGCAGCAACCTCATCACGGACGGATTGAGCGTGTTTTGCGCTGTGGGCTAATTTGGCGCGCACACTGGAAAGGTCAAGAGGCATGCTCCATGATAGCGCCAGACAGTATAATTCTCGGCACTATGGAAACCACTCCGATAAGCAAATACACTCTCGCCGAAGCAGATTCAGACGCAGACCTAATCATCGCTGTAAACAAACTTATCGCCCTAGGTTGGGTTCCCATCGGCGGGGTCACGATTGCTGGCAAACTATTCTTGCAGGCTATGGTTCGCCCCTCTCTCGAAGCGAGGGCGTAGCCACCTTTTAGCTCTTAAGGCCGATAATTCTTTGGCGAGTGAGCACGCAGCCTCTGCCTCCTCTGGATCGGGATGCTCAGAGATTAGCGCGTCTATTTTTTCGGCTAGTTCGATTACTGGGTTGGCTGTCGGCATACACACCTCATGTTATGATCTGAGTGCGCAGCAGACCGAATCGGGAGAGCCACCTTGCCGGGTGGCTTTTCTATTTGTGGTCGATTCTAGCACCGCCCTGTCACGGTATCCATATTCTGCACTCAGCCAAGTATATTATTGCCACTTTTCCACACCCCCGACTACTTCGACGAGCCATATCTACTACCCGCCGGGCTACACTAACAATCTGCTGGCACAAAAGATCGGGTACATCAGTTCAGGTGGCCCAGTCTGTCGATTCTGAAATCTAACTTGAACTAACCCGTGTTAGTTCGTGTTGCTCTCGGAGGTAGGGGTGTGCCGGCTTGTCCAATGAAGTCGTTATCAGCAAAAGGAGAGAAGTCATGCGACATATTAAGGTTGATTGCCATTGCGCGCCGCCTCGCTGCGATAAACCTCAGTCTTCCTCGGCTCCACGGGACTGGGAAGCGCACCCATCATGGATCGCGGGAATTGAGGCTCTGAATGCCTATGGCAACTGGGTAAGTTCCGTCCTTTTGCCGATCGCGTTTCAATGGATCGAAGAGCACAAGGCGGAAGTGTATGCTGACATACCGGAGGAACTCAAGGATGATGTCGGAGTAGTAATTGCCGCCGCGTTCAAGCTGGTACAACAGCTTCCGGCGTATAAACTGGGACGCCAGGAGAGCGATGCTTACGAGGCGGCCTTGGCCAAAGGTACGTGGGATCCCTCGAAGACCAATCCGGTATGGACGGGCATTGTGGAAAAGGTTCGGACCGAGACCCAGAAGGCGTTTGCCGAGAAGTCGTCCCTAATCGGAGACTGTCCCAAATAAGGCCGGGATGCGAATCATGTAATCAAGTGACGAGGGGATGCGGATCATGAAGCATCCCTTCCCTCACTTTCCTCGTGAAGCTTTCGATGAGAATTCCTGAACGTCGACGACTGGATAATGCTAGTTTTCGATAAGTGTAATCTGCGCCTTAGCGGCGACGACGCAGTTACGTCCGCTATTCTTAGCCTGGTACAGAGCTCTATCGACCGTCTGAATGACTGCTTCGGCCTCATAGTCAAAAGGAAATTCCGACGCCACTCCGAAGCTCGCAGTCACCTGAATTTTTGTTTCGCCATCCACAATTTGTGCCGTTTGCGCAGCCTGGCGCAATTCCTCAGCCCGCAGGAGTGCACTCTCAATGTTCGAGCCCGGCAGGATGAGCAGAAATTCCTCGCCGCCGTATCGGCCGACCCAGTCATAGGTGCGTACGGAACGAGTGAAGATTGCTCCGAACTCTTTCAATACAAGGTCGCCCGCATAATGGCCGAAGAGATCGTTGACCCTCTTGAAATGATCGATATCGACAAGGATTACGCTTAGCGCAGTGCCATCACGGCGCGAACGGTTCAGCTCGGACCGCAAGCGCTCGACAATGATGCGGTGATTCCAAAGTCCGGTCAAATCGTCGTGTTCGGCTTGGAAGCGCATCTGCTCACGAGCTCGTGTGAGCTCGACCGCCTCTCTCTCCAGCAAGTCCTGGCGGCGTTCGTCCGCACGAACGCTCTTGTAGACGGCGTAGAGGATAGATGTGAGCAGAAGTGCGGTCGCGAGCGTATAGATAGAAACTGAAGTGCCACCCAGGGTAAAGAGGGGGGAGTCTATCTTCGAGGCGAGGGACCAGTTGGTAAATTGCTCGCCCTGCTTGGCCACATTGCGGACAACGACGATCATTTCGTTGAAGAACGCCAAACTGGCTACCAACCAGCGATCAATATTGAGCTTTTCGTGATCGGTCCGTTTGCGCACAAGAACTGCGTAGCTGACGAGAACCAACGGAAACGCTTCGAGAAGCATGTAGAGAGTGGTGGACGCAGCGTCAGCAGCCTGGGACAGTCTGGTCCACTCCGGCATCCAGTTAATGGCAACCAGCATGCCGTCCAGACTGGCGTTGATGAGGCAAATACATGCGAGAATCCGGGTGAGTCGGGCGATTGGGCGATTCTGATGGAGGCGGAGAAGCCAAAGAAGGAGAAACCAAAGTGATATGTCGCGAATGGCGGATAGGGGCTGGTCAACTGCCATCGCCAGAACGTAGGGCCACGTGATGTGTGCATTAAGGAGCAGGAGGTTGAGCGGTTGAACAACAGTGAAGCCGGTCATCCAGAAGAGAAGCCATCGGCTGGAATTTCGGCACCAGAGCAGGAAGCTGAAGAGGGCGATGAGAGCGTAAACGAGATTCTCGCCAAAGAGGAACTGCCGACTGCGGAGCCACTCGTAATCGAGAGCGGCTTTCGCGCTGGCGATGGCTTCAGGGCTGCCGATCAGGGGGGCTACCTCAAAGCCGCCCACCTGACCGGAATCGTCAGAGAGCAGAGGGGCCTTCCAAACGCGAACGGCCAGCACACCGTTCTCCACCTGGCCCAGGCTGAGGACTTGCGCCGGCTGCCGGTAGTACCAGACCGGCGGAGGTTGCAGCTTGCCACTGCCCCCAACGACTTTGCCGTTCCAATAGACCTCGTATGCATCGTCGACTTCCGGCAGCAGAAGCGAGAATTGTGGCGGAATCCCGGGGGCGGGGGTGAGCGCGATGTTGCAGCGATACCAGGCAGAGCCCGTTGAGCCGGAATAACCCTGGGCACCCCATGGACGGTCAGCGGTTAGCTGCTCCCAGGCTGAGTCATCGAAACCGGGAGCAGCCCATGCCGGATCGTCTCCGAAGTGGAATCGCCAAGGGCCGTTGAGAGTGACAGTTCCCTTGCCGAGTCCGGCGATGGCAATGGGAGTGGCCGTCGAATTCCTCGGCCTCGGGTTTGCCTGATTCGCGTAGGACAATGAGGACGCGAAGCCAAGCAAAACAATCCCAATCATGAAGGAAAAAGTGGATGGGCATGATGGCGCGTGGTCAGCCTCGCAGACTCGAGGCGTTGCCCTTGCAATATGCATAGCGGCTGAGAACGGTATTTGGCTGATGAACGCCCGGCTTTGCCTCAAGAATTGTCTTGGATTCTTCATTTCAGGAGTGTTTTGATTGTACGGCGAATCGAAGCATTTTGAACGAGAAGGATTTCGGTGAACACTTGATGGCGCGATATGCATCGAGCCAATCTGGTCTGATTCCGCACAGTTCCTGGCGGCATTCCCCGATTGTCATAACAACTCAACCGTGAGAGGAACTGCTGAGAACAAGAGCGTGTGACCACGGGATCGCCCAATGGATTTCCCTGGAATTTTCCTCGGTGGCGAAGACCGCTACAAAATCGTCTACAGCGATGTAACGTGAAAAAGCAGATGAATGGCTGAAACGGCAAATATCGCTTGTAATATCAATAATTTAAGCTGGTCGGGGCGGAGGGATTCGAACCCCCGGCCCTCTGCTCCCAAAGCAGATGCGCTACCAGGCTGCGCTACGCCCCGACGTACTTGTTCGATTGTATCGCGAATCCGTTTCCGGGTGCTTCGCTAAGAGCTAAGGACGGCTCACGAGCCATGCAAAAAGCAAAATCAGGAGCAGGATCGGGACGGTGAAGACAAGCGCCAGGGCTGCGGCGAGCAGGAAGAGAAAGCCCCAGTCGCGAGCAGTGTGGCGGCGCGGCGCTTCCAGATGGCGGGTGAGCAGGAGGTAGTTGCGACGGTTGGCTTTCCAAACGATGTCAAAGATGTCTCCGAAGACCGGCACCGAGCCGACCAGCACGCCAATGCCGAGGTTGGCGGCCATGCGCACCAGGGTGACGAAGGGGATTCCGCGAATCCAACCGGCGATGGGAATGACCAGCGAGAGCAGGCCAGCCAGCACGTCACCGATGCCGGGAACAAGCCCGATGACGCCGTCGAGTCCGAAACGGATGCCGGTGCCGGGGATGTGGAAGGCTTCGTCGAGCAGGATTTCAAGGGAACGCAGCGTGCTGTCGCGAAACAGCCATGCGCCTCGATTCCAACGGTCGAGCGAAGCCGGTGGAACGGGGGGAGGGAATTGATCGGGGTTGGGCAGGGTCGGTTTCCCTCTGGCGGCGGTGGTTTCGGCAGCCTGAATCGATGCTACAATCGTAAAGGTACATGGCGGCTATAGTTCAGTGGCAGAACGCCTGTCTGTGGCACAGGATGTCGAGGGTTCGATCCCCTCTAGCCGCCCCAAACTCCACGGACCGCAGGGGCGTGCCCGCCAGCGCGTTTTGCTAGATTGCCGAGTCTCCGTGATCCAAGAAACCCCTGCAAATCATATACTTAGCCAACCATCCCTTGAATTGCCGCGGTGGCTCACCCCTTTTGAGCCGCGTGCCGGACTGAGTAATGGGCACCTGCAGACGATTGTGGGGAATTATCTGCCTCGTCCGCCTTTCAAACTCCATAGCGTAGAGGAAATTGTCGAGGTGGACCCCTCGGACGGGAGCCGGGTGCTCTGCCATTGCCACTGGCAGCCAGAGCCGGAGCGGGCCAAAAGGCTCACTGTGATCCTTGTGCATGGGCTGGAGGGTTCGTCGAACTCTCGCTACATTCAGGGCATCGCCGCTCGCGCGTGGAGCGAAGGCTTCAACGTGATCCGCATGAATATGCGGAATTGTGGTGGCACGGACGCGCTGACGCCAACGCTCTATCACTCCGGGTTTTCAGGGGATGTGGGCGCTGTGATTCGGCATTTTGCCGGCGGTTTTGGTCTGGAGCGGGTGGCGCTTGTGGGCTATTCGATGGGTGGAAACCTGGTGCTTAAACTCGCCGGGGAGTGGGGCAATCAACCGCCATTGTGCGCGGTCGCCGCGGTGTGTCCGGCAATTGACCTGGCCGCCGGAGCGGACGCGCTGCATGAGCCCGTGAATCGCGGTTACGAGTGGAACTTCTTGCGCGGACTGAGGGCGCGGTATGAGCGCAAATGGAGGCTGTTTCCGTCACAGTATGCGCCTCCGGCGGAAATTGGGCCGGTGCGCTCAATTCGTGAGTTCGACCACAAGATTGTTTCGCGCTACTGCGGGTTCCGCGATGCGGACGACTACTACTACCGAGCCGCCAGTGCTCGTGTGATTGATCGCGTCGCCGTGCCTGCCTTCATTCTTCAGGCCCAGGACGACCCGTTCATTCGCCTGTTTCCAGAGACGCGCGCAAAGCTGCTTGCCAACGCCAACATCACGTTTGTGGAGACGCACCACGGGGGCCACTGCGCCTACCTGGGGCGCGAGGCGGGCGATGAGATTCACTGGGCTGAGGCGGCTGTGATGAAGTTCTTGACAGCAACGGTTGTGCGGGCGAATGGAAGCTGACTGGGAGTTTGAGGTGGGCGGAGACGCGCCGGTCATCGACGCGGCTTGGCCGGGATTCGTCGATCTGCGTCTAGCGCCAGGACGCGCGTGGAGTCTGCCTGAGGTCAGCGAGTTGCAGGCGTTGGCTGCCGCCCTGGAGCGACTGAACGCGGCTTCCTCACCGGGATGGACGGCTAAGTGCGATTTCTGGCCCGATCTGGAGCCGGGTGCAGTGGATGCTGACGAACTGGATGCGCCCAGCAGAGAGTCTGCGCGTGCGATGGGCTGCTACATCGATCTGCTGCCGAAGACCGATCGGCAATGGGCGCTGCCGCCACAGGCCGCGGCAATTTGCAAAGACATCTGCGTCCGCCTGCATGCTGTTTCGCTTCGCAGCTGCCGGGTCGATCTCGTCATCCGGCAGGCGGTTTTATCGGCCGAACAGGAAGATATGGGAATCACCGCGTACATCACTGCCTGTGGAGCTAGCGCTCAGGATGCGAAGTTGGTGCTTGAAGCCGCGCTGGCTGCATTTGCCGATGCATTTCTGGCCCCCTCAACGCTACAATGAGAAAGCACGGGCGAGTAGCTCAATTGGATAGAGCACCGGCCTTCTAAGCCGGGGGTTGTGGGTTCGATCCCCGCCTCGCCTACCACTTTATAATGAATGACATATTCATACATACATTCTCCTGAATCTTCGCAGTGTGCCAAGTTT
>Ga0181528_10002841_pt1 | contig 10683 bp, 8 predicted proteins | sample PEATcosm2014_Bin_47_FD_119742 | JGI IMG/M metagenome (GOLD analysis project Ga0181528, IMG submission 119742) | Peatland microbial communities from MTU Mesocosm Facility, Houghton, MI, USA - PEATcosm2014_Bin10_10_metaG | ecosystem: Environmental > Terrestrial > Soil > Wetlands > Peat | place... | reverse complement strand
GCACTTGATGTCGCTTTCCTGTCCACCGTGCCGCTGGGCGGTGGACTCTCCAGCAGCGCCGCCCTCGAAGTCTGCACCGCGACCTTGATAGAAGCCGCCACCGGCAAGCAGATTGACCCGATTGAAAAAGCTTTGCTTGCACAGAAGGCTGAACATGAATTCGCCGGTGTTCCCTGCGGAATCATGGATCAATTTGTCTCCGCGTTGGGACGTGAAGGTCATCTGCTGCTGCTCGACTGCCGCACGCACGAAACCGAATTGGTGCCGATGAATGACCCGTCCGTCACATTGCTTATCATCAATACCAACGTCAAACACGAGCTCGGCAGCGGCGAATACGCCAGGCGTCGAACGGAATGTGAATCGGCCGCGAAAGTTCTAGGCGTGGCTTCATTGCGTGACGCCACGGTCGCCCAGCTTGAGAAAGTGAAAGGCAAAATGAGCGAAGTCGTTTACCGCCGCGCCCGCCATGTCATTGGTGAAATTGAGCGCACCCTTCGCGCCGCCGAAGGCATCCGCCAGTCCAACTGGTTGGCTGTTGGGTGGTTCATGTCTGCCAGCCATGATGCGCTGCGCTACGATTATGAAGTGAGCTGCAAGGAACTCGACGCGGTCGTGAAGATCGCGGAGGGCATTGGCGACAGAGGTGGTGTCTACGGCTGCCGCATGACCGGAGGCGGTTTTGGGGGCTGCTGCGTGGCCTTGGTGAGGACTGAAGCAGTGGAAGCCATCACAAAAAAGATCGCGGCGGACTACAAAACTAAAACTGGCATCGAAGCCGCCATCTTTGCCTCTCGACCAGCCGCCGGCGCGACCATCATCCAATCTTGAACTCCTCAAAGCCCGTCATGCCAGCCGTTGTTTTTGACCAGCCTCATCGTCGTTTCAACGCGTTGACCGGCGAATGGGTTTTTGTTTCACCGCACCGAACCAAGCGTCCCTGGCAGGGCCGCGTCGAACCGGGGGTGCCTTCGAACCGGCCCGGTTACGAGCCACAATGCTACTTATGTCCCGGCAACGCCCGTGCCAATAAGGAATTGAATCCCAAATATGAGACCACCTTTGTTTTCACCAACGATTATGCCTCTTTCCTGCCGGAAACCAAAAGTGCCGAAGTGAGCCAGCATCCGCTGTTGCGCGCCCATATGCAGTCCGGCACCTGCCGGGTCATATGTTTTTCGCCGCGCCACGATCTGACGCTCGCGCAAATGAGCGTGGCGAAAATCCGCTCAGTGGTGGATGTCTGGGCAGAGCAGGTGGCCGAGCTGGGCCGAAAGTGGCGATGGGTGCAGGTGTTTGAAAACAAGGGCGACATCATGGGTTGCTCCAATCCGCATCCGCACGGGCAGATTTGGGCGAGTGATTTTATTCCTAATGAACCGGCCAAAGAACTCGTTCAGCAACAAGCATGGTTCAAGGAGAAGGGAACGCCGTTGTTGCTGGACTATGCCCTGCTGGAAATGCAGCAGGGCGAACGGGTCGTCGTCCAGAACGAACACTGGCTTGCGGTGGTTCCGTGGTGGGCGGTATGGCCGTTTGAAACAATTCTAATGCCGCGGCGACAGGTGTTGCGCCTGCCTGACCTGACCGGCGCAGAACGCGACGCGCTGTCCGACTTAATGCTTCGCCTGTTGGTGCGTTACGATAATTTATTTGAAACTGCATTTCCGTATTCAATGGGCTGGCATGGCGCACCGCATGACGATGGTGATGATCGTGGCTGGCAGTTGCACGCGCATGTTTACCCGCCGTTGTTGCGTTCGGCGACGGTGAAGAAATTCATGGTCGGCTATGAATTAATGGCGGAGGCGCAACGTGATTTGACTCCCGAACACGCGGCAAAACGATTGCGGGAATTGAGTGATCGACATTATCTGGACATCAGAGGTAATGGCTAAGCCGCACGAATCGTCGTGGACAATTTTTCCAACACTTCGCACCATCGAAGATCCAGCGCGTCATCTGGACGCATTTGCCTCGATCCCATGCGTTAGACCACCGTAATCCGGCATGAATCTTTTTTAGCTATTGCAAAACGCGAGAACTCCCGGTGCTTACTGTATATAATTAGATTTAAACGGCTGTAAAATCCAATATCGTTGCAATGGAACACCCACAGTGGTTTGGGGGGTGAATCATAGCAAGCATTACCACCATCGTGTCACCATAACCGGCGTTGACCTCGACTTCGACGGGATAGGCGTCAATGCCGTTGACGGCGGCGGAACAGACACGAGCGAGCATTGGGAATTTCTGCGCTTGCCAGCACTAAATGCAATCGGAATTTTTTATACGCGTCCGGCACGCAATTCATTTTAACGCGACCCAAATGAAAAAGCCGGAGTCCGTTAAGACTCCGGCTTCACTGTAAATAAATCCGCGCTTATTTCTTCGCGGCTTTCACTTTGGCCCAGCGAGCCTTGGCGGCGGCGCTGATCTTTGCTTTTGCGGCAGCGCTCATCGTAAATTTCTTTTTGGCTGGCTTGGCGGCCGCGGCGACTTTGGCCACAGAGGCCACCGGTTTGGCTGCGGGTGCCGACTTCACCGCTTTGACCTTTGCCCACCGCGCTTTAGCCGCAGCGGAAATCTTGGCCTTTGCGGCGGCGCTCATGACGAATTTCTTCTTGGCCGGCTTGGCGACCACGGCGGCCTTCTTTGGTGTTGCCGCGGGTTTGGCAGCCGATTTCGCGGCATGGATCTTGGCCCAGCGGGCCTTTTGGGCGGCGACGATACTTGCTTTCCCGGCGGCGCTCATCCCACCCTTTTTCTTCGGTGCTTTGGCGACGATTGGGGCGGCGACAGTTTTGGCTGAAGAACCGAGCAACCGGCTTAGTTCATTTTCCAAGGCGGCAATCTTTTCTTTGAGATCGGCGGCTTGCAGCAATTGTTTAACGGACAGATTAAGAATTGAACTCATATTGGGGATATTAAGTTGCTTTTATTGAGAATAGTCAAGACTTTCCTATGTTGCACACTAATTTAAATCCTGGCGCGGCGAGGCAGTGGTATTGCCCCCCGAGTCGGAATAGAACTTACCAGTGGCTCAAAAACGGCACGAGTCTTCCCGGCCAAACCAGTTCGTCTCTTTCCCTGACCAGCATTCGCCGCACTGACGCGGCCGCCTATTCTGTCATTGTCTCGAACACGACCGCAACCGTCACAAACGTCTTTCAACTGCACGTCGTGGAACCTCAGTTCCTGACTGCCTCGTTTGCACCCTCAAGCAATATTCTTTCAGTCTCCCTGGGTGACGCCGATGGCGGAATCCCCACGGCGCAGGACATCCCCACTTTCATCATCCAAACAAGCACTAATCTCATTTATTGGACGCCCGTTGATCCTGGCAGCGTGCCAATCACAACGAATGTGAACGGCGGGCTGTCATTTCAGGTGTCAACCCTCACCAAATATCCAACTGCGTTCTTCCGCATCTTGTCTAAGTAGAGGATCCCGTGTTGAAACAGTGGTGGAGAGAATCCCCGTTTCACCAACACTGCCTGTCAATCAGCTATGGGTCAAACAGGTTCGCCAGTCTCACCATAATCGCAGCGGTTTACATCGGAAAACAACCAGGGCTTTGCAGAGGCGTGTCCATTGCAAAGTGTTCGAAAAGATGTAAAAAGAAAGATTGCTAAGATTTAAAGTTGTAGTATAAAAGTTCAATCCGTATGTTTTAGAATTCCACTCGTTATGAAAGCAATACGCGCCCTGTTATCAGTTCCTCAAATTAAATTGCCCGTGTTTTCGGCCGTGACCATTCTGGCGGCGGCGACTGTGCACGCGCAGAGCGATCTGTTGCTCGACTTCACCCAAACCGGCGGAAATTACACGTCCGGTTGGAACCCGGTGTATGGTAATTTTCTTGCGGACACAGCGCCCGCCAGCATTGGCAACATTGACGGGCTTGGTTATAATTTTTCCATCAACCATGTCGGAGTTTATGACAACGGTAATGCTGCAGAGCCGTTGACGGAGTCTGGTTTTTACACCTTCGGTGATAACGCGAACGACCACACCTTCACCTTGAGTGGTCTGGCCGCCGGGGAAACCGTCAGTCTTTACGCCTGCGCTGCATGGGACGGCAATGGGCGCGGTGGCTATGTCGTCTTTGGCAACAGCGGAGTCAACGGCGTGCAAGCCCAGACGATTGGCGACCCGGGAACGAGCCCGACGCTGGCTAATCTCACCCTGATCGGCACCGCGACTGTGGACAACACCGGAACCTTGCAGGGAACGTTGAACGGTGCCGGCGGCGTTGGCTCGGCCTCGGAAGGGCAGTTGGGCGGCGTTGTATTTGAGATTACCTCTGTCCCGGAACCGGTAACCCTAACCTTGGCTGGTTTAGGATTCGTTGTGCTCGGCGCTTCACTCCGGAAATGTAAAAAATCATAGCACCGCTATTCAAAGTGGTCGCGCCACAGAGATAAATGGGTATATTACGCTGTATGCTCGATATTAAACCCAAAGGAATCTATTTTATTCGCTAAGCGGATTTTACATTTTATGGTCCCAATAGCTCGGATTCGAGTTGGTTCGCGGCCATAGGTTGGGAGATTCAGTTTCAATAAATAGACCCCGCCAAACAATTCCTCACCATGAAGAATGCAATATTACAAGGAAGTCCGAAGCAGCTCCTTAAGCAAAAATCCCTGCGGCTCTTAATCTCGTTGAGCTGGGCCGCAATCCTTTTTTCGCCGCGAATGGGCCCGGCCCAAACGGCCGTGCCGGTGGGAGCCGGTGCCTACGCCACGAGCATCCCGCCGGCGGATCAATTTCTCGGAGGCTATTACTCGATGACCGCGCAGCAGGTGGTGACGCAGTTCGTAAACCTGCATCTCACGTCCGCACTCACCAACCCGCCGGTGCCCAGCAACAAGTGGTGGACGGATGTGCTGGTGGCCGACCGCTCCTATGAACCGACCAACGGTGGCCCGCGTGTCATCCAGCAGGATCCATACGGCGGCCAGCTCTGGTCCTATCCGGTGATGCTCGCGCCCAATTCCGCCGGCTTTAATTTATATTTTCCAAACTCCTGGAACGCGCGGTCGAACCCAAATTTCCCCGAGGGCGGCTTCAGCACCGGACCGAATCTGCCGATCACCGGATCCATTCCGCTGGCGGTGGGAGCCAACGACATTCTGATCGCGGACTTCGACGAAACGAGTTATCCCGCCGGCTGGGTGACGACGGGAACGGCTTTCGGCACCGGCCCGATCGCCGGCGGTTCCTGGACCGGTGGTCAATCTCCGCCGGTGACCGGCTTTCTGGGCGGTGCTTGCGTTAACACTTATCGCGGCAGCGACAGTCCCACGGGCACGCTGACCTCGCCACCGTTCACCATTCAAAAACATTTCATCGAACTTTTAGTGGGTGGTGGCGCTGACCTGACCAACGACGCCGTCTGGCTGGTCGTCAGCAATCAGGTGGTGTTCCGGGCGGCGGGCAACCAGTCGGGCAACCTGTATTGGAACACCTGGGACGTGTCAGCCTATGCAGGCCAGACGGCACAGATCGAAGTCGTGGATACGACGACCGGCGGCTGGGGCCACGTCATGTGCTCGTGGATCGTGGCCACGGACGACGGCAGCAATCCCGCCACGCGTTACAACGGCGCCTACACGGCGGCGCAATCTGTGGTGACCGGCTGGAGCGACTGGGGTTTTCAATTCAGCCTGCCGGACTCCTCGGGGCGGCACATGGACATCACCCTGGCGCGCGGCGTTCCGTTTGTCTGGACGACCTGCACGGGTGTTTCGCCAACGATCAACTTTGGTTCCAGCGCACTTTACGACACCAATGGAAATGCCATTCCGTTGGTCAGCGGCAGCAACTTTGTGGCGACGGCGTTTTCGTTTGATTACCAGGGCCGCTCGTTTGGCGTGTTCGCGCCGGACAATACCACGTTTGCCGTGGCCGGGACAACGGCGACCGCGCAATTGTCGGGGACGAACAACTATCTGGTTTATGGCTTGCTGCCGGCGCGCAGTTACCTGAGTGAATTTGCCGGCTATGCTTACACCGAAGTGACCGGCACGCGGTTCGACTGGGCGTATGATCGAACGAACGGCCAGGTGGACACAACCTGGACTTTGACCACGACGCCGTTGAAAGGAACCGGCACCAACACGCTGCAAGGCTGGCTCCCGCATCATTATCGCACCACACAAAATGATCTCGTCTTCAAGCCCTACACCTATCTGACGCCGCGCGGCCTCATGCAGGTGGCGGCGGGAACGCAGTTCCACCTTGACTACGCCTTTCATGGCATTGTGCCAGTGCTGCCGGCGCCGCATGTGAACGGCCTGACCAATGATTATGTTGCCAGCCGCATGACGAATTACGTTTTGAACTTTGCCGCCAGCCATCCGCAGAACATCGCCGACACGTATTACGGCGGGAAAGACATGGCGATCACGGCGCAATATCTCGATTTCGCGTTGCAGATGGGCATGACCAATGTCGCCGCCCAACTTGACACGAATCTGCGCGGCGAGCTGACCAACTGGTTCACTTACTATCCGGGCAAAACGAATTTCATGTTTGCCCGTTACAACAATTGGGGCGCATTGATCGGCTTTCCAGCAGACTTTGGCTCGGAAGCGTTCAATGATAATCATTTTCACTACGGCTACTTCGCGCTGGCGACGGCTCTGCTCGGCATGGCGGACACCAATTTCCTCGCGCAATACGGTCCGATGGCGCAACTCGTCACCAAAGAATACGCCAACTGGGACCGCAGCGACACCAACTTCCCGCTGTTCCGCACTTTTGACATCTGGGAAGGCCATTCCTGGGCCGGCGGTTTCAGCAGCGGCGGTGGCGAAAATCAGGAATCCTCCTCCGAGGCGATGAATTCCTGGGTCGGTCTCTTCTTGCTCGGCAACGCGATGGGCGATGACGCCATGACCGCCGCCGGCGCGATGGGCTATGTCACCGAGTCCGCCGCCGTGAACGAATACTGGCAGGACATGTATCGCACGAATTTCCCGCCCAGCTATGGCGAGGGTTCTTGCGGCATTCTGGGCTCCGGCGGGCTGGCCTATGCCACCTACTTCGACGGCGACCCCGCATGGGTTTATGCCATTCAATGGGTGCCGGAAAATCACTGGAACAATTATCTGGCGCGCAACAAAACCTTCGCCAACTGGCAGCTCACCAACATGTGGAATGAGCGTATTATCGCAAGTCAATACGGCATCAACGGCTTCACGCTGACCGATTCGAACAATGCCACTGCGCTCGGCGGCTATCTGGGCAACTATGTCCTCGGCTTCCAGTTGTTATTTGATCCGGATGATGTGGCGGCGCAAATGGACGCCGGTTACAGCAACAATCTCTCAATCGCGACCGACACGACTTACTCCGGCGTGACGTATTATCTCACGCACGCTTTGCGCGGCTTGGGCGATCCGGATCCAAATTATTACACCACGCTGCCGACCAGTCAGGTCTATTATAATTCCCGCACCGGCGGTCGCACGGTGATTGCCTACAACCCCGCCGCAAACAGTCAAGTCGCTTTCATTTATAATAACGGCACCCCGGTCGGCAACCTGACTGTCCCGGCGGGACAGACGGCGTGGACGGTTCTGGGTGTGACCAACCAAATTCAAGTTAGCATTCAGGCTGGTGCACAAATCAGTTTCTCCACCATGTTGAACACGACTTGGACGCTGCAAGCCGCGCCGGGCAACAGTGCCTGGTCCAATCTGCTCGGCCCGACGGCAGGCAATGGTTTGACGAATTCCTTCTTCGATCTGCTCTGGCCGGCGGCCCACTCGCAATATCAGGTGCTACAGACTTCTTCCGGCTTGTCCAACATCGTTGGGAACCCCGGTTTTGAAACTGGCAGCGGTTCCGCCGCCGCTGGTTGGAACACCAGCGGCAGCCAGCCGCCCGTGCGCGTCAGCACCGATGCCAACAGTGGCAGTTACAGCATGCAACTCTACGTGACGAACGCGGCAACAACGCCCAACACGTCGGAGTTTGACCAGAATATCGGCACGGCTGGCGGAGCGCCGGTGGTCGCGGGGCAAACCTACACATTTTCGTTTTGGGCCAAACAACTCAGCTCCGGCGTGAGTTACGTGCAGAATTACCGCGTCAGTTGGCTGAACAGCGGTGGTGGCACCATCAGTTCCGTTGGTTGGACAGGTTTTTCCGCGAATACCGCCGGCTGGTCTCAGATTGTAGTGAACAACCTCGTCGCCCCGGCGAGCGCGGTGAATGCCAGCATTGGAATCTATGGCGCGACGGGCGCGGTTCAGAGCGGCTACGGTGGCGTGCTGATTGACGATGTCACTCTGTCATTACCCACTGCCAGCCAGACAAATCTCGTGGCCACCGTAGTTCAACCGGGCGTTCAGATCGCCTGGCCGGGCGCAGGCGGACGGTTTTACGATGTGCAGTGGTCGGGCAACCTCGATTCCGGCGCTTGGTCGAATCTGGTTTCCTCAGTGGCCGGAAACGGCGCCACAAATATTGTTTCGGACAATGTCACCACCAACCAGTTTCGTTTTTACCGAGTGGTGGAAAAACCATGACACACGCCGGCCCGCTTTTTAGGGCGTTGAGAAAATTGGTGAAACCAAGTGAACAGATCTTTTATCGTTCATGACCCGCTAACACAAGATGGGATAAACTGCCACCATCGATGAGAAGCAAACAATTGATCACGGAATAGCAATCAAAACCAGCGGCGGCGAGCGCCTCGGCGAAACGAAAGAGCAATTCTTTCGAGCCACCGTTTCCGTGGGCTAGCAGCACAATGGGATGCGGGCCGGGCGTCTCGGGGAAAATTCGCAGCGCGGGTGTATTGGTAGCCAGCATTATTTTTTCGACGCGAACGCCCGGTTCAATCCGATGCGAAAGCACGGTGCCTAAAACCAAGCAAACGGCGGCGACTCCGGCGATGATCCAGTTCCTACTCATTTCCAAATCTCATTCCTCGACTCGGAAAATGCATTGCCGCAAAACTTCGTCCCACCGTCGTCCCGACGACGATGCCAAAGATGATTCCCGACGCAAAATCCGAAAACCAATGGACGGTCATGGAAACAGCGAGGCCGACGTAAAAGGCGTAGAGCAGGGACGCAGCGCCAAGCCATTTTTTTTTCGGGAACAACCAAGACAGTGTGACAGACATGGCGAATGCAATGATCGTATGGCCGGAGGGCCAGCCCGATACCATTTCGCTGCGCAGTAAACCGAAATGAAACACATGGCTGGTGTCCGGCCCCATAAAAAATGGAGGCTGAGGCCGCCCGGTGACAGCCTTGATTAGTTCGGTCAGCACGAAGCCAATCAGGGCCACCTGCGCCAGCGCCCATCCCGTTCGAGTTATCGTCGCTCTTTTGAAGGCCATGCCTGCTAAAAGAAGCGATGGCGGCAAAGCCAAGGGAACCCAAACTCCAAGATCAATCCCGGGAATAAACCAGGCCAGAAGTTGCGGATTGCGCGTGGCGCTCAAATAGAACCAATCGAATCCCGAGGTCACCAGGACAACGCCTAGACCGATGGCAGCAAAATGCCAGGCGATATTCCAGCCCTTGAAGCAACCCGCGAAGTTCCGCGGCAACGAATGGAAAAATTCGCGCATGATTTGAAATGGAACACGGTCGCGAAGGAAAGCGCCGATGCCGATGTAAAGGGCGTAGAGCAAGGCCGCAGCGCCAAACCCTATTCCATACCAGGACAGCCAAAACAGCTCGAGAGACGCGATTCTGGGCCCGGCAATGGTCCGGTCGCCCTGATGGTAAACAGCTTTAATCACCTTGCCCCTGCGGTCCTTCACAAAGGTGACCTGCGCGTCCATCACTTTCCAAAAATACTCAGTCTCCGACTTGGGAAAAATCTCGCAGTTCCGGCCGGCAAATTGCGCGAAGAGATGGTTTCCGTCACGCGTCACCCTCAGCACGCGGAGTTTGCCGAAGTCGTATCTGCCGACCAGGCTGTCGTAAACCGCCGGGTCCACCTTCGCGTCTGCGATGTCTTTGACAGCATTGCCGTTGCTGCTGTCCTTTATGACCGTATCGTTCGTTTCAGTTGCCAGGCCGGACACGGCTATGAGAACGAAAACATAAATGAGGAATTGAAGGCGATTTGTCATTTTGCTTCTCGCTTGAATTGCGGGGTGAAGAGCCTCTGCCTTCGTTTGAATAAAGCATCATCCAGAAAATTCATTTTGCTTCCGGATATCCTTTTGCGAAGGCGATTTTATCGCCGTCAAAAACAATAAAAAACAGGACATTCATCTTCTGGTATTTCATCCGATAGAGATAGTTTGGTCTCCCGTGGATTTCCGTTCGCTCAACCAGCTTCACGGTCTGCAACGGACCCAGCGCGGCGGCGAGGCCTTTGACCACTGCCGGGTTATTGAACAGCGGCGACTGATGCAACTGCTGCCAAAATTCAGGCGTGCAGTCTTCAGCGGTGAGTTCTTCCATTTTCAAACCCCGCACCCGGGCCGTGATGTCCGGCTCATTGTCCCGGATCGGCTGATAGACCCCGACGTGCGACAGGTGGACCGTTTCAACCACCAATGTCGTTGTGCTGGCTGTCAGCATGACAGCAACGGTGGCGACCGCCGCCGTTTTTGCATTTGTCCATGCCATAATTTTCAATGCTCCTTTGATGAGGGTTAAGGTTGAAGCCGAAGCCGCCGCGCCTTTGGCAATCGCCACG
>Ga0181528_10002840_pt1 | contig 10683 bp, 7 predicted proteins | sample PEATcosm2014_Bin_47_FD_119742 | JGI IMG/M metagenome (GOLD analysis project Ga0181528, IMG submission 119742) | Peatland microbial communities from MTU Mesocosm Facility, Houghton, MI, USA - PEATcosm2014_Bin10_10_metaG | ecosystem: Environmental > Terrestrial > Soil > Wetlands > Peat | place... | reverse complement strand
GTTGCGCATGGATCCGGGCCACCTGACGCTCCAGCGTCGTGGGCACCGGCGGCAGCAGGCCTTCAAGTCCAAGATTGCGTCGCTCAATGTCGGAGAAGGCCGTTCCCTGGTTGGTGCGGGGATGGCGCAACAAGGCATAGCCCCTGACGGGATCCGAAGCCATCAACCGCTCCTGTTCGTTATCCGCTGTCCCATCGCAAGCCGCGACAGGCCATGCTTGATCAGCGGTGCGAATTTAGGGGTGCAGGATCAGGTTTGTCCCATCGTCGGATGGTATTAATGCCATGGTTAAATGGTGTTAGAGCGTTTTCGAGCGAAGCATGCCCTCGGACTTGATCCGTGGGTGGATACCGGTTCGCGTGAAGAAAACGCGTCAAAACAAGAATCTAGACCTTCGGTTCTGATTTATCAGAACCGAAAAGGCTCTAGCCGATGATGCCAACGCCGGTGGCTCTGCTCGGCCGCCGCTCGGCGGTTCGAAACGGCCGTCCGGATCTGTCCTACTTCGCGACAAATCCCGCTTGCGTCATCAGCTGCGTGTTGAGCGCGTCGTCTTCCTCGAGGAATTGCAGCATGTCCTTGCCGGTGAGGAAGATCGGCTTGAGCGCCTGCTTTTCCATGTAGTCCTTGTACTCGGGCGTCTGCGTCACCTTCTGGAACAGGTTGACATAGAACGCCTGCTGTTCCGGCGTCACCTTGCCGGGCAGGAACATGGCGCGCAGCATCAGGTACTGGACGTCGAGGCCCTGCTCCTTGCAGGTCGGGATGTCGTTCCACGACATCGTCTCGGTCACCTTGGCCTTGTAGGAAATCCGCTCCTTGTCGAACACGCAGAGCGGGCGAACCTGGCCGGCGCGCCAGACCTCGAGATTTTCGGAGGGATTGTTGACGTTGGAATCGACGTGATTGCCGACCAGTTGCGTCGCCGCCTCGCCGCCGGACTTGTAGGGCAGATAGGAGAACTTGGCGCCGGTCTTCTGTTCGACGAACACGGTCAGCACGTGGTCCTCGCGCTTCGAGCCGGTGCCGCCCATCTTGAACGGCGAAGGCGCGCTCTTCGCCGCCTCGATGAATTCCTTCACCGTTTTCGGCCCCTCGGCATTGTCCCACAACACGAATTGATCGAGCGCAACCACCGACACCGGCGTCAGTTCATGCCAGTTGAACGGAATTTTTGCCGATAGCGGCAGCATGTAGATCAGCGAATAGGCGATCAGCACCTTGTTGGGATCGCCTTCGCTGGACTTCATGTAGACCAGCGCTTCGGCGCCGGATGCGCCGCCCTTCAGCGACACCACCATCGGCTGCTTCATCAGGTTGTTTTTCTGGATCGCCGCCTGCATCATGCGCGCCATCTGGTCGGATGCGCCGCCGGCGCCCGCCGCGACCACGATTTCAACCGGCTTGGTCGGCTCCCAGCCGGCAATCGCCGGCGCAGCTGCCAGCATCACCGCCAGCGCGGTGGCGGCCTTGACGAGATTTTGCACGTTTTTTCTTCCCTGTCGTCTTCGTTCCGGCGGGACCGGACACGGCTTCTCTTTGGCGCATTGTGTTCGCTAACGGGCACAACTTCAAGCAAGCCGCGACCCGACCGGTTATGACTTTCGCATGAGGAACCGGCGCGCGAAGGCCTATTTGCCCTTGAAGACCGGCGCGCGCTTGTTGAGGAAGGCGTCCATGCCCTCGCGAAAGTCCTCGCTCATGTAGGCGCGGAGAATGAGATCCTCGCCCTCGTCGCGGGACAGCGTGCGCCGGATACGGCGCACCGCCTCCTTGGTGACTTCGAGCGTGATCGGCGCATGACCGGCGACCAGTTTTGCGGTTTCATCGGCGCGCTGCTGCAGGGTCGCGACGTCGGGCACTACTTCGTTGAGCAGGCCGAGCGCCAGCGCCTCGGGGGCCTCGACCAGGCGTGCCTTGAAAATCAGGTCCTTGGTCCGGGCCGGGCCGATCAGCGAGACCAGGCGGCTGATGTTGGACATCGACAGGCAATTGCCGAGCGTGCGGGCAATCGGGAAGCCGATCCGGGTCGCCGCGGTGCCGATCCGGATGTCGCAGCAGGCCGCGATGCCGGCGCCGCCGCCGGTGCAGGCGCCCGCGATGGCGGCAATGGTCGGCACCCGGCAGGTTTCCAGCGCACCGAGCACGCGATCGATCCGCGCCTCGTATTCGAGCGCGTCCTGCGCGGATTTGAAGGCGCGGAACTGCGAGATGTCGGTTCCCGATGCGAACGCCTTGTCGCCGGTGCCGGTCAGGATCATGGCCTTGATCGAGCGGTCGGCATTGGCGGCTTCGCAGATCTCCGCCATCCGCTCGTACATCGCAAAGGTCAATGCGTTGCGCGCCTGCGGGCGATTGAACGTGATCCGGGCGATGCCGTCTTCGACCGAATACAACAGATCTTCAGCGGCTTGGATCGGGGCGTTCATGGCGCGCTCTTTCTGTTCTTCTCGGAAAGGTCGAATTTAATTTCAGGCGACGGCAGCTTTGGGCATCGACACCACATCGCGGCCCTTGAGGATTTCCATCGCGGCCAGCACACCGCCGCTGCGATGCGGCACCTTGGCGAGATCGAGACCCATCTCGACGCCGGCCAACGTCCCCATCAGCATCAAATCGTTGAAGTGGCCGATATGGCCGATACGGAACGCCTTGCCCTTGATCTTGCCGAGACCTGTCCCCAGCGACATATCAAAATTTTCCAGAACCACTTTGCGGAACGCATCGGCGTCATGCCCGTCCGGCACCATCACCGCGGTCAGCGCCGGCGAATGGCCATGCGGGTCGAGGCAGACCAGATCGAGGCCCCATGCCTTGACCGCCGCGCGGGTCGCCGCGCCATGCCGCTTGTGCCGGGCGAACACGTTGTCGAGTCCCTCCTCCTCCAGCATCGCGATGGCTTCCTTCAGCGCGAACAGCAGATTGGTCGCCGGCGTATAGGGGAAGGTGCCGAGCTTGTTGATCTCGATATGGTCGGACCAGTCCCAATAGGACCGCATCCCGGTGTTGGCTTTGGAGGCCGCCAGCGCCTTTTCCGAGACCGCGTTAAAACTCAGGCCCGGCGGCAGCATCATGCCCTTTTGCGATCCGCCGACCGAGATATCGATGCCCCAGCCGTCGTGCTCATATTCGAGCGAGGCGAGACCCGAGATGGTATCGACCATCAGCAGCGCCGGGTGCCTGGTACGGTCGAGCGCCTTGCGGACTTCGAGCGGATGGGTGACGCAGCTGGTCGAGGTCTCGTTGTGGACCACGCACACGGCCTTGATCTTGTGCTGCTTGTCGGCGGCCAGTCTGGCCTCGATCTGCGCCACGTCGGCGCCGCGCCGCCAGTCGGTCGGCAGGAACTCGACCTCGAGCTTGAATTTCTCGGCGATGCCGCGCCACAGCACGGCGAACTGGCCGGTCTCGGACATCAGCACCTTGTCGCCCGGCGACAGCGTATTGACGATCGCGGCTTCCCAGGCGCCGGTGCCCGACGCGGGATAGATGATCACCGGCTGCTGGGTGCGGAAAATCCGCTTGATGCCCGCCAGCACGGCATGGCCGAGTTCGGCGAATTCGGGACCCCGATGATCCAGGGTCGGCATGTCCATGGCCCGCAGCACCCGGTCGGGCACGTTGGTCGGTCCTGGAATCTGGAGAAAATGCCGTCCTGTGTGCAGGGCCATCTGGCGTCGTCCTTCCCGGGGAATCTTTGGCTTCGATCTTGGCTTCGCGAGCCGCTCGCATATCACTATTCCGGCGGCTTGTCCCCCGCCCGGCGGGGGCCGTCAATGCATAAGTAGGGTGGCTTTTGGCCTGCCAAACCGTCTTCCGGGGCGTCCCGGCGCGAGGCCCGTAACCGCCGGCAGGTATGATGGCCGAAGGCGTCCGCTTCAGCATAAGCCGTCATCACCCGCGAAAGCGTAATCCAGTATTCCAGAGCGTTCGTGTTCATCATCGGCGCTCTGGAATACTGGATCGCCGGTCAAACCGGGCGATGACGACAGAGTATATGTCCTCGTTCTCGCGACGCGCTGCGCCCGAGGTAATGTGGCCGTCGTCCCGGCCTTGAGCCGGGACCTATAAGTCCTCGCGGTGTTGTCGAAGCGCAAGACAAAGTCACAGGCGCTGTGCGAGTCCCGGCTCGGGGGCCGGGACGATGATGAGATATGTGTTTCCCGACAAAGCGAGGGCTAAGAAGCAGCGGGCCACGCTCGGAAGTCGCGGACGGTGAGGCTATATTTCGGTACGCGGCGGGTCCGACCCTCCAGGCTTATCGTTTTCGCCCGTTCCGAATATTGATTTCGGTATTAAAACACACCGGCTCCCTGTAACCGCGCGAGACCGTGACCAGGCCCGGATCGGCGTCCTTCAGCGCCTGGAACACCGGTTCGGTCGCGCGCCAGAGCGGCATGTGGCCCTGCAGCGCGCCGTCGTGATGGGCCGGCATGAAGACGTCGGGCTTGTAGAGCCGGACATGCTCCAGCGCCTGCTGCTCGGTCGGAACGTTCAGGATATCGGCCGACAGCCCGACCAGCGCGAGATCGACGCCGCCGAGTTTTTCCATCGCGGCCTTCTCGTAGTCAGTGACGTGGCCGCCGCTGTCGCGGTACATGATCCGAAAACCGTCATCGAGCGTGATCAGATAGGCGATGGTGCCCTCGGTGACGACGCGCGGGTCGAAGGTGCCGCGCGCCGCGATCGCCTTTTCCTCGGCCTCCGCGTCGGCATCGGGTTTTGCCAACAGCGAATGGTAGGCGCCCTCAAGCACCTGGGTGACGTGCTTGTCGGGCTGCCCATGCAGCGCCAGGATCGGCTGCACCGTAAAGCCGTCGAATTGCAGCAATTCGCCGCCCTTGCCGGTCACGGTTTTGATCTGCGACGGCGGCACCTGCTCGGATTTCAGGACGTCGGTGGTGAGGGCCGCGCCGACCAGCGGGGCGCCGGTCCGGATGCCGACGGAAGCCGCATCCGACATGTGATCGTAATGGCCGTGCCCGATGATGATCGCGTCGGCTTTCCCGACGTCGGCAGCGGTAAATCCCAGCGGCGGATAATCCCGCCCCCGATCGAAATAGGCATCGAGCAGGATGATCTTGCCATGATAGGCCAGCTCGAAATTGGAAAATCCGGTCCAGCGCACGGCGAGCGTATGCGGGTTTTGCGGCGTCGGGCCGCCGGTCGATGTCAGGCGGTCGCTGAAGCAGGCGGGATCGCGCGGCTGCGCCGTGAACGAGGCGGCGGCGAACGCATCGCCCTGGCCGGCGCGCGGATCGGCAAACGGCTCGGCGCAGGCGGCGCCTATCGAAAAAGATGCCAGGGCGATCAAAACCGCTTTCGAAACGTTGAGCATGGTTGTCTCCGGGATTGACGGCGTGTGAACCCGTTCCCCTTATCCCGCAGCGACGGGGCGGCCGCCCGACAGAACGACGCCGTCTTCCTCGAACGGCTTCTCCGGATGCATCAGAAACGCGGAGAACCCGCCCAGCAACAGCAATCCCATCGACATCAGGAACGGCAAATACCAGTTGCCGGTCACGTCAATCACGTAACCCGCCACCAGAGGCGAAACAATCGCCGCCAGTGCCGAGCCGGTGTTCATCAGGCCCGCGGCCGTGCCCGAATATTTCGGCGCAATATCCATCGGCACCGACCACATCGGTCCGATCACCAGTTCGGCGAAGAAAAATCCCGCCGACAAACACAGCGCGACGACGGTGATGTCATGAATGAACAGGATCGGAAGCAGCGACAGCAACGCGCCGGCGTAGCCTGTGACCGTGACGCTCAGCCGCGCGAAGCGGACGTCACCGGTCCTCTTGAGAATCCGATCGGACAGAACGCCGCCCAGGCTGTCGCCGAGCACGCCCGCAAAGAACACGCCCGATGCGAACAACGCCGAATTCCTGATATCCAGGCTGTAGTTGTTCTTGAAGAACAGCGGCAGCCAATTCAGATACAGCCACAGGCTCCAGCCATAGCAGAAATAGGTCAGCGTGACCGGCCACATCCGGCGCAACAGCGGCCCCCACGGCACCTGAGGCCGGGTCGCGGCGGGGCGCGGCGGCAGCGACGCCAGTTCTTCCTCGGTGATCCCGCGATGATCCCTCGGCTCATTGCGGAAATACAGCGCCCAGACCACGCCCCATGCCAGGCTGACCAAACCCAGCGCGATGAATGAGCCGCGCCAGGTCAGCCACGCCATCAATGCCGCGATCAATGGCGGGGTGATGGCATTTCCCAATCGGGCGAAGGAATGCGTCAGCCCCTGGGCAAAGCCTCTTTTGTTGGCGGGGGTCCAGTATTGCATGGCGCGGGTGGCGGTCGGGAAGGTCGCGCCTTCGCCGAAGCCGAGCGCGACGCGCGCGATGAACAATGTCAGCAGGCTGTTGACAAAGCCGGTCATGATGGTGGAGGCGGCCCAAATCATGCCGCACCAGAACAAGGTCTTGCGCGGCCCGAAGCGGTCGCCGACCCAGCCGCCGATCACCTGAAACAGCAGATAGGGATAGGCAAAAGCCGAGAACACCAGGCCGAGTTGCGTATTGCTCAGGCCGAGCTCTTTTTGAATTTCGCTGGCCGCCGTGCTGATGTTGACCCGGTCGATATAGGTGATGAAGTACATGACGCAGAGCATCGCCAGCACGACATGGGTGGCCTTGAACCGAAGCCGCATGTTCTCCCTCCCGAATTCGCTTTTGCTTTTCGATTTATTGATTGGCGTGCATGGCGAGATCGACCCAGCCGGGGGTAATCGGCTTGATCGTTTCCGATCCGGCTAGGGCTTGACGATCTTCAGATGCGACGGCGAATTCGAATCGGTCGGCTCTTCCAGCGACTTCATCGCGGCATCGACGCCGCCGGCCCGGTGCGGCACGCCCGCGGCCGCAAGTCCCATCTCCACGCCGGACAGAGCGCCCATCAGGGTCAGCGCGTTGCATTCGCCGAGATGGCCGATGCGAAACACTTTTCCCGCCAGCTTGCTCAGGCCGGAGCCGAGCGACATGTTGTAATTGTCGAGCACGACCTTGCGGAACTTGTCGGCGTCGTGCCCGGGCGGCATCAGCACGGCGGTCAGCACCGGCGAATATTCCGCCGGGTTCTGGCACAGCACTTCAAGGCCCCAATGGGCGACGGCGGCGCGGGTCGCCGCGGCAAGGCGCTTGTGGCGGGTGAACACCGCCTCCAGCCCCTCCTCCAGCAGCATCGCGATGGCCTCGCGCAGGCCGTACAACAGATTGGTGGCGGGGGTGTAGGGGAAGAAGCCGTTGGCGTTGGGCTTCAGCATCTCCTCCCAATCCCAATACGAGCGCGGCATTTTATTGGTTTTGGAAGCCGCGCGCGCTTTCTCCGAGATCGCATTAAAACCGAGTCCGGGCGGCAGCATAAAACCCTTTTGCGAACAGCAGACGGTGACGTCGACCTTCCATTCGTCGTGGCGGAAATCGACCGAGCCGAGCGAGGAGATCGTATCGACCAGCAGCAGCGCGGGATGCCCGACGCGGTCCATCGCGGCGCGGATGTCGCCAACCCGGCTGGTGACGCCGGTGGAGGTCTCGTTGTGCACCACCATGACCGCCTTGATGGCGTGGGCGGAATCCGCCTTCAGCCTGGCCTCGACCGCGGCGGGGTCGGCGCCGTGGCGCCAGTCGCCCGGCATGAAATCGACCTCGATGCCCCAGCGCGCCGCCATCTGCCGCCATAGCGTGGCGAAGTGACCGGTCTCGACCATCAGCACCCGGTCGCCGGGCGACAACGTGTTGACGATGGTCGCTTCCCAGGCGCCGGTGCCCGACGAGGGAAAAATGATCACCGGGCCGGAGGTCTGGAAAATCTTCTGGCAACCGGCCAGCACAGTTTTGCCGAGCGCGGCGAATTCGGCGCTGCGGTGGTCGATGACGGGCATGTCCATGGCGCGAAGCACGCGATCCGGCACCGGGCTCGGGCCCGGGATCTGCAGAAAATGGCGCCCTTGATGCTCGGTCATGACTACCTCATCCGATCCTGGTTTGGGTCAGTTTTGCATTCAAAACTGTCCGTATCAACCTAATAATTGTTCACAATTCCTGTCGACGTTTCCGTCCAAAATGTCTATGTTGCCGCCATGAAATCCATGATTCCCAATGACATGGCCTCAACGGCCCTGGGCGCCGGCGCGGGGCCGCCCCGGGAAGATCAGTCGCTGCACGACGAGATCCTGACCCGGCTGCGCGACCATATCGTCGAGGGCAATTTGCCCGACGGCAGCCGGGTTCCCGAGCGCCAGCTCTGCGAGATGCTGGGCATCTCGCGCACGCCGCTGCGCGAGGCCTTAAAAGTGCTGGCGGCGGAGGGGCTGGTCGAGCTGTTGCCCAACCGCGGCGCCCGGGTTCGGCAATTGAGCGAGCAGGATCTCGCCGAACTGTTCGACATCATGGGCGGGCTCGAGGGCCTCGCCGGACGGCTCGCCTGCGAAAACATCAGCGATGCCGAGATCGCCGAGATCGAACGGCTGCACTACGAGATGTACGGCTTCTACCTGCACCGCGACATGCACGGCTATTTTCGCGTCAACCAACTGATCCACCAGAAGATCGTCGAAGCCTCGCGCAATGCGGCGTTGCTCGCCACCTACGCCAATTTTGCAGGACGAATCCGACGGGTGCGCTACTCCGCCAATTTCGCCCGCAAGCGGGAGCGATGGGGCGAAGCCATGCGCGAGCACGAGACCATCCTGGATGCGCTGCGCCGCCGCGCCGGCAGCGAACTCAGCGACATCCTGTTCGTCCATCTGCGCAACAAGCGGACCGCCGCGGTCGAGCACGTGAAGGCGAGCCAGCCGATCGCACCCGAGCCGGCCTGAAAGTCAGGTCCGGAGCCCAACTCCTATTTTGCATTCAAAACGTCGGAAATACACCAGAGCATGCGGCACGCGTTCCCACGGGATTTCGATGGCACTTGAGGATCAGCTCAGGCGCGAGATGACGGGCGAGGTGTTGTTCGATCGCTTCAACCGCGGCCGCTATGCCACCGACGCCTCGTTCTACCAGATCATGCCGGCGGGCGTGATCGTTCCCAAGACCGTTGACGAAGCGTTGCGGGCACTCGCCATCTGCCGTGACCACAGCCGGATCGTGACCGCGCGCGGCGGCGGCACCTCGCAATGCGGCCAGACCGTCAACGATGGCATCGTCATCGACTTCTCGAAACATCTGAACCGCATCGTTTCGCTCGATGTCGACAATCGTAGCTGCGTTGTTGAGCCGGGGATCGTGCTCGACGACCTCAACCGCCAGCTCAAGCAACACGGCCTGTGGTTTCCGGTCGACGTCTCCACCGCCTCGCGCGCCACCATCGGCGGCATGGCCGGCAATAATTCCTGCGGCGGGCGCTCGCTGCGCTACGGCACCATGCGCGACAACACGCTGTCGATGGATGCGGCATTGGCCGACGGCAATGTCTTGCATTTCGGCGAGGTGCCGCGCGATCTCGCTAACCTCGATTTGAACGACAAAGGACGAGAACTGTTTCGCGACATGCTGGCGCTCGGCGAACGCGAGGCGGCGGAGATTGCCGAAAGATTTCCAAAAGTGCAGCGCCGCGTCGGCGGCTATAATCTCGATGCGCTGGTGCCGCGCAACGCCGCCAACAACATGGCGCATCTATTGGTCGGCTCCGAAGGCACCCTCGCCTTCACGACCCAGGTCGAACTAAAACTGTGGCCGGTGATCCGCAACAAGGTCCTGGGTGTCTGTCACTTCGGCAGTTTTTACGAGGCGATGGATGCGGCCCAGCATCTTGTAAAACTGCGGCCGATCGCGGTGGAACTGGTCGACCGCACCATGCTGGCGCTCGGCCGCGAGATCGCGATGTTCCAGCCGATCATCGGCACCGCGGTGCGCGGCGATCCCGACGCGGTGCTGATCGTCGAATTCGCCGACGAAGACCATGCCGAAAATCTGCGCCGCTTAAAGCAGCTCGGCGAGCTGATGGCCGATCTCGGCTTTGGCTGGGACAGGCCACAGCGCAAATGGGGCGGCGTGGTCGAGATCACCGAGCCCGCGCTGCAGACCGGCATCGCCGAGTTTCGCGCCGCCGGCCTCAACGTCATGATGTCGATGAAGCAGGAGGGCAAGCCGGTCTCGTTCGTCGAGGACTGCGCCGTGCCGCTGCCGCATCTGGCCGATTACACCGAGCGGCTCAACGCCATCTTCGCCAAACACGGCACCCGCGGCACGATGTACGCGCACGCGTCCGAAGGCTGCCTGCATGTCCGCCCGGTCCTGAACCTGAAGCTCGACAAGGACGTCAAGGCAATGCGCGCCATCGCCGAAGAAACTTTTGCGATGGTCCGGGAATACAAGGGATCGCATTCCGGCGAACATGGCGACGGGCTGGTGCGGTCGGAATTTCACGAGACCATGTTCGGCCCGCGTATCATCGAAGATTTCAGGGAAGTGAAGCACCGCTTCGATCCCGGCAACACGCTCAATCCCGGCAAGATCGTCGATCCGCCAAAAATGGACGACCGCGCATTGTTTCGCTATTCGCCGGATTACCGCGTCGCCGAATTGAAGACCCGGCTGGACTGGTCGGCCTATCCCGGCGCCGGCGGTGGTTTTCAGGGCGCGGTCGAGATGTGCAACAACAACGGCGCCTGCCGCAAGCTGGAAGGCGGCGTGATGTGTCCGTCCTACCGCGCCACCCGCGACGAAAAGG
>Ga0181528_10002839_pt1 | contig 10684 bp, 11 predicted proteins | sample PEATcosm2014_Bin_47_FD_119742 | JGI IMG/M metagenome (GOLD analysis project Ga0181528, IMG submission 119742) | Peatland microbial communities from MTU Mesocosm Facility, Houghton, MI, USA - PEATcosm2014_Bin10_10_metaG | ecosystem: Environmental > Terrestrial > Soil > Wetlands > Peat | place... | reverse complement strand
GCCGATCACCTTATTCGTGATGGTCTGCCCGTGCGGACTGTCGATCGCCAGGATGATCTTCCATGAGCCCACTCGAGGGGGCGACGGCGGCTTGGTGGCCGAGGCCTCCGGCGTGAGGGCTGCGAGCAGCGCCACCGTCGAAACGGCAGCTGCGAACAACGGGCGGATTCGAACAGCGCGTCGGGCCGACATCTGAGGAGAGACTATCGCGAGCGCTCAGTCGGCCAGGCCGACGCGCCGCACGTAGGCGGTTATCTCCGCCCGCGAGGAGAAGCCGAGCTTCTCGATCGCCCGGGCACGGTAGGTCTTGACGGTCCGCTCGGCGACGTTCAGCTGCTCGGCGATCTCGGGGTTTGTGAAGCCGTTGGCGATCAGCCTGACGACCTCGCGCTCGCGCTCGGAGAGGACGACGTTGTCGCCGCTTGATTCCTCGCCGGTCGCCATCAGCGCCCCCAGGCGGGGGTGGAGGTAGTTGCCGCCCGCGACGGCGAGACGGAAGGCCTGCAGCAGCTCGGCCGGCTCGGCCTCCTTCAGGACGTAGCTGCGCGCGCCGGCCCGTAGCGCCTGGCGGGCGTACTCGGGGTCCTCGCGCATCGTCAGGATCGCCACGGCCATCGTCGGGTGAGCCATGAAGCAGGAGGGCAGGGCGCCGAGGCTCGAGCCGCCCGGCATCGTCAGATCGAGCGTCAGCAGGTCGGGCTTGTGCTCGCGGACTTCGCGGATCAGCGAGGGGATGTCGGCGGCTTCGGCGACGACTTCGAACTCACCCGCCTCGCGCTCGAGGACGGCCCGGACGCCGTCGCGGACGACCGTGTGATCGTCGGCGATGATCACCCTGACCGGCCTGCTCACCCCTGGCGTGCCGTCGTCCATGAGACTGACACCGTAGCGAGTGGACCCGACCGATCCCAACGTCCGTCCAGCGGCGTTGGCCGTGCAACCCTCGACAGCCCCGCCCGGCAGGGGTTAGCTTGCCGGAATGCGCCTCGTCATGGGCTCGCCGCAGCTGCGCCGGATCGTGCTCGCCTACACGATCAACCGGCTCGGGGGCTGGTTCGGCCTGCTGGCCCTCGTGCTGGCTGTCTACGACCATACCCACAGCGCCCTGGCGGTCGCGGCCCTGCTGTTCGCCGGGCAGGCCCTGCCGGCGCTCGTGGTGCCTGCGGTCGTGGCCCGGGTCGAGGCCTCAAAACGCCGCGGCGAGCTGAGCGGGCTCTACATGTTCGAGGCCCTCGTCACAGCGGGTCTGGCGGTGCTGCTCTGGCATTTCTCGCTGGCCGCCGTCCTGGGCCTCGTCGCGCTCGACGGGACGGCTGCGCTCGCCGCCAGCGCGCTCCTGCGCTCTGAGGTTGCCCGCGCAGCCCGGGACTGGGTCGCGCTCGAGTCCGCGGCGGGCGGAGCCCGGGCCGGCGAGACCGAGCTGGCCGAGCGGGCGGGCGAGGCCGAGCGGAGCGCCAATGCCGCCCTCAACCTGGCCTTCTCGACGACCTTCGTGCTCGGGCCGGCCCTGGGCGGGGCGCTGGTGGCCGCGGCGGGCGCATCGACGGCCCTGTTCATCGACGTAGGCTCCTTCGTGCTCGGTGGCGCGCTGCTCTATGACCTGCACCCCCATGTCCAGAACGCAGGCGGAGACTCGGTCCGGGCCCGCCTCGCCGCCGCCTGGAGCCACATCCGGGCGGTCCCGGTGCTGCGCCGTCTGTTCGCGGCCGAGCTCGTGGCGCTGCTGTTCATCGAGTCCGGTGCACCGATCGAGGTCAGCTTCGTCAAGACGACGCTGGGGGCCGGCGATCGCGGCGTGGGGATACTGCTTGCGATGTGGGGTGCCGGCGGGATCCTCGGCAGCCTGATCTTCGCCCGCCTGGTGCGCTGGCCTCTGCGCCTGCTGCTGAGCGCCGGGACGTTCGGGATCGCGGCCGCCTACCTCGGCCTGGCGGCGGCCCCCTCGCTGGCCCTGGCGTGCGTGGCGGGCCTGTTGGGAGGCGTCGGCAACGGCATGCAGTGGCCCTCGCTGATCAGCGCTGTGCAGAAGCTGACCCCGGAGGACCTCCACGGCCGCCTGATGGGCGCCGCCGAATCGCTGGGGGCGCTGTGCGTCGCGATCGGCCTGCCGCTGGGGGGCGGGCTGGTCGCGCTCACCTCGCCCCGCACGGCCTTCGTCGTCGTCGGCGCAGGCGCCGTGCTCGGGGGCCTCGCCCTGCTGCAGGTCAGAGTCGCCGGGACACGGCCCTCGGAAAGCGGCGGCGGCGAGGAGGCCGAGGGGGCCATCGCCCAGCTCCCGCTGGGCGGCGCAGACGCCCGCCCGGCCGAGCACCTGCCAGGCTGAGGCGGGCCGCCGGGCGCCCGGCATCACCCAACGACCCCCACGGGTTGAGACTTAAGTACCACCTCCTGTCGGTCGTTAAGGACGACAGAGATGTCGGACGTGGCGATCAGGAGGATCTTCTGGGCAGGCGAGCTCCTGCTGCTCGCCGCGACGGTCGCCGCGGCGGTCCTGTTGACGAGCGCCGGCGAATGGCAGACATGGTCGCTGCTCGCCCTGCTGTTGGCCCTGGCCCTTGCGGGCCACTGGCTGAGCGTCGAGATAAGCGGCGGACAGCTGAGCCCCTCCCTGGTCGCGATCGTTCTCGCGATGGGGCTGGTCGGCCCGACCGCCGCCGCGGTCTGCGGAGTGGCCGCGATGATCCTCAAATCGGCCGTCCGGCGCCTGCCACCGGCCCAGTGGCTGAACAACCTGGCGATCTACGCCGCGATCCCCTTCGCCGGCGGGCTGATCGTCTGGGCCTGGAAGCAGAGCCTCTCCGACCCCGCCCGCTATTCCGCCGAAAGCGTCACCTTCGGCCTGATCCTGTTCGGCGTCGTCCTGCTGACGACGGCGATGACCTTCGTCATGTTCGCCCTGGACGTCCACGTCGAGGACGGCCGCCCGCTGGTCCGGGTCGTCAGGGAGCTGATCGCCCTGCTGCCCGGCGAGCTGGCGGTGGGCGTGCTGGCGACGATCCTCGCGGTGGCGTACACGAGCGTCGGCTTCCCGGCCCTGCTGGCGGCGGTCACCGTCCTGATCATCTTCCGTCAGCTGACCGTCGCGCTGCTGCGCTCGGAGGAGCGCGCCGAGCAGCTCTACGCCCGCTCGCGCCAGCTCGTGGGCCTGCAGCTGGGTGTCCTGAGAACGCTCGTCCGAGCGCTGGGGATGCGCGACCAGACGACCGCCCGCCATGCCGCCGCCGTGGCGCTCTACGCCAAGGCGCTGGCGTCCGAGCTTGACTGCAGCGAGGAGGAGCAGGACACAGTCCATGCCGCGGGGCTGCTGCATGAGATCGGCAAGTTCACCTGGCCCGACCGCGTCCTGCACGCCAAGGTGATCGCCGAGGAGGACATGGCGACGGTCCGCAACCACCCGCAGGAGGGGGCCCTGCTGGTGGGCGCCCTCGACGGCTACGGCCCGGTCGCCGATGCGATCCTCTATCACCACGAGCGGGTCGACGGGCGCGGCTACCCGGCTGGGCTGATCGGCAAGGAGATCCCGCTGGCCTCGCGGATCCTGGCGATCTGCGCCGTCTACGACACGATGACGGCCCGCGAGAGCTACCGCTCACCGGACGAGGAGGGGCGGCTGATGACGCCCGAGGAAGCGATCGCCGAGCTGCGCAACGCCGCCGCCAACGGGCAGCTCGACGGCGATCTCGTCGAGACCTTCATCGCGGTCCTCGAGCGCGAGGGCGTGACCTTCGCCCACGATGCCGACTTCGAGAAGGAGCTCGACTTCGAGCGCCGTGTCCGCGAGATGGCCGAACCCAACGTCGGCTAGGCGCAAAGGGAGGCCAACCCGGCGACCAGGACCCGCAACAACGATCAAGGGCGCCTGCGGTAACAGACGCCCTCGACCAAACATCCTTAGAGCTAGCGGCTAGGCCAGCGACTGGGCCAATTTGCCATAGCTTTTTCTCCTTTTGGTTTTCTCCGACCAGTCGTGAGGGCGACCATCCGACCGGCTCCATCCCTTAAGAGAGTCGCCACCTATGAGTAGGTTTGGCAAGGATAACGGAGCGACGGGCGAAATGTCCAGTTTGCGCTCCTTTGTGCAGGAATGGTTGCAACCAGGCCGCCCTGCAGGGGCGCGGGCGCCGAGCCCGACGGGGGCCGGTCCGCGCCAGGGCCGCCAAAGCCCCGCCTGACGGGACAAAGGTCCACAAACCTCCGCGGCACTCAAGGCCGGGGCACGATCTGACGAAACATGAGCAGCACCCCAAGCCGGGACCCCAACCGAAACCGATCGAGGCCCATCCAAATGCCCACAACCCAGCCCGCCCCGGCGGCCCGCAACGAGCGCCGACTGGTCTTCACCAGCTCTCAGGCAGCGCTCTATCTCGGCGTTTCCCTGGCGACCATCCGCCGCTGGACGGACGCTGGGCACATCGATTGCTACCGGACCCCCGGCGGGCAGCGGCGCTTCTCGCGGATCCAGCTGGATGACTTCATCACCTCGATGAGCCAGGACGGCTCATCCTCTGCCGGCGCCCGCGTCGCCTGAGCGCCGCATCCGCTGCTCAGCTGGCGAGCCTCCCGAAGCGCTCACGCAGGCGCCTGTAGAAGGAAGACCCCGGCAGCTGGGCGAGTGTCGCCATGTCGTCGGCGAAGACCGCTGAGATCGTCCCACCGGCGGCGATCTCCCCCACCGGCCGGCCGTCGACGGCGACATCGAGCGGCTCCAGGGAGCGGTTTCTGATCGTCAGCCGGTCACTCGGAGCAACCACCAGCGCTCTGGCGGTCATCGAGTGTGGCGCGATGAAGGAGACGAGGAAGCCGGCCACCCCCCAGGCCATGACGGGTCCGCCGTTGGCCAGGTTGTAGCCCGTCGAGCCGGCCGGTGTGGAGACGACGAGGCCGTCGCAGCGGACGCTGCCCGCCTCCTCGTGGTCGAGCGAGTAGGACAGCTCGGCGACGCGCTCGCCGACCTTACGGTGGATCGCCACGTCGTTGATCGCCGTGTGACGGCCGTCGGGTAGCTCGACCATGATCGCCGGCAGCTTGAGCAGCTCGAAGTCCCCCTCGAGCGCACGCCGGATGCCGTCCTCGAGGTCGGCGCGCTCGACCGTCGCGAGGAAACCGATCTGCCCGTAGTTGATCGCGAACACGGGGACGCTGGTGCCCGCGTAGTCCTGCAGGGCCCTGAGGATCGTCCCGTCGCCGCCGAGCACGATGCAGAGCTCGACGTCGGCCTTGACGGGTGCGTTCAGCTCGAGGCCGGGGCCCGGCTCGAGCCGGTGCTTGGCGGTCTCCTCGGCATCCAGGCGCAGGACGGCGCCGTGCGCGGCGGCGCGTTCGGCAAGGGTCGCCAGGGCCGGCGCGACGTCCTCTGGGCGGCGGTGGGTCATGACCGTGATCTCTCTCACGGCTCGACCTCCCGCGCCAGGGCCTCGAGGCCGTCCTGCTCGAGCAGCGCGCCGGGCCGCTCGGGCTCGGAGAGCCAGATGAAGGTCTCCTGGTTGCCCTTCGGGCCGGGCAGCCCCGAGGAGTGGTAGGCGAGCACGCCCGCCCCCAGCTCGATCGCCCGCCGGCCGACGGCGATCAGCGCCTCACGACGGTCATCGGGATCGCGCACGACACCACCCTTCCCGATGCGCCCGCGGCCGAGCTCGAACTGAGGCTTGACCATCGCAAGGACGTCGAATGGCCTGGCCAGGGAGCCCAGGACCGGCTCCAGCACCTTGGTCAGGGAGATGAAGGAGACGTCGATCGTTGCGAGATCAGGCGCTGGGCAATCGGCGCCGGCCGCGAGCATGTCCGGTTCGAGCGCCCGCGCGTTGGTCCGCTCCATGACGATCACACGCGGGTCGCTGCGCAGGCGGTAGTCGAGCGTCCCGTAGCCGACGTCGAGCGCGATCACCTCACGCGCACCCCGCTGCAGCAGGCAGTCGGTGAAGCCCCCGGTCGAGGCGCCGACGTCCAGCGCCCGGCGACCGGCGACCTCCAGCCCGCAGGCCTCGAGCGCGTTGGTCAGCTTGATGCCGCCCCGCGAGACGAAGGCCGGGCGCTCCTCGACGCTGATCAGCTCCTCGGCGTCGATCAGTTCGCCGGGCTTGACAGCGCGGCGCTCCCCCTTGCCGAGGCGCACCTCGCCGGCCATCACCGAGGCCGCAGCGCGGGTCCGGGAGGGAAACAGCCCGCGCTCGGCGAGGAGGGTGTCCAGGCGGCGCTTAGCCATCGGGGAAACAGTTGCACACGAGGGACCTCTCCAGGACTGTGATCGATGTCACAGTGACCGGCCACGGCGGTGGGCAATATTGAGAGCGATCGAGAGTGCAGCAACATCTCTCCTGAATCCCTCCTCCCCGAGACGGTTCGCTCTCCCCGGCGGATCGTCTCACCGAAGCACCGAAACGGCCCGCTCCCCGGCGGGTCGTTTCAGTTAACGGCCGGCCCAAGCGGCGAGAAGCGCCCTGACGGCCGCAGCCGTTTCAGGCCTCGATGACCGCAGCGCCGGCGCGGCTGGAGATAGCCGTGAGGACCCGTTCGGCGATGTGCCCGCCGGTGAAGCCGACCTCCTCGTGGAGCAGGGCCGGCTTGCCGTGGGTGACGTAGCGGTCCGGTAGCCCGACGCGCATGATCCGGGCGCTCCCGGTTCCGGCGCCGGCCTCGTTGAGGGTCTCCCAGACTGCGGAGCCGAAGCCGCCCGCCAGGGCGCCCTCCTCGACGGTCACCAGCAGGTCGTGCTCGGCGGCCAGCTGGGCCATCAGGCCGGCGTCGATCGGCTTGGCGAAGCGTGCATCGGCGACCGTCACGGCGATGTCGTGCCCGCGCAGCTCCGCGGCGGCCTCGAGCGCCTTGGCGACGCCCGTGCCGTAGCCGATCAGCGCGACCCGCCGCCCGGCGGCTGCGGGGCCGCCGTCGGGGGCCGATTCGAGCAGGATCTCGCCCGTGCCGATCTGGATCGCCGTCGGGTCCGCCGGCAGCTCGACGCCCGTGCCCTCGCCGCGCGGGTAGCGCAGCGCGATCGGCCCGTCGTGCTCGAGTGCCGTGCGCAGCATCCGGGTCAGCATCGCCTCGTCGCGCGGCGCCATCAGGACGATGTTCGGGAGGCAGCGCAGATATGAGATGTCGAAGGCGCCGTGGTGGGTCGGGCCGTCATCACCGACGAGGCCGGCGCGGTCCATCGCGAAGACGACGTTCAGGCCCTGCAGGCAGACGTCGTGGACGATCTGGTCGTAGGCGCGCTGGAGGAAGGTGGAGTAGATCGCAACGACCGGCTTGATCCCCTCCAGAGCCAGCCCGGAGGCGAACAGGACGGCCTGCTGCTCGGCGATGCCGACATCGAAGTAGCGGTCGGGCATCGCCTTCTGCAGGATGCTCAGGCCGGTGCCCGAGTTCATCGCCGCGGTGATCCCGACGACGCGCTCGTCGCGTTCGCATTCGCGCAGCAGCGACTCGCCGAAGACCTTCGTGTACTGCGGCGGGCGGGGCTTCGGGGGAGCCTCGCCGGGCAGCAGGTCCGCCGGGCGGGTCGGACACCCGTTGAGGATCGAGTTCGGCTTGGCGGCGTGCCACTCCTCCATCCCCTCGAGGCCTCCTTCCTCGGCCGGGGCGAAGCCCTTGCCCTTGACGGTCGCGATGTGCACCACGACCGGTCGTTCGGCCGCCAGCGCCTCGCGCAGGGCCTCGCGGAGCGCTTTGACGTCGTGGCCGTCGACGACGCCCATGTAGGCCCAGTCGAGCTCCTCCCACCACAGCCCCGGCGCCCAGAATGCCTTGATCGACTCCTTCAGGTGGGGGCCCAGACGCTCGAACGCGGAGCCGATGCCGATCGGCAGGCGTGTCAGGCCGCCCTCAACGCCCGAACGGGCATGCCACAGCTTGGGGTTGAGCCGGATCCTGTTGAAGTAGCGCGACAGCGCGCCCACGTTCGGGGCGATCGACATGCCGTTGTCGTTCAGGACGACGACGATCGGTGTGCCGAGGCCGCCGGCCTGCCCGATCGCCTCGAAGGCCACGCCGCCGGTCATCGCGCCGTCGCCGATCACAGCCACGACCTTGCCGTCCTCGCCGCCGGTGCCCTGGCGCATCCCCTCCTTCAGCCCGACTGCGTAGCCGATCGAGGTCGAGGCGTGCCCGGCGCCCATGATGTCGTGAGGCGACTCGGGGATCGAGCAGAAGGGAGCGAGGCCGCCGTACTGGCGGATCGTCGCGAGGCGATCGCGCCGGCCGGTCAGGATCTTGTGCGGGTAGGCCTGGTGGCCGACGTCCCAGAGGATCTTGTCCTTCGGGGAGTCCAGCAGCGAGTGCAGCGCAACGGCCAGCTCGCAGGTGCCGAGGTTGGCGCCGAAGTGCCCACCGATCTCGCCGACGGTGTCGATGATGTGCTCGCGGACTTCCTGGGCGACGGTCGCGAGGTCCTGCTCGGAGAGCCCGTGCAGGTCCTCGGGACCCTCGATCTCGTCGAGCAGGCTCATGAGGTGCGGGTGAAGATGAAGTCGGCGATGTTCTCGAGCTCGGCCGTCGGCGCGCCGCCGTCACCGGGCGGGGCCGGCTCGAGCGCGCTGAGCTCGGCCAGAGCGGCGCGTGCGGTGGCATGGGACTCCGCCGCCAGCTCGCGGGCACGATCGATTCCGTACTCGCTCACGTAGGTCCGCTTCCCGTGGCGCTCATCGCTTCCTCTGGGCTTTCCAAGTGCATCATCGGTACCGGTCACATCGAGTATGTCGTCGACGATCTGGAACAGCACTCCCAGCTCGGCGGCAAAGCGCCGGAAGGGAGCCGCCCCGGGACCGTCGGCGGTCCCCGTCAACAGTAGTACGCAAATCACCGAAGCGCCGATCAGACGCCCCGTCTTCAGCTCGTGCAGGCGGCGCAGTGCGGCCGGCCCGTCGGGTGCGGGCTCTGAGATGTCGGCGTACTGCCCGCCGACCATCCCGTTCACCCCGGTCGCCGTGGCGAGCTCCGCGGCCGCCGCAAGCACCCGCTCGGGGGCTGAACGCTGGTGGATCAGAAGGTGGCGGAAGGCCTCCGCGTAAAGGCCGTCGCCGGCCAGGATCGCGACCCCCTCGCCGAACTTGACGTGGCAGGTCGGCTGCCCCCGGCGCAATGCGTCGTCGTCCATCGCCGGCAGGTCGTCATGGATCAGCGAGTAGGTGTGGATCAGCTCGATCGCTCCCGCCAGCGGCAGCACCTCGTCCTGGGGCAGGCCCAGTGCACGGGCCGTTGCAAGGGCGAGGACGGGCCGGATCCGCTTGCCCCCGCCCAGCAGCGAGTAGCGCATCGCCTCCTCGAGGCCGGCCGTCATGGCCTCTTCGGAGAAGCTCAGCTGCTCCAGGTAGCGCTCGACCTCCTCGCGGAGATGGTCCGGGTAGCTGGCGCTCACGAGCCGGTGCAGCCGAGCGCCTAGAGAAGCCGGTCCTGGCCCGGCGCCGGCGCCAGCACCTCGGCGCGAGTCAGCTGCTCGAGCTCGGCGGCCGCCTGGGTCGCCAGGGCCGCGCAGTCCTCGACCAGCGTCGCCGCGGCATCGGCGGACAGCTCGCCCGAGCGCAGCTGCTCGGCAGCCCGCCCGAGGCGCATGATCAAATCGTCGAGACGCTCGGCGCTGCTCATCGGATCGGCGCATTCTCGCGCACGTCGCGCAGAACTGCGGCGAGGATGCCGTTGACGAACCCCGGAGCGTCCGCGCCGCAGAAGGTCTTGGCGTTCTCGACGGCTTCCTCGATCGCTCCCTCGGGCGAGATCGGCTCATCCGCAGGGGCCGCGTCGGGGTGGATCATCTCGATCAGGGCGACCCGCATGATGCTCCGCTCCAGCGGCTGGATCCGGTCGACCGTCCAGCCGTGGGCGTGGCCTTCGATCATCGCGTCGAGCTCATCGGCCCGATCGGCTGCGGCATGGGCCAGGGCGCGCGAGAAGATCGAGGCGTTCGGCCCCAGCGTCTCGGCCAGCGAGCGCTCGGTCAGGTCGTGCTGATAGAGCGCAATCACCGCCGCACGCCGCTGCTCCGAGCGCCGCATCTAGGCGCGGGCGACGTATTCGCCGGAGCGGGTGTCGACGCGGATCAGCTGCCCCGGCTCGACGAACAGCGGCACCTGGATGACGGCGCCCGTCTCGAGCGTCGCGGGCTTGGTCCCTCCACCGGAGACCGAATCGCCGCGCAGGCCCGGGTCGGCCTCGGTGACAGTCAGCTCGACGGCGCTCGGAAGCTGGACGTCGGCGGGCTCGTTGTCGATGAACAGCACCTCGACGTCCATGCTGGGCTTCATGAATTGGAGCGGCTCGGCGAGGGCCGTCTCGGGGACTGCGATCTGCTCGAAGGACTCGCTGTCCATGAAGTGGGCATCGGTCCCGTCGGCGTAGAGGAACTGCATCTTGCGCGACTCGGTGCGGACGTCGCGGAACTTCTCGCCGGCCCTGAAGGTCCGGTCGATCACGTTGCCGTCGGAGGAGCGGCGCAGCTTCGTTCGCACGAAGGCCCCGCCCTTGCCCGGCTTGACATGCTGGAACTCGACGATCTTGAAGATCGTCCCGTCAACCTCGATGTGGTTGCCGTTTTTGAACTGGTTGGTGCTTATCAGGGCGAATCAGTCCTTCCAGAGCCAAAAATCTCGATGTGGTTGCCGTTCAGGAGCGTGCCGAGGACCGGTCGCCTGGAACCGAACCTCGGCTGAGCATCATAGGAGGATCGCGCGGGCCGGCCCGCCCCCGAGCGCCG
>Ga0181528_10002836_pt1 | contig 10694 bp, 7 predicted proteins | sample PEATcosm2014_Bin_47_FD_119742 | JGI IMG/M metagenome (GOLD analysis project Ga0181528, IMG submission 119742) | Peatland microbial communities from MTU Mesocosm Facility, Houghton, MI, USA - PEATcosm2014_Bin10_10_metaG | ecosystem: Environmental > Terrestrial > Soil > Wetlands > Peat | place... | reverse complement strand
TGGGGGAAATCTGTAGGACCCGCTGTCAACCTGACAGATATTCGTAGACGGCCGCAATCGCAGCATTGCGCATTCGCCTCGATCTAACCTCACCGACATAGGCAATTCGTTGGAGCTTTGTCTCGCTCGCGTGCAGCACCTCAGCCGACTCCCAGTTGATTGAACCTTGAGCCAGAAGAGCTTGTGAACTCATATCTCTGAAAGTCCATGTAACACAAAGGTGTGATGGACAGCTGCTCCCCATTTCTGCAAATCATCACTCTTACAGGTTACTTTTGAGGTGATAAACAGGTTACCTGCGGGCCCAATCAAGGATTGTTGAGGCAGTGGCCCGCGTTGGCAACTGTCTGAACGCGACGGAAAGGAGCTAGACAAACTCGCGAATCAGTGCCTTGGCCAACTCCCGCTCATCGCGCCATTGAGAATTTTCACGAATCTGTGCAACCGCCGCAACCGGAAACGGTCGATACTCGCTCGACTGCAGATGGGGAATGAGGTCTCAGATTGGCGCCAAAGCGGGTACGGGATTGATCCGAAACCAATGTCCATCGCACTGGTCATCGCTGGTATGACAGGGACGATGTTGTTTCGTTTCCTGTCGCCTTGTTTGGATTCTTCCAGGAACTTGTACCCATTCAGACGATCTTTTCATTGATTGGCCGAGCTGCGGAACCCCATGAACTCAGCCATCGCCATTTGAACGGTGTTTTGCTTCTTGCCTACCTGCGAATCGGAGAGTACGCGATGCCCGAAGCATACGAGAGTTATCAGTTCAGCGTGAAGCGTGAGGGAGAGTTGGAACGACCAGGAGCCAGTTCGCGCCTGGATTCATTCTCTTCCACGCCGCTCAATTACCGCGGTCGCAACTCCATTGGAGCGGCCAAATTGTCGATTGCCCTGATTGGCCCGGACGAAGAACGCCGCAAAGCTCTGGCCAGTTCTCTTGCCGGATTCCAAGGGGGCGCAGTCCGGGAGTTCTCTTCCTATCCTCCCGTCCTTGACAATGTGCCGAAGATGCTTGACCGGTCTTACGACGTCATCATCATTGACTTGGACAGCGACCTGGAATACGCACTGGAACTGGTGGAGAGCATTCGCAACGAGGAATCGGCCACCGTGATGGTCTATTCGGCGAAGGCAGATCAGCAACTGGTGTTCCGTTGCATGCGTGCAGGGGCCCGAGAGTTTCTCGTTCCTCCCTTCGACCAAAGCGCCATCTTTGAGGCTCTCTCCAGGGCCGAGACAACAACCCGCCCGGGAACTCGCCAGGCGAAGAAGACGCGCGGCAAGCTGCTGGTTTTCTTCGGCACCAAGGGTGGCTCCGGAGTCACCACCATCGCCTGCAATTTCGCGATTGCGCTGGGCCAGGAGTCAGGCCAAAGCACTTTGCTGGTAGATCTTGGCCTCCCGCTGGGAGATGCTGCGCTCAACTTGAGCATCATGACTGAATTCTCCACGGACCATGCCTTCCAGGACGTGGACCGGTTGGATGGAGTTTTTCTCTCCAAGCTGGTCGCCAAGCATCGCTCGGGAATATCCGTCCTTGCGGCACCGGGCAAGGTTCCAAAAATTCAGGCGTCGAGTGACGCAATCGACAAGCTGATGAAGGTGGCGCGGCAGGAATTTGAAAACGTCATCGTCGACGTAGGATCGAGACTCGATTTAATTGGTACGGCATTGTTCGAGGAGGCGTCCACGATTTTTCTGGTCACCCAGGCGGGCATCTCCGAACTGCGTAACTCAAATCGCATTCTCACCGAGTTCTTCAGCCAGAGCAGCCCAAAGCTCGAAGTCGTGATCAACCGATATGAACAGAACGCGATGGGGCTTACGGACGAACATATCACCAAGGCGCTGAACAGGCCGGTTCGGTGGAAGATTCCAGACAATTATGCCGCTGTGCGCCAGATACAGAACACCGCCACTCCCGTCACGCTTGTGGATTCGCCCATTTCACGGCCCATCCGGCAGATGTCCCGGGCCACTTGCGGCCTGCCCCCGCTGCCGGAAAAAACGATAGGGTTCAGGCTAAGGAGCCTGGGCAGAAATGGCGCCGAGAGGAATTCCGCCACTGAGGAGCCGCAGGCCAATGCTGAGGTCACGGCGACAGTCGCCTGGCCGGCGCCCGAACCGATTGTTTACGGGACCAGACTCAACAGCATTCAACTCGATGCCACGGCATCGGTGCTGGGAACATTCGTTTACACGCCTCCTGCTGGCTACCTGCTGCCGGCTGGAACCCATACGCTCTGGGTGACCTTCACGCCCACGGACAACGCGGGCAGCACTCCTGTGCAGGCCGCAGTGCCGATCACTGTCACAAAGGCAACGCCAGCCATCAACTGGCCGGCGCCTGCCGTATTTCCGTGCGGCGCTGCGCTCAGCGACATTCAACTCAATGCCACGGCGTCGGTTCCTGGAAAACTCTCTTACACGCCTCCCGCAGGCGAAGTGCTCACGGCAGGCAAGCACGAGCTCTCGGTAACATTTACTCCAGCCGACAGCGCGAACTATGCACCGGCGCAGGCCACTGTGTCGATCACTGTGGCCAAGGCTCCACCGGTCGTGTCCTGGCCGGCGCCGGCGCCGATTACCTGCCTTACCGCGCTCAGCGATGTTCAGCTCAATGCCACGGCGTCGGTTCCAGGGAGATTCGAGTACACCCCATCGGCAGGTGAACTACTGGCGCCAGGCAGGCATGTTCTTCACGCGACCTTCACGCCAGAGGACACACTCGGCTACACCACCGGGCAGGCCACGGTAGAACTCAATGTCGTTAAGTCGATGCCGTCCATTGCATGGCCCACCTCTGCACCTATTGCTTACGGGACAAGGCTAAGCGAGGCTCAACTCGCTGCCACGGCATCGGTTCCGGGAACCTTCGCATACACTCCCGGCGAGGGCGCGATCGTGGGGGCGGGAAACCATACGCTCCTTGTGACCTTTATTCCAAAGGACACCGCCAACTACAACCCGGCGCAGGCGACAGTGCCGCTTACCGTAAGCAAGGCAGATCCGACTGTTACCTGGAGGACACCTGCCCCGATTTCCGATGACACTCCCCTCACCGCCAGTCAGCTCAACGCCTCGGTATCGGTCGCGGGAACGCTTGTCTACACTCCGGCGGCAGGCCAGACGCTCCCGGCCGGGACGCATTTGCTCTCGGTCACTTTCACTCCGATGGACCTCGAGAACTACAGCACTGTGCAGGCAACCGTATCGATTACGGTTACGAAAGCAATGCCAACGGCAATCAAGTGGGAGACCCCCGCTGCCATTTCCTACGGAACCGCGCTCAGCTCTGCTCAGCTCAATGCCACTTCATCGGTTCCTGGAAACTTCGTCTACTCACCCGCCGCAGGCGATGTGCTCACCGTAGGGAGACATAAACTCCACGTCCGCTTTACCCCGGCAGACACCCTGAAATATGCCGCGGCGCAATCTGTGGAGGTGATTGAAGTGGAAGAGGTGACGAACGTGAATTCTCTGCTTGAGGCAAGCACGCAAACGCCGTTCGATGCAACAGAGAGCAACGATCAAACTGACTTGGTTGACGCAAATCCCGAGGTATTAGAGATCAAGAGCGGCGGTAGCCCGGATTGCGAGCCTCAGAGGCGCATTTACAAAGGCGCCATCTATGAGAAAGGAGAGGATGGCCAATGGCATCTCCAGCGGAAATAATGCAGCCACTACCAGATACGCTACCCGAGGATTTCAGCGAATGGGATAGCGGACATCCAATTTCGACACAGCCTGTCGACTTCAACGTCTCCGCGCCTGCCACTGGAGACGGCCTCGCGACAAAACTTCCTTCGCAACCAGCGAATCCGCGATATAACGTGGTGGCTGTCCTGGACGGGTCAAATGACCTCCCAAGGTTCACAGTAGAAAGTTTCCACTCGGCGAATGACTCTCTTTTCCGGTCGTTTCGTTCAAAAGAAGCGAATGAGACAAGTTCGAAACACACCACCAGGAAAAGAACAATAGTAACGGCCGTTGCCGTCGCTTCAATTTTGCTATTGCTCGCATTGGTCCCTCGTGTTTATCCCAGTTTGCAACCCAGACTGGTTCGAGTGAAGCAGTCGATAGCCAATCTTTCTAAATCAGCGGATAAGAATCCCGCGGGGAACACGCCCAAACCATCACCGTCAAAGGTGCTGACGGGGGCTGCGCAGTCGCCGACGATGGCACCCAAACCGTTGCCGTCAACGCAAGCGGAGGCCGCTGCAAATCCCGCGACAGACAATGTGGAGGAAGTAACTCCGCCGCCGGTGGAGTCAAAAATGATGACGGATCAGCTGGCTGCACCGAGCCAGATTCCACACGAGATTAAGACTGTGGCGCAGAAGGAAGCACCGCCAGCTTCGGGCTTTGGCGGGGTCGGCATGGAAGGGCTTGACACGAGTGGCGCCAAAGCGATCGGCGGCGTGTTTGGTGTTGGCAACAACGTGCCCAAAGTGAGACCGGCACTCGCAAAAGTCACTATCTCAAGTGGAGTCGCAGCCGGCATGTTCCTGCATGGTGCCAGGCCTCAGTATCCGGCTATCGCCAAGTCGGCGCACATCTCCGGGACGGTGGTGCTGCAGGCCACAATTTCCAAGGCGGGGTCAATCGAGAATCTGCGCGTCATCACTGGCCCGGCTATGTTGAGGCAGGCAGCCATGGATGCCGTGAGTTCCTGGCGATACAGGCCATATCTGCTGAATGGAGAGCCCGTGGCGATGGATACCACAATCAACGTCGTTTTCACTGACCAGGGTGAATGAAGGGTATCCTGACGCCATTCCCTGCGATTGCGCGCAATGTGCCCAAGGCTGCGCAAAGAAACCTGCCTTCTAACGCGGCGGCCGCGGAGTCCGGTTCGCATCCTGCCGCAGGCACCGCTCTTGAGGGCCGTTATACTTTCTGAGTTATTGACTGGGCGCCAGACGAATGGCGCATCGCCGCTCCGTGGGGTGGGTTGCACCTTCAACCTGATGCTTGCAGATCCCCAGGGCAGGCACCGGCGCGTTCCGCTTCGATGGACCCCGTATTCCCGTTGGATTGGATGTCTGCAACGCCAGCGCTGCAGAGGCCACGGTCACGGTGCGAACCCCGGAACTGCGCGAAGTGACTTTCAAGATCAGGCCCGGAGAACCGCGCCCACTGCGAACCGGATGGCAGAACCCGAGTTCGGAAGCAGGTTTCAACTTCACGAATGGTGAAGGTCTGATTCTTGACCAAGTGGCCTACCGTTTGACCAGCCCCTCAGCCAGTTTGCCCATGCCGCGATGCCTTGCGCGTAAAGGGAAATCCTCGACGACGTCGATTGAGCCTCGTACCCGCTGGTAGGAGAGGAGCCGTCCGGAGTAATCTGGTTGAACCATGAGTCCATCTGCACAGCAGCCCCAACTGAACCTCGCACAAACATCCGACTATCGCGAGTCCTATGCCAACAGCGTCCAGGTACGCGTCAGCGTGTGGGATTTCCAGCTTGTCTTCGGTCTGGCTTCCAGCGAGAGCCCCGAGCAGGTCAACATCCGCAATCATCAGGCTATTTTTCTGAGCCCGCAGCAGGCCAAGGCACTCTGGAACGTTCTTGGCCAGAATCTGGCGCAGTATGAGCAGGCCTTCGGCACGCTCAACCTCGAGCCGCACGGCCACAATTTTCCGCAGGGGCCGGTGAACTGAAGACTGGGCGCAGGGGTTGGCGCTGCAACGCCGCGATAGACGAACTCTGCTGACCCTTCGAAACCATTTCCGGGAGTGATGGCTTGCGCTTGAAACAACTCATGCAGCCGCGACTCGATGAGCCCCTGCCCCTCTGGATGATTTTCCCGGTGGTGTTTGCGGCGCTCTACGCAAGTCACTTTACGCTGTTGCGCTTGCCTTACTTTTGGGACGAAGCAGGCTATTACATTCCCGCTGCCTGGGACTTTTTCCGTACCGGCTCCCTTATTCCCACCAGCACGCTCACCAACGCACATCCACCATTGCCCAGCATCTACCTTGCTCTTTGGTGGAAGGTCTCCGGGTTTTATCCTGAGGTAACGCGCGAGGCAGTCCTCATGGTGGCCGCGCTTGGTTTGTTGGCTGTTTGGCGCCTTGCGATGCGGCTGGTGGGCGTGGGCAGCGTTGCTTTCTGGACGGTGCTTCTTACCGGAATCTATCCCATCTGGTTTGCACAGAGTTCGCTTGCCCATGCTGACATTTTTGCTGCGGCCTGCAGCTTGTGGGGCCTGGTGTTTGCGCTGCCAAATCGCGATCGAAACCCAGCAGCAGCCGCGTTGTGGTTCGCAGCAGCGGCGCTCTGCAAGGAGACTTCGATTGCGATTCCCCTTGCGCTGGCCGGAGTGTGTATCTTCGAGGGGATTCGTTCCCGTTCATCGAAGCGTCTCCGCCTGTGGCGCGAGGCGGCGATGCTCTCAACCTGCATCCTGCCGCTGGCTGCCTGGTATGCCTATCACTACTGGAAGACTGGATTCCTCTTCGGGAACCCGGAGTTTGTGCGCTACAACGCGCAAGCCACGCTTCAGCCCTTGCGGATTGTGGCGGCTTTTGTCCACCGGTTGCTGCATCTTACCGCCCACATGAATCTGTTTGTACCTGTGCTGATGACCATCGCGGCGCTGTTGTTGAATCCTCGCCCGGATGCAGATGGACATGATCGGCCTACCATCAACCGTACCGCGCTGCGGCGAATCTTCGTTGTGCTTCTGGTCAATGCGATGCTGTTCAGCGTCCTTGGCGGGGCGCTGCTTACCCGTTATTTGCTGCCAATGTATCCTCTGGTTCTGCTGGTCGCGGTGACTACGTTTTATCGGCGGGTTCCGTTCTGGCATGGCCTGGCTCTTTTTTCGGCGGGCGCGTTTCTGGTGGGGTTGTTTGTCAATCCGCCCTATGGATTTGCGCCGGAAGACAACCTGGCCTACGCGCATGTTATTCGTCTGCACCTGGCGGGCATTGCCCAGTTGAACAAGCGTTATCCTGGCGCCACAGTGCTTTCCGCATGGCCGATGACCGATGAGCTTACACGCCCCGAGCTTGGCTACCTGAAGCAGCCGTATGACGTGTTCAGCATTGAAGACTTCAGCGAGCCGCAAATCGAGCGTGCTGCCCAGGAACCGGGAAAGTTTTCCGCGGCCCTGGTCTTCTCCACAAAATACGATCCTCCCCATCCCTTGCTCAACCTCGGGGAGAAGAGCGCCAAGCTGGACGAAGAGTATTTTGGTTTGCACCACGACCTTCCGCCTGAGGAGATTGCGAGACGACTGGGCGGCGACCTCATTTGGGAGAAGGAAGATGAGGGCCAGTGGGTGGCTCTGATCCGATTCGAGCGGGTGCTCGATGCGCGCGCACAGCCGCCTCATTGGGTGCGCTAATGCGCCTCACAACCTATAATCAGTCTGTTGTGCATATTCTCCTTTCATTGCGATTTTGGCGGTTGGCGCGGTCAGCGGCAACCCTGATGTTTGCGGCATTTGTGGTGTTGACTCTGGCAGTCGCTGCACAGTCCGGTGCCGAGAGCGGTTCTGGCCAGGTGGCTTCGGCCGGCAGTACGGAGTTTGGCGCCGGGCACGGGCGGATTCTGCTGGTTCTGCCGTTTGACAACCGATCTGGGCAGCCCAGCCTGGAGTGGATTCGCGAAGCAGCCCCGGAGATTCTGAGCAGCCGATTCGCGTCGGCCGGGTTCGCGCCCATGAGCCGCACAGACCGTTTGTATGCCCTCGACCACCTTGGACTTCCGCAGGGGTTCCACCCTTCGCGAGCGACGGCGCTTAAATTGGCGCAGACCCTGGACGCGGACTCGATTGTGGTTGGCAGCTACGTCACGGATGGCACCGGGATCATCGCCGAGGCGCAGGTGGTCGACGTGCCGCACCTGCGCATGAGCAAGGCGGTGACGTCGCGGGGCGAGATGAAAAACCTCATCTCGGTATTCGATTCGCTCGCGTGGGAGCTGACGCGGCAGTTGGACCCACAATTCAGCGTCGCCGAGGAGACGTTCGTTGCTGCCGGCAACGGGATGCGCGTCGACGCATTCGAGCAGTACATTCGTGGCATCACGGAGCCGGACCACATAGAGCGTCTTCGTCATTTGAACCAGGCTGTGGCCCTCAGTCCTGAATTCGGTCCGGCGTGGATGGCACTGGGCCGCGAAGATTACGCAGGCCAGCAATACGAGCAGGCGGCTGCAGCGTTTGCACGGGTTGGTGGAGCAGGTCCGCGATCATCCGGGTCAACGGCCCAGGGACCCATGATGCGCGGCCCCAGCGTGCAAGGAACAGACGCGCTCGAGGCGGATTTCTACCTGGGCCTTTCACTTCTGTTTTCGGGGGATTATTCAAGAGCTGAGCAAGCTTTTGCGGCGGTGGCTGGAGTGTTGCCCCTTGCAGAGGTGGTCAATAACGAAGGCGTTGCCGTGAGCCGCCAGGGGCATGACGGCACGGCGCTCTTCCGCCAGGCGGTGTCGGCAGACGCCAGCACGGCGGACTATCACTTCAATCTTGCGGTGAGCTTGCAGCGTCACGGAAATCTGGCCGAGGCCCTGACTGAGCTTGCCCAGTGCCTGCGCTTGCGGGCCAACGACAGCGAGGCGCAAACGCTGGAGCAGGAGTGGAAGCGCCCAGCAAGCAAGCCCGATACGATGGCAGATTCCAGCTCGAGTGCAGAGGCCAAGGCCGAACCCTTGGAGCGCATTGCCCGAAACTTCGATGCCGTGGCTTTCCGCCAGGCGGCGCAGATGCTTGACCAGGTGGATGAAGCACGGCTCACCGCGCTGCCTCCTCAACAGAGGGCTCAGCAGCTGGCAAGTCAGGCCAAGGACTACCTTGACCGAGGACTTTTGCTTGAGGCTGAGAGGCTGTATCAGACAGCCCTGGCTTCAGACGACCGCGTCCCAGCGGTGCATGCGGGCCTTGCAGAAGTGCGCGAGCGGACCGGCGACAAGGAGAACGCCCGCAAGGAAGCGCGCACATCCCTGGAACTGATGCCTTCCATTCAGGCGTACCTTGTGATGGGGCGGCTCGATCTTGCGGCCGGACATTTGGACGAGGCTGGCTACGATGTGCGTGAGGCTATGAAGATGGAACCAGGGAACCCGGCTGTGCTCGCTCTGCAACGGAAACTGGAGGCCGCCAGGGAGACCAGGAAGTGACCGCTTGCAGTATGGTATCTGCAACGGCCTGGCCGCCGGCAGAGTACGGCAAGGCTGGGGTTCTCATCATTCATGCAACTCTGTTCGGCGGGTCCTGAAGGGAGCAAGCCATGGAGAAGCGCATTTGCGGATTCGTACTTCTACTCGCTTTCAGCGCATTTCTTCCATTGGGAGTGCGCGCGCAGCAGCCATTCGTTGAGAAACTGGTCCTCTCGGACACCATCCAGCCGGTAACCGCCGCGCAGCTTGATCGGGCAATCGCGCTAGCCAACTCGTCCGGGGCCCAGGCTCTTCTCATCGAACTTGACACTCCGGGCGGCCTGCTCGATTCCATGCGCTCGATGGCTGGCGCCATTCTCAGTTCGCGGGTTCCGGTGATCGTCTACGTATCTCCGGCAGGGGCGCGTGCCGGTTCGGCCGGTTTCTACCTCCTGGAGTCGGCCGATATCGCGGCCATGGCTCCCGGCACCAACGCTGGTGCAGCCCATGTGGTCTCAGAGTTCGGCAAGATGGACGACACCATGAGCCAAAAGGTCGAGAATGATGCGGAGGCATTGTTACGGTCCTATGTCGCACGGCGCAACCGCAACGTCGATGCGGCCGTGGCGGCCGCCGCGTCGTCGCACTCCTACACCGCGGAAGAAGCGCTGGACCAGCATCTCATTGACATCATTGCCAATAACGACTCCGCGCTTCTTGCCGCGCTCGATGGCCGCACCATTACCCGGCTTGACGGCACCAAGCAGGTGCTGCACCTTGCAGGCGCACGCATCGAAGTGTTGAAGCCGTCACTCCGGGAAGAGTTGCTGGGGTGGCTCGTCAACCCCAACATTGCCCTGCTCATGCTGGTCGGCGGGGCGCTGCTCATCTATTTGGAGTTCAACACCCCCGGCACCATTGTCCCCGGCGCTTTGGGCACGCTGATGGTGCTGCTGGCAATTTTTGGACTCAATCTTCTGCCTATCCGATACACCGCCGTCCTCCTGCTCGTAGCAGCGATCGGTCTGCTTGTGCTGGAGGCCAAGTTTGGCGGCCACGGTGCGCTGGCCGTTGCAGGCATTGTCTGCCTGACCTTCGGCATGCTGACGCTGGTTGCAGCTCCAGTGCCTGAGCTCGGCGTCAGCCCGGCGATTGCCTTTGGGGTGAGCGCTGCCTTTGGAGTCATCACTGTCTTTCTGCTGCGACTGGCGATTCGAGCTCGGAGGATGAAGTCCCGGCTGGGTATTGACGCAATGGTTGGCTCGAGGGCCAAGGCCATGGAGGCGCTTGCCTTTGAGGGGCATGTGCTGGTGGAAGGCGAGATTTGGCGGGCTGTGGCGAGTGAGCCTGTGGCGGCAGGAACTGAGCTGCGGGTGGTGGGCCACGACGCCTACTTGCTGCACGTGGAGCCCGTGCCGCTAACCAGGATTGCCGATTCGCACGGATAAGCTCAAGCATCAGCAGCGGCAGGCAGGAGTACAATCCGTGCTGAGTGAGGGTAGTCAAATGGTTGCAACTCCGGTTCTCGTCTTCATCGTTGTCGTTGTCTTATATGTACTCAACTCCATCAAGATTCTTC
>Ga0181528_10002835_pt1 | contig 10694 bp, 9 predicted proteins | sample PEATcosm2014_Bin_47_FD_119742 | JGI IMG/M metagenome (GOLD analysis project Ga0181528, IMG submission 119742) | Peatland microbial communities from MTU Mesocosm Facility, Houghton, MI, USA - PEATcosm2014_Bin10_10_metaG | ecosystem: Environmental > Terrestrial > Soil > Wetlands > Peat | place... | reverse complement strand
TTCTTCGAGCTTTTCCAGGAAGGCGGGGATATCGTTGGGGTCGTGCTGCAGATCGCCGTCCATGGCGAGGATGAACTCGCCCGAGGAGTGGTCGAAGCCGGCGGCGAGGGCCGAGGTCTGGCCGAAGTTGCGGCGCAGCTTGACCACCAGTACGCGGCTGTCGACCGCGGCAATCTCCTCCAGCAGCTTGTAGGAGCGGTCGTTGGAGCCGTCGTCGACAAAGACCATTTCAAAACTGTCCGCGACCTGCTCCATGGCCTGCTTCAGGCGCGCATACAAGGCGGTCACATTCTCTTCCTCGTTGTGAAAAGGAACGACAATGGAATATTTCGCCATGATGTCAGTATAGATGCATTTCTGTTTTTAGGGTTTCCTCTTTGCGCCGGCCAGACCAAAGTCGAGTGTCAAGAGGGGACGGCGGCGGAGCGCGGAACGCCTGCCGGCCTAGCGCTCCAGATCGTCGAGCATGGCCTGCATCTCGCTCAGCGCATGGCGGTTTCCGCCGCGCGCGGCGCTGGCGATGCCCGACTTCAGGCGCTCGGCTGCCTGGGCAGTGCGGCCGGCCGCGGCCAGTGTCTGCGCGGCCATGAAATATCCCGCGGTGTAGTCCGGGTCGTTCAACAGCAGCGTGTCAAACTCATCGAGAGCAGCCGCCGTCTCACCGCGGCCGGCCAGTTCCATGGCCACGCCGTAGCGCGCAAAGCTGTTCTTCGCGTCCATGGCCAGAATCTCTCTTAACGCCGCAAGCTTGTCCATTCCGCTCTTCTTTGGCGCGGCGCCCGCCGCGCAACCCCCGGGAGAGGATTTGCACACATGGCCCCTGATTGCCGAAACTGGAACTGGAAGCCTCAAGCACGAAGACCAGGTTCCAGGCCGGCCACCAGTTCCATATTAACCGGCGTGCGCCCAACCGGTCCCATCGCCAGGCAACGGAGTGACCGCAGCATGAGTCCTGCTCAAGACAGCCCGACCGTTCGCACGATTGCCAGCACGCAGTCGGAGATGACCGAGATCATTCTGCCCAACGACACCAACACGCTGGGCAACCTGCTGGGCGGGCGGCTGATGCACTTCATCGACCTGACCGGCGCCATGGCTGCCTATCGCCACTCGCGCACCAATGTGGTGACCGCTGCCATGGACCACATCGACTTCATCCGCCCGGTGCACCTGGGCGACCTGGTCACGCTTCGCTCGAGCGTCAACCGCGCATTTTCCACTTCGATGGAGGTGGGCGTGAAGGTGTGGGCGGAACACACGCGCACGGGCGAGGTGGTGCACGTGGCCAGCGCTTACCTGGTTTTTGTCGCTATCGACGACCACGGCCACCGCGTGCGGGTTCCCGAGGCCATTCCGGAGACGGCCGACGAACTGCGCCGCTTTGAAGGAGCCCTGCGGCGGCGCGAACACCGCGAGGCCGAAACCGCGCGCCGCCAGCAGGCCAAGATCGAATCCGACGCTCTGGAAGAATCCTGAGCACATCGGGAGCCATCGAAGAAACGTTTGTTCCACGCGCAATTAACCCGGCGGCAATCGCAAGCCGAACGCATCATCAAGGAGCAGCAACCACCATGGCCCACGCCCCCAATATGCCCGCACCTGTCGCCCTGCCCGGCGTCTCAAAAATTGTAGCCGTCGGATCCGGCAAGGGCGGTGTGGGCAAAACCACCGTCGCCGTCAACCTGGCCATTGCGCTGTCGCGGATGGGCCAGCGCGTCGGCCTGATCGACGCCGACATCTACGGCCCCAACGTGCCGCTGATGATGGGCTCCGCGCAGCAGCCGGCCGTTGGCCCGGGGAACCAGATCATCCCCAATCTCACGCATGGCATCAAGACCATCTCCATCGGGTACATCTCGCCGGGAGACAAGCCGCTGGTGATGCGCGGGCCCATGCTGCACCAGATCATCCGCCAGTTCATCCAGCAGGTGGACTGGGGCGAGCTCGACTACCTCGTCGTCGATCTGCCTCCGGGCACGGGCGACGTGGTGATCTCACTGGTGCAGACGGTGCCGCTGACCGGAGCGATCGTGGTTTCGACGCCGAGCGATGTGAGCTTGCAGGACGCACGCAAGGCTCTGGAGATGTTTGCGCAGGTCAACGTGGAGGTGCTCGGAATCGTGGAGAATATGAGCCACTTCACGTGCCCGCATTGCCACCACGAGATCGACATCTTCTCCCGCGGCGGGGCCGAGCGCACCGCGAAGCAGTTCGACATTCCGTTCCTCGGGTCAATCGAGCTGGTGCCGGCGATTCGCGAAGGCGGCGACCGCGGGCTGCCGGTGGCGCTGGCCGGGCCGAAGAGCCCACAGGCGGCGGAGTTCTACGCCGTGGCGGAAAAGCTGATGCTTCGCGCGGAGGAAGCCGCGGCCAGCGCCACGGACGTGATCGAGATCAGCTAGCCACTACCTGCGGTGGGGCAGACGCTCGCCATTCGCTCGCAGGAGGTTCGTGACCGCCTGTGCGGCCCAGGGCGTGTGTGATCGATGAGAGATTTAATTTGAGCGACGAAATTACGATCCGGCCCGTGCGGCCGGGCGATCTCCCGCAATGGAAATTGCTCTGGGACGGTTACAACGCGTTCTACGGGCGCAAGGACGCGACTGCGCTGCCGGAAGAGACGACGCGCACGACCTGGTCGCGGTTCTTCGACGCGAAGGAGCCGGTACATGCGCTGGTGGCGGAGCGGGAGGGAGAACTACTCGGGCTGGTCCACTACATCTTTCATCGCACCACCATCTCCATTGCGCCGACCTGCTACCTGCAGGATCTGTTCACGCAAGAGACGGCGCGAGGCAAGGGCGTGGGACGGGCGCTGATCGAAGAGGTCTACCGCATCGCGCGAGAGGCTGGCTCGGCGCGCGTCTACTGGCTCACGCACGAGACCAATGATATGGCGATGAAGCTCTACGACAAAGTCGCGGAGAAGTCAGGCTTTGTGGTCTACCGCAAACCGCTTTGACCCCATTTTCTTCAAAGGCAAAGAGCGGGCGAGGCCCAAGCCCCGCTCGCTCTTTGTCACTCCTTGAAATCTAGCGCCAGTGCCCTTCAATCAGCACCCACTCCCCATGCCGGTGAACCCAATGGTGTGCCGTCCAATGCGCGCCCGGATGCGGCGGACGTTCCCAGCGGCCCGGCGTCCAGACATATTGGCCGCCCTCGTAGCGGTGATAGCCGTCAATCCACACATATCCCCGCTCTGGCGGCGCACCGCGCTGTTCAACAACCGGAGCCGGAGGGCCTACGCGAATCACAACCTGTGCAAATGAAAGCGCGGGGCACAGCGTGACAGCGAACAGAACCGCCAGTGCAATCTTCTTCAACATGAATGGAATCCTCCTGGAATCAGCGTCATCGGCGATGGTGTTTCATGCCGGCTGGTTGATGGTTTGAATGCAAAGCGGCGCGGAAAGTTGTGCGGCGCGTGGGAGTCTCACCCATGACTCTTGTACCACCAAGGATTTGTAAGGGATGTTCCGGATTGATCTATCGATTTTTTTGCGTGTGCCGGGCGCAGCAAGGCCCGAGGGGTCCGGCCGAGGGATTCTGAAATTGAGACTGGAAAATGCGGCTGAGTTCCCTGCCCTCACGCCGGCTGAATCTCCTCGGTCAGCGCCTCGGCGGCGGCGATGCAATCCGCGCGGCTAACATCGAGGTGCGTGACGATGCGCATGGCGTCAGGACCAACGGTGTTCATGAGGATTCCGCGCGCCTTCAAGCGCGAGGACAATTCCGCCGCGCTGTGGCCGCCGGCGAGCTTGAAGATCACGATGTTGGTCTCGACGGCGTCGAGATCGATCTCCGCGCCGTCGATGTGGGAGAGCGCCTCGGCGAGCAGGCGGGCGTTGGCGTGGTCCTCGTACAGGCGCCTGGGACCCTGCTCGAGCGCCATGAGGCCGGCGGCGGCGAGGATGCCGGCCTGGCGCATGCCGCCGCCCAGCGCTTTGCGGAAGAGGCGCGCGCGGTCCATCAGTTCGGCGGAGCCGACGAGCATGGAGCCGGCCGGCGCGCCCAGGCCCTTCGACAGACAGAACATGACCGTGTCGAATCCGCGTGTGAGAGCTATTACATCTGTGCCCAGAGCGACAGCGGCGTTGAAGATGCGCGCGCCGTCGAGGTGGGTGGGGAGCTTGCGCTCCTTTGCGCCGGCCCAGATCTCTTCGAGTGCCGCGACGGGCGTGCAGCCGCCGCCGGCGAGGTTGGCGGTGTTCTCAATCTCGATGAGGCCGGTGGCGGCACGGAAGGCTCCACGGGCGTAGATGGCCGGCTCAATGTGCTTCCAGGTAAGGATGCCGCGGTCGGCGGGGACAGCGCGCACCAGGCAGCCGGAGAAGACGGCCGTGGTGGCCATCTCCCAGTCGAGGATGTGGGCGCGCGATTCGGCGATCACCTCCTGGCCGGGCTGGGTGTGCAGGCGGATGCCGATCTGGTTGCCCATGGTGCCGGTGGGCACGAAGAGCGCGGCTTCGCGGCCGAAGACTTCAGCGGCGCGGCGCTCGAGAAGATTTACTGTCGGGTCTTCGCCGTAGACGTCATCGCCGACTTCGGCGGCCGCCATGGCGGCGCGCATCTCGGCGGAGGGTCGGGTTACGGTATCGGAGCGCAGATCGATGATGGGTGGCAATCTTTTCTTTCCCTCTTCGGCGCGTTTCAAACAACGCTTCGCGCGGATTGGCTGAAACCCCGCTGGGGGCTAGTCGGATTTCAATCCGTCCCTACGGGACGGAGGGTCTTTTGATCAACGCTAACCCAGGACTGCGCTGCGCTTGTCCTGGGCTATTTTCACTCTCTCCCTCCGGGAGAGTGGCGCTGACTGCTTCATCCAACCGCTGGCCGGCAAAACCGGTGGATGCCTGTTACAAAACTTTCTTGCCAATCGCGGCACAAATGAAGTCGTGCCCTTTCAAAACAGAGGCTAAGCCGGAGCATCCTCTTTTCCCTTTCCCCTATTCCTATTCCCTTTTCCCTGCTTCTACGGTATCTGCGCCATGGGCAGCTCGATGATCGGGGTCTGCTTGCCATCCCGGACTGCAACCGCCCAGAGCCCATGAAAATTCTGCCGCAGGCCGGGCTGTGCCTTCAAGAGCGCGCTGAGCACGGCGGTGGCCTCGGTGCGGATGGCGGCGGGGTCGGTGACGCCGGTGGAGTCATAGGTGACGGCCAGATCGGCCTGGCGGAGGCTCGCGTCGAGGCGCACGCCATCGATCTTCCAGGTGCGGTCGCCGTCCTGGAGTGTGTAGGGAAAAGCGTCCTGCGGGGAATTGCGGATCAGCGACTGCTCCTGGGCCAGCTTCTCCATGTTGGGCGAGGAGAGAAAATCGACGGGGACAAGCAGGTAGCGGGCAGCCTCATAGCTGAACCACGCCGGCCAGTTGTTGGTGACCGGCTGATCGGCCTTAACGAGCTCGCGGGCGCGCGACCAGAACCAGACGCCGTCGTGGCCGTCGAAGCTCCCCTGGCGGACGGAGAGCCCGGCCAGACGCCAGGCGGCCGGGGCGGCGGTAGTATCCCAGGCCAGCACCAGGCCGATCTGCCCGGCCATGGCAGCTCCGGCCGCGTCGGCCAGGATGACGGCATAGCGGCCGGGGGGGAGCGAGCGCATGTTCATGGTCACGGTGAGCGAACCGCTGGTGTTGGAACAGAAGAACTGGGTATCGGCGGGGGCTGGAAGCGTGGCCGCGTCGAGCAGGTAAAGGTTGCGCAACTGCAACTGCCCGCCCTTGACCACGGGCGCGCCCAGCTCGACGGATTCACGCATGCCTTCCCATTCGGCGGCCTCGGACGGCAGCAGCGAAGACTGGAGGGTCGCGTAGTCCTGGCCGAGCACGGCCATGCCCAGGCGGCCGGCCACGGCGGTGAGCGCATTGCGGTCCTGCGCCGGCATCTCCGCCTGCGTGGTGCAACTGACGGCGCGGCTCAGCGCCGGCAAAGCCAACAGGCCAGTGACGAGCAGGCAGACAGAGAGAATCCTTCCGCAGATGCGCATTGGATTCAACATCCTCTCCGGCGCGCTAGACTCTTTTCGAGCGTCCGCGAGCCACTGTTAGTCTAGTACAGTAGAACGGCAACGATGCGCCGGGCGCGGGCTCTCTCCGGGGACCGTCGGCCGGCGCACCGGGGAAGGAGAGCCGAGCGCCATGCGAAGGACCATCCTGCTGCGGGGCACATGCGCACTTGCCGCCCTGGCTGCGGCGCTGATTTTGGCTGGAGGGTTGCTCCAGGGCCAGACGCCGTCCGCGACCCAGACGCCTGCCGCAAAGGCTCCCGCTTCTAGCCCGAAGCCCAGGTCCACGCACATCCGCAAGCGCCGCAGCGTGGCCCATCCCGCGATCGCACCCCCCGTCGCCCCGGTTACGCCCGAGCCCGTGAAGCCAGTTGAGCCGCCCAAGCCCGACTGGCCAGCCAACGCCAAGCCCGCCGAGGCCTCCGTGGTATGGGACAGCCACGGCCTGCACATTACCGCGGCCAACTCCAGCCTGGAGCAGATTCTGAAGGACATCGCGGCTTCGACGGGCGCAAAGATCGAAGGCCTGGGCGCCGATCAGCGCGTCTTCGGCGACTACGGCCCCGGCCAGGTCCGCGACGTGCTCACGCAGTTGCTGCAAGGCTCGGGCTATAACATCATGATGATCGGCGACCAGGGCCAGGGCGCGCCGCGGCAGGTTCTTCTGAGCGCCCGCCAGGCCGGCCCGGCACAGCCCTCCGCCAGAACCGCCACCCCCGCGGCCTCCAACATCGAGGAGGACGAACCCGAGGAGCCGGCCGTGAATGTGGAGCCCGTCCAGGGCCGTCCCGGCTTCCCGCCCGGCGTTCCGCCGCGTTCGCCCCAGCAGATCATGCAGGAGATGCAGCAGCGCCAGCAGCAGTTGAACCCCCAGGGACAGCCGCAGCCTGGCCAGCCGCAACCCAATAACCCGCAGAACTGAAAAAGGCAGTGGTTAGTGATTAGTGGTTAGGGATTGGTCACAGGCTCACGGGCCCGCCCGAAGATCAGCTGCACCGAAGACGCGCTTCCCACACCAGTCGAGAACCGGCTAACTCGAGTGGCTTACAGATCATGAGTGGAACGGCCAGCAAAGACTGTCTATCTATTTCTATCCAAATGTGTTGAGTGCCAGGTGCCGACCGCTTGGGTCGCTTGGCTATTGTGGAATCGAATCGCGGAAGTTCAAGATTTAACGCTAATCACTAATCACTAATCACTAATCACTGATCACTCAAGAATGACTCTTCTCACACTCGCGCGACACGGGCGCGCGCTTTGAGAACGACGCTCTCTTGCCGCGGGCGCATGAGGGCGAATCCGGCGCGCAGCACCGCGTAGGCAGCGAGAACACCAAACGCCATCGCGCCCACCGACGCTGCAATCAACATGACAAAATTCACCAGATCCGTCATTGCTCCCACTCTGCCTCGCCCTGGAATCTCAACCTCGCGCGTTGATGGCGTTCGCCAGGGCCGGGCATTCCTTGCTCCAAGGCGAAATTTACTCTTCCGATTCTCGCAGAAGCCGCGCCCTTGCGGCGGTTCTCCGTATTGACCAAGGGGATACCTCCGGCCCATTGGGACTCTTTTCGAGGATAGGAACCTGATTTGGGACGATCTTGCACCAGTCCGAGTGCATTTTTCTCGCGCGGGGCGAAAACCTACTCCTCTGTGCACCGCGTTCCGGGTGAAGGCAAGCGCAGCATGGAAGGTTTCGGTAATAATCGATGCAGAGCAAGTGAAGGAGAAACCGATGTCCGACCCGAAGATTGCGCAAAGTGGTCCTTATCCCGTTGCGGTGGAGGCAGGCAAAAGCTACTACTGGTGCGCCTGCGGCCTGAGCGCCAACCAGCCCCTGTGCGACGGCAGCCACAAGGCCACCGATCTGACTCCCGTGAAATTCGATGCATCTGAGACCAAGACGGTTTACTTCTGCGGCTGCAAACACACTGCTAGCCCGGTTTTCTGCGACGGGAGCCACGCAAGGCTCTAGTCCCGTATTTCTCACGGACAGCGCGACAACCCCAGACCTAGGGCGCCACCAAGCTGCTGAAGACCGGAAGGGTCCTCAGCACAGCCGGCCAGGAGGCCGGCGCTAAAATTGCCGGCGGCGCCACAGTCTCCGGCGGCCGGTGAGAGGTGCAGGCCAGTGGTCCCGTTGTCTGCGCTGCTGCCCGCGGCGCGCACCGCTTCGTCGCAAGCGTCCGCTCACGTATCATGGTTAGAGGTCTGTCTCCAGCGCTTCGGAGAGCGTTCGGTTCCTGCCCTTGGTTTACCGGTTTCATCCTGGTCCTTCTAGCCGCTCGATGCCCATTACACACATCTCGGTGCGCGGGGCGCGGCAGCATAATCTGCGCGACATCAACGTGCGCATCCCGCGCAACACGCTGACGGTGGTCACCGGCCTGTCCGGCTCGGGGAAAAGCTCGCTTGCCTTCGATACGATTTATGCCGAGGGGCAGCGCCGCTACGTGGAAACGCTTTCTGCCTACGCGCGCCAGTTTCTCGACCAGATCGAGCGGCCCGACGTGGACTCCATCGAAGGCCTGTCGCCGGCCATCTCGATCGAGCAGAAGACGACCAGCCGCAGTCCGCGCTCCACGGTGGGCACCATCACCGAGATCTACGACTACCTGCGCCTGCTCTACGCTTCGGTGGGCACGCCGCACTGCCCCAACTGCGGGCGGCCCATCGCGCGGCAGACCGCGGAGCAGATTGTGGCGCGCATCCTGGAGCTTGGCAAGGGCGAACGCGTGACGGTGATGGCGCCGGTGGTGCGCGGGCGCAAGGGCGAGTTCAAGGATCTGCTCGACCAGCTCGACCAGCAGGGCTTCCGCGCGCGCGTAGACGGGGAGATGCGCGACCTCTCCGAGCCGGTGCTGCTGGACCGGCGCAAGAATCACACCATCGATGCGGTGATCGATCGCATCCTGCTGAAGCCGCCGGCGCCGAACGCGCCGGTCCTCACCGCGGCATCTCCCGCGTCGAGCAAGCCATCCGTCGAGAAGCGGCTGGAGCAGGCCGTGACCAAGGCGCTGCAACTGGCCAACGGGCTCGTCGTGGTGGCCGTGGCCGGGAACGAGGAGCAGTTGTTCTCGTCGTCGATGGCCTGCCCCGACTGCGGCCTGGACGTACCCAAGCTGGAGCCGCGGAGCTTCAGCTTCAACTCGAGCTTCGGCGCATGTCCCGAGTGCCACGGGCTGGGCTCGCTCTACGACCTCGACCCGGCCAAGGTGATTACCGACTGGTCGAAGCCGCTGCTCGATGGCGGCCTGGGCCCGGGGTCCGCTTCGCAATACCTGCTCAAGCTCATCCACCTGGCCGCCGACCGGTACAAGATCGATCTGAAGCTCCCCTTCGAAGACCTGCCGCCAAAGCAACAGCACATCCTGGTCTACGGACCGCCCAAGGGCGAAGCGCCGCGGACCGGCTTCCACGGCATCCTGAGCTTTCTGCGCGACACCATCGACGAGGCGCGCAGCGACGGCTATCGCGATTACATGATGAATTTCATGTCGGCCACGCCCTGCCCGGTGTGCCGCGGCAAGCGGCTGCGGCCGGAGTCGCTGGCGGTGAAGATCGGCGGGCTCTCTATCGCGGACTTCACGGCGCTGCCCCTCAACCGCGCGCTTTCGGCGGCCATCAATCTGAGCTTCACGGAGCGCGAGGCGCTGGTGGCCGACCGCATTCGCCGCGAGGTGGTGGAGCGGCTGGAATTTCTCTGCGCCGTAGGCCTTAACTACCTCGCTCTCGACCGCAACGCGGCCACGCTTTCGGGCGGGGAGGGCCAGCGCATCCGCCTGGCCACGCAGATCGGCTCACGGCTGCGCGGCGTGCTGTATGTGCTTGACGAACCTTCGATCGGCCTGCACCAGCGCGATAACATGCGCTTGATCCAGGCGCTGGAGCGGCTGCGCGATTTGGGAAATACCGTGCTGGTCGTCGAGCACGACGAGGACACCATCCGCCACGCGGACTTTGTGCTCGATCTCGGTCCGGGCGCGGGACGGCTGGGTGGACAGGTGGTGGCGCAGGGGACGCCGGCCGAGATCATGGCTTGTCCCGAGTCGCTCACCGGACGGTATCTGAGCGGCGCGGTCACCATGCTCCAGCGCTCCCATCCGCGGCCGCTCACCGGCAAATGGCTCACGGTGACCGGCGCACGCGAGCACAACCTTCAGGATGTGACCATCCGCATTCCGCTGGGCGTGATGACCGTGGTGACGGGCGTGAGCGGCTCGGGCAAGAGCACGCTGATCAACGACATTCTCTACCGGTCTCTGGCGCAGAGCATCTACGGCTCGCGCGAGGAGCCGGGCGCGCACGACTCGCTGACCGGAGCAGAGCAGCTGGACAAGGTGGTGCGCATCGACCAATCGCCGATCGGGCGTACGCCGCGCTCCAACCCGGCCACGTACACGCAGGTGTTCTCGCCCATCCGCGATCTGTTTGCCATGCTGCCCGAGTCGCGCGAGAGGGGCTACAAACCGGGGCGCTTCAGCTTCAACGTGACGGGAGGCCGCTGCGAGGCGTGCCAGGGCGACGGGCAGCGGCGGATTGAGATGAACTTCATGCCTGATGTGTACGTGCAATGCGAGGTGTGCAACGGGCGGCGCTACAACCAGGAAACACTGGCGGTGAAGTTTCACGGCCACTCCATTGCCGACGTTCTCGATTTGACCATTGAAGATGCGTTGCCCCTGCTGACA
>Ga0181528_10002834_pt1 | contig 10696 bp, 9 predicted proteins | sample PEATcosm2014_Bin_47_FD_119742 | JGI IMG/M metagenome (GOLD analysis project Ga0181528, IMG submission 119742) | Peatland microbial communities from MTU Mesocosm Facility, Houghton, MI, USA - PEATcosm2014_Bin10_10_metaG | ecosystem: Environmental > Terrestrial > Soil > Wetlands > Peat | place... | reverse complement strand
CGAAGTTCACCATCAACACTCCCAGCGCCACGGTGCCGGTAATCAACGGCTCCCGGAACAATCCGGTGGCGCGATCGAATTCGCGCAGGCAAATCAGGCCCAGGATGGTGACGGCGACGATCGTCCACACCCGGCCGGCCAGCACGGGACCGAGCATCAAAGGCAGCAGCACCAGCCAGGACCCCAGCCGCAGCCAAAGCTCCCGCCGCATCGCGGGCGAGGCGCGTCCGGTGACGGTGACGACACCGATCGCCAGCGTCGCGATCAGCAGCACGCCGATCACCGCCGCGAGGATGCCGCGGGTGACCGGGTGGGCGAGGGCAACGGGCCATTGCATCAGCGGATGCCTCGCAAATGGGACGCGGTACGCGCCAGCCGCCGCGCGGTGGTGAGCAGCGACAGCACGAGGATAATCCACAGCACCAAGGTCATCAGCGGCACTGTCCAACCCGCCGGCACGATGCATTCCAGCACGGCGAGGCCTGTGATCGCCGCCATGCGGTGCGGCTTGGCCATTGGGCCGCCGAATTCGCTCGGGGCGCCGATGCTCCGGCCAAGCGCGCGCACATAGGCGGTCGCCATCGCGGCCAGCGCCGCGCCAAGGCCAAGCGCGAGATCGCCGGCCGCGCAGCCGACCCCTATCAGCACCGCGCTGTCGGAGACGCGGTCGGGCACATCGTTGAACAATTCGCCGACGGGGGAGGCGACACCTCGGCCGATCGCGACCATGCCGTCCAGCATGTTCGCCACCAGCCGCCCTTGCACCAGCAAGGCGCCCAGGAGCCAAAGCGCGATCCAGCCGATGGCCGGCGCGCGCGGCGCGAACGCGAAGCAGACGCCGGCCAGGATGGCGGCGACCATGCCTGCGATCGAAATCGCGTTCGGCGAGGCCCCCGCCTTGATCAGGAAATCCGCCGCCGCCCGGCTCCAGCCGTGGCCGCGCGCCGCGATCGGCCTGCGGTCGCCCGCCCCGGCGGTCTCATGCGTGTCCGCCATCGTTTCGCCCCCGCGAAAGTTTCGAGCGAACGTTTAGCATGGATTGTTCCGGCGGCTGGTGCCGATTCGCGGCGTCCGCGCGGTGAGCCGGACTACTCATGTCGTTAACACAACGTCCTGTCGCGCGGCGCCGCGGCGTACCATCATGATTGGTTCAGGTGGAAGCGACCAAACTTCATCCGCCTTAGGTGACGCCCAACCCTCGTCGCTTCGGGTTGTCGTATCATCCCGCGATCCCCGGGCTCGACCTCTGGCCCACCAACCCCGTCATGGTTCGGCTCGACCGAACCATCGTTCTCCCCACACTCGCTCTCACCGGTATGACCATGGCGATGGGTTCGGCCAGGCCGACCCACGGTTTCACGAATTGTGCCATTTAATCAACGATCGTATTGAGCGCAATGAGGCTCGACCCGCCGGACGCGCGCACGCGTTGACGTTACACGACGGAGATGGCGAAAAGGCCAGACATCAGGCAACTCGCCTGTTGGCCCGCGTGCCGCCTCTGTCCAGGCGCGTAATTCACCACTTCCGGCCAATCGGCCTCAGGCGGCGACGCTCTGACCCCGCTCACTTTCCGCCTTGCCGGGTCCCGCCAATCAGCCGCTTCTGAAACCAATGATGCGCATAGGTTTCGTCATTGAACGCGGCGACCTCCTCATACCCCTCCTCGCGATACAACGCCTGAGCCTCCACGAGGGTCCGATTCGTTTCGAGGCGCAGCATCGTCATTCCGGCCTCGCCCGCGATCGCCTCCAGCGCGCGCAGGATCCCGCGGGCGATGCCTCGGCCACGATACGCGGGCGCGGTCCACATTCGCTTTATTTCCCCAGCCGTTTCGCTTTGACGTTTCAGCGCGCCGCAACCGGCCGGACGCCCATCGAGCCGTGCCACCACGAAGAAACCGGCGGGAGGGATCATCTCCTCCGTTCGCGCCGGATTGCTTCGTGACGGGTCGAAGCCGGTCTCGAAACGAGTCGCCAGTTCCTGAAAATACTCGTTCAGGCACCAAAGCGCGTCCTCGCTGTCCGGCGCTTCCACGCGCACCTCGATTTCGTTCGCCCGCAGCAACCGCTCGACCTCGGTCATGGCGGCGACAAGGCGTTCGCGTTGGGTCTCATCCAGTCGCGCGAGCATCGATGACGCCAGTTGATCGGAAAGGGCATCGTATTTCGCGAATTCCGCCTTGCCCTGGCCGGTCAGGCGCGCTCTGCGGGACCGGCCGTCGCGCGCCCCGCCTCCGACCCGCAACAGCCCCTGCGCTTCCAACGAACGAAGCAGCCGGCTGAGATAGCCTGAGTCCAGTCCAAGCCGGGTACGCAGCAAACTCACGTCGGCCCCGGCCGGGCCGGTTTCATAGATGATCCGCGCTTCGCCAAGCGGGCGGCCGAGGCGCAAATAGCTGTCTTCCAGCGCTCCGGCGCGTTGCGTCACCACGCGGTTGAAGCGACGGACGACCCGGATCTGATGCTCATCCATTCTCCTGACTTTAGTCAGGTAGTTTGACGACGCAAGGCCCAAAGAGCCGACCGCTTACTCAGCCGCCGCCGTTTGTCCCTCCAACCGCCGGTCGTGTCCCAGCACCAGCAGGATCACCGTGCACACCACCGGGGCACCGGCCAGCGCCAGCAGCGCCGCCATGTCGCTGCCGGTGTGATCCTTGATCAGGCCGAACATGTACGGCCCCAGGAACCCGCCCAGATTGCCCACCGCGTTGATCATCGCGATGCCGCCAGCGGCCGCGACGCCGGTCAGCATCGCCGTCGGCAAAGCCCAGAAGGTTGGCGCGATCGATTGCTGACCCATGATGCCGAGGATCAGGGCGACCATCATCCACACGGGATGGCCGGTGCCGATGAAGGTGCAGGCCGCCAACCCCGCCGCGCACAACGCGCAGGCCCCCGCGACGTATAGCGCCCGGTTGCCGCTGCGATCGGACCGGAACCCCCAGAAGATCATCGCGAAGGCCGCGAACACGAAGGGCAGGGCGCTGATCCAGCCGGTCATCCGAGTCGAAACGCCGAACGCCTTGATGATCTGCGGCAGGAAGATCAACAGCCCGTAGTTCGAGACATTCTGGCCGAAATACACCAGGGTCAACAGCCACACCCGAGGGTTCGACATCGCTTCCCCCAGACCAAAGCTGTGCACCGCCTCACGCCGCCGCTGTTCGGAGTTCAACCGGCTGCGCAACCAATCACGCTGGTCCGGCCGCAACCATGTCGCGTCCTCCGGCCGGTCGGTCAGCATGAACCAGGTGACGAAGCACATGACGATCGGCGGCAGCGCCTCCATCAGGAACAACCATTGCCAGCCCGCGAAGCCGAACGTCCCATCCAATGTCAGCAGCCACGCCGACACCGGTGGCCCGATGATCAGGGAGATCACGCTCGCCGACTGGAAGAAGGCCATCATCCGGGCGCGATAGTACGATGGGAACCACCATGTCAGGTACAACACGATGCCCGGATAGAACCCCGCCTCGGCGAGACCCAGGACGAAACGGATCCCAAAGAAGCTCCATTCGTTCCAGGCGAAGGCGGTCAGGCCGGAGATGATGCCCCAGGTCAGCAGGATCCGCGCGATCCAGCGCCGCGCGCCGACCCGGTTGAGCAACAGATTGCTGGGGACTTCCGCCAGGAAATAGCCGAAGAAGAAAATCCCGCCGCCGAAGCCGAAAACCGCGGCGGAAAAGCCCAGAGCCGTCATCATCGTCAGGCCCGCGAACCCGACATTCACCCGGTCCAGATAAGCGCAGAAATAGCCCAGCATCAGGATTGGCAGCAGGCGCCAGGCAACGCGGTGGATGGTCTCCCGTTCCAGCGGATCGACGTCCGGCGTCGCGCGTGGAGCCTCACGTTGCATCGTGGTGGGCGGCATGGGTTCGGCCATGGTGGAGTTTCCTCATTATCGCGCCCTGACGAGGGGGGCGTTAATCCAGACAATTTCAAACGCGCACGGGCCCGCCGCGATCCATGGTTTTGGAGGAGATTTCGCGCCCTCCCCAATCCGGGAGGTCAGACGCCCTCGGCGCCGCATGACAAAATCGCTCGGGCGCCACAATTGGCCACCCGCGGGACTGGATTTGGACGCAATGCCTGGCACATGGTACTCGGTCGCCACCACCCGGAGACGGAGACAGAATGAACTGGACAGGTCAGCGCGTGCTGGTAACCGGAGGCGCCGGATTTCTCGGCTCCAACCTCGCTTTGGCCCTGGCCGGACTGGGCGCGCGCGTCACGGCGCTGGACGGGTTTCTGTTCGGCGGCGGAGCCAACCCGAAAAACCTGGAGGGCAGCGACGTCGACCTGGTGCGTGGCGACATCCGGGAGATCGATTTGCGGCCGTTGTGCGAGGGCGCCTCGGTCATCTTCAACCTGGCGGCGCAGACCAGTCACATGGGCGGCCAGAACGATCCGCTGGCCGATATCGCGGTTAACGCGGTGGCTCAGGTGCGGCTGATCCAGGCGGCGCGGGAGGCGGCGCCGGACGCCGTCGTCGTGCACGCCTCGACCCGCCAATTCTACGGCCGCGTCGCGAAATTGCCGGTGGACGAAAGCCAGCCGGTGGCCCCGCCCGACGCCAATGGCGTGTCGAAGTTCGCCGGCGAGCAATATTGGCTGCTGGAACATCGTGTGCGCGGCCGGCCCGTGGTGTCCCTGCGGCTGACCAATTGTTACGGCCCCAGGCTGCGCATTCGCGACGCGCGGCAGACCTTTCTTGGCATCTGGATACGCTCGGTGCTGGAAGACAAGCCGTTCGAGGTCTGGGGCGGCGACCAACTGCGCGACCTGACCTATGTCGATGACGTGACGGACGCGTTCCTGCGCGCCGCGGTGACCCCGCGATGTCACGGCGGCATCTTCAATATCGGCGGCGCCCCGCCGGCGTCGTTGCGGGAACTCGCCGATCTGGTGGTGACGCTGGCCGGCCCGCCGGCGCATTATTCGGTCCGCGAGTTTCCGGCTGACCGGCGTCAGATCGACATCGGCAGCTACCATGCGGACGACACCGCGTTCCGCGCGGCGACCGGATGGAAGCCCGAGGTGCCGCTGGAAGATGGCATCCGGCGCACGATCGATTGGTACCGGCCTCGGCTGGCGGATTATTTGTAGCGCCGCCAGCGCGTCGGGAGCGCCCGCTCGACAGGTCCATCCGATGCCGCGCTTCATTGGATCGAACAGGCCGGTCGAGCCGTGCCATGGCGATAAAGGGAACCGCTTATGTCAGGCATCATCGTACCCCAGGCCAATCCCGGCGCCGGATATCGGGCGCACAAGGCCGATATCGACGCGGCGGTACAACGCGCGCTTGAGTCGGGCTGGTATATTCTCGGCCAGGAGGGCCGCGCCTTCGAAGCCGAATTCGCGGCGTGGCTGGGTGCCGGCACCGCTGTCGGTTGCGGCAACGGCACCGACGCGATCGCCCTCGCGTTACGCGGGCTTGGCATCGGCGCCGGTTCAACGGTCGTGACCGTCTCCCATACCGCCGTCGCCACCGTGGCGGCCATCGAGAGCACCGGCGCGACGCCTCTGCTGATCGATGTGGAGCCCGATCATTACACGATGGACCCGTCCGAGCTCGCCGCCGTGCTGGCCGATCCGCCGCCGGGCCTGCCGCCGATCCGCGCCGTGGTGCCGGTGCATCTCTATGGCCAGGTCGCGGATGTCGAGGTCATCGGCACGCTCTGCCGCCGTCACGACCTGCTGCTGATCGAGGATTGCGCTCAGGCGCATGGCGCGCGGCGCAATGGCCGGATGGCCGGCACCTTCGGCGACGCCGCCACCTTCTCCTTCTACCCCACCAAGAACCTGGGCGCTCTGGGCGATGGCGGCGCGGTCTTGGCGCGCGAGCCGGCGGTGGCGACGCGGATCGCCGCGCTGCGGCAATACGGATGGGCCCGGCACTACATCAGCGACGAGGTCGGAGTGAACAGCCGGCTCGACGAATTGCAGGCGGCGATCCTGCGGGTGAAGTTGACGCACCTGAACGCGGCCAACGCCCGTCGTCAGGACATCGCGCGCGCCTACGACGCGGTCCTCGGTTCCCGCGCGCCAAAGCGCCGGCGCGGGTCGGAGCATGTCTATCATCTGTATGTCGTCCGTGTGGCGGAGCGAGATCGGGTTCAGTCGAGGCTGCGGGAGAAGGGGGTTGGCACGGGCGTGCATTATCCGGCGCCGGTTCACCTGCAACCCGCATACGCGGACCGCGTCGCTCTTGGTCCATCACGCTGCGTCGAAACGGAGCGCGCGGCGGCCGAGGTATTGTCGCTGCCGCTTTACCCCGAATTGACCGACGAGCAGGTCGCGCACGTGTGCGCCGCGTTGGACGGGGTGATGTGAGGCAGGCGCGGACCGCCGGCGCCGTATCCCAATGGTTTTGCCGATGCTATGAAACCGGCAAAACTTTGGGGAGCGCGAAATGGAATATCGCATCACCGGTCCTGAGGTTCTGACCGCGCCGCGGCGGAGCCTGTTTGGGCGGCTGGTAAGCGTCGCGGCGGTCGGGTTCTCCGGGCTCGCCGCGATGCCATCGCGTGCGTCGGTACCAGCCGCGGATGGTCCGGACTGGCCTGGAAAGTTGAAGGGACGCCATCGCCAGGTTGTCGATGGCACCTGGGTCAACGATGGGGCGCCGCTGGAATACGCGCACAACTTCCTGGCCACCAACCCATCTCCCGGCGCCGCGACAGTGGTGATCATCCTGCGCGCCGGCGCGCTGCCGATCGCGCTCAACAGCGCGATCTGGGAGAAGTACAAGATCGGCGAGGCGTTCAAGATCAATGATCCGGAAACGAAAGCGCCGGCGGTGAAGAATCCGTTTCTGCATCCGAAGCCAGGCGTGCTGCGCTCGGATGAGGGCTCGGTCGACCGGTTGCTGGCGGCCGGAGCGGTGTTCGGCGCCTGCGATGTGGCGCTGCACGGCCAAAGCAGGCGACTGGCCGGGAACTCGGGCGTCAGCGCGGAGGATGCCGCGAAAGAATGGGCCGCGAACGTGATACCCGGGATCGCGATCATTCCGGCCGGCGTCTGGGGCGTGAACCGCGCGCAGGAAGCCGGCTGCACGTATTGCGGGGGGTAGGACGCCGGCCGGCGCACCGTCGAGGCGGATCGCGCGCCTGAATGCGGGACGCTCAGCGATCCGCGCGGGGCGCTTCACCGCGGGAACAACACCGGGCCGGACGCCACGCCGTCAACGAACGTCTGTCGCCGGATTGGTGACGGTGATGTCCGCCACCGTTACCGCGCGCGGCACCAAGGCATCGTCCCAAATCACGGTCGATACCTGAGTCAGGCCCAACAGCGCCGCCGGGTGAGTGGATGCCATGGCGATTGCCCGTTCCGTGTCGGCGAAACCCCAGGCGACAACGTTGCGCACCGCCTGATCCAGTCGCAGCGCGGAGCCCGCCAGCACGGGACTTCCCGGCTCCCGCACCGAACCGTCGGGGGCATGCTCGATCCGCATCCCCGCGAACTCGTACAGGCCCGGTGGCGTGGCGGCGGCGGCCGTCGCGTCGGTGACCAGGATGCAGCGCTCGACACCCTTGGCGCGCAGCAGCACGCCCAGGGCGGGCGGCGGGATATGAACGCCGTCGGCGATGAAGCTGGCGCTCAGGCGATCCTCGGCCAGTTGCGCCATCAAAGGATTGAGGAATTTCGGCTGCGGTTGCGGCAGGGCGTTGCCGAGGTGAGTGCTAAGCGTCATGCCGGCTTCGGCGGCCAGCCGAACAGTGTCGAAATCCACCGCCGTGTGACCCATCGCGGTGACAATGCCCTGGCCTTTGGCCCAGACGATCAGCGCGAGGGCGCGAGGACGCTCCGGTGCCAGGGTCAGCAGGCGGATCGGCGTGGCGGTTGCCTTCATCAACCGCTCCAACAGCACCGGGTCCGCGGGGACCATCGCGGCGGCCGGGTGACAACCGGCATAGCCAGGCGTGGGGTTCAGGAATGGTCCCTCCAGATGGAGGCCAGGCACCATGACCGGGCCGAGCCGGCTGACGCGGACGGCGTGGTCCAGTGTCGCGAGCCTGGCGGACAAGACCGCTTCGTCCGCCGTGATCAACGTTGGCAGGCAGCGCGTGACCCCGGACCGGAGCATGGCGTGCAGCGCGTGGTCCAGTGCGTCGGGCGTCAGTGCCGTGCTGTTGAAATCGACTCCGGCGTAACCGTTGACCTGAAGGTCGAACAGGCCCCCGGTGCGCCGCGTCGCGGCTGAATTCAGGCCCTTCACCGGCACCCTTGTCCGTTTGACCCGCCGGTCAAATTCCGCTGTTTAAACATGGCGCTTCACCCTCGCGATGTGGCACTTTAACACTTCGTCAATCATTTCAGGCCATAGAGCGAGGGTTCGTGTCGGTTTCCCGCCATTGTGACGGAGGTGCCTCGATCCGCGTCAAATTGCCCTCTTTCCGACCATGATTTTGCCACTTGGCCGGGCAATCGTGACATGTCTATATCAACCATCCCTGACCTGGACCGCCCGCCTTTCCTGATGAGCCTCGCACAGCCCCGGGCGATCCGCCCTTTCGTGAACGCGATCAGCCTCGTGCTGCTGCTCGGTGTGGTGTCCGTCGTCATGTTCGCGGCGCTCCGTTCCCCGCTTAAGGATGACATCGCCTGGCTGTTGTACTGCGCCCGCAGGTGGATCGCCGGACGGGAGCTTTACGTCGATGTGATCGAGGTCAATCCGCCGCTGATCATCTGGATCTCGGCGATCCCCTTGCAGGTGTCGCGCTTCCTGGATGTCAGCCAGCAATATGTGGCGATCCCGTTTTTCGCCGCCGCCGCCCTGGGCTGTGCCTGGTGGAGCGCCTGTCTGCTGCGCCCGATCGGTGGTCTGTTCGCCGCGCGGGCACCCGTCTTTTCCGTGATCGGCGCGGCGCTGCTGATCATCCCCGCCGCCGACCTGGGGCAGCGCGAGCATTTGCTGGTGGCGGCGTTCCTGCCCTATCTCATCCTTTTCGCGCGCCGGTTGACGCCGGGGCCGGATGAGCTTCCCCCATCGCGCTTCGTTTCCATCGCCGCCGGTGTGCTGGCCGCTCTGGGCTGCGCGTTGAAGCCGCAATATGGGCTCGCGTTCGCGGCGCTGGAGATGGTGGCGCTGCGCCATCGCCTGCGGCCGTGGCGAGCCATGCCCATGGCCGCCGCCGGGACGCTGACGTTCTATGTTGGCCTGGTCGCGCTGGTTTGTCCGGCCTATCTGGCTCGCGCGGTGCCGATGGCGATGGCATTGTATGGCGCGACCGATGTGTCGTTCCGGGCGCTGTTCATCGCCAGCGCGCCGTTGCTCGCGGCCGAGGCTTTGGCGCTGTTCCTGTGGTGGCGCGATCGCCGCGCGATGCCGCACGCGGCACTGCTGATGACCGGCATGATTTTCGCCGTGGTCTCCAGCGTCATTTGTTTCATCGACGGCAAGGACTGGTTCTATCACCGGCTGCCGGCGACGGTGATGACGGTGCTGATGCTGGTGCTGTGGTCGGCGTCCACGCTGTATCAACGGCGGGTCTCGCGGTCCGCGGACGGTGCCGCCGGCCCCACGTCGACGGCATGGCGCGGCCTTGCCGTGGCGGCGGTCGTCGTCGCGCTGTTCTGCGTCGCCGCGGTGCAGCGCCTGGGTCCGGAAGTGCGTCAGGCGGTGGAACCGAAGACCACCACGGTCGCCCGCCTGGAAGCGCTGATCCGGCTGCATCACGCCCGCACGTATGTCGCGTTTTCCGAATGGATCGCCCTGGGCTTTCCCGTGGTCAACAACACCGGCGTGCTGTGGGCGTCGCGCTTCGATTCGATGTGGGCGCTGAAGGGTGAGCTCTGGCGCGCCCATACCGATCCGGCGGCGGCGAAGGAGTGGCCGATCGCACGGTGGGTCGCGCACGACTTCATCGCCGGTTGTCCGGACATCGCCGTGGTCGATACCCGAGAGGGCCTGAATTACATCAGCGTGCTCAGTTTGTCCGAGCCGTCCTTCGCCCGTGTCTGGGCGCGCTACAAGCAGATCGTCGCGTTCGATGGATTGAAGGTCTACAAACGCGGCAAGGGCGGTTGCATCGATCCATGGGTCGCCGCGGAAGGACCGGATAACGGGACGCGGATTCGGTAGTCAGGCCTCGCGCCCCTACGCCCGCGTGAGTGGGACCCGCCTGGAGGGTTCCTTTGGCAGTTGGTGGATGGCGTACCGGTCGCGATGTCGCCTCCGCATGAAACCGTTTTGCTGACCGACATCCTGTCCTCCTCCAATCACGCCGAGACCTGGGCCAACGCGCGGCGCTACGAGACCACCCCGGCGCTGAGGGAAATCCTGATAATTCGGACGACGTCGGCCGGCGCGGACCCGCTGCGTCGCGCTGGCGACGAAACCTGGCCGGAACAACCGCTCATGATCACTGAGGGAACATTCACGTTGTCCTCCATCGGGCTGACGCTTCCCGCCGCTGCGCCGTATCGCGGTACTGACCTGGCGGCCTGATCAGAACTTTTCGTCGCCTGTGTGCCGCGCCGGGTCGGGAAAATCGCGATACAGCGCGAACGTCGCGTTGGTCACGAGGGAATTGACTCCGAAATGGTAGCCCTCGACCGGTTCGCGCCGCCCCGCCACATGTTCGAACGCCGTGTCGAGCTGCGCCAGGCCCGTCACCTCGATCATCACGTGGAACTCGCCAAGACCCGGTGCGCCGAGGCCGAGCTTGCGACGAGTGATGCGGAAT
>Ga0181528_10002833_pt1 | contig 10699 bp, 9 predicted proteins | sample PEATcosm2014_Bin_47_FD_119742 | JGI IMG/M metagenome (GOLD analysis project Ga0181528, IMG submission 119742) | Peatland microbial communities from MTU Mesocosm Facility, Houghton, MI, USA - PEATcosm2014_Bin10_10_metaG | ecosystem: Environmental > Terrestrial > Soil > Wetlands > Peat | place... | reverse complement strand
GCCGTGGCCCCGGGAATCACGTCATTGCGAAGGGTGAGGACCAGCGCATGGGTCTGGGCATCCTGGGGAGCGGTGGTCGGGTAGGCCACCATCACCGCCGCCGTTCCCGACGCGTTGAACTGGGCGGGGGAAGCGAAGGCGATCCCCGGCGTGGCGCGCAGACGGTCGTCGAGCTGTCCGACCGCCGCCTTCTGGCCGCCCGGTACCCGGGCGGCGATGATCAACGGCCCGTTGAAGCCGGGTCCGAATCCGGTGGCCAGGGCGTCGAACGCCTGACGGGTGGTGGTGGAGGCCGGGTCGTTACCGGCATCGGTGAACGCCTGGCGCATCGAGAACATCGGGAGGGCCAGGCAGACCAGGACGAGCAGGGCGGCCAGTCCGTAGAGGCCGAAGATGTCGACCCCGCTGCCGGTGATCTGCATCCCCGTCGCCAGCGCCACGGCGGTCACGATCGAGAGGGTGATGAGCGCCCGTGTCAGCGCCACGAGCGCGTACCCCAGAGCGATCCCGCGGCGATCCTCGGCCGCCAGCATCAGGCGCCGGGCGAAGCCGCTTTCGAAATCGAAGGCCAGGCTGAAGCCGGTGAACAGGCCGCTGAACATCGCCGACTGGCACAGGACGAAGACGAACTGGAAGGCGGTGTATCCGGCCGGGAAGTGAAAACCAGGCAGCGACCCAAGGGCTTTCAGGCCACCCGCGAAGCTCGCCAGGAAGACCAGCGGGAAGATGATCGAGGGGATGAAGAGGTCGGGCCGGCGGATGTAGGTGTGAAGACTCCGCCAGGCGATCGCCAGCGCGACTCGCCCGATGCCGCCGCCCCGAGCGGCGGCCGTGGCCGTGCGGTCAGGGACGCTCACGTTCGCTGGAGCCTCCCCCGCATCGCCCAGGCGACGGCCAGCAGCGAGACGATCGTCAGCCCGATCGCGACCGCGAAGCCGCGCCACAGGGCGGTCGCGTCCCAGCCGAAGATGTAGAGGCTCCGGAACCCCTCGATCAGGTAGGAGATCGGGTTCCAGTCGGCGACGGTGTGGAACCAGCTCGTGCGCAGCAGGTTTCGTGGCAGGTTGCTCGAGGACAGGAAGATGAACACGAAGAACAGGGGGAACAGCCCCTGGACGGCCTCGCCCGATCCCGTCTTCAGGGCGGCGGCGCAACCGAGGGCCCCGAACCCGATCGCGGTTATCGAGCCGAGCACGAGAATCACGGCGACGCCACCGACGCCTGCCTGCAGGTGCGCCCCGGCGACCAGGCTCATCACGATGTAGACGGCCGACTGCATGACCCCGAGAGCCCCCACGCCGACCAGCAGGCCGGCGATCAGCGAGACACGGCGCAGGGGGGTCAGGGCGAGACGGTTGAAGAAGCCGCTCTCGATGTCCTCGGCCAGGTTCGTCCCGGTGTTGATCAACGCGAACATCCCTCCCTGGATGAAGGCGACTGCGATCGCAAAGGAGACGTAGGAGTGAGTCGGGAAGCCGGGCAGTTTGGTCGCCCCCTTCAGGCCGCTCGCGTTTACGGCCAGCAGGATCAGCGGGAAGAAGACGATCGGGAACAACTGAAAGGGCTGGCGCAGCGTCTTGAGCATCGAGCGTCTGGCCAGGACGCTGATCTGCTCGTAGTGGGTCCGGCCCATCAGCTCGCCGCTGTGCCCCGCGCGGGGACCTGCTCCTCGCGCTGCTCCTCCGTGACGGCCTCCTCCTCGGCAGCGCCCTCGAGCGAACGTCCCGTCTTGGCCAGGAAGACGTCGTCGAGGGTCGGCGAGTGCAACCTCAGATCGGCGATCTTCAGGCCTTCGGCGTCGAGCGTCCTGACGATCTCAGCGAGGTCCCCGACGCCCTCCGGAAGCCGTGCTGCGACCCCGCTGGGGGAGGCGGCGGCAGCCTCGCCGAAGCGGTGCAGGATGCCTGCCAGGCGCTCCTTGTCACCGGGGTCGGCAGGGATCGCCTCGACGCTGGGGCGCCCGATCGCCGCCTTGAGCTCGGCCGGCGTGCCCTCGGCGACGATCTTGCCCCGGTCGATGATCCCGACGCGGTCGGCCAGGACGTCGGCCTCCTCGAGGTACTGGGTTGTCAGGAAGACCGTGACGCCGTCGTTGGCCAGCCGCCGGACCTCGTCCCACAGGGCGGCCCGGCTCTGGGGATCCAGGCCGGTCGTGGGCTCGTCGAGAAACAGCAGGCGGGGGCCGTGGACGAGCGCCAGGCCCAGGTCGAGGCGGCGCTTCATGCCCCCCGAGTACCCGCCGACCTTGCGGTCGGCCGCATCGGTCAGCCCGACCCGCTCGAGCAGTTCGGCCCCCCGGCGCTCGCGCTCCTCCTTGCCGAGGCCGTGCAGGGCGCTCTGCAGGCGCATGTGCTCACGGCCGGTCAGGAACGGGTCGAGCGCCGACTCCTGCAGCGATGCGCCGATCGCCCGGCGGACCTCCGGGCCCTGGTGGACGACGTCGAGGCCCGCCACCCGTGCGCTGCCGGCGGTCGGTGGCAGCAGCGTCGTGAGGATCAGGACGGTCGTCGACTTGCCCGCCCCGTTGGGCCCGAGAAAGCCGTAGATCTCCCCCGGCGAGACCTGCAGGTCGATCCCGTCGACGGCTCTGACGCCTCCCTTGAAGTCCTTGACGAGGCCCGTCACCTCGATGCCGTTGTCATGCCCGCCCATGGGAGCGCATTCATAGCAGCGCCGGTGGCGCGTCCGGAGCCCGTTCAGCTCATGCGAATCGTGGGCGCCTGCGACCACGACGGCGCGGACCCCTCAAGGAAAGCCCCCTGCGGGCCGACTTGATCTGCAATGGCCCTCCAGCTCGATGGTGCTCTGCCGATCGAGTCCGACGAGCACGTCCTGCGTGCCCGCCGGACCGCTGCCCTGACGCGGATCGCGATGGGGCTGGCGGGCATCGTGCTGCTCGCAAGCCGACCCGCTCTCGAGCCTCATCCGGTGCTCGCGGGTATCGGCTTCGCGACGATCCTTCTGACCTCGCTCGTGCCGTTCGCCGCGCCACGGCTGGCGCTGCTGAGCGTGGAGGAGTCACTGTCGGGGACCGCCGGGCTCCTGATCATCGGGCTTGGCAGCCAGCACGTCGCGATTCTCAGCCTGCTCTGGCTGGTCGCGGTCGCCTCGGGCGTCCTCGCCCGCGGTGGCCGGGTGCACTGGGTGGGACGCTCGATCGTGTTCTGCTCACTGGCCCTGCCGATCATCCGCCAGGGCGGCCTCGAGCTCGAATATGCCGCTCTGTGCGTGGCGACCCTGTGCCTGCTGCTGACCAGCGGCCGCCTGACACGCGAGCTCAACCTGCTCCTGCGCCAGGCCCGCCTGCAGGCGGACAGCGCCGAAACCCTGCTGCTGGCCGGCGACATCGCCGCGCGCATGGCCGACCGTGAAGGTGCGTCGGCCGGCGGTGGGCAGGATCAGCCGGCGGTTGTCCTGAGCGGCGAGGAGCGCTCAAGCGCCGTGAGCGCGCTGGGCCGTCTGATCCAGGGAGAGGGGCTCGAGATGGTCGTCCAGCCGATCGTGGACATCCGCTCGGGCGCCGTGCACGCCTTCGAGGCCCTGGCCCGTTTCGGCGAGGCCCGGCCGGGCTCCACGCCGCTTCACTGGTTCGCCCTGGCCGAGCAACTCGGAGCGCGCCCGGCGCTCGAGCGGGCCTGCCTGCGCGAAACGCTGAAGCTCCTCTCCCACCGCCCCGCCGGGACGAGCCTGACGGTCAACCTCTCCACGCCGGTGCTGCTCGAAGAGGAGACGATCCTGGCGCTCATGGACGCCGCCGAGCGCGAGCCGGACGGTCTGGCGGGCCTGGTGATCGAGATCACCGAGGAGACCCTCGTCCGCGGTGAGGCCGAACTGCAGAGCGCGATCGAGCCGCTGCGCGCCCGCGGCGCGAGACTTGCCGTCGATGACATGGGGGCGGGCTACTCGGGCCTGCGCCAGATCACGACGGTCCTGCCCAGCTATCTGAAGCTCGACCGGGCCCTCGTGGCGGGGATCGACAGCGATCCCGACCGGGCCGCCCTCGTCGCCGCGCTGACGGGCTACTCCAAGCAGGTCGGCAGCATGCTGATCGCCGAGGGCGTCGAGACCACCGCCGAGCTGCGCGTCCTGCAGGAGATCGGTGTCCCGCTGGTTCAGGGCTTCAGGCTCTCGCGCCCCGGCGAGCCCTGGCCGGAGGTCGATGCCGCCGACGCCGCCGGCCGGCGCGCCGCAACCGAGCCTGCCGCGGAGCCGGCCGGGGTCATCGACCCGTCGGACTGGTACGCCGTCGGCCCGGCGCTGGAACGCACGACCGCGCGCAGCGCCCAGCTCTCCTGAGCCCCGCGCGGACGCGGTCCGTCACGCCTGCTGGCGCGCTTGAGATGATGCCGGCGTGATCCTCCCGTCCGATGAGCTCGGTGCCGGGCCCGTGCTGGTGCTTCTGCACGCCGGTGTCGCCGACCGCCGGATGTGGGCGGAGCAGCTGGAGCCGCTCGCAGACGCCGGTTACCGGGTGATCGCGATGGACCTGCCGGGGTTCGGCGAGGCGCCGATGCCAGCCGAGCAGGACGCCCCCTGGCTCGATGTGCTCGAGACGCTGGACAGCCTGGCAGTGGAGCGCTTTGCGCTCGTCGGCAACTCCTTCGGCGGCCTGGTCGCCCAGCGGGTCGCGGTCCTCGCGCCCGCCCGGCTGTGGGCGCTGGTCCTGGTCTCGAGCCCCGACGATGCGCTGGTCCCCTCAGCGGAGCTGCAGGCCGCCTGGGATGCCGAGAACGCCGCGCTGGAACGGGAGGACCTCGACGCGGCGATCGAGGCCGTGCTCGAGGCCTGGACGCTGCCGAATGCACCTGCACGTCTGCGCCTGCGTGTGGCGGCGATGCAGCGGCGGGCGTTCGAGCTCCAGCTCCAGGACGGGCAGATCCCCGAGGGACCCGATCCCCTCGAACGGGACCCTGGAGCTCTGGGCCGCCTCGATCTACCGGTTCTCCTGCTGTGCGGCGAGCACGAGTTCAGCTCCTTCCACGAGGCCTCGGCTCGCCTGGCCGGCGCGATCCCCGGCGCACGTGAGCTCCTGATCCCCGGTGCCGGGCACCTCGCGCCGATGGAGCGCCCCGAGGCATTCCGCGATCTGTTGCTCGGCTTCCTCGAGGAGAACGTCGAGCGCCGCGATCCGACCTGACCCGGCTCTATCGTCCGGCGAGCCGATGAGCTCCTTCGGGTTCACAGCGCAGCCGACCGTCCTGACAGGGCCCGTCAGGGTGCTGCTGCAGGAGAAACAGGACTGCATCGAGGACCCGCGCCTGGAAGCCCTGAAGGTCGGTGACGGGCCGGCCGCGATGGAGGTCCGGATGATCCTCGAGAACCTGATCAGCGGAGAAGCAAACCCGCAGACGCTGGCGATGCTCGAGGAGGAGGCGACCGGGGCACTGCTGGGACTCGCCTCGGTCAGGATCGACGGCAACGCTCAGATCCGCGCCAAGTCGACGACGGCCTGGTTCCTGCGGCGGCTGGCCGGCAACCCCTACGTGAACCTGATCGTCCGCGACGAGCGCTACCGCAACCACGTGCTGGCCGACGGGCGGACGAGGCTCGGCGAGGCGCTCGTAAGGGCCGCCCTGGAAGTCGTCGAGGCCGAACATCCCGGTCCCGAGGTGCCGACGGTGTGGGCACTCGTCCAGCGCTACAACTTCGCGAGCAAGCGGGCCTTCGCGAGGTTCGCCTTCTACCCACATGACCGCTCTGAGGAAAATCCCCAGGATGTCCTCGTGCGACGGGCCGGCAGGCGCCTGCCGGCTCCACCCGCTCCAGATATCTACCGGCCGGCCGAATGGGCCCGCGAGGCCCGGGAGGGCGAAACCTCCGAGCTGCGTTAGCGGGCGTCTTCACCGGGGCGAGGCGGCTGTCACAAACGACGAGCGTCACGCTAATGGGTGCTGATGGGAGACCCGACTGCTGATCGCGTGGTGCCGCTGCCCGACGGAGTTGGCTTCGGGGCCTTCTATGAGGAGTTCGAGCGGCCGGTGCTGGGGTTCTTCATGCGCGCCACCGCCCGGCCGGAGCTGGCGGCCGATCTGACGGCCGAGACGTTTGCCCGGGCGCTCGAGTCGGTCGAGGCCTACGATCCGGCCCGGGGCCGGCCCGACCAGTGGCTGTTCGGGATCGCCCGCAACGTTCTCGGCGCCAGCTACCGCCGGGGCCGGGTCGAGGATGCGGCGCGCCGGCGGCTGGGGATGCCCAGGCTGCTGATCGATGACCACACGGCCGAGGCGATCGCGCGGCTGGCCGCGGGGGAGGAGCCGGCGACGGTCGCGCTCGCCGGCCTGCCCGAGCCGCAGCGGCGTGCGATCGACGCCCATGTCGTGCAGGACCGCGACTACGCGGAGATAGCAGCGGAGCTGGACTGCTCGGAGGCCGTCGTTCGCCAACGGGTCAGCCGCGGCCTGCGCACCCTACGAGCCAGATTGGTCGGTGAGAGATGAGCATCCTTCCCCAGCTGGAGCAGGACCTGATCGACGCTGCGCACCGCCGCGCGCCCGGCGCCCGGCAGCCCGAGGCCGCGTCCGTCCCGCGCCTTGAGCGCCGTCGCCGCCCACGGCGGTTGCGGCTGGCCCTGCTCGCGCTCCTGGGGGTGTTGGCGACGACCACGATCGCGCTGGCCGCGACTGGAACGATCCTCACCGGGGCTCCCGTTCGTCCCGAAGGCCAGCTGAACCCGAACGTCGGCGAGGGGGTCCCCAGGCCCGGATCCGCGGTGCTGCTCAGCCTGCGCGCCGCCGACCCCGAAGGCGGTCTGCCCTGGGGGATGCGTCTGGTGCGCACGACCCGCGGCCTGCTCTGCGTGCAGATCGGCCGGGTCGAGAACGGCCAGCTCGGAGAGCTCGGCATCGACGGCGTCTTCCACGACGACGGGCGCTTTCATCCGCTGCCCACCGACGTCCTGCCCGAAACGAGCCGGGTCGGCGTGAAGGTCGCCAACGAAGACGCCACCGAGTCGGTCAGCTGTGCGCTGGCCAGCCAGGTCTTCGACGGACAGCATCTCGGTGTTGACCGCAGCGGCGGGGCTTCGACGGGCCGATCGGTGCCCCGGCCGGAGAGCGAACTGCGCGACCTCTACTACGGCGTGCTCGGGCCGGCTGCCGTCAGCGTCAGCTACAGGACGCGTGCCGCCCACGGCACCGTCCCCACAGTCTCGCCCTCGGGGGCTTATCTGATCGTCGGCCGCGTCACACCAGCAGATCAGGCCGGCTACGGCAGCGAAGGGCTCGGCACCGCCGGCGACCTGCAACCCTCGCGGCCGCTGACGGCGATCACCTACCGCCTCAGCGGCGTGCTCTGCGAACGCGGTCCGGTCCTGGCGCCCTGGGAACGGTCCCATCTCGCCCGTCCCTGCCCACGGCCGCACTACCCCGGCACTCACGGGGTTCCCCTGCGAAACCTGCACCTGACGCTCCACACGACCCTCCGGCGCACAGGGGACACCGTGACGGGCGTGGACGTCAGCTTCGCGGCACCGTTCGCGGTCAGCGAAGCCGGCCAGGACTACACGCTGATGGTTCCCTCGGACTGCCCGGGCACAGGTGGGCGTGGTGGCGGGCTGCAGACGCTCGGGCGCAACGTCGCCCGCGGTGCGGCGGTCACCGAGCATTTCTCGGCTCAGGCGCTGTTCTACGTCTACTGCAGCCCGGTGTCTGTGACCGCCGGCCGCGGCGCCGGAGGCCTGGTGGGCGGGCTGCGCCCGACGCGCCGCTCCACGGCGAGGATCGAAGTCATCTACACCCGCGGGCCTCAGCAGGCGACGCTGGTCGGTGTCGCCACCGTGACGCTCCCGCCGGGAACCCGCGTCCAGGCGCCGGCGCCGATCCTCCGCCGTGGCTCGCGGGGACCCGGCTCCTGAGCTGCGGTGGAGCAGGTCCAGTGGCGGGGGCAGGATTCGAACCTGCGAAGGCAGAGCCAACGCGTTTACAGCGCGTCCCCTTTGACCGCTCGGGAACCCCGCCGGGGGCTCGCGCAGTTTAGAACCTGTGGCGCCGGAGGGCGCCCTCCTCAGGAGGCCTCTCGCAGCTGCTGGGCTTCGGGCAGCGTCTGCAGCTTTTTGAGTGTCCGGTTCTCGATCTGGCGGACGCGCTCGCGGGTGATGTTGAACGCCCGCCCGACCTCCTCGAGCGTCCGCGAGCGCCCGCCGACGATGCCGTAGCGCATCTCGATCACCTCACGCTCGCGGCGCGGGAGGCAGGCGAGGACACGCATCACGTTCTCGCGCCGCAGGGCCTCGGAGGCGATCTCGAACGGCGAGGCGGCCGAGACATCCTCGACGAAGTCGGCCAGGGCCGAGTCCTCCTCGTCGCCGACCGGCTTCTCGAGCGAGATCGGCTGCTGTGTGATCCGCATCACGTCGCGCACCTCACGGACGGTGCACTCGAGCTCGTCGGCGAGCTCGGCCGGGCTGGGCTCGCGGCCCAGCTGCTGGATCAGGCGCCGTTCGGCGTGGACGAGCTTGTTCAGGCGCTCGACCATGTGGACGGGGATCCTGATCGTCCGGCCCTTGTCCGCCAGCGAGCGTGTCACGGCCTGGCGGATCCACCAGGTGGCATAGGTCGAGAACTTGTAGCCGCGGCGGTAGTCGAACTTCTCGACCGCCCGGATCAGCCCCAGCGAGCCCTCCTGGATCAGGTCGAGCAGGGTCAGGCCCCGGCCCACGTAGCCCTTGGCGATCGAGACGACGAGCCGCAGGTTGGCCTCGACCATGTGCTGCTTGGCGGCCATGTCGCCGCGCTCGATCCGCTTGGCCAGCGCCACCTCCTCTTCGGCGCTCAGCAGCGGGACGCGGCCGATCGCGCGCAGGTAGAGGCGCAGCGAGTCCAGGCTCGGCTCGACGGTCAGGTCGACCTCGGGCCGTTTGAGCTCGTCAAGGCGCGCCTGCAGGTCCGGCTCGGCCTCCTGCTCCTCGCCCTCGCTCTCAGACTCGCCTTCGAGCGGGTCGCCGTCGGGAAGACCCGTGGCGACGGCCGCCGGCTCGGCTGCGATCTCCTGAACCCCCAGCTCGGGCGCCTCCTCGCCGGCCTCGAGCAGTTCGATGCCGTGCTCCTCGAGGTAGCTCATCAGGTCCTGAGCCTGCTGTGGCGAGAGCTCGAGCTCCTCCAGCGCGCCGGCTAGCGCCTCGGAGGACAAAAAGCCCTTCTCCTGGCCCTCGGCGATCACCGCCTGCAGCTCCTCCATCTCAACAACGGCGGGCTCCGCCGCTACAAGCAGACCATCAACCTTGTTGCTCATTGGACTCCCCAAGGACCTCTCCGAATCCCTGTCGGTACGGGTTACCGCCCGACCTCCCCTGACCTACGCTAAGCCTCCTGTGCGTTGCGCTCTCATCAGCAGCGTCCGTTACGTGTCCCGTCCCCATTAAGTCCCCGGCGCGCCTCTGCTTCGAGCATTCGCACGCGCTGAACTAAGTGCGGAGTGATACCAGAATCGCCGGTGGAAAAGAGCGCCCCCTCGGTCGGTCCAGGGCCGCGTCTTCGCCACGCTAGGCTTGGCCGCGGTGCAGGCGTCAAGGGTGACCACCACGCTGTCTCCTTCCGTCGGGTCGGGCGACGACGTCCAGGCGCGGCGCCCCGGCGTGCCCGTCGGGCTCTCACGGGTCGGCGTGACGGGCGTCGAGAAGGTCGTCCGGATCCGCGACGAGCTGTTCTTCGCGCAGCTCGAGTGCTTTGTCGATCTCGCCCGCGACCAGAAGGGTGCGCACATGTCGCGCTTCGAGGAGGTCGTCAACGAGGCGATCGGCGAGGTCGTCCTCAGCGAGTCGCCCTTCCGGGCAGAGACGCTGGCACGGCACATCGCCGAGCTGGTCCGCGAGCGCCAGGGCGCCGCCCGCGCCGAGGTCACGATCGCCGCCCGCTATCCGGAGCACAAGCCGGCCCCCGTGTCGGGAATCCAGACGCAGGAGATCTACACGCTGCTCGGCCGGGCGGTCGCCTTCGAGCACGGCACGCGGCGGATGGTCGGCGTCTCGGCGACCGGGATGACGGCCTGCCCCTGTGCCCAGGAACTCGTCGCAGCGCGGGCCCGCGAGCGCCTCGCGGGGGAGGACTTCTCCGAGGAGCAGATCGAGCGGATCCTCAGGAGCGTCCCGATCGCGACCCACAACCAGCGCGGCCTGGCGACGCTACAGATCGGCTGCCTGGAGAACTGCGACGCCGAGATCGACGCCTCGATCCTCTTGGAGATCGCCGAGGCGAGCATGTCCTCGGAGATCTACGAGCTGATGAAGCGCTCCGATGAGGTCGAGGTGGTCGAAAAGGCACACCGCCGGCCGCGTTTCGTCGAGGACTGCGTGCGGGAGATGATCGGCGGCGTCGTCGAGCGGTTCGGCGGCCTCGACGGGGCCAGCTTCGTCTCCGCCCGCCAGGAGAACCTCGAGACGATCCACCAGCACAACGTCGTCGCCGAGCGCCACGGTCTGCTGGCGGAGATGCGAGCCGAGCTCGACTCCGGTGCGCCGGTCTCGCGCCAGACGAGCCTCGAGTCCTGGCTCGACGGCGGCGCGGGCGCTCAGCCGCGGGCCTGAGCTTCGCTGTTGGCCATCAGGCGCCGAACGCCGAAGAAGTAGTCCAGGCCCGACAGGACCGTTACGGCGACCGTCAGGTAGAGCAGAGCCGAGACCCACAGGGGCTGGCCGTGGACGGCGATGACGGCCAGGATCGTGACGATCTGCAGGCAGGTCTTGACCTTGCCGAACATGCTTGCG
>Ga0181528_10002831_pt1 | contig 10702 bp, 9 predicted proteins | sample PEATcosm2014_Bin_47_FD_119742 | JGI IMG/M metagenome (GOLD analysis project Ga0181528, IMG submission 119742) | Peatland microbial communities from MTU Mesocosm Facility, Houghton, MI, USA - PEATcosm2014_Bin10_10_metaG | ecosystem: Environmental > Terrestrial > Soil > Wetlands > Peat | place... | reverse complement strand
TGGTAAGCGCACCGATCCAACGACCATCTGACGAACGTTGGTAAATAGACCCTTCGCCATTGCCCCGACTCCTTGCCACGTGCGCGCCTTCCAACCCCCAAAGAAACGCAACGGTCTCCGAACTCTGAGTGATCCTGCGATTTTCTGTTAGTAGCAATACAGTGAAAAGGGATTAATGAACTGACGCTCCCACATCGACGCCCGTACAATTTTCGAAAGCCGGCCGCTTTCGCAGACGCCGTCCCATTCGGCGCGGATGACGTCAATCTGATGATCAACGATTTCCCTCGCCTCCACTTCGCTCAATAGAAGAACCGATGTCCTCTCAACGCAACCGACGAGTTGACTCATCTTGTAGCCGACTCGACCGATTGCCATTGCTTGCTTTGCTTCGCCACCCGAACGCCGAGATGGGGTCAAGTCATAGGCCGGAGTAAGCGTGAGCATCGACCCATCCCAAAAGGCGGTGTGGTTACGAGCGTTGTCGTCCGTGTTACTCACGAGGACGTCGAATGTGAAGTGAAGTCTGGACTCCACCGCGTTTTGGATGTCTGGGTTTTGCGTGCCGTTATTCTCATTGTGCGTGGCGAGTACCAAGACGCTAAGAATCTCCAGGTAACTGCGCAACCAATTGAGTCAATGCCCTGCTCAAACCAAGAGCGTTTCCTTGATTGTGGCAACCTCTGCGTGTAGTCTCCAGCTTAGATTTCTCAAGCGCCAAGCAAATGGGACAAGTCTCGCGAGAGAAAGAGGGTGGCGAATCATGATTACCAAGAGGCACCTGTCGGTGATGTCAAGATTTGGCGTAGTTATCGTGGCCAGTTTTCTTGTAGCGGGATCGCAGTTGGCCTTGTCGGGCACATGGCTGGCGTCCACGGCTGGCGCACAAGGCGCCCCTCCCGATGCGTGCACCCTTGTTCCTGCTGCGCGAATTAATATTGCCATCGGCGCCCCGGCGGGAACGACCGTGGCGGGTACCTTAAATCAAGATTCCACAGCCTCGAGTTGCACCTTCACCTACGACAGTGCGAGCATTGACGAGAACCTAGGGATTCAGATTTATCCTGCGTCGCAATACGGCGCAACTGTTAAAGCTAACTCCGAGTACGGTAAGCCAACACACCCTGCTGGCACCGGGCCACGAAGTGTTTACTTCTTCAACGCGGATGGCAATGCCATCATCATCTTCGTAAAAGGTCCGTACATGGTGGAGGTATCGGCCGGGCTGGGCCCGACTCACGCGGCCATCGTCGCAGGAGCGCGACGAGTTGTAAGTTTGGCTCCATTTGTCTATGCAGCTGTATAGGTCCGAACTCATCAGATCAGACTCCGATTTTGACACTTCACAAGAATTTTGCGAACTCAGACCGATGAATACCCGAGGATCGGGTATCGCTCGTGCTTTATCTGGGGACCGAACTGCCCAAGTGTGGGCAACGTCGTCAGCATCCTCATTCAAGTAGAAAGATCAGAGTAAAACCAAAACTGTTACACCACAGTTGCAGGTCATTCAACAAATTGATATTTTTCACTAGCAAAGAGACAAGATTTCACCCTGACCGACAGAATGTACGACGAACAATCCAAAAATACAAATTGTCTGAGTTCCACCGGAACCCTCCGATCTCTATGATCAAGCGCCCAACATCTGCCCAAACACATATCAACCTATTTCACGACGCGCACAGGGTTTGCTACAGCACCAACTACAGCAGTTGAATAGAATTGCCCTGAACCTCGGTGAACCGTAGTGACGCAAAAGGGCAGTAATTCAATCGTGGATGTATTCCCCTGGACTGCAATGAACCAATCACGAGTCGATGCCAGGCAAGTGGTCGACGCTCAGGGAGACAAAGTATCAAATGCCTCTGGCTACATGCCTAGAGCAACCTTTCAGCAAGCCAAGACCCTCCATAACTGATAGTCATCAACTCTTGTGCTCCTCATCAGCGCACCGGCGCGGCCCGGCTCGTTTAACGCAGTGAACTCGATCCAGCGAGCCCGAGGAGATCTCTGGATACGAATAATGCGGCGGGCTGCCCGGATCTCTGGCGTGAGACCGTTCCTTGCTCCGTGAGAATTCCGACTTGCACGAGCCGGTGAAGAGTCGCCAACGACGCCTTTCGTGAGATGTCGAGATTCTCGGAGAGAATCGCTGAGGTAAGAACGAGATGGCGGGAAAGCAAATTGAGCGCCGAAAAGACTGCTGCGTCGCTGCGAATCTTGCGATTACCAGCAACGAGTCGATCGTGCCACTTCAGCTTCATCGATTTGACGTTGGAAATGAGTTCGCGCTGGGCTCGACTTCCACTTGCCACGGCATCGGCAAACCACTTAATCCATCTTTGATGATCACCCATTCGAAACAGCACCAAGCCGGACGAATATCCAGCGACGTCAGCCGCAATCGCCACACTTACCGGCGGTGGCACGAGGAGAGAGAGTCGTCGCGTCAAAACCCAGGCAACAAGCACACGGCCTACTCGCCCATTGCCATCAGCGAACGGATGGATGATTTCGAACTGCGCGTGGCTCACCGCGGCCTGAGCAACGGGATCGATGTCCACACGATTCACGTAGGCCACGAGGTCTTCTAGGAGCGAGGAGAGTTCACTAACCGGAGGAGTGACGAGATACGCATCGAGTGGACTTGAGCCCCCGATCCAACCTTGTTCGCTCCTGATCACGCCGATGTAACGCTCGGGCGTCGGACTTCCCGTCATGAGAATGCGATGCCACTCGCACAACGTCTCAACCGAGAGTGCTACACGCCCTTCAGCGCTGGTCACGGCCCGTGTGACAGCTGCGAGATTGCTGGCGACCCAAGCAGCGGCCACATTGCGAACGATACCGAGCTGCTCCTCGGCGAGAACGACCTCGACAACCGGAGCGGTGACGCCTTCGATGTAGGAAGAGGCAACGCCCTCCGAACGCAGTAACAACCGCGCGAGAGGTTCGTAGTCTGCGACCAGTGCCTGCGCCGCGTGGGCGACTTCGGTCGCTGCTGCTGCCGCTCTGGCCGCAGTGGGGGCATCGAGCGTCAACTCGCGATCAATAAGTAGGGCTGGAACGAAGGCGCAAATCCTCCGTCCATTCCAGATGACCTCGATCTCAGTTCCAACCTGTTCCACGGTCGCCCTCCAATACATTACCTATATTAGCATATAGGTAATGTATTGGTGCACTGGCTCCCTGTCGAGGCCGAATCTCCTAAAACTGGATGTCCAGTGCAAATCGAAGTGCTCGGTCGATTTCTCCCCGTTTGAGAAATGGCAATGGTAACTGGAACCTTCACCATTGCCCCGACTCCTTGCCACGCGCGTACCCTTCCAAGCCCCCAAGAAACACAACGGTCCCCGGACTTCCTTCGCGTCGCCGCTTTGGGCAATTCTCTGAACAAGGTATTAGCGAAGTGCACGCAACGTCCGACCTACGACAGCCCCGCACGGCCGGTACGCGAGATGAGCCGCCCTGGGGGCGTCGAGCAGCACCACGTCGGCGCGAGCCCCGACACCGAGGTGTCCGATGTCGTCTCGACGCAGGGCCAGCGCCCCGCCGCGCGTCGCGGCCCAGAGCGCCTCGTCCACGGTCATCGCCATCTCGCGCACGGCCAGAGCGATGACGAAGGCCATGCTCGTCACGTAGGAGGTACCGGGATTGCAGTCGGTCGCGAGGGCCACCGTGGCGCCCGCGTCGAGCATGCGCCGACCCGAAGGGTACGAAGAGCGCGTGCAGAATTCCGCGCCCGGCAGCAGTGTCGCCACGGTGCGCGAAGCCGCCAGCGCCTCGAGGTCGTCGTCATTCACGAACGTGCAGTGGTCCACGCTCGCCGCGTCCAGCTCGATCGCCAGCGCCACTCCGCCAGAGTCGCCCAACTGATTGCCGTGCACCCGTAGCCCGAGGCCCAGGTTGCGCGCCTGGAGCAGGATCTCGCGGGCCTCGTCCACGTCAAAGGCCCCCCGCTCACAAAAGACGTCGGCCCAACGCGCCAGTGGCGCGCACCTCTCGAGCATCTGATTGATCACCAGCTCCACGTAGGCCCGGCGGTCGTGGGCGAACTCATGGGGTACGACGTGCGCGCCGAGGAAGGTGACCTCATCGGTGAACTCACGGGCAATCTCTAAGAGGCGCTCCTCACCGCGCAGCGTGAGCTCATAGCCGGACTTGATCTCCATGGTCGTCACGCCGCCCGCCTGAAGCTCGCGAGCGCGCTTGGCGGTCTGAGTGATCAGCTCGAGGCGCGATGCCTCGCGCGTCGCCGCGACCGTTCGAGCGATTCCGCCTCCGTCGTAGGGCGTGCCCGCCATGCGCGCCTCGAACTCGTCGGACCGCTCGCCAGCGAAGACGAGGTGGGTGTGCGAGTCTACGAAGCCCGGCACCACGGCTGCGCCGTCGGCGTCGATCGACTCGTCGCAGTCCGGGGCCTTCGCGCTCTCGCCGACCCACAGCACTTTGGTTTCGTCGACCACGAGAGCAGCGTCGCGGAGGCGACCCAGTACGGAGCCGTCGCCGAGGGTCGGGTCGTTGGTCGTCAACTCACCGATGTTGAAGATGAGCCGGGCGGACACGGTCAGCGTTCGCGCATCGGGACTCGCACGCCGCGCTCGCTCGCGGCGTCGTCAGCCAGGTCGTAGCCGGCGTCGACGTGTCGGATGATGCCCATGCCGGGGTCGTTGCGCAACACCCGAGCGAGCTTCTGGCCCGCGAGTGCCGTTCCGTCAGCGACGCAGACCTGGCCCGCGTGGATCGAGCGCCCGATGCCGACCCCGCCGCCGTGGTGGATCGAGACCCACGTGGCGCCAGAGGCCGTGTTCACCATCGCGTTCAACAGGGGCCAGTCGGCAATGGCGTCCGAACCGTCGAGCATCGACTCGGTCTCGCGGTAGGGCGACGCCACCGAGCCGCTGTCGAGATGGTCGCGTCCGATCACCAGCGGAGCCGACACCTCGCCCGACGCCACAAGTTCGTTGAAGGCCAGCCCTGCCTTATCACGCTCGCCGTAACCGAGCCAGCAGATCCGGGCCGGCAGTCCCTCAAAGGCCACCTTGTCGCGAGCCTTGGTGATCCAGCGACGTAATCCCTCGTTGTCGGGGAAGAGGTCGAGCACCGCCTGGTCGGTGCGCGCGATGTCCTTGGGGTCGCCCGAGAGCGCAGCCCAGCGGAACGGGCCCTTGCCCTCGCAAAAGAGCGGACGAATGTAGGCCGGCACGAAGCCGGGGAACTCGAAGGCGCGGCCGTAGCCGCCCAGCTGCGCTTCGCCGCGAATTGAGTTGCCGTAGTCGAAGACCTCGGCCCCCTCGTCCATGAAGCCCACCATCGCCTCGACCTGCTTGGCCATCGACTGGCGGGCGCGGTCGGTGAACTCTTCGGGCTTCTTGTCGGCGTAGTCGTGCCAGTCGGCCAGGTCGATGCCCTCAGGCAAGTAGCTGAGCGGGTCGTGCGCCGAGGTCTGATCGGTCACGATGTCGACTTCTACTCCGCGACGAAGAAGTTCGGCGAAGATAGTCGACGCGTTGCCGAGCAGTCCCACGCTGAGCGCCCGGCGCTCGCGCTTGGCGGCGAGCACCCGCGCCACGGCATCGTCGAGGTCGCTCGTCCACTCGTCAAGGTACCGGTGATCGACGCGGCGCTGAAGCCGCGACGGATCGACGTCCACGCACAAGCACACCCCGTCGTTCATCGTGACGGCGAGCGGCTGCGCACCGCCCATGCCCCCCGCCCCCCCGGTCAGGGTCAACGTCCCGGCGAGGGTGCCGCCGAAGCGCTTCTTCGCCACCGCGGCGAAGGTCTCGTAGGTTCCCTGGAGTATCCCCTGGGTGCCGATGTAGATCCACGACCCCGCAGTCATCTGTCCGTACATCGTGAGCCCCAGCGCTTCGAGGCGGCGGAACTCGGGCCAGTTGGCCCAGTCGGGAACGAGGTTCGAGTTCGCGATCAGCACGCGCGGTGCCCATTCGTGGGTCTGGAAGACGCCTACCGGCCGGCCCGATTGCACGAGCATCGTCTCGTCGCCCTTCAGAGTCTTGAGCGTGCGCACCAACGCGTCGAAACTGCGCCAGTCGCGCGCGGCACGGCCAGTGCCGCCATAGACGACCAGGTCGTCGGGTCGCTCGGCCACCTCGGGGTCGAGGTTGTTCTGCAGCATCCGAAGGGCGCCCTCCTGGGGCCACCCGAGCGTCGTTAAAGCGGTTCCGCGTGTTGCTCGAACCGGACGGGCGCCTTCCATTGTTTCTCCTTCTTCGACCTAGACCAACGTGACAAAGCGGTCCACGACGTCGAGCAGCGCGCCACCGCGCACCAGCTCGCCGACGGCGGCAATCTCGGGCGAGAGCCAGCGGTCGTGACCCGGACCGCCACTGGCGGCGTTGATGCGGTCGCGCAACGCAGCGGTCACCGGCGACGGCTCGAGGGGGGCCCGTAACGCCAGCGCGCGCGCACTGGCCAGCAACTCGATGGCGAGGACGTCGGCGAGCGCCGCCAGCGCTAGGCGCAACTTTCGCGCGGCGTGCCAGCCCATCGAGACGTGGTCCTCCTGCATTCCCGAGGAAGGGATCGAGTCCACACTGGCCGGCGACGCCAGCCGTTTCATCTCCGAGACCAGCGCAGCCTGGGAGTACTGGGCGATCATCAGTCCGGAATCGACGCCAGCCTGATGTGCGAGGAATGGCGGCAGCCCGTAACTACGGTCGACGTCGAGCAGGCGGTCGGTGCGCCGTTCGGACATCGAGGCCACGTCCGCCAGGGCAATGGCCAGGAAATCGAGCACGTAGGCGATCGGCGCCCCATGGAAGTTCCCGTTGGACACCAACCTGCCGTCATCGAGGATCGACGGATTGTCGATGGCCGACGCGAGTTCGATGTCGCCCACGCGCGCAGCGTGGGCGAACGTATCACGGGCCGCGCCGTGGACCTGGGGCGCGCAGCGAAGCGAGTAGGCGTCTTGGACCTGGGTCGGATCGTCAAGGTGAGAGTTGACGATCGGCGAGTCAGCCAGCAGCTTCACCAGGTTCGCGGCGCTGTCGTGCTGGCCCGGGTGTGGGCGCAGTGCGTGGATCTCGGCGAGGAAGACCCGGTCGGTGCCGCGCAGGGCTTGGATCGACATGGCCGCGGCGACGTCGGCGAGCCGCAGGAGACCCGCTCCGTCCTCGAGAGCCATGATGAGCTGGCCAAGCATCCCGTCAGTACCGTTGATGAGGGCCAGACCTTCCTTCTCGGCCAGTACCACCGGCTCGAGACCGGCTTCGGCAAGGGCCTGGGAAGCGGGTACGCGCCGCCCGCCCTGGTCGCGCACGTCGCCCTCACCCATCAGGGCCAGCGCCACGTGGGCCAGCGGCGCGAGGTCACCCGAACATCCGAGCGAACCGTATTCGTGCACCACCGGCGTGATCCGCGCGTTCAACAGCGCGCAGTACGCCAGGGCCGTGGAGGGACGCACGCCCGACACCCCGCTGCAGAGATTGGTGAGGCGCGACACCATCATCGCGCGCACGACCTCGGTCTCGACTTCTGCGCCGACTCCCGCAGCGTGCGAGCGGATCAAGGAACGCTGCAGGTCTCGTCGCTGGTCGGGCGAGATGAACGTTGTCGCCAACGAGCCGAAGCCCGTCGAAAGCCCGTAGACCGGGGTGCCGCTGCGTACCAAGGCGTCGATGGCGGCTCGCTGAAGTTCGAGCCGCGCGAGCACCTCATCGCTGAAGGTCAGTGTTTCGTAGTTCCTCGCGACGGCGAGCACCTGACCTCGTTCGAGCGGCTGGGTGCCTAGAACGATGGTCATAATGTTCTCCTTTGCACGCCGGCGAGCGCTTCGAGAACCAACAACGCCGCGAGGCGTACGGTTCGTTGATCGTCGCTGTCACGATCGACGTCGATCTCGGTGACATCGATGGTGCTGACCCGGGGATCGGCCGTGACGGCACGAACGAATCGTCGCATCTCGTCGGCGCTGAAACCGCCGGGCGCCGCGGCCGGACATGCGGGCACGACCGAGCGGTCGGCGGCGTCCATATCGACATCCACGTAGACCGGTCGTCCGTCGGCGCCCGCAATGTCGAGTGCGCGGCGCGCGGCGTCCTCAATACGTTCATCGCGCAATTCGTCACGGGTGATCACCGTGATGCCGGCATCGTGGGCTCGTTTCGCGTAGAAGGACGAATTCGAGAAATCGGCCAAGCCGATCTGAACCACGTGCTCGCCCGGAAGTCCTGCTTCGAGCAGTTGCCGGACCGGTGAGCCGTTGGACTCGCCGTCGCGAAGGTCCAGGTGGGCATCGAGAGTGATGAGTCCGTAGTGCGAAAGGTCCGCGCCGGCCAACGTGGACATTGCGTACCACGTCGCCGTGTTGTCACCGCCGAGCACGATGCGCAGCTCTAGTTGGTCATCAAACATCGCCACCGCGGCACCGACTCGCTCGTAGCCTCCTTGGCCATCGGGCTCGAGCACGTCGCCGTAGTCCACGACACATACCACATCGGCCAGATCGACGTGGTCGCTATAGGACCACGTCGAGAAGCGTTCGAGTGCCACGCGAACCGCGTTCGGCGTGCTGGTCGTCGAACGAGGGCTGACCGATTTGACGTAGGTGGATATTCCGAGAAGTCCGACGTTACGCCGCCCCGTCGTGGTCTTCGCCCGCAACAGCGAACCGCCCGAAGGCCATCGAGGATCCTCAGAATTACTCACCACAGCGGGCTAACCCCAGTCCTTTGCGAGTTCAAGATGCACGATCCTCTCGAATCCGAAGAGTCGAGTATCCGCTCAATCTGTCGAGCACTCCGTTCATCGGTCCACGTCTTTTGAGATTAGCGCAGTGTTCTCCCCGCACCACGAGGTGACGAATTCAACGGAAGTCTGAGAAGCCAAGGCGCTGTGGTCGGCAGTGGTGGTAGTCGTGACGGTGTTCTTCCAGCAGTGCGAGCAAGCGGTTATCGAACACAACTCCGATGGTCACTGCGGTTTTTCAAGTAGCTTTCAATAACCCGTCGGCAAGGCGAAACTTTCCCACGAGCCTTGCCAATAACGAGGCTCGGGCATCAGTCTCCGAAGGAAATGCTTACGACCTGCGTTGACTCCTGGCAGCCCTCGCGGCTGGAGCAACTGCCTTCGACGAATCGGCGGTTTCGCTACTCGAACTCTTCGACCTTGGAAGGTCGATGAAGAGGAAGATCCGACTCCAAAGGTAGAAGTAAAGGAAGCCTCCGATGGCGAAGGTCAACGACAACGCCAGCCCGAAACTTGCACTCGACGAGCTCGCGCCGAATCCAGACTTCATTGAATTAGCGAGATGTTTTAAGGCGTCCGGAGCATGGCCCAGTTGTACCAGCCCTACGCCGACCAAAATCTTGGTGAGCCAGTCCGAAACCTGTTCCAAGTTTGTGTTACCTACGTAGCCGTCGGTTGGCTTCTGATTCTGTGATCCCTCCACCGACCTAGGGATCCCGAAAAGCACACCAACCAATCCTCCGGCCAATGTCGACGAGACGGCGACGACGACGCCATAACCAAGGACGGCCCAGGAATTGTGTAGGGAGAAGGCATAGATCGCGAGCGCAATGATTCCCAAGAGAGAGAAAGTTGGCAGGAGCGTGAGCCAACGATCGGCAGGTTCACCGGGTTGTCTGTGGCGCTTTCGGAACCAGCGGGACTTTTGTTGTTGACGCTGATGGATCTCACGGCTGTTCGGACTCATGTTCGTGCCCCCTTTGATCGTCAGTCGCCCTACTTTGATCAACCACCTACCACGGGCGCCACTCACGCCTACTGGGCACTAGAGTAAACCAATCGGCGAATTATTGCACGATGAATTCGGCCCCATTTCGAAGACACCTCGACCCTGAGGCCCACCAATCGCCGAATGCCTTGGTACACCCGCGACAAATGATTCGAGTCGAGTCGAAAACCAAACTGTCATCTTGATCATTGCTTTTGACTGCATTCGATGAAGCGGCCACATGCCTCGCTAGAGGTAAGTAGGAGGTTAAATCTTGATGACGACGCGGAATTGCCGACCGTGCTCTTCTGGCGACGACATTCGTCTCGTGTCGCTCAATGCTCAGCAACCTCGTCGGCCACAAGTCGCGTGACACGGACTAACTCATTGAAGTGCGCGGTATGTGCCATGCTCTTCGAGTGATCGAGATCTTAAATACTGATCGCCTCCTTATGCGACCATTCGTGGAGGAAGACCTCAGTTCATTGACCCAGCTCCATGCAGAGGAGTCATTCTGGTGGTTTCCCCTGCGCAGGGCCATGACCGTTGAAGAATCCAAAAACTTTCTGGCTCGAGTGATCGCTGGCTACGAATCTGCTTCGGAGCCAGCACTACACGCAGTGGTCGAACTTTCTACGGGATCGCTTGCGGGCTGGGGCGGCCTTTCCGTCCCAACGTTTCTGCCCCAAGTCCTACCCGCGATCGAGGTCGGTTGGCGATTGGGTTCGGAGTTTCGCGGGCGCGGTTATGCCACAGAACTCGGCGCCGCTGCACTTGAGTGGGGATTTACATCACTCAAACTTGACGAAATTCTCAGCATCTTCGAACCAGCAAATGTAGCTTCTGGGAGAGTAATGGATCATCTCGGTTTCGGTCTAGCACGTCAGATGACGGACCCTGAGCGAGGTCTCGCACTCTCGGTGCGATCTCTTAAGGCAACTGATTGGCAATCAAGACGTTGAACACCTTTCAGCATCTTGAAGGTCGCACCCTCGA
>Ga0181528_10002830_pt1 | contig 10703 bp, 9 predicted proteins | sample PEATcosm2014_Bin_47_FD_119742 | JGI IMG/M metagenome (GOLD analysis project Ga0181528, IMG submission 119742) | Peatland microbial communities from MTU Mesocosm Facility, Houghton, MI, USA - PEATcosm2014_Bin10_10_metaG | ecosystem: Environmental > Terrestrial > Soil > Wetlands > Peat | place... | reverse complement strand
CGACGTGGAAGCGGCGGTGGCGTATCTGAAGACGCGGCCGGAGGTGGACGCGCACCGCATTGGCCTGGTGGGACACAGCGAAGGGGGCGTGATCGCTCCAATGGTAGCGGCGCGGAATCGCGATATTGCATTCATCGTGATGCTGGCGGGCACGGGTGTTCCGGGCGACCAGATTATCGTGGCGCAGGTAGTGGCTGGGGCGGAGGCGGCGGGCATGAGTCATGAAGCGGCGGAGGCGGCAGGCGTGCAGCAGAAGCGGATTGTCGACCTGGTGGAGCAGGGGAAGGACGAGTCGGTGCTGAAGGAAAAACTGCGGGCGGAGTTAGGGGACGTTCCGGAGGCGCAGTTCGGCACGGTGTTCAAGGGGTTGACGTCGCCGTGGTATCGCTATTTTCTGACTTACGATCCAGCGGCGGCGCTACGCAAGGTCACTTGCCCGGTGCTGGCTCTCAATGGGGAGAAAGATACGCAGGTGCCGCCGAAGTTGAATCTGCCGGCGATCCGGAAGGCGCTCGAGGAGGGCGGGAACAAGAATTTCGAGGCGGATGAATTGCCGGGGCTGAATCATCTGTTCCAGCATGCCAAGACGGGGGCGTTTTCGGAGTACGCGCAGATTGAAGAGACGTTCGCGCCGGAAGCGCTGGAGAAGATGGCGGCGTGGATTGGGCATGTGGAAGCGATTCCGGCGGGTGGGGGTCGACAGTAGAATTCCCGAGTTCCGAAGCGTCCTTTCCTGCATAGAGAGAGTATTCGGATGTTACTGGCTAGTGAAGCGTCTTCAATGTCGGCTCTATCCAGGAAAACAGAAGCCGCGCCACGCCGTTGAAGTTGGAAGCCGGGACTGCCAATAGCGGCAGTGCCACGAAGGCGAGCGCCCTTTGCACAAATCCGAACCACGGCTTTCTCGTGTTTGGGTTGGTGATTCTTTTGAGCACGGCGTCCATCGCCATCTGCGCAAAGACGATTATCGTTCCCGATGAGAGCGCCAGAAACAATACCAGAATCACCCATGCCACCAGTCTCTCGCCCGAGAAGGGATAACTCATCAATGCGAATGCAAACGCCAGGAAGCCCAGAGTGAGGAACGTCAGCATGTTTCTGAGCTGGAGCATGACATAGCGGATGAAGGCCGGGTAACGCATCGCCACGAACCTGGAGGCATAAATCAGCGGAGGCAACTCGTCTTCATGTTTCCCGCCCCTCGTCAGTCCCGTCCTGAATCCTATAGCTGCCTCGCCGCCATGCGGGCTGAAGTTCTTCGACCAGGGTGTCGGCGGCTTCCGCCAGCGCCACGTGGGCGGCCAGAGCCTCCGCTGGCGTCTCGCGCACTCCCCGCGCTGCTTTCGCTAAAATCGCTTCGACGCCTTCCCGGGCGCTAAAGCATCAGCGCCGCGAGTAGCGGCGAGTAAACGTCGCTATAAGGGCATCCAAGGTGTCGATGGACCGGCTGGCAAAAGAAGTTGATCACTTGGACGTTTCTTTTCTGCCGGATCAGCCTCATTTTCTGTATATCCGGAGTTCAAGCGTATCTGAAAATGACGGCATTTACATTGGATCGGTAGATCGAAAGCCCGAACAGCAAAGCCTGAAGCGCCTTTCGCCGGGGGATGACGTTGTCTACTCTACAGGGCACATCCTCTTCGCCGGAGAGGATTCGCTGATGGCCCAGGCCTTCGACCCCAGCCGGCTGGAACCAGCCGGTGAGGCGGTGCCCATCGCTCTGGGTTATGATTCGGCCTCAATGGATCCGCCGTCTTCCGCGTCGGCCAACGGAATGCTGGCCTATCTGACTGGCGCGGAGTCCGATAATTGGTTCACCTGGTTTGATCGATCTGGTAAAGCGCTCGGAAAAATCTCTGGCTTCCGATGGGACGCACCTGTGAACCTTTCGCCCGACGGAGCGTTCGTTCGGGGCGACCCGAAAAACACCAATATCTGGCTTCACGACTTCCCGCAAGACGCAACCAGGCAGGTTCACGTATGATCCCCGATTCAACGGCATGCCCGTATGGTCGCCGGACGGCGAGCGGATCGTGTTTGCATGCCGCGGCGACGGGGACATCTCTACCAGCGTTTCCTGCTTTATGCGGTCGTAGGCAATCAAGCCACGCGGTAAGGGGGAAAGCATTTGCGGATAGTAATTAGTCGCCGGTAGCTGATGAGTCAAGATTCGCTCCGCGCGCACCAGTATCTCGCACTCCTTCCGGCTACCGCCCCGTCGTAGAATAGATACAAATGGCCAGCCTGCCCAGTTCCAAAACCGTCACCTACGAACAGTGGCTCCTCATGCCGGAAGTCGAGGACGCCATCGAAGAGGTAGTGAACGGTGAGATCCGAATCATGCCCCCAGCAAAATGGAAACACCAGCGAATTACAGAGCTGACGCGCCGTGCGCTTGAGCGTCAGATGGATACGGACAAGTTCTCGTTCGCAGAGGGCAGTTTCGGCCTCATCATTCGCACAGCACCGCTGACATCCCGCGTTACGGATCTTGCGGTGTTTGAGCTGGCGACCCTCGTTGAAAAGGACGGGTATATCCACTCCGCTCCACAGTTGCTCGTCGAAGTGCTCTCGCCTTCCAACAATCGCCGCGAGCGCGAAGAAAAACTCGGGGACTACGCCAGTCTTGGCGTGCCTGAAGTTTGGGTGGTCTCGCCGGAAGCGCGGACCCTCGAGGTCCTTTACCTCGACCACGGATTGCTGCGCACCTCCCACATCCTGGCCAGCGGGGTTCTCACCCCCAAGCACTTCCCGCAAGTCTCCGTCGACATCGCCAAAATCTGGCCCGATTAATGCGCCGCCCCATCCTCGTCCTGTTCGCCACCGCGGCGCTTTGCCAGACACCTCTGCATTACACCTGCAATCGCGCTACTACGCCCATCCGCATCGACGGCAAGCTCGACGACGCCGCGTGGAAAAAGGCCCCCTGGACCGGCGACTTTGTCGATATTCAAGGCGCCGGCCGTCCCAAGCCGCGCTTTCGCACGCGCGTCAAAATGCTGTGGGACGATCGCTACTTTTACGTTGGCGCCGAGCTCGAAGAGCCGCATGTCTGGGCCACCCTCACCGAGCACGATTCCGTCATCTTTCACGACAACGATTTCGAAGTCTTCCTCAATCCCTCCGGCGATAGCCTCAACTATTTCGAGTTCGAAATGAACGCGCTCAATACCGGGTGGGACCTTTTTCTGAGCAAGCCATATCGCCAGGGCGGCACGGCGGACAACAGCTGGGAAATCCCCGGCCTGCTCACCGCCGTCCACATCGACGGCACGCTGAACGAACCGCGGGACCAGGATCGTGGCTGGACGGTCGAGATCGCATTCCCCTGGCCGGCCTTCACCTCGCGCGCGCCCGTCAAGCGTCCCTCCCGCGGCGAGGAATGGCGCGTCAACTTCTCGCGCGTCGAATGGCTCACCGATATCGTCGACGCAAGGTATGTGAAAGTGCCCGGAAAGCCCGAAGATAACTGGGTCTGGTCGCCGCAGGGATTGATCGACATGCACGTACCCGAGCATTGGGGATATGTGCGGTTCGCGCGATAGAATGGGGAGAATTGATGTTTCGCCCCCTCGCCATTCTCCTTTGCGCCTCCCTCGCCTGCCCGGCCGCTGACGATCTGGCAAAGCAAGTAAAGTCCGTCATCGACGCCTTCGCCATCGTGGAAGAAAATGCGGCCGACCCTGTCAATCCCGAACAGGTCTTCTATGCGGGCGCGCTTCCCGGCCTGCTGAAAACGCTCGATCCGCATTCCGTCTTCTTCGACCCCGGACAATTCGACCAGCTCCGCAAGATGGAATCGTCCACCCAGAAAGGATTTGGCAGCATCGTGTCGCTGGTGCCGGGAAAAGTGGTCGTACTGCAAACCCTCCCCGGCACGCCGTCCGCCAAGGCGGGGTTGATGCCCGGCGACAACATCATGGCGATCAACAATTACATCATCGGCCGGTTGGATATCGATCAACTCACCGAACTGCTGGGCGAATCGCGGCAGCATCCGGCGCAGCTCGACGTGATGCGCCCGGGCTCGGGAAAGATCATGCGGCTGACCCTGACCCCCGAAGAGATGCAGACCTCGAGCGTCGAACGAGCCTTCTTTCTGGCACCCGGAATCGGATACCTGCACGTCACCAGCTTCGACGAGAACACCGGGAAGGACATCAAAGCGGCCATCGATAAGCTTGGCGGCGATAAACTCAGCGGCCTGGTTCTGGACTTGCGTGGTAACCCCGGCGGTGTGGTCACTGCCGCGTTGGAGACCGCATCGTTATTTCTCCAGCCCGGACAGATCGTGTTCACGATTCGCGGCCGCAACGTCCCGGAGAAAGCCGAAAAGGTGCCCGACTCGGCCACGCCGTACCCTTGCAAGTTGGTGGTGCTGCTTAATGAGAAGACCGCCAGCGCGTCGGAAATTGTTGCCGGGGCGCTGCAGGACCACGATCGCGCCACTATCGTAGGCGAAATCAGCTACGGCAAGGGCTTGGTGCAGAGCGTCTATCCTTTGAGCGAAGGCGCAGGACTTGCACTCACTACAGCGCTCTATTACACCCCCAGCGGCCGATCGATCCAGAAGCCGCTCGATGTGACACGCTTCGAACTGGGCGCCACTACCGCCCACCCGAATGCAAAGTCGGATTTTCACACCGACAAGGGACGCGCCGTCACCGGAGGGGGTGGCATCCGCCCCGATTTCGTGGTGAGGCCCGAACCGCTGACCCGCCTGCACATCGCGCTCATGGCCAGCGCTTCCTTCCCCGGCTTCGCCACTCAGTACTTGCGCCAACACAAGGTCGACCAGGATTGGGAAGTCGAACCGGCGGTGCTCGACGAATTCGAGGCCTATGCCGCCACTGTCGGCATCCAGCCCGGTCCGTCCGAATGGGCCAGCGAGGGCGACTACCTGCGCAATCACATCAAGACCGAAATCTTCAATCAGGCCTTCGGTGTGGAGCGCGGCGACCAGGTGGAGTTGCAGCGCGATCCCCTGGTCCTGAAGGCGCTGGAGATTTTAGGGACGTAGCGCTGGCATAATAAGACCGGAGGCTCCAACCAGTGGCCACGTCGACCGCTCCTGTTTCCATATCGCTCGAAAACGAAAAGAACCCCTGGCTCGCCGCCGCCGCACGCTTCGACGAGGCCGCTCTGCGCCTGAAGCTGGACGACGGAATGTGCAAAGTCTTGCGCACTCCCACCAAGGAACTCACCGTCAACATCCCCGTGGCGCTCGATGACGGCCGGCTGGAAGTGTTCACCGGATATCGCGTGCAGCACTCGCTGGCGCGCGGCCCGGCCAAGGGCGGCATCCGCTTCGCTCCCGACGTGACGCTCGACGAAGTGCGCGCGCTCGCCTCCTGGATGACGTGGAAATGCGCGGTGGTCAACATCCCGTTCGGCGGCGGGAAAGGCGGCGTTATCTGCGACCCGAACCTGCTCTCGGAACTGGAACTCGAGAAGCTGACGCGCCGCTATACTTCGGAGATCATGGACTTCATTGGGCCGGAGCGCGACGTGCCCGCGCCCGACGTCAACACCAACGAAAAAATTATGGCCTGGATCATGGACACCTATTCCATGCACCAGCGTCACACCACCACCGGCGTGGTGACCGGCAAACCGATGGCGCTCGGCGGGTCGCGCGGGCGTCCCGAAGCCACCGGCCGCGGCTGCATGATGGTCACCCTGAAGGCGCTCCGGCAACTCGGCATCCCCTACGACAAAGCGCGCGTGGTGATTCAGGGCTTCGGCAACGTTGGCGGCATGGCGGCGAAGCTGATGAGCTCCATGGGATTCCATATCGTGGCCATGGTGGAATATGACGGCGCGGTGTACAACTCGAGCGGCCTCGATATCGCCGCGCTGCAGAAGCATCGCCAGGAGACCGGCTCCATCACCGGGTTTGCGGGCGGCGAAGACATGGACAAGACGGCGGCAATGTTCCTCGCTTGCGACGTCCTCATTCCGGCGGCGACGGAGAACGTGATCACCTCGCAAAATGCCGACCGTCTGCGATGCAAGATTCTATGCGAGGGCGCCAACGGGCCGACCACGCCGCTCGCCGACCTCATCCTGGCGGACAAGAACGTGTTCGTGATCCCCGATATTCTGGCTAACGCCGGCGGCGTCACCGTCTCGTACTTCGAGTGGGTGCAGGATCGCCAGGGCTTCTTCTGGAACGAGCAACTGGTGAACAGCCGCTTGCAGGAGATCATGGACGAGAGCTTCGACGCCGTGGTCGAATATGCGGAAAAGCATCACGTCAACAATCGCATCGCGGCCTACATGCTGGCCCTAGATCGCGTGGCTAACGCCATCCGCCTGCGAGGAATCTACGCGTGATGGCCGTCTTTCCGCGCCGCGACCGTGAGGAAGCGGTTGGGGACCGAACGGAGCTAGATGTCGTCTGACGCCTCCACCCCGCTGATGCGGCAGTACAACAGCGTCAAAGAGCAGGTCCCGCAAGCGTTATTGATGTTCCGCCTGGGCGACTTCTACGAGCTTTTCTACGAAGATGCGGTAGTGGCCGCGCGCGAGCTCGAGATCACGCTGACGGCCCGCAATAAGGAAAAGGGCGCGGACATCCCCATGTGCGGCGTGCCTTACCACGCGGCTGAAGGCTACATCGCGCGCCTCATTCAGAAGGGCTTCCGCGTGGCCATTTGCGACCAAATGGAGGATCCCAGGCTGGCCAAAAAGCTGGTGCGCCGCGAAATCACGCGCGTGGTCACGCCGGGCACCGCCATGGACGCCAACCTGGTGCGCTCGCGCGAGAATAACTATCTCGCCGCGGTGGCGCGCTGCGGCGCGCGTTCCGCCATGGCCTACGTGGATGTCTCCACAGGCGAATTCCGCGTAACCGAGCTCGAACCGCGTGAAGTGCCGGGCGCGTTGGAACAACTGGGCGCTCGCGAAGTGCTCTTTCCCGGCGATCTGCCTTTGCTTTCGGGCGACGACTCCGCGGGCGCTGCGCCGCGCTTCGTGCGCACAGAGCTCGAAGAGTGGGTCTTCACGCAGGACTACGCCGACCGCACCCTGCGCGAGCATTTCAAGCTTCTCACGCTCGATGGCGTGGGCCTCGCCAACCGGCCGGCCGCCGTCAGCGCCGCCGGCGCCATTCTGCATTACCTGCGCGATACGCAGCGCGCCGCGCTCGATCACCTCGATCGCCCGACTTACTTCGATCGCGCGGAATCCATGATTCTCGACGCCGTCACGGTGCGCAATCTGGAACTCATCGAGCCCTTATTCGCCGCCGACGCCACCGGCCCGCAACAGCAGGCGACGGTTCTGGCCGCGCTCGATCAGACCCTCACCGGCATGGGCGGCCGTCTGCTCCGGCAGCGCCTGCTCCGTCCGTCGCTCGATCGCGCGGAGATTGAACAGCGCCTCGACGCGGTGGAGAATTTGCTGCAGCAGACCATCCTGCGTGCTGAAGTGCGCAAGGAGCTCGGCGGCATTCTCGATCTGGAGCGCCTGCTGGCCAAAGTCACCCTCGGGTCGGCCGGTCCGCGCGATCTGCTGGCGCTGGGCCGCTCGCTCGAGAAGATTCCCGCGTTGAAGCGATGCTTCGATACCCAACAAGCCGCGCGCCTGCGCTCGCTGCACGGCCGTCTCGATGAACTGCCCGACGTCGCCAACGCTATCCTGGAAGCCATTTCCGACGAGCCGCCGCTGGCCATCGCCGATGGCGGCACGATTCGCGCGGGCTTTCATGCCGAGCTCGACGAACTGCGCGATCTCAGCCTCAATGGCCGCCAGTACATCGCGCAGATCGAAGCGCGCGAACGGCTGCGCACCGGCATCCAGTCGCTCAAGGTGCGCTTCAACAACGTATTCGGCTATTACCTGGAGATCACGCGCGCCAACCTGCATCTCGCCCCGGCCGATTACGAGCGCAAGCAGACGCTGGCCAACGCCGAGCGCTTCACCACTCCCGAGCTGAAAGACTACGAGCGCAAGGTGCTCGACGCCGAAGAGAAGATCCTGGCGCTGGAGCGCGAACTGTTCGCCGATGTCCGACTGCGCACCGCCGCGCAGGCGCAGCGCATTCGCGCCACCGCGAGCGCTGTCGCCGAGCTGGATGTGACCGCCGCGCTGGCGCAGGTGGCAGCCGAGAATCGCTATCAGCGCCCCCGTTTTTCCGCCGATGGCGAGATGCGCATTATGGCCGGCCGCCACCCCGTGATCGAACGCCTGGCCGATCAGGATGCCGGCCGCTTCATCCCCAACGACCTCTTCCTAAACGATTCAACCGACCTCATCGCCATCATCACCGGACCCAATATGGGCGGCAAATCGACCTATCTGCGGCAGGCGGCGCTGATCGCCATCCTGGCCCAGATGGGATCGTTCGTTCCCGCCGAGTCGGCTAATCTCCCGTTGATCGACCGCGTGTTCACGCGCATCGGCGCCTCCGACAATCTCTCGCGCGGGCGCTCGACATTTCTGGTTGAAATGACCGAGACGGCCGTCATCCTGAACGCCGCCACGCCGCGCAGCTTCATCGTGCTGGATGAAATCGGCCGGGGAACGGCGACGTACGACGGGCTCGCGCTCGCCTGGGCGGTGGTGGAACACGTGCACGCCAAGACGCGCGCCAAAACGCTGTTCGCCACGCACTATCACGAGCTCACCGAACTCGCCGAACAACTCGGCGGCGTGCGCAATCTGAAAGTGTCGGTGAAAGAGGCGGGCGATCACATCATCTTCCTGCGCAGGGTGGAACCGGGCCGCGCCGATCGCAGCTACGGCATCGAAGTGGCGCGCCTTGCCGGCCTTCCGGTGACGGTGATTTCGCGTGCGCGCGAAGTGTTGAAGCTGCACGAGCGTACCGAGCACGTGGTGACGGAGGAATTGGCGAAATCGGAAGACACCGGCCCGGTGCAGATCCAGCTCTTCGAGCCGGTGGGATACGGCATCGCGGAGCGCATCCGCGGCCTCAATCTGGACGAACTGCGGCCCATCGAAGCGCTGCAATTGCTGGCCGAATTGCAGAAGGAATTGAAGCGCCCATGAGAGTCGCCGGCGTGATGAGCGGAACGTCGCTCGACGGCATCGATGTGGCTATCGTGGAGATCGCCGGCCGGCATATCGAGACGGTGGGATTTCAGTCGACGCCTTATTCCGCGCAAACGCGCGCCGCGATTCTGGCGGTGTCCGACGCGTCGACGCACACCTCGGCCATCTCGCGGCTAAATTATCAGTTGGGAGACCTGTACGCGCGCGCCGTGCTGCGCGCCGTTCGGAGCTTCGGGCCGGTGAAGCTCATTGGCTGCCACGGGCAGACGATCTACCATGAAGGCGCATCGAATACTCTGCAGATCGGTGAGGCTGCCGTGATCGCCGAGCGCACCGGCGTGCCCGTGGTATCGAACTTTCGCGCGCGCGACATCGCCGCCGGCGGCCAGGGCGCTCCGCTCGTGCCGTACCTGGACTACCTGCTCTTCCGCCATCGCACGCGCACCCGCATCGCGCTCAATATCGGCGGTATCGCCAACATTACGGTAATCCCGGCAGGCGCGCGGCCGGAGGATGTGGTGGCCTTCGATACCGGGCCGGGCAACATGGTGATGGATGCGCTGGCGCGAGAGTTGGGGCAGCGCTACGATCGCGGCGGAAGAATCGCTCAGCGCGGCCACGTGAACCGCAAGCTCTTGGACGAACTCCTGTCCGGCCCTTACTACCGCCGCAAGCCGCCTAAGAGCGCCGGCCGGGAACAATACGGGGCGGCGTTCGTTGATGGCTTGAAGAAGAGACAACTGCCGGTGGAAGACCTAGTCGCCACCGCGACCGTACTCACGGCCGCGACCATAGCGCACGCAGCACGCCCATTCGGAGCCCACGAACTGATCGTCTCCGGCGGAGGGGTACACAATCCGCGCATTATGGCGCACCTCTCCGCCTTCCTGCCGGAGCTGTCCATTTCAAGCACCACAGATCACGGCCTCAGTGCCGACGCCAAAGAAGCCGTTGCTTTTGCTGTTCTGGCTTTCGAAAGACGGCGCGGGAAGCCAGCGAATCTACCCTCCGCAACCGGCGCCCGCCACCCGGTGATCTTAGGAGATCTTACTACTTAGCGGTACGACGGTTGGGTCTCAACGGCGGCGACGCGTGCGGGAACAGCCTGCCCTACCCGCATCGCTTTCCAGTCATAAGCAAACTCTTTGCCGCAGTCCAGACAGGTCACATACGTCCCCATCCGCTGCGTTCCGGAAAGTGCCGCACCCCCGTTTCGGCGCGCGGGAGTTAACGGAAAAGTGGTTCGCTGATGGGAGCACCCAAACAGCGTATCGATTAACGACTGAAACATCTCCAGCCTCCCTCTTCTACCATTCTTAGATACGCTGTTTAGTGGGTAAGTTTCAACAGGGAATCACACATGCGTACTATAGCTGTGTACCTAACAGCACTACTGAAGGCCAACCCCTTATGCTGCAATAAACCGTATCTAAGGGGACAACTTAGCGGCAATCGACTTGGCGATCTGCCCGCCGTGGTAGCGGCCGTTCTCGATGAAGATCTCATTGGTATGCATTCCGGCGACGATCACGCCGGCGAGGTAAACACCTGGAGTTTCGCTCTCCAGCGTCTCGGGATCGGTGCGCGGACGCTGGCTTGCGGGCTCGAGCGAAATACCGGTGGAGTTCAGAAACTCCAAATCGGGGCGATACCCTACCAGCGCGAACACGAAGTCGTTCTTGAGCATG
>Ga0181528_10002829_pt1 | contig 10703 bp, 10 predicted proteins | sample PEATcosm2014_Bin_47_FD_119742 | JGI IMG/M metagenome (GOLD analysis project Ga0181528, IMG submission 119742) | Peatland microbial communities from MTU Mesocosm Facility, Houghton, MI, USA - PEATcosm2014_Bin10_10_metaG | ecosystem: Environmental > Terrestrial > Soil > Wetlands > Peat | place... | reverse complement strand
TAGGGCAGAATCACCTGCGCCCGGTTCGAGACAAAGAGTTGCTCATCGACGCCGACGCCCAATGCGCGCAGCTTGGCTACCTCTTTGAGAAAGGCGATCGGGTCTAGCACCACGCCGTTGCCGATAACGCCCAGGCAACCGGGTCGCAGGACTCCACAAGGGATGAGTTGCAGCACAAACTTCTGCCCGCCAAAGATCACCGTATGCCCGGCATTGTGTCCCCCGGCATAGCGCGCCACGGCGTTGAACCGCTCGCTCAGCACATCCACGATCTTTCCCTTGCCCTCGTCGCCCCACTGGGCGCCCAGCACTACCGCCGTCTTTGCTCGCATGTCGAATCCGTTCCTTCAAACCTGTGTGTGGCGCCTGTTTCTGGAGAGTGACACCTCAGCCTCGGCGGTCCTTTCCTCTAGACGCGCAAAGGAATCCTGGGCTGAAGATGAAGGCGCAAGCCCCTCGGGGGAGCACCACCTTTGATGATAAACCCTGAGCGCATGATCCCTGTTGCCGGAAGATGGAGGCGCCTTTGGCAAAGTATTCAGCATTCCGGCCACAACTAACGCCCTCATACCGGGTCTAAACGAGACAGCCGTTTTTTTCCCTAATGCCGGAGACCCAGTTCGCGGCGGCCGAAGTCCATACGTCTCGCTTCTGGGCGACCCTATGGGTACCACTGAGAGGGAACATGAGACAACCGACTTGCATGACCCATGCCGCCCCGCTCCAGCGGTCCACTGGAGGCGCTTCGCAGAGGCTCCGGCGCCTGGTTGCACTGGTTATGGTGCCGTTTCTGCTCATTCTCGCGCGGGGCAAGCTCCACGCGCAGCAAGGGCCTGGCGAAACCTGGCCGCAGAGCAGCCAGTTTGACCCCGGCGGTCCGGAGTCAAGTCAGCCTCCGCAACCCACACAGCCGCTCGCCCCCGAGCAGCTTCAGCAATTGGTCGCCCCCATTGCCCTCTATCCGGACACGCTCGTAGCCCAGGTGCTGGCAGCGGCCACCTATCCCGCGCAGGTCGCCGGCGCCGACCATTGGCTCCAGTCTCAGGGCTACGCCTCGCCAGACCAGATTGCCGCCGGCGCCGATGCCGAGGCCTGGGATCCCAGCGTAAAGGCACTCACTGCGTTTCCTCAGGTGCTGGCCCAGATGGACCGCAACCTCCAATGGACCACCGACTTGGGCAACGCCTATTACAACCAGCCCCAGGATGTACTCGAGACCGTGCAGGTCCTGCGCCAGCGAGCGCAAGCGGCCGGAACCCTCGAAAACACCCCGCAGGAAGCCGTCAGCTATAACCAGGGCTACATCCAACTGGCCCCGACGAACCCGCAGATCGTCTTCGTGCCGGCTTATAACCCATGGGCCGTCTACGGGCAGCCGGTCGCGCCCTATCAGGGCTTTTCGCTGTTTGGCTCCCTGGCCTCGCTCGCCGGCTCATCGCCGATAAGATTTGGCCTGGGCATCGCGATGTCTACCTTCAGCCACACCCCTTTTGGCTGGGCAACCTGGGCCCTCAACTGGCTCACCCAGTCCGTCCTCTTCCATCAATCGAATTACCAATCCAACAGCACCTCGGTCGCTCATTGGGGCCTTCCACCAAACCACAGGCCTCAGCCCGAAGGGAACTCCCGACAGTGGGCCTCAAATAGCAGACCACAGGCAGGTTATGGCCGACCGGCCACGGAATTCAGCCGGCAGGTCTTCGCTCGCGAGCCCGCCAGAGGTTCTGAAAGCGGCTCGCAGACCCGCTCCTATGCAGGGTACCGCTCCGATGAATTTCCCTCCCGCGGCTACCCTGCGCAGCAGACTTATGACAACCGCTCCGCGCCACAACCGTACAATCACTTTCAGGCTGCGGCACCCATGACCGCCAGGGAACAAGCCGAAGGCCGGACCGGCTATGGCACCGGCTTTTATGGCAACCTTGGCCAGAATTACGCAAGCCGCCCCGCCACCGCTTATGCCAACCCGCAGCAGAACTGGAACGCATCGGCGCCTGGACCGGAGCGAGGCGATTTCGTCCAGCGCTCCTATTCTGGCAATAGGTCTTACTCCGCCTCAGCGGGGCGCGGCTTCGCGGAACCCAAATCAGCCCACTCCGGCGGCTTTCATCTTTTTGGCGGCGGACACAATGCCGAGAGATCCTACGCCTATGGTGGCGGGCACTCTGCAAAGAGCTACAGCAGCGGCAAGAGCTTCAGCAAGGGCCACTCGGGCGGGGGTGGTCATTCCGGCGGTCATCATGGCAGCGGGCATCACCACTAAGTGGAGGCTGGATTCTCGCCTGGTTCAGCCCCCGGCAGCTGCAGCCGAAGACAAGCACGCGAAGTGATAGCCTTCTTTGGATGGTGCACTCGCTTCTGACGGACCGACTCCTGCTCCGCCGCTGGCGCGACGAGGACCGGCTGCCCTTCCAACAACTCAACGCCGACCCGCGGGTGATGGAGTTCATGCCCGGCCTGCTCGCGCCCGAGGCCTCGGATCAGTTGATCGCACACATTGAAACGCACTTCGAGCAGCACGGCTTCGGCCCTTTCGCCGCCGAGCTTCGTGAAGGCGGAGCCTTTCTCGGCTACATCGGCCTCTATGTCCCCACCTTTAGTGCGGAATTCATGCCAGCCGTCGAAATCGGTTGGCGCCTCAGCGCGGAGTATTGGGGACGCGGCCTGGCCACGGAGGGGGCGAATGCTGTGGTTCAACACGCTTTCAAAGAGCTGGGGCTGGAAAACCTTGTCTCGTTTACGGTTCCTGAAAACTTGCGCTCACGCCGGGTGATGGAGAAGCTTGGCATGACTCACAATTCCGCCGACGATTTCGACCACCCAAGCATGCCTGGTGGCCATCCCCTGCGGCGTCACGTCCTCTACCGTCTTGCTCGTCAGCAATAGAGCTTCTCAAGCCGCCCGAGAGTCTGCCTTTTCCCGCCCAAAGACCTCGCCGGCCAGAATCAGCAGAATTCCCACGATCCAAAGGAAGTGACCAACCAGCGGAACCAGCGGATAAAGGACAAACAGAACCCACGTTGCGAAGATGAACAGCACGATGATTCCGGCCACGATGCGGCGAGGCCAGCGAAAGATGGGAAAGAGCAGAAAGATCAGGTAGAGCACCATCAGCGGATTGATCCAGCCGCTTAGAACGGCCAGAAAGTCCTTCGAGTGCCACATCTCCGGGTTCAGCGTGTTCACCAGGGTGACCCATGCGCAGCGGGAGCCTCGCAGCATCTCGGGCGCGTCATTGCCGGCTGTAGCAACCTCGCGGACCGCCGGCAGAAAGAAGGCCCAGACATAGATGCAAAGCCCCACCAGCCGTGCGATCAAAACCGAACGGGCCACCATTGCGCCGCGCGAACTCTCTGACATCGGAATCTCCTATCGATCCATCTCTCGAATGCGATGGCTTGGGCGGGGTCGACGCGCCTTTTCTCGGGCGACGATCAAATCCCAGCCGCGAAACAGCCCTTGCAAATCAAGCAGAGCTGGAACAAACCATCATAGTCCATGCTAGCCGGTCGTCGTCCCGCCAGCCAGCACCGCATCGGCGATGAGCGCCGCCTCCACAGCCGGACGCACGGCGTGTACACGCACGATGGAAGCACCATGCAGAATTGACGCCACCAGCGCCGCCACGCTCGCCGTCTCGCGGGATTCAACAGGCGCGTCGCTGCCGGCATAAAGCGGCGCGAGCGCCCGGCCCAGGAACGACTTCCGGCTGACCCCGGCAAGCAGAGGCCGGCCCAAATCCATTAACTCCGCCTGGCGGGCAAGCAGGACGAAGTTCTCATCAAAGCGCTTCCCAAAGCCGTAGCCAGCATCAAGCACCACAGCCTCCGGCAGAATGCCTCCGACAGAGGCTACTTTCAGGCTCTCCGCCAGACCTTCGCGCACGGTGTCCAGCAATTCATCCGGCTCCAGCCGCGGCTGCGCGCGCCATTGCTCAGGCCGTCCCCGCGTGTGCATCAGCACCACCCCGCAGCCTGCCTCGGCGCAGACTGGAGCCATTTCCGAGTCCCAGAAGAATCCGCTCACATCGTTGATAATTTCCGCGCCGGCATTTAGCGCTGCCCGCGCCGTCGCCGCCTTATAAGTATCCACCGAGAGGGTTGCATCCGGCCTCGCCTTGAGGATTCCTTCAAGCACAGGCAATAGCCGCGCCAGCTCTTCGTCACTACTGACAGCCTGGGCACTCAACGACGGATTTTTGTCGTTGGGGCAGACACCAGGGGTCAGCTCGCTGCCGGCAGCTCCGCCCGTCCGCGAACCTGGCCGCGTGCTCTCCGCACCCAGGTCAAGCAAGTCAGCCCCTTCGTCCAACAATGAGAGCGCATGCGCCACAGCCGCGTCAGGAGCGAGAAAAGCCCCGCCGTCGCTGAACGAGTCCGGCGTGATATTCACCACGCCCATCACCAGCGTCCGCCGGCCGAGCTCGATGGTGCGCGTGCGTAGTCGCCAGGAAGTCACCATTCGGCTGAAATCTGTCATTTTTCTTTGTCCGTCCTCGTTGAACTCCGAAAGGCCCACTCAGTCTCGCCGGCCTTTTCACGAAACAAGAATCACGTCTCGATGGTACGCTGCAATCTCCTTCTCCCCTGCTAAACTCCTTGCATGGCTGGTCTTCGTCGATTCCCCACGCTTCTTTTGGCTCTCGCCCTAGCCCCCGCCGCCGGGCTCGATGCCCAGGCTCAGGAGCAGCGTCCCGCGGCACATTCTGCGCACACCGCTCCGGCTCACGCTGTTCAGGCCAAAGGCCCGCTCGCCGAGCGCATCCAGACGATTCTCTCCGACCCGCTTCTGAGCCACGCGGAGTTCGGCATCAGCGTGGCCGCGCTTGACGGCCAGCCCATCTACGGATTGAACGAGGGCCGTCTCTTTGTCCCGGCATCGAACGCCAAGCTCGTCACCACCGCCGCCGCTTATGCCCTGCTGCCCGTAGAAACCCTCACCTGGACTACAAATGTCGTCGCCAGTGGCGAAGTAGACGACCAGGGCCTGCTGCATGGAGACCTGATCCTGCTGGGCTCGGGCGACCCCACGCTGAGCGCTCGCATCTACCCCTACCATCCACCTGAAACGACGGCGAGCCCGGCATCAATCAATCCCTCTGTCCAGCCCGCCGAGACCGAGCAGGCTCAGAAGCCAAAGTCCATGGATGTGCTCAATCTGCTGGCCGAGCAAGTTGAGCAGTCCGGCGTGCGCACCGTCGAGGGCAGCGTTGTGGGCGACGACAGCTTCTTTCTCGATGAGCCTTACGGGACCTCATGGGCCTGGAACGACATGCAATGGAGCTACGGCGCACCCGTCTCCGCGCTCACCTTCAACGAAAACACAATCGAATTGACGATCACCGCCGGACCTGTTGCGGAAACGGGGCTTGCGGGCAACAGTGCCGCGGCTGCGGGAACCTCGACCCCCGCGGCCCCGCCAGCACCACCTGCCGGCGAGTGGACGCCGGATCTGGACTACTACACCCTTGACAACTCGATGACCGCCGCTCCCAGGGGCGAAATCGCTCATCCCGGCCTCGAACACCGTCCCGGCAGCCTGATGGTGCGCGCCTGGGGCACCGTGGCCCCTGAAGGCTTCCATGCCAGCCTGGCCGTCGAAGACCCCGCGGAGTATACCGCCGCGGCCTTCAAGGAGGCGCTCCGCAACCGAGGCGTCGCGGTAAACGGCAGCCCCGTCTCCCGCCACAAGCTCTCGAATGGAACCATCGATTTTGCCGACGAGCGCGCCCAGCCACTGAAGCTGACCCCCTCCGATCTCACCACCGTCATCGCGCCGCTTGAGAACAGAAAGGTGCTGGCCACTCACGTCTCCGTCCCAGTTGCTCAGGACATCGCCGTCATCAACAAGACAAGCCAAAACCTGCATACCGAACTGCTGCTGCGCCTGCTCGGCAAAGTGCATGGCGCAGACGGCAGCTTTGCCCAGGGCACACGCGTGGTGCGCCAGTTCCTATTAAACGCTGGCATCGACGACGACGACTTTTACTTTTATGACGGCTCAGGCATGAGCACCGACGATCGCATGGCCCCGCGCGCCTTTACGCAGTTGCTGGCCTACGCCTCGCGCCAGCCCTGGGGCGCGCCATGGCGCGATACTCTGCCCGTCGCCGGAGTGGACGGCACACTGATCAACCGTTTCAAGACATCTCCGCTCAAGGGACATCTGTGGGCCAAGACCGGCACACACACTGAAGCGAATTCCCTCTCCGGCTACCTGACCACGGCCAGTGGCAAGACGCTTGCTTTCTCCATCCTGGTCAACGGCCACCGCCCTGGGAGCGATGTTGAACTTGAAGCCATCGACCGCATCGCCGAAGCCATCGCCGCGGCTGACTAGAACTCCTCGGAGCACGCGAAGCTCGGGTGCCCAACCCTCGCCGCGTCCGTGTTTTTGCGGCTAGGGTGGGAAATCACGAGACCACTTTGTGGAAACCCTGCCAATACTCTAACCCTGTATCATCAGAGCCAGATGCGCACTCGTTTGCTGGTTTTCTCCCTTGCCGCACTCACTCCCGCCATGGCACTTGCCGGGTTCCTGGCCGCGGCGCTGTCCGGCTGCCGTTCGCTGCCTGCCTCAAAGCCCGAGGCGCTTTGGACCATCGAGGAGGCGCGCGGCGCTCAGGTCTACCATCAGGCCTGCGCCAAGTGCCACTATCCCACCACCACAAAAGGGATGAAAGGACCCGGCTTGCAGGCCATCACCAAGGTCAAGGCCATGCCCTCGGGCGCGCCGCCAACCGATGAACGTCTGACGTTTACCATCGTGCATGGCCGGGGAATGATGCCCGCCACGCAACTGACCGACAACCAACTTAGCGATCTGCTGGCCTATCTGCACTCACTATGACCAACCACGAAATCAACGACTCAAGTCCCCATGAAGGGCCCGGCGAAGCCGCGAAAGGGCCCGTCGCTTCTGTGGCAAAGGAACGCAACCTGACTCTTCTGCGATTGCCTGGATTGGCTGCCGTGAGCCTCTACATGATGGTGCTGGCCGGCATCAACATTCTGGGCGTTGCCGGCGGGCAGGTTCAGCCGATTTTCCTTTTCTTCTCAGCTCTGTTTATCGCGGCAGGCCTGGGATTGCTAAAGCTGCTGCGCTGGGCCTGGGCGCTCACACTGGCCGCCATGGTTCTGCTGGTGGCTCTCTTCCTCTGGAAGTTTGCCGCCAGCCACGACTTTCCCTATGCAATCCAAGGCCTGCTCAATCTGGTCTTTTTCCTTTATCTCGTCCGCACCGAAGTGCGCGAGAAACTACGTTAGGGACTGACCGTCAATCGAGCAGCAGCTCTCTCGCTCCGCCCGGAAGTCGAGCCGCGATCCCGAAGAATCAGGAATGGCCGTTCGACGCAAAGATAGAGCGCAGCCGCAACAATCAGACAAAAGACCGCATAAACACCAAGCCACAGAAAGAGGTTTACTTGTGCGATGGCGGGAAAGCAAAGGTCCACAAGATGGATCAATTCCTTATGCGTGAGGTACAGGCTGTAGGCGAGAGTGGCGATCAGCCTGGCTCCGGGAACTTTGACTCTGCTCAAGAGGCCGTTTGTGCTCAGCGCGGACGCTACAAGAAGTCCCAGGCCCAGAGCCAGCAAGGGGAATCCGATCACGGTTCCGAAGGCAGAGGCGCCCGTAACGGAAATCCAGCGGTCTTTGAAGAGCCAGGCTGCAACGCCAACCATTCCCAGACCCAAACAGAAAAGCGTGTGTCCCCTTCTGGCCAACGCACTCCACCAAATTGGGCGAAAGGCTCTTATCAGGGCAAGCGTGACCCCTGCAAGCAATCCGTCGAGGCGGCTGTAAGTCGGGTAGTAGATTCGCTCGATGTACTCAAGGCCAAAGGACTGACCGGCAGACCCCAGCGGACGAAGCGCGTGAAAGAGAACAAAGGCTCGAACACAAATTCCAAACAACACCAGGCCGCCCAGCACGGCCACGGTCTTTCTGACGGATGGTTTGCGCATCGCAAAAAGAACGACGAGCGGCAGAAACAGATAGAAGTGCTCCTCGATGCAAAGGGACCAAACGTGCGAGAAGGCCTGGTCGACTCGATAATCGACAAAGAGATTCTGAGTAAAGGTGAGTAACTGCCAAGGAGGCGGAAGACCAGGGCAAACGCACCATAGCAGTTATATGCAGCGGCGAGTGGAACGATTGAACTTGGGATATGGAGAGTCCCCTCAAGCAGTTTGCCGAATTGCAGGATCCTCGTTTGCCGCGCACGCGGCGTCATTTGTTGGCTGACATTCTGGTGATCGCCATCGCGGCCATCTTGAGCGGTGCCGAGGGATGGGACGATATGGAGCGCTACGGCAAGGCCAAGCGGGATTGGCTGAAGAGCTTTCTGGCTTTGCCGTTTGGTATTCCTTCGCACGATACGTTCAACCGCGTTTTTCAGGCTTTGGACCCAGCCGAGCTAGAAAAGCAGTTTCTGGACTGGGTGAATGCGATCGCCCGGCGCACCCAGGGCGAGGTGGTGGCCATCGACGGCAAGAGCTTGCGCGGAACCGGCACGGGTGAGGGCAAGCCGCTGGTCCATATGGTCTCGGCCTGGGCCAGCGCCAACAATCTGGTACTCGGCCAGCGCAAAACCGACGCCAAGTCGAATGAAATCACGGCCATTCCTGAACTGTTGCGCGTGTTGGAGCTGAGTGGCACTACAGTGACCATCGATGCCATGGGCTGTCAGAAGAACATCGCTGCCCAGATCGTCGAACAGAAGGCCGACTATATCTTGGCGGTCAAAGAGAACCAACCATCGCTTCTGGCCGACATCAAGGATTCTTTTCAAATGCTGGGCCCTGCCAGCGTCGATGAGCAGATCGACTGCGGACATGGGCGCGTGGAAACCCGCCGCTGTGCTATCGTGACCGATCTGAGCCTGCTGGACAACACGCAGAACTGGGCCGGCCTGCGCTCGATCATTCGCATCCAGGCCACGCGCCATCACAAGGCTTCAGGCAAGCAGGAGCGCGAGACCCGCTATTACATCTCCAGTCTCCAGCCCGATGCGGCGCGGCTCAATACGGCGATTCGCCAGCACTGGGGCATCGAAAACAATCTGCACTGGGTGCTGGACGTGGCCTTTGGCGAGGATGCCAGCCGCAAACGCGCCGGAAACGCCGCGCAAAACTTCTCTCTGCTCAACCGCATCGCCCTGAACTTGATCCGAAAAGACAAGTCCACCAAAGGCAGCATTCGCGGCAAACGACTTCAAGCCGCATGGGACGACGCCTTCCTCTGGCAACTCTTGGCTGAGGGAAGATCATGATGCGTTTGCCCTGGGCGGAAGACTTGGCGATTCGCGCCAGACCGGAAGAACAATGTAAGTTGCCAGCACCACCAGATAGGCAGGCAACACACGATAGAGCCTGTTTCGATAAAAGCCCCACAATCGCGGGCGCTCATTGCGCCGATAGGGCCGCAATAGCTGCGAACCGATCAGATAGCCGCTGAGGACAAAGAAAAGATCGACGCCCATCCAGCCCATCTGCGCCGCAAACTCCACGATCCACGGCAGGCTTCCAACGTCATGAAATGTGTAAACGTGAAAGACCATGACGGAGAGAATTGCCAGACTGCGCAACGTGTCCAAACCGTGAGATCGCGGGGCGGATTGGGTCAAAGATTACGATCCTCGGTGATTTCCACCATCTTAGAGCATTCGAGCAGGCAGCGCGATGGAACTGGTGCAGTTGCCACTGGCACGTTGTGCCAGTGCGATCGTCTCCGAACGCGCAGGACGAGCCCGGCGTCTGCGATGCTATATTGGCTCACATGAATCTCTTCGGAGTCATAACTGCACTCTTCCTTTTTTCCGCGGCGTCCGCCGCGCAGAGCACGCAATCGACCTTTCGCGGCGGCCCATCGCATCCTGGGGTTTACGATTCCCGCGTCCCAGAGCGTCTTTCATTGAAATGGACATTTTCGACGAACGGCGCAATTGTCTCTTCGCCTGCGGTGTCGGGTGGCGTGATCTACGTCGGAAGTGCAGACGGAGGCCTCTATGCCGTCGAAGCATCCACTGGAAAGCTCCGCTGGAGGTTCGACGCGCACGGTGACGTGAACTCTTCTCCCGCAGTGAGCGGGGACACTGTTTTTGTGGTGAGTCTGGACGGCAACCTCTATGCTGTGGACGCTGCCACCGGCAAACAGCGCTGGTCATTCGCAACCCAGGGCGAACATCGTTTCACCGCGGCCGGTATCCTCGGCGCTCTTCCTTCGGCTGAAATCTTGCCGGATCCATGGGACTTTTTTCTCTCCTCTCCCACCGTTGTGGCCGGGGCCGTTTACTTTGGAAGTGGAGACGGCCATATCTACGCCGTCGATGCCGTCACTGGCTCCTTGCGCTGGAGTTATAAGACAGGAGATGTGGTTCATAGCTCGCCGGCTGTCTCTGACGGCGTTCTCTACGTGGGAAGCTGGGATACATACTTTTACGCATTGAATGCCGCAACCGGCGAGTTGAAGTGGAAGTTCAAGACCGGCGAAGACCCTAAAACTCACGTGATGACGGGAATCCCAGGCTCCGCCGCCGTTGCCGACGGGACGGTCTACTTCGGATGCAGGGACGCGAACCTCTATGCGCTCGACGCGACGACCGGCGCTCTGAAATGGAAGGTTCCGAACGATGGTTCATGGGTTATCGCTTCTCCCGCCGTTGCAGAAGGAGTGGTTTACTACACCACCTCCGACAGCCAT
>Ga0181528_10002827_pt1 | contig 10713 bp, 6 predicted proteins | sample PEATcosm2014_Bin_47_FD_119742 | JGI IMG/M metagenome (GOLD analysis project Ga0181528, IMG submission 119742) | Peatland microbial communities from MTU Mesocosm Facility, Houghton, MI, USA - PEATcosm2014_Bin10_10_metaG | ecosystem: Environmental > Terrestrial > Soil > Wetlands > Peat | place... | reverse complement strand
GAAGAGCAGCACCGGTCTGGTCCGTTACCAGTCCGGAAATGCCCGTTCCCGTTTGGGCCCATGCAGGAAATGCTCCCATCGCACACCACAAAAGCGCAAAAATCAATTTCCCCTTAGTCATAGAACCTCCAAAAACACAGAAATACATACAATCCGCCTGCGCAGACTAGATAAAAGTGTACTGTACATATTGATCACAACTAGAACACTATTCGATGTAATACGATTCTAAATATTTATAGGCGCTATACAACTTAGGGACGCAGGTTGATCGCTGCATTTGATTGGGGTACGATTCGTCGCGATGAAAAGTACAGCCAAATCCCGCCCAAAGAACGAGGAGCTGCTGAAGCTTCCGGAGGCAATCTCCCAGTTAGCGATCAGTCTCCCCACAATTAAGCAGTGGATTTATAAGAAGAATATCCGCAGCGTTAAGACCGCAGGGGGGCATCACCGCATCCCGCAAAGTGAAGTGGATCGGCTGCTTTTCAAAACACGAGACAAGACTAAGGATGGGGTTAAGCAGGTAAAGCGTGACCTCAGTGGGCGGAATCAATTGGTGGGGCGCATTGAGTCAGTGCAAATCAGCGGACTAATGGCGGAAGTAGTAATTTCGATTGGCGGCCAGCAGATCACATCAATCATCACCGCCCGCTCTGTTCGTGAGATGGCCTTAAAGCCGGGGCAGACTGCGGCTGCTCTGATGAAATCGACGGAAGTCATGATTATGCGTGTCTGACGTTGCCTGCATCTCAGGCAAGAATTGATTCACAAACAATCCACACGCTTACGTGGGCGAGTGCATCCTGCAGTTGAATGACTCTCCGCAAGGTACTCCTCCCATTTCTCATCTCCCTGTGACTGACCCTGTGGTTTAGTGCACAGTAGTGTGAACGAGTGGACGGAGAGGGATGCAGAGTTGCTTCGAATGATGCCGACGCGGGGATATGTCACCCATCTGCAACGGGTGCCCGGGAATGATGGTTCAATCATCTTTCGCCAGTGGGTCGCCGCTGCCTGTCGAGCCGCTGGGCTGGCCGCGTGTTAGACTCGATGTCCGGAGCGGGTAATTTCGAAGGAGTGTGCCATGCGGCGGTCTTTGCTGCCCAGCATCACGTTACGTTCACGCCTTGCGGTGGCGATGGTCCTCTTCGCTCTGCTGGTGTTTACCTGCGTGCGCACCTCTCCGCTGAATCTCGGCGTTGGCGCAGGTTCGGAGCTTAGTAAGACCACTCCGAAGCAGCGTAACCTCTCCGTTACGCAATTCCAGATAGCTCCCGCGCCGCAGACTTGGCCCGCATTCTTCCTCCATGACACGCACGAGATGCCGGCCGAAGTCCTGACCCCGGCCGTGGCCGACCATTTTTCCGGCCGCTACTTCTCGCTTCCCCCTCCCGCCTAAATCCTCCCGGGTGTAATCTTTCTACGCATATGCTTTCGCTGCGTTTCTTTTGCATGGCTCGCGGCATGGGTGAGTTCGGCGCACAAAGACAATCAACATTGCTTACAACAATTATTGAACGCACGGCAAGCCGCCCGGTATTTACGGCTGTCGCCTTCGGCATTGCCTCTGGATCCAGCGAATCGGCTCCGATTGAGAATGCTTCGCGGGTGCGCCGTGCCGGCTAGATTGGGATTGGATCAGGATTCTATGTCGCTGCCTAAAAGACCGCTGATTACCGCCATTATCATTCTGTTTTTGGCGTTTGGCCTGGGATGGTTACTCCTGGGGAAATCCGGGCGCGCACACACGGGCACCGCGTCGGTGGCGATCGCTCCCGCTGCCGCCACGGTGTCCGTTACACGTTCGGCCATCAACAGTACGCTTACCATCGCCGGCGAGTTTCTCCCCTGGCAGGAGGTGGAACTGCACGGCAAGGTGGCCGGATATATCCGCCAGATCAAGGTGGACATCGGCGATCGCGTGCGCACTGGGCAGACGCTGGCCGTGCTCGAGGTTCCCGAGCTGAACGCGCAGGCCGAGGGTGCCGCGGCCGGCGTACGCCACAGCCAGGATGAGATTGAGCACGCGCGCAACGAGGTGAGCCGCGCCGAAGCCGCGCACGCCACCCTGCACGCCGCGTGGGAGCGGCTTCGCCAAGCCTCGCAGGCGCGCCCCGGCCTCATCGCCCAGCAGGAACTCGACGACGCAGAGGCCCGCGACAAGACCAGTGAAGCGCAGGTGGACGCCGCGCGCTCGGCTTACAGCGCCTCCGGGCAACAGTTGCAGATGAGCCAGGCCACACGCCGCCAGGCCACTGCCCTGGAAAACTACTCGCACATCACCGCGCCCTTCGATGGCCTGGTCACCTGGCGCTACGCGGATACCGGCGCGCTCATCCAGGCCGGCACCAGCAATGCAAGCTCGCAACCGGTGGTCAAACTGGCGGAGGTTCGCACCCTGCGACTGCGGATTCCCGTGCCGGAGTCGGCCGCCGCCAGCGTGCGCATTGGAGACAAGGCGCAGGTTCGGGTGCAGGCCACAGGACAAACCTTTACCGCCTCAGTCAGCCGCTTTACCGGCGCGCTCGACCGTTCTACGCGCACCATGCAGGTGGAATTCGACATTCCAAACGCGGATTACAAGCTCGCGCCCGGAATGTTCGCCGACGTCATCTTCAACGTGCAGAGTCACCCGCAGGCGCTCACCGTACCGGTGACGGCCCTGCGTGGCCGCAGCAGCGATGGCTCAGCCACGGCGCTGGTTGTGGGCGCAGGCAATCGCGTCGAGGAGCGCGCGGTGCAGACCGGCGTCGAAGACGCCAGCCGCGTGGAGATCGTCAGCGGCCTCCATGAGGGTGAGCAGGTGATCTCCGCCAACCTCTCGGCCTACCGCGTGGGAGACACCGTGCATCCGCAGCCCAGTTCCATCACGCCGGCCCCGGCCACCGGAGGCGACCGCTAATGCCGGGCTTCGCCATTCGCTATCCGTTCTTCATCATCATGCTCTGCATGATCATCGTGGTCGTCGGCGCAGTGACGGTCGTGCGCATGCCGGTGGACCTGTTTCCGTCCATCAACATTCCCGTGGTCGTGGTGGCCACCTTCTACAACGGCATGCCGCCGGAGCAGATTGAAGCCAACATCACCAACCCTTTTGAGCGCTTCTTCACCCTCGGCAGTGGTATTGATCACATCGAGTCGCGATCGCTGAACGGCGTCAGCCTGGTGAAGGTCTACTTCCAGCCCGGCACCAATCCCGACGCCGCCGTCAGCACCATCAGCAACCTTGCCATGGCACAGTTGCGCCGCCTGCCACCGGGAACCCTCCCGCCGGTGGTGCTCAAGTTCGATGCCAGCAGCCTGCCCGTGTGCCTGGTCACGCTGAAGGGCGAAGGACTCAACGAGACCGAGTTGCACGACCTCGGCCAGTTCAACGTGCGCAACCAGGTGGCCAACGTGCCGGGAGCTTCCATCCCACAGCCCTTCGGCGGCAAGTACCGTCAAATCCAAGTCTATGTAGATCCCGTGAAGTTGGAGGCACATCAGCTGAGCCTGATGGATGTGGTACGCACGGTGAACGACGCCAACGCCATCCTGCCAGCGGGCGACGTGCGCATCGGCCCGCGTGATTACAACATCTACACCAACAGCCAACTGCCCACCACGGAGGAGATCAACCGGCTTCCGCTCAAGAGCGAGGGCAACTCCCAGGTCCTGGTGGCCGATATCGGCCAGGCGCGCGACGCCGCTGCGATTCAGACCAACATCGTCCGCGTGGACGGCCAGCGCTCGGTCTATCTACCCATCCTCAAGCAGGGCGGCAACAGCAACACCATCCAGGTGGTCAACGGCGTTCGCCTGCGTATCGCCAATCTGCTAGACGTGCCAAAGTCACTCGTCGCCCGCGTCGTCTTCGACCAATCAGCCTTCGTCAAAACTGCCATCAGCAATCTTGGCCACGAAGGCGGCATCGGCCTGGCGTTGACCGCGGCGATGATTCTTCTCTTCCTCGGCAGCGGACGCGCCACCGTGGCCGTCATGCTCTCCATTCCACTCTCGGCCTTGGCGGCCTTCATGGCCATCAATCTTGGCGGCGGAACGATCAACACCATGGTCCTCGGAGGACTGGCCATCGTCTTCAGCCGCCTGATTGACAACTCCGTCGTGGTGCTCGAAAACATCTTCCGCCACCTTGAGATGGGTGAGCCTCCGAACGTGGCTGCCGAAGCCGGAGGCACTGAGGTTGCGCTGCCCGTGCTGGCCGCCACCTTCACCACTGCCATCGTGTTCTTTCCCGTTGTCTTTCTGTATGGCGTCAGCCGCTTTCTCTTCAGCGCCTTGGCCCTGGCCGTGGCCTTTTCTCTGGCGGCAAGCTACCTGGTGGCCATGAGCGTTGTGCCGCTTTACTGCTCGCGCTTCATCCGCCCTCACGAGGCCGACGAGGAGATTGGCCAGCGCAGGTCGTTCTTCAAGAGGTTCAGCCTCGGCTTCGACCGCCTCTACATCCGTCTGCTGGAGAAGTACGACACCGCGGTGGGCCGCGCGCTGGCGCGTCCAAAGACGACCGTTGGGGTCATCCTTGGCTTCTGCGTGCTGAGCTTCGCTCTCTATCCGCTGCTCGGCGTGGCATTCTTTCCGCGCACCGACCCCGGACAGTTCGTCATCAACATCAAGGCTCCCACTGGCACGCGCCTGGAACTGACCGAGCAATACATCGCGCGCGTCGAAGCCGACATCCGCCAGGTTGTTCCGGAGCGCGACCTCGGCATGATCGTCAGCAACCTTGGCATCACCCCGGATTTCTCCGCCATGTACACCAGCAACAGTGGCCAGCATACGGCCTTCGTGCAGGTGAGCCTGAAGGAGGGACACGAGGTCGGCAGCTATGAGTACATGAGCCGTGTGCGCGCCAAACTGCAAACGGATCTGCCGGAGCTCAGCACCTACTTCCAGGCCGGTGGACTGGTGGACTCGGTGGTGAACATGGGCCTGCCCGCGCCCATTGACGTGCAGGTCAGCGACAACGACATGCAGGCGGCGCACAAGACGGCCGTCGAACTGGCCCGCAAGATACGCGCCCTGCCCGGCGTCAGCGATGTGATGGTGCCACAGGATCTAGACTACCCCGGCCTGCAGCTCGACGTGAACCGCGAGATGGCCTCGCGGCTCGGACTCAACTCGCGCGAGGTGGTTGACAATGTCATCACGGCCGTCAACTCCAACAGCATGATTGCCCCCAGCTTTTGGGTGGACCCGAAGAGCGGCAACAACTACATGCTCACCGTGCAGTATCCTGAGGCGCAGATCAAGCAGCTCAACGATCTCAAGCAGCTTCCGCTGCGCGCCACGGGTGCAACCAACACCGCCGAGCTTCAGTCCGTCAGCTCGGTAACGGCCATCAATACATCCACTGAGGTGGACCACTACCAGCTGCGCCGCGTTATGGACGTCTACGTCTCTCCCAGTGGTGAGGACCTGGGCCGGCTGGCCACTCGCGTCGAGAAAATCATCCACGACACGCCCACCGGGGCTAACACGCGGGTCGCCATGCGTGGCTCGGTCGAGGGCATGCGGCAGTCCTTCAGAAGCTTCGGCCTCGGACTCTTTCTTTCAGTCGTGCTCGTCTACCTGGTCCTGATGGCGCAGCTCGCCTCGTTCAAGGACCCGTTTCTCATCCTGCTGGCTGTGCCGCCGGGTTTGAGCGGCGTGCTTCTCTTCCTGTTGATGACCGGTACCACTCTGAACGTGATGTCGCTGATGGGCGTGGTGATGATGACCGGCATCTCGGTCTCCGACAGCATCCTCATCGTTCAGTTCGTCGGCGTGCTGCGGCGCGAGCAGGGTCTGCCGCTGATGGATGCCCTGCGCCAGGCCTGCAAGGCGCGCCTGCGCCCCATCCTGATGACCACGCTCGCCACCATCCTCGGCCTCATCCCCATGGCTTTGGCCCTCGAGCCCGGCAGCGAGCAATACGCACCGCTGGCGCGCGCCCTGCTCGGCGGACTCAGCGTCAGCGGCTTCTTTACGGTTTTCCTGGTGCCGGCTGCCTACCTGCTGATGCACCGCGGCAGCGAAGCCGCTGAGAAGGAGGGTTGATGATGCAATCCATGATCAGCAAGACCATGCGCTCCACGATCCTCGTTCTCGCCATGACGCTTCCCTGCGCAGCACTAGCGCAGCCTGCGCCAGTCGTGCGCCTCAGCCTCGCTGCGGCCGAGCAGATTGCCCAGCGCAATAACCCCGATCTCACCGTGGCCCGCCTTGCCGCAATGGCCAGCCGCGAGGCCTATCGCGAGAGCCGTTCCTCGCTTCTGCCCACGGCCACCTCCAACCTAACTGCCGTCGATACCGACAACGGCAACCGCATCTCCGCCGGAGCGCTGAACAATCCGGTCATCTACGAGCGCGCCGCCTACGGAGCCACGGTGGCGCAGCTCATCACCGACTTTGGCCGCACAAGAAACACTGTGGCCGGAGCCCGTTACCGCGCCAGTGCTCAGCAGCAGTTGCAGCTGGCCTCGGCCAACCAGTTGCGCCTCGCCGTGGATCGCGCCTTCTACCGCGCACTGGCCGCCGGGAGCGTGCTGAACGTCGCCCGCCAAACGGTGGAGGCAAGGCAGACGCTGGCCGAGCAGGTCGAAGCCCTGACGCGAAGCAAGTTACGCTCGCTGCTTGATCTTTCCTTTGCCCGGACCAACCTTGAACAAGCGCGTCTCATGCTGCTGGACGCCGAAAACCAGTACGCTGCCGAGTTGGCCGCGCTCAGTGACCTGCTCGGCTATGCCACTCCGCAGAATTTCGAACTGGTGGATGAAGCCGCCGTGCCTTCCGCCCCGCCCGCCGATGTGACGCCGCTGGTGGAGTCCGCGCTCGTCCAGCGCCCGGAGCTCAAGGCGCAGCAGCTACAACTGGAAGCCGCGCACAAGTTGCAATCCGCCGCGTGGGAACAGTCGCTGCCCAGCGTGCGAGCCCTCGGCGTGGTAGGTCAGGCGCCGGTGCGCGATCCCCACATCACAAGTTGGTACGGCGCGGTGGGCGTCAACGTGGAAATTCCCATCTTCACCGGCTTTCGCATCAATGCGCAATCGCATGAGGCGCGCCTGGCCGCCGAGGCCGAAGACGCCCACCTCACTGCCCTGCGCAACTCCATCACCCGCGACGTCAACACCAGTTGGCTGGCAGAGAACACCGCTTACCGCCGGCTGAGCGTGACCTCGGCTCTGCTGGAACAGGCGCACCTCGCGCTCGATCTCTCGCAGACGCGCTACAAACTCGGTCTGGCCTCCATCGTTGAAGTCAGCCAGGCGCAGTTGCAGGCCACCTCGGCGGAGATTGAAAACGCCCGCGCCCGCTACGATTGCCTGCTGGCCGAAGCCGTTGTGCGCTTTGAGACCAATGCGCCGTAGAGGCTGAGTCATGCGCCACTGACTCACTGCGGAGCGCCCGATGTAGAGCGCCTCTGTGCCGCAATGACATGATGGACGCTATGTGAGGATTGCAACAGACCGAAGAGACTCGGGAATGGGGAATGGTGTTTGTAAACGAGTCGGGAGAGTTTCCGAGAATGACTGCAACGGCTGCGACCGGCGCGCCATCGCTCGGCAACTACGGCGCCATCGCGTGCCGGAAACGCGAGAAGGCCGGTCTAAGTGACCGGCCTCTTTCATGCTCGAAACTGTTTCAGTGGTGCGGGGAGGGGGACTTGTTTTCCATAACCTCATTTAGAATCTGTAACTTATAGACAATTGGCACCGCACTAGCCGCTAGTAACGCAGAAATTGCCACTGTTTGGTACACGGTTGGTACACGAGGAGTCCGCCATCTTGGATAGCCCAGCATCCGCCTCATGAAAAGGCCCGGCCAGAGGCCGGGCCCGATGCGGTTAAGCCGCTCGTCGCATGCAGCGTTCATACACACGAGTTGCAACGTGTTCCGGAATCCGTAGCGTGGTCCGAGTCCTCACACCTCTCCGCTTTCGCGGTTGAAGGGCGATCACGCCAGGTTCCGAGCGAAAGAGCCGCGTAATTGTATCGTGGCTCAGATTCCATATCGATGCCAGCTCTTCAACAGAAAAGTGCCGACATGCCCATGCTGGAGTTATCACAGCCGCTTCATCAGCAGCTATGCCCCCAGCCGTATTCGGGCTCATGCTAGCCTGCAACCTCGACGCGAGTCTCAGCCACAGGGCGGTAGTTTTGGAGAATGATCACGAAGGCATCTCCTCACCACCCAGGAAGGGGCAGAGCATCTTCGGACGGAAGCGGAGATAGCGTCCCAAACGAAGGAATCCCGGAACGGCGTCAGCATGGGCGTAGATCCAACTGACCGGGACGTGCATTAGGGTCGCAACCTGGTCCGCTTCGAGGAGGCGTTCTAGGCTGCCAAGCCACTCTTCGATGTCGCAGGAGCGGAACCGAAAATAGCTATTGAGTCGTTCAAAACCTGGGATCTCGTTGGCATGCTTGCGGACCCAGGGGGTAGTCATAACCAGGATTCGAGCCACTTCTTCATCGGAAAGAAGTGACGGGAGCACCGGGGCCGCGGCCACAGTGCTCCGAACCTGAAGCGGAAACATTAGTCGCGAGCCTCGCAGTTGAGCTGCGTGATCGCGCTTAAGAGAGTGTGCATAGTCGTATCCTTATGGTTGCGCATTGCAACCTGCGCTAGGCCTTTGTGGCCACCAAAGGGTGACCTCAAAGACCGGGGTGGTATGGGAAGACGGCAACAGAACTGCCGCGGACTCTAAACGAGGGTGGAAATCATGGGAGTCCTAGTTGACGGTGCTGCGGTCCAAGAACTTCATGATGTCGCTAAGTCGGTAGCGGATACGCTTTATGGAAACCTAGAGGTTCTCTGGTGTCTTGCGGGGACAAGACCCTAGCTATAGGATTTCCACCGCAAAATTCCCGGTTCAGAGATCAGCAACAGCCAAATCAGGGAATCTTTCCCCCAGGACACCGGATGACCTTGAAACGGGTGGTCTTGTCACCCATTCTGGAACTCTGGGTGCAAAGAGGCTTCCGCGTGAGAAGGCACAAGACATACTCTGCATTCGGCCGCCATCCCACAAATTGGAAATGTCTCCGAGTTCAAAATGTGGCCCTGCCGGGACGCAACCGACAGGGCCTTTGCGATTCAGTCCGTGGCTGGTAGCGAGAGCGGACGATTCTCCGCACCCCCTCGCGTCTCCACCGCCTTACTTCTTGTGCGTTGTTACCGTCTCCGAAGTGTCGGTTGTGTGCGTCGCAATTGGATGGTGGCTATGGCTCGACATCCAGACGACCGTCCCCGGATCAATGTACGTGTACGGCACTTCGACTGCTACACCGTTCAGCTGTGACTCCAACGTTGCGTACACGGTCGTGCTATCCGTTGGCAGCGTCACCGTCGTCGAGCCTCCGGTGATCGGTCCGAGATTTACGATGTCAGATCCGCCTGGCGCCGAGCCAATGTGCAGATATACCGGATCGGTCGCCTGGTTATAGACCCACGTGAAGGTCTGCGTCGAAGCCAATGGCGAACCGTCTGGAGGCGAGGTGATGGAGGCTGGCAAATATAAAGCCTCAGTATAGGTATATGGCACATCGACTGTCGCGCCATTTACCTGTGACTCCAGCGTCGCGTACACCGTGGCGCCGTTCGTCGGCAATGTCACTGTTGTCGAACCGCCCGTGATTGGCCCAATGTTCACCAGGTCAATTCCACCCACCGTTGTACCAACGTGCAGGTACACAGGTGCGGTCGAGCCGTTCATCGCCCAGGTGAAGGTCGTGCTTGCTCCGCTCAGCGTGCTGCCTGCCGTCGGCGACGTGATCGAGGCCGGCGTCGCTGCCTCCCTGTATGTGTACGGCATATCCACCGTCTCACCGTTCAACTGTGATTCCAGCGTTACGTACACGGGTGCGGCGTTCGTCGGCAACGTTACCGTTGTGCTGGTGCCCGTGAGCGGTCCAATGTTCACCAGGTCAACACCACCCACAGTCGTACCAATGTGCAGGTATACCGGGGCGATCGCGGCATTCATGGTCCAAGTAAACGTCGTCGTAGCTTTGGAGAACGTACTGCCATTAGTCGGCGACGTGATTGATGCCGGAAGCTGGGTCGCTTCCGTGTAAGTGTAAGGCACGTCAACCGAGATGCCACTCAGTTGGGACTCCAGCGCCACGTATACCGTTGTGCCGTTTGTTGGCAACGTCACCGTTGTGCTGGTGCCGGTCAGCGGCCCAATGTTCAACAGGTCAAGACCTCCCGCCGTCGTACCGGCATGCAGGTAGACCGGAGTGGTCGCGGCATTCATCGTCCAAGTAAAGGTTGTTGCAGCACCGCTCAGCGTGCTGCCGCTGATCGGCGAAGTGAGCGAGGCCGGAAGTTGGGTCGCCTCCGTGAAGGTGTACGGCACGTCCACAGATATTCCGCTAACCTGAGACTCCAACGTAACGTAGACCGTGGCTCCATTCGTCGGCAGATTCACCGTCGCGCTGTTGCCCGTGATTGGTCCAATGTTTCCCAGGTCAATACCACCCACCGTCGTACCAACGTGCAGGTACACAGGTGCAGTGGCGCCGTTCATCGCCCAGGTGAAGGTCGTGCTTGCTCCGCTCAGCGTGCTGCCTGCCGTCGGCGACGTGATCGAGGCCGGCGTGATTGCGGTAAAGTTAGCGTTGACGACGGTCGAAGTGACCGGTGCGGTGACCGTGTCCGAGGTCGCCGTCGTGCCATCCGTCCACTGATTGAAGACGTACTGGGTGCCTACACCGGACTGCGGCGAGG
>Ga0181528_10002825_pt1 | contig 10723 bp, 10 predicted proteins | sample PEATcosm2014_Bin_47_FD_119742 | JGI IMG/M metagenome (GOLD analysis project Ga0181528, IMG submission 119742) | Peatland microbial communities from MTU Mesocosm Facility, Houghton, MI, USA - PEATcosm2014_Bin10_10_metaG | ecosystem: Environmental > Terrestrial > Soil > Wetlands > Peat | place... | reverse complement strand
TGTGCGCCGACATGGCTCGCGAGCAAGCGGCGCTCGCTCGTGCCAAAGCCAAGGAATTGCACGCATGACGGAGATCCAGCGGCTGATGGTGCAAGGCCAACTGCCGCCGGTCAGTCATTACTGCCACGTCGTCCGCGCCGGCAACCTGATCTGGGTGTCGGGAGCGCTCGGCGTGGCGGCCGACGGATCGATCCCGGCGGATGTCGGCGCGCAGATGGAACTCGCGCTGGCCAGCATCGATGCGTGCCTGACCGCGGCCGGCGCCAACGCCTCGAATGTCGTGAAGGTCAATGTCTATCTGACCGACATCAACGACCGCGCCAAGGTCAATCCGGCGCGGCAACGCTATTTCGGTGAGCATCGACCCGCCTCGACATTGGTCGGAGTGACCGCGCTGGTGCTGCCCAACGCGAAGGTCGAGATTGAAGCGACGGCGGTCGTGCCGTGACCACGACGCCCGATGCAACCGCGACCGGAGCGCCGTGTCGGTGACTGAACTCGCGCGCCAGTACGAAACGATCCGCGCGCATACCGAAACGCTGGCGGCGCCGTTGACGGCCGAGGACCAATGCGTCCAGTCGATGCCTGACGCCAGCCCAACGAAGTGGCATCGCGCGCATGTGACATGGTTTTTCGAAGAATTCGTCTTGCGCCCCTCGCGCGAAAACTATCAGGTGTTCGACGAAGATTTTCGTTTTTTGTTCAATTCGTACTACGAGGCCGTCGGCGCCCGCCATCCGCGGCCGATGCGCGGCCTGCTGACCCGGCCGGCGATGTCTCGCGTCGCCGCCTATCGCGCCCATGTCGATGACGCGATGCTGCGGTTTCTGCCTCGCGCGCCCGAGGAAGCCTTGCGACTGGTACAACTTGGGCTGCAGCATGAACAGCAGCATCAGGAGTTGCTGGTCACCGATATCCTCGACGCGTTCTCGAAAAATCCATTGGCGCCGGCGCTCTCGCCGGATTGGCGGGAGCCCGCCAGCAGCCCCGGCGCGGCGCGGTGGCTTCATTGCGTTGGCGGCGTGACCGGGATCGGCCACGCCGATGAGACATTCTGTTTCGACAATGAAACCCCGGCGCACGAAATTTTGCTGCCGGATTTTCAGATCGCCGATCGTCTGGTGCGCAACCGCGAGTTTCTGGCGTTCATCGAGGACGGCGGCTACCGCGCCTCGACGCTGTGGATGTCCGACGGATGGGCCACGGTGCAAAACGAAGGCTGGATCGCGCCGGCGCATTGGCGGGGACGAGATGGTGCGTGGTTCCAGATGGGCCCCGGTGGTCTGGCGCCGCTCGATCCCGGCGCGCCGGTGCGCCACGTCAGTTGGTATGAGGCGGATGCTTTCGCGCGCTGGTCCGACGCCCGGTTGCCGACCGAGTTCGAATGGGAAGCCGCGTCCGATCATCCTGAGATTCAGGAACTGACCGGGCATGTCTGGCAGTGGACCGACAGTGCCTATCGCCCGTACCCCGGCTACCGTCCCGCCGCCGGCGCGGTCGGCGAGTACAACGGCAAATTCATGATCAACCAGATGGTGTTGCGCGGCGGCTCTCTCGCCACGCCCCCAGGCCACACGCGCGTCACATATCGCAATTTCTTCCACCCCGATAAACGTTGGCAGTTCACTGGCGTGCGCCTTGCGCGCGACGTCTGACAGGACATCCCATGGCATATGACGAAGAGGCCGCACCGGACACTTCGGTGACAATGTCCGATGCGCGGGGCTCCATGCGCCGGCCGGCCGGCGGGCAGGCCATCACACGAAGTGTTCCGGTTGAAAGGGCGGCTCGAGACCGCTCCGCCGGCGGTGGGATCAGTGCCCAGGTGCTCACGCGGCCGAGGCCGGAGGCGGTTCCGGTGTCGGCTCAGGTCGCGAAGGCCGCCCTGGGCGGGCTGACCGCTCCGCGCAAGACGTTACCGCCCAGTTTGTTCTATGATGAGGAAGGCTGCCGCCTGTTCTACGAAATAACGAAATTGCCGGAATACTACCTGACCCGGAGCGAGTTTCGTCTGTTAGAGCAAACCGCCCCCGAGGTCACCTCGCTGCTCCCCGCGGGCGCGACGCTGGTCGAATACGGCGCCAGCGATGAAACCAAGGCCGAGATGTTACTGCGCCAGACAAGTCTGGCCAGGGAACCGGATGGCGAGAGCGTGTTCCGCTGCTACATCCCGATCGACGTCGCCACCCCCGCCTTACACGCCATGCGCGGCCGCCTGGCGGACCGTCGTCCTGGGCTGACCGTCATCCCGGTGACCGCCGACTTCATGCGTCCGATCGAATTGCCGGAGCGACGGTCGGAAAGCGCGCTCATGGGCTTCTTCCCCGGCTCCACCATCGGCAATCTGGAGCCAGGGCCGGCCGTGGCGTTCCTGCGCCGGGCGCGCCTGACGTTGCATCCCGCCGGCTCGCGGCGGTCCGCGATGGAGCACCCTGTCCGCTTCCTGCTTGGCTTCGACACCTGCCGCGACCCGGAGCGACTGGTTCCCGCCTACGACGATCCCGCCGGCGTCACGGCGCGCTTTAATCGCAACCTGCTGGTCCGCCTGAACCGGGAGGCCGGTGGCACCTTCGATCCGGATGATTTTGTTCATCGGGCCGTGTGGAACAAGGCGGAGAGCCGGGTCGAGATGCATCTGGCCAGCCGTTCGGCGCGCACCGTGATGCTGGCCGGCCAGAGGATCGAATTCGCGCGCGGCGAGACGATCCATACTGAAAACAGCTATAAATACGCACCCGAGCGCATGCGGGCGATGATCGACGCCGCGGGTTGGTCATGCCAGCAAGCCTGGAGCGACCCTGAGGAGTCGTTCACACTTTGGCTGTTGGCCTGAGACCAGCCGAGCTCTCATAGGGCGCCCCGATAAGCGCGAGGGGGCCCAAAAACTGGCTTTGGCGCCACTTTCCATCCTCAGCAGCTCCGAGGCTTCCCGCGGGCATCGGGGCGGGGTTCCCTGGCGGTAATATTAAAATACTGGCCAGCGCGGCGTTTCTATGCGCAGAACGCTTCCCATGATTCGCGCCATGCTTTGCCTCATGCTGCTACCTGGCCTCGCCATGGCCCGAACCGCACAGCAACCCGCTCCACCGCCGGCAGTGCCAGCGCCCCCCTTAACCCCGCCCGCCATGTGCGAGGCCGCTATTTCGGCCGCCGAGGCGCAGTCGAAACTGCCGAGCCGGGTGCTCAGCGCCATCGCGATGCGAGAGTCGGGACGGGTCGATCCGGACACCGGCCGGGTGCGCCCCTGGCCATGGACGATCAATTTCGAGGGCGTTGGCCATTTTTATGAGACCAAGGATGCCGCCATCGCCGCCGTTCAGGCCATCCAGGCGTCCGGCGGCCAATCGATCGACGTCGGCTGCATGCAGGTCAACCTGATGCACCATCCCGAGGCGTTCGCCTCACTGGAAGAGGCGTTCGATCCCGTTCGCAACGCCACTTACGCCGGGCGCTTTCTGACCGCTTTGTTCACCGGTCTGGGCGACTGGGGTACGGCGATCGCCGCTTACCATTCCCGCACCCCGGGCGTGGGGGAGCCGTATCGCGACCAGGTCGTCGCCACCTGGAACCCGAAAGATCCGGCGGTTCTGGCGAAGCTGAGTTTCGCGCCGCTGCCGGCCCCGGTTGGTGGAATTTCCGGCCTGCCGATGGTCTACGCCCCGTTCGCCCAGCCGGGTCCGATTCAGATCAGCCCGAACATGGCGTATCGCGCGTTCATCCCGGCGATGAGCGCTTACCGGGATTTCCCGCCGAAGACCGTCGCCTACGCAGATTTCGCCCAAAAGAAGCCGGCACTGAAGAAGGGTGGCCGTCCGATCGATCTTCGACTGGATCAAAGTCTGGTCAGCGCGGGGCGCGAATTGGTGGCGCCTAAGGGAGTGATCGAACGACTCGGCGGCAAGCCGGTCGCCGCGAGACCCGCGGCGCAGCGGCCGCGGGAGAACGGGTAGGCGGCGCGCGGCGGGGCCGCTTGACCGTACGAGACTTCTAACCCAGCCGCTCGATGATCGTGACGTTCGCCGTGCCGCCGCCCTCGCACATCGTCTGCAGGCCATAGCGTCCGCCCGTCCGTTCCAACTCGTGCAGCATCGTCGTCATGATCCGCGCGCCGGTCGCGCCGATCGGGTGTCCGAGCGAGATGCCGCCGCCGTTCGGATTGAACCGCTCATGCGGAAAGTCGATTTCCGCCAGCCAGGCCATCGGCACGGATGCGAACGCCTCATTGCACTCGGCCACGTCGATGTCGGACCAGTTCAATCCAGCCCGTGCGATTGCACGCTTGCTGGCGGGAATCGGCGCGGTCAGCATGATGATCGGATCGTCGCCCATCACGCTCATGTGATGGATGCGCGCGCGTGGCGTCAGGTCGTAGCGCCTTAACGCCGCCTCCGACACGATCAGCACCGCGGCGGACGCGTCGCAGGTCTGGCTGGACACGGCGGCGGTCAGCAGGGGAAAGCCGGGCAGCGGCTCCAGGCTCGCCATCTTCTCCAGCGACGTGGCGCGCGGCGTTTCGTCCTTCGTCACCCCCTCCAACGGCGCGATTTCCCGGTCGAACCGCCCCTCCGCCTGAGCCCGCAAGGCACGGTTGTGGCTCTCAAGCGAAAACACCTCCATCGCTTCGCGAGATAACCCCCATTTCTCGGCGATCATCGAGGCGCCGTGAAACTGCGACACCGGTTGCCCGCCAAATCGGGCCACCCAACCCAGGCTGGTGGAAAACGGATCGCCAAGACCCAGAGGCGAGGTCGCGGTAAAGGCGTACCCGATCGGAATCTGGCTCATCGTCTGCACGCCACCCGCGATCACCACGTCCTGCGTCCCGCTCATGACCGCCTGCGCCGCGAAATGGATCGCCTGCTGCGAGGACCCGCACATCCGGTCTATGGTCACGCCGGGCACCGTGAGCGGCAGTCCAGCGGCCAGCCAGCAGGTGCGGGCAATGTTGAACGACAGCGGACCGACGGCGTCGATCGCGCCAAACACCACGTCGTCGTAATCTTCGGCCGGGATGGCGTTGCGCTCGACGATCTGGCGCAGCACGTGGCCGCCCAGATCGGCGGGATGGACGTGCGCGAGGCCACCGCGGCGGCGCCCGGTGGGCGTGCGGATGGCATCGACGATATAGGCTTCGGCGCGCGTCGCTGGCATGACGTTCTCCCTTTGATATCAGCCGACGGTGAGCATCATGACTCCCAGGCAGATCATCCCGATCCCGGTGATTTTAGGAATGCCCAGAGGTTCGGCGAACCCGTAGTGGCCGATCAGGGCGATGATGACATAGGAAACCGCGGTGCACGGCAAGGCCACCGACATGGGGATTTTCCGCAGCGCCATGATGTAGAGCAGCGCCGAGCCGCCATAGAGGCCGAGGCCCAGAATGGTACGCGGGTCGAACAATTGCGCCACGAAACTCGGCGCGCCGGAGCCAACCTTCAGCAGGGTTTGTCCAACCATGCTGGTCGCGATCGCCAGCGCCAAAGCGCCCCAATGGTAGTTCACTGAACCTCCAGCCGCGTGTTGCCGCGCCGCGTGGATTTGGCGGCGCGGAATCTGTGTGGCGGATTTCGGCTGCCGGCGCCACTGAAAGGACGCGGGCATCAGCGTGGTCAATCGATGGCGGCTTCCCGGCGGTCGCACCGGCGCCTACTATGCCATCCCGACGATCGAGTTGATGGTCTTCATCGCGATGTCGACGTCGTTCAGGACACCGGCAATTTTGGCGAGATCGGCGATCGCGGTGGTCGCGGCTTTCGTGACGGTGTCGAGTTGACCGTTCAGTCGCGCGATCGTGGCATCGTCGGCCTTGATCGTATCCCCGGCCAGTAGCCCAGCCTTATAGGTCATATCCTGAATTCTGCTTTGGAGCGACGTGGCGTCCGATACGTCCTTCGCCGCCAGGGCGGCATTCATCAACGTCCTGAGTTGGGCCAGGCTATCGTTACACTTTTTGACTGAATCGGCCAAGGTCGTCATATCTGGATCTCCCTTCATCGTTCCTGGCGATGATCAGTGCGCCTTGCTCGGAGACGCGAGGGACTTTACCGCGGTCTCCACCGTTCCCGCCGACGCGATCAGCGCCTGCGAGTCGCTTTCAACCCTCTTGAGAGTGACATTCGGCGACGCGAGATCGTCGGTAAGAGCCTGGTGCAAATCGGCGAGCTTTTGGATCACCGGCCCTGAAGGCGCGAGCTGCGCCTGATCGATCGCCTGCGTCAACGTCACCATCTGCTTCAGGTCGGCAGTCGAGTTCGTTTTGAGGTAATCCAGGGCAATTCCCGAAAGCTGTGTGACGTTGGCGTTAATCACAAATGCCTGGAGCGTGGCGTCTTTATTGGCGATGATCGGGACGAGTTGTTTAATGATGGGATTCGCGCCGGCGGTCGCGTTGCGCAAAATCTTCAACTGCATGGCCTCGATGGCCTCGCAGCCGATCGTCGACAGGATCGTCGCGACAGCGGACGCGGCCGCCGCGGCCTCCGGATTGCCCAGCGCTTTGGCGATTCCGCCTATGGCGGTCCCGATGTCCTTGGAGTCCGTTTGCAACGTCGAACAGGACTTGTCCGTCGTCACGGATGACAGCAGCGCCGCATACTTCGTCAGGCTGCCCATCGATGATGTTTCGGGCTTGACCGGAGCAGCCGCGCCGCCGAATCGCACCGCGCAATCACCCGCGTGGTACGGCCCAGGTACGCCATTGCATTTATTAAAATCCGGCGCCACGTAAGACAGGTTGCCTTTGCCCGCCTGAGAGATCGTTGTATCAAGGAAGCTCTGCTGATAAGCGGTCGTCAACGTCTGCTCGGCGCTGTTCGCCTTATCCACCGCAGTGGAAAAAGCCGTGATTCCGTCAGTGTAGTCCGATGGCGCACAAGCAACGAGACCGGTCAGCAAACATCCCAGAACGATCCACCGTAGCGCCACCGCTTTTTGGACTCGTTGCATGGCGAGACCTTTTTGTTGATTCGATCCCGCGACGATGTCGATTCCGGTCACGGTTGTCAAATCAATCTTCGGGCCGCTCGAAGGGGACCGGTCGTGCCAATCAGAACGGCCGGTCGCCGGAAATTTGCGTACGGTGCATGACGCGCCGCGCTGAGCCGTCGAATTCGTCGCGGCGATGCAGAGCGCACCGATTGTCCCACAGCACCAGGTCGCCGACATGCCATCGCTGCGTCCAGCAATGTTCGGGACGCGTGGCATGATCCCAAAGCTTGTCGAGCAACGCTTCGCTCTCCTTAAGCTCCAGGCCCTGGATAAAAGCGTTGCGGCGCCTGCCAAGAAACAAACAACGCCGGCCGGTGACCGGGTGTGTCCGAACCAGCGGATGTACCGCTCCGGGTGTTTTCCGCGGATCCGTCACCGCCTCGAACCCGACCCGAAGCTGACCGACACTGTTCAGGCTGCTGTCATGCACGCAGTTCAATCTCTCGATACGGTCACGCAACGGCGCTGGCAATGTCTCCAACGCCATATACATGTTGCAAAATCCGGTGTCGCCGCCTGTCGGAGGCACTTCCAGCGCATATAGCGCGCTGGCCATCGGGGGCACCGCGTTATAGCTCATGTCGGTGTGCCACTTCGATTCATAGTTGCCCAGGCCGCCGATCGCGCGACCATTTTCGACCACGTTCGAAATGATATTGACGAAGCCGGAAGCGTCGTTGGCCGATCGGCCCTCGACCTTGGCGTGGCGCGGGTTGCCGTCCAGCGCGCCGAAATTCCGGCTGAACGCCATCAGTTGTTCGTCAGTCAGGCGTTGCTCGCGAAACCGCAGCACCAAATGCGACATCCAGGCGTGGTGGATCGCGCCAAACTCGGCCGAGGTCAGCGGGCGCGACAGGTCGGCGCCAACAATATCGGCACCGAGTGCCGCGCCAGTGGTACGCACGTCGAGCATGGGTTTTCTCCGATGATGCGTCGGGTCAGCTTGCCTCCGGGGAGGCGGCGTGGCCAGACTATGCCATGCCCAGGCAACTTCACCTCAATCTGTTCATTCACGGTCGCGGCCATCATGAGGCTGCGTGGCGGCATCCGTCCGCCTCGCCCTTGCCGCTGACGGATATTAATTACTACATCGATCTGGCCAAAACGGCCGAGGCTGGCTGCTTCGATTCGATCTTTCTGGCGGACACGCTGGCGGCCGGCGACGACATCGCCAGCGCGCCGCGCGTCTGGCTGGAGCCTTTGACCGCGCTCGCCGCGCTGGCGGGCGTCACAAGGCGGATCGGACTGATCGCCACGTGCTCCACCACCTACACCGAGCCGTTCAACCTGGCGCGGCAGTTCGCCTCATTGGATCACATCACCGGCGGGCGGGTCGGCTGGAACATCGTGACAACGTGGCTTGTCGCGGCATCCGGCAATTTCGGCGGCGAGGGCCAGTTGAGCCACGCCGAACGCTATGAGCGCGCTGAAGAATATATGCGCGTCGTGACCGCCTTGTGGGACAGTTGGTCGGACGACGCGGTGCTGGATAACCGGGAACGCGGGATTTACGCACAGGCGGGATCAATCCGAGCGATCGATCATCATGGTCCACATTATCAGGTGACCGGACCGTTGAATGTGCCGCGCGGTCCGCAAGGCCGTCCGGTGTTCGTGCAGGCTGGCTCCTCGGAAACCGGCCGCCGGTTCGCCGCGCGTCACGCGGAAGCGGTCTTTACCGCGCAAATGGAAAAAGCGACCGCGAAGGAATTTTACTGCGATCTGAAACGACTCGCCGGCGTCGAGGGCCGCGATCCCCGGCAGGTCCTGATCCTCCCCGGACTCAGTCCGGTGATCGGCGGCACTGAAACGGAGGCACATCGGATCGCCCGCGAACTGAATGACCTGAGCGATCCGGAGGTGGGCCGCAAGCGTTTGTCGGGCCGCTTCGGCGGTCACGATTTCTCGCATTTGGCACTGGATAAGCCGCTATCGCCCGAGGACTTCCCCGATCCCGCCACCGTCGAAGCCGCGCGCAGCCGGACCGAGGTCATCATCGGCCTCGTGCGACGGGAGAAGCCGACGTTGCGGCAATTGCTTGGATACATGGCCGGCGCGCGTGGGCATTTCGTGACGGGTGGCACGCCGGAGCAGATCGCCCTGCTGATGGAAGACTGGTTTGCCGACGGCGCCTGCGACGGCTTCAACCTGATGCCGCCGGTGCTGCCGTCGATGCTGGAAGCCTTTGTCGCGGAGGTCGTGCCGCTGTTGCGGAAGCGCGGACTTTTCCGAAGCGAATACCGCGGAAAGACGTTGCGAGAACATTATGGGTTGATACGGCCCGGCACTCGATCTTAATCCCGGAGTGCTCGCTCTTTTCCGCGGGGCATAAATCGGCTCCACTGCCGCGATCACAGCCAAGGCCGGACCAACCGGCCGCCGCAGGGAGAACGACAACCATGCCGACCCCACCTCCATCCAGCGCCGAGGCCCGGCTGGAAGCCCAGCGCCTGGGCCCGTTGCAATTGCGAGTGGCTCTGATCTGCACCCTGGCGCAGATGTTCGACGGCTATGACATCACCTCCATCGGCATGGCGGTGCCGTCGCTGTCCGCCGCCTGGCACATTCCGGGGCCGGCGTTCGCCAACACCTTCGTCATGAGCAGCGTCGGCATCATGGTCGGCGCGCTGCTATCTGGTCCCGCCGGAGACCGCCTCGGCCGCAAGCCGGTGCTGATCGCGGGCTGTCTGTTTCTCGCGGTGTCGTCGCTGTCCTGCGTTTACGCGACCTCCATTTCCGAACTCATCGCCTGGCGTTTCATCACCGGCATCGGCATCGGCGCCATCATGCCCGCCACCGTCGCGCTCACCTCCGACTATTTGCCCGAGCGGCTGCGCGCGCCGATTGTCATGGTGATCTTCACCGGCAATCCGCTGGGAGGTTTCCTCGGCGGCCAGGCCGTCGCGGCGCTACTGCCACATTTCGGCTGGCCGGTGATCTTCGTGCTCGGCGGCGGCCTGCCGCTGCTGTTGATCCCGGTCATGCTGCTGTGGCTGCCCGAATCGCCGCGCTTCCTACTGTCGCGGCCCCACATGACCACGCGCACCGAACGCCTGCTGCAAACCCTGAATATCGAGCCTGGCGGGACCGAGGACGGCGCGGCCCACGTCGTGGATGTCAGCAAAGGCAACCCTGTCGTCGGCCTGTTCCGCGATGGCCTCGCCGCGACCACGGTTTTCGTCTGGTTGCTGTATTTCGCCAATCTTCTGAGTATCTACCTCATCCAATACTGGCTGCCGACCGTGCTGAACCTGTCCGGCCTCACCCCCGCCGACAGCGTTTTCGCCGCCAGCCTCATGTCCGCCGGGCCACTGATCAGCGTCTTCGCGATGGCGCCGCTGTCTCGGCATTTCGGGCCGCAACGCGTGTTGGCGTTCATGCTGTGCACCGGCGTGCTGGTGATCGCCGCCGTCGGCCTGCTGAACCCGCCGCACGATTTGCTGCTGTTCGCGATCTTCCTGATGGGGTGTTGCACGGTCGGTAGCATGACCGGGATCAACGGCATGACCGCCGCGCTCTACCCCGCGCGCGTGCGCACCACCGGCATGGGATGGGCGTTGGGCATCGGCCGGTTGGGAGGGATCGGCGGACCATGGTTGGGCGGTGTGCTGCTGACCATGGGCTGGCCGCCGCGGCAGATCTTCCTGTGCGCCTGCGTCACCGCGCTGATCGGCACGTTCTGCGTGGTGATGCTGCACATTCTGGCCCGCCGGACCGCGCCGCAGGGGGTGCCGCG
>Ga0181528_10002824_pt1 | contig 10723 bp, 11 predicted proteins | sample PEATcosm2014_Bin_47_FD_119742 | JGI IMG/M metagenome (GOLD analysis project Ga0181528, IMG submission 119742) | Peatland microbial communities from MTU Mesocosm Facility, Houghton, MI, USA - PEATcosm2014_Bin10_10_metaG | ecosystem: Environmental > Terrestrial > Soil > Wetlands > Peat | place... | reverse complement strand
CGAAACCGGCTTCGATTCGCTCGGCTTTGCCATCCTGGTGGCACGGCTGGAAGACGACCTCGGTGTCGATCCGTTTACCATCGCGGAAGACGCGGCGTTTCCTCTCACCGTAGGCGACTTTATTAAGGCCTATGAAAATGTCCCCGCGTGAAAGCTTCGCGCTGCGTGATTATCTCGGTCCGGATCTGACCGGCCGCACGATTTCGGATGCGCGTCGGATCGTCTCGCTGACCGATATCCTTCAGCATGGCTGCCTGTCGAACCGGCTCGGCGAACTGTCCGGACGGTCGGTGCTGATGGCGGTATCCGATCAGCTGATCTCCGGACTTGTCATGACCGAGGTCGATGGCGTGGCCCGGCGCATGCTGCTGTGTCCGCCCGATCTCAACGCCGATCATCTGCAGACCCTGATGCAGGATGCCGACATCGATGCCGTCGTCACCGACCAGCCGGAACGATGGGCGTCTTCCGATGTGAAATTGATCGTACCGGCCGGACCGCCGATGGGGGCCGCGGCCCCGACCAGGACCGAGCGCGCGACGGAATGGCTGATGCTGACCTCGGGCACGTCGGGCGTGCCCAAAATCGTCGGCCACACCCTGGAAGCACTGACCGGCGCGATCGTCGCCGATGGTACGCGCGGTGCCGGCGCGGTGTGGGCGACCTTCTATGACATCCGTCGCTATGGCGGCCTTCAGATCTTCCTGCGCGCCATCGTCGGCGGCGGCTCGATGGTGTTGTCGAGCCCCGGCGAGGCGCTTTCCGATCACGTCGCCCGGCTGCAGGCGCGGGGCGTGACGCATATTTCGGGCACGCCCTCGCATTGGCGCAAATTGCTGATGAGCGGTGCGACATCGAGCTTTACGCCGCGTTACGTCCGGCTGTCGGGCGAGATCGCCGACCAGGCCGTGCTGGATGGCTTGCGCGATGCCTTTCCGGCCGCGTCGGTTGGTCATGCCTATGCCTCGACCGAGGCCGGCGTCGGCTTTGCCGTCAACGACGGCCGCGAAGGGTTTCCCGCCGACATCGTCGGTACCAACCGCGACGGCGTCGAGATGAAAGTGGAAGACGGTTCGCTGCGAATCCGCTCGAAGCGCACGGCGCACGCCTATGTCGGCCGCAAGGCCGCCGAGCTGACCGATAGCGACGGTTTCGTCGATACCGGCGACATGGTGGAACTGCGCGGCGACCGCTATCATTTCGTCGGACGCCGCGGCGGCATCATCAATATCGGCGGCCTCAAGGTTCATCCCGAGGAAATCGAGGCGGTCATCAATCGGCAGCCGGAAGTGCGGATGTCGCGTGCCAAGTCGCGGCGTAGCCCGATCACCGGCGGCATCGTGGTTGCCGACGTCATTCTGGCCGACAATGTCGACGCCGGCCGCGGCGATGAAATCCGCGCCCGGATATTGGCGGATTGCAAGGCGTCGCTGGCGCCGCACAAGGTCCCGGCTGTGATAAAATTCGTCGCGGCGCTCGATATTACGGCGGCCGGAAAACTGGCCCGCCACGATGCATAATGTCCTGGTGACCGGAGGCAGCCGCGGCATCGGCCTCGCCATCGCGCGGCGGCTGGCCGCATCAGGCTATCATGTGATCGCGGTAGCGCGGCGCGAAAGCGACGAGCTGAAAGCCGCGGTAGATGAGGCCGTAAAGCAGGGCAGGGGACTGCTTCACTTCAGGCCGTTCGACCTCAGCGAGATCGAGGCCATTCCAGCCTTCGTCAAACAGTTGCGCGACGAGTTGGGCGCCATCTATGGCCTGGTCAATAATGCCGGGATCGGCACCGAGGGACTGCTTGCCACCATGCACAACAGCGAGATCGAGGCCTTGCTTCGGCTCAACGTGCTGTCTCCGGTCATACTGACCAAATATGTCGTGCGCCAGATGATGGCCGATGGCGCCGGGCGCATCATCAACATGTCCTCGATCATCGCGAGCACCGGCTATAACGGCCTGTCGGTCTATGGCGCGACCAAGGCGGCCGCGACCGGTTTTACAAAATCGCTGGCGCGCGAGGTCGGCAAGCTCGGCATCACCGTGAATGCGATCGCGCCCGGCTTCATCGACACCGAACTGACCCAGAGCCTGTCGGACGATCAGCGCAAACGGATTGCGAGCCGGAGTGCGCTGCGCCGGCTGCCGGACACCGACGATGTCGCCCGCATGGTGGAATATCTGCTCGGCGACGGAGGCCGTAATATTACGGGTTCCGTGATGACGATCGACGCGGGGAATACCGCCTGAGCGCGATAGCCTTGCCGAGGCCACGATTGTTCTCTTGATCGTCTCGAAAATGATCCAGGCTTTGACGTTTTTGGCCACAATCAAAAACGATCGTTAACCCATGCAAACGTTGGCCGTCATTTCAATTCTGGCTCTGATCGCAATCGGTGGGGCGACCTATTCCGATCGGGTGTTGACCAGTCAGCAGGTCGCACAAACGGCGGATTGAAACGGATTTCGGGGCGCTTTTCGGCGGTTGTCTTGGGGGACACAAGCAATGCTTTCGGTGGATCAAATTCTCAGGCTGATCAGCGTGCCGGCCGTCGTGGCCGCATTCCTGATCGCATCTCAGGTCTCGGGCGCCGGGATCTTCCAAAAAGCGCCGACGCAAATCACCGGCCAATAACCACCCGCATCCTTCAGCCGGCACCATCGACGGCGCAGGTCGGATTGTGCGAGCTTGAGGCGGTCTACATCGCTTTCAGGAAGCTTTCGCCGGCATCGCAGGGGATGCACTGGTAGGTCAGCAAGTCGAAGCCTGGGTTCCGGGGCTCGATCAGCGCGAGCCTCATCGGTTCGCCGCATTTCATGCAAGGCATCTCGACAGTGGCCTGAAACCTCGTGCATGTCGGCGTCGGCCGGGGTGATCGCAGCATGGTACCTCACCGTTCCAAGAGGCGAATGCAAGCAATTCCATTCGAGAACCTCAACCCCCGAATCATTATGTCCGATTCCGGACCTAATTGGAAGGCGGCCCTATCTCGGCCGGGTTCCAATGGGCCGGTTCCAGCAGACGCTACGGCTTCAGGGTATATTTCTTGCGCAACTCCGCGGCGATCTTGTCGGCGAGCTCCTGCGCATTCTTGGCGTGTTTGGGCGCGGTAACGACCGTGGGGCGCCAGCCCAGCATCGGATCCCGGCGGACCGACACGAACACCCCGCCGATCACCAGACGCTGCAGGATCATGTCCTCCAGTTCGGCGTCGGTCTTTTCTTCCTTGCCCATGCCATAACCTTCTGACCAATGATCAAAAGATACGACTGAGATAATAACGGTGTCACCAAAATGCGATCACAAGGGCGAGATTTTCGATGTGACGGAGGCCCGCCGCAAAGCGGGGTCCGAGCAGCGGATCAGTGATAACCGATGTCCGACCGCACCTTGCCGCGAAAAACCCAATAGGACCATCCGCTGTACATCAGGATCACCGGTAGCAGCACCAGTGTGCCGACCAGCAGGAACGCCTGGGTCCGATCCGAGGAGGCGGCCTCCGATAGCGTAAAATGATACGGCACGATCATCGGGAACAGGCTGATGGCGATGCCGAGATAGGACAGCACGAACAGCGAAATCGCCCCCGCAAACGGCAGCACTTCGGCCCGGCTCCCCAGCGCGCGCCATGTCATCCATGCGGCTGCCGCCGTTGCGACCGGCACCGGCGCCAGGATCAGCACGTTCGGCCAGCTGAACCAGCGCGCGGCGACGGCGTGATTCGCGACCGGCGTCCAGATGCTGACGATTGCGACGGCTGTCAATACGCCAATCAGGCAGGCGCGGCCGTGACGGCGCGCGGCGCTTTGAATCCCGCCCTCGGTTTTGAGGATCAGCCAGCCGGCACCGAGCAATCCGTAGCCGAACAGAAGGGCGACGCCTGTCATCACCGAAAACGGCGTCAGGAAGTCGAAGGCATGACCTGAAAATACCCGGCCATCGACTTCAAATCCCTGGATGAAGCTGCCGAGCACCACGCCCTGCGCGAAGGTGGCGATACCTGAGCCATAGCTGAAGGCGCGATCCCAAAATGTTTTGCGTGGGGCATCGCGAAACCGGAATTCGAAGGCCACGCCGCGAAATACCAGCGATAGGAGCATCACCAGAATGGGAAAATAAACCGCGGGAATGATGATGGCGAAGGCGGCCGGGAACGCCGCCAGCAATCCAAGCCCGCCGAGCACCAGCCAGGTCTCGTTGCCGTCCCAAATTGGCGCGATCGAATTCATGATGGTGTTGCGGGCTTCGGTGTCCGGCGCAAGGCCAAAGAGAATGCCGACACCAAGGTCGAAACCGTCCAGCAGGACATAGAAAAACACCGCCATTCCGAGGATCAGCGTCCAGATCGGAACGAAGTCGAGAACCTGGTTCATCGCGGCGGTCCTCCGCTAACGGCGGCGCCGGCCAGCACGGGAGCCTTGGGCCGTCCGGCCTCGATGGCCGAATCGGACTCATCCAGCGCCGCCGGCCCTTGACGCACCGCGCGCCACATCAACAGCACGCCCGAGGGATACATGAAGAGGTACACGGCCATGTACGCGAGCAGCGAGATCAGGACGTCGGAGCCTCTCAGGGAGGGCGAAACCGACTGCGCCGTGCGGAAAAGCCCGTACACCGTCCACGGCTGGCGGCCGACCTCGGTCACCGTCCATCCGGCGATGACCGCAAAGAACCCGATCGGCGTCATGATCTGGCAGAGCAGGAGAAACAGAGGTGTGTCGGTGAGCCGGCCACGCCAGCGCAGCCACCCGCCAAGCACGACAACGCCGAGCATCAATAGCCCGCAACCGACCATGATGCGAAACGCGAAGAACGGAATCGCGACCGGCGGCCGCTGGTCGGCGGGAAAGTCCTTGAGGCCCTTGACCTCGCCATCCAGTTCGTGGGTCAGGATCAGGCTGCCGAGATACGGCACCTCGATCGCGAAGTGATTGGCTTCGGCCTTTTCGTCGGGAATGCCGAAAAGCGTGAGCGGAATGCCGCGTCCAGTCTCCCAGCGCGCCTCGATCGCCGCCAGCTTGGCGGGCTGGTGTTCGCGGGTGTTGAGCCCGTGCGCGTCGCCGAGCAAGATCTGCAGCGGCACCAGCACGGTCAAAAGCCACAGCGCCATCGACACCATGGTCCGGCCTTCCTCGGGAGACTTGCCGCGCTTGAGGAGATAGGCGCCGGTACCCAGCACGACAAAGCCCGTGGTGATGAAAAACGCCACGACGGTATGGCCGAGCCGGTAGGGAAACGATGGATTGAAGATGACCTGCAGCCAGTCCTTTGGAAAGAAGCGGCCGTCGATCAGCTCAAAGCCGCCCGGCGTTTGCATCCAGCTGTTGGCCGCCAGGATCCAGAACGAGGAGAACAGGGTGCCAAGCGAGACCATCAGCGCCGCGACAAAGTGCGCCCAGCGCGGCACCAGCTTGCGTCCGAACAACAGCACGCCGAGAAACGCCGCTTCGAGGAAAAATGCCGTCAGGCCCTCATAGGCGAACAGCGGGGAGAGGACGTTCGCGGTGGCATCCGCGTAGCGGCTCCAGTTGGTGCCGAACTGGAAGGGCATGATGATCCCGGTGACGACGCCCATGCCGAAGGCGATGGAAAAGATCTTGATCCAGAACATCGAAACGCGAAGGTAGACGTCGCGCCCGGTAAAAAAATTGAAGCCTTCCAGCACCGCGATGAATGCGGCCATGCCGACGGTGAAGGCCGGAAGCAAGATATGCCACCCGATCACCCAGGCGAATTGTAACCGCGAAAGGAAAACCGGATCGAATTGCATTGCCGCTCCGCTGCGTAAAAGAGCCGGCAACTAACTTGATCGATATATTCCTGCGTGATTGTAGATTCATGACCTCTTGACGTTTTCCGATTGGCTTGTCCGATGTCGCGGCAAATCACGGCAACGGCAGCGGGCGGGCGGTGGACCGAAGGTCCACCGCGAAAAGCCCGTGCAGGGCCGGCAAGACGCTCGGTGCTACTGCTTTGCCGCCGTCACCAGCGCGCAGCCGCCATCGCCGAGCGGGCGGTAGGCCTTGTCCCCCGGCACGGTCTCGACGATTTTCAGATAGTCCCACGGCCCCTTGGATTCCTCGGGCTTCTTGACCTGAAGCAGGTACATGTCGCGCAGCACGCGGCCGTCGATCCGCAATTTGCCGTCATGGGTCATGAAATCGTTGATCGGGGTTTCCCGCATTTGCTCCATGACCTTGAGCGGGTCCTTGTTGCCGAGGGCCTTGACGGCTTTCAGGTAATGTATCGTTGCGCTGTAGACGCCGGCCTGCACCATGGTCGGCATGTGCCCGACCTGCTTGATGAAGCGCTGCGAGAAGGCGCGGGTCTGGTCGTCCTTGTCCCAGTAGAATGCCGAGGTGAATTGCAGGCCTTGCGCGGCGTTGAGGCCGAGCGAGTGCACGTCGGTGATGAACATCAACAGCGCCGCGAATTTCTGTCCGCCTTTGGTGATGCCGAATTCGGTTCCCTGCTTGATAGCGGTGGTGGTGTCGCCGCCGGCGTTGGCGAGGCCGATGATATCGGCTTTCGAGGCCTGGGCCTGCAACAGGAAGGACGAGAAGTCCGCGGTGTTGAGCGGCGCATAAACCGCGCCGAGGACCTTGCCGCCGTTCTTCTCGACGACCGCGGCCGTGTCGCGTTCGAGCGCGTGGCCGAATGCATAATCGGCGCCGATGAAAAACCAGCTCTTGCCGCCTTGCGCGACCACTGCCGAGCCGGTCACGGTGGAAAGCGCGTAGGTGTCGTAGTTCCAATGCGCCGCGTAGGGCGAGCAATTCTTGCCGGTGATGTCGGAACTGGCAGGACCATTGAACAGCACGAGCTTCTGCTTCTGCCGGGACACGTCCTCGACCGCGAGCGCGACGGCCGACGAGCCGCCATCGGTGATCATGTCGACGCCTTCGGTATCGTACCAGACCCGCGCGATGCCTGAGGCGATGTCGGCCTTGTTCTGGTGATCGGCGGTGACGATCTCGACCGGCTTGCCGAGCACCGGGCCGAAATCCTCCGCCGCCATGCGCGCCGCGACGCCGGTTCCCTTGCCGGTGATGTCGGCATAGAGCGAGTTCATGTCGCTGAGAACGCCGATCTTGACGCCGACATTTTCCTGGGCCGCGGCGGGCGTAGCGCCCACGGCAAGCGCCATAACGGCAAACGCGAAATACGCAAGCCTCATTCGTCCCTCCCTGACTGTGCCTGATAGCGCTCTTGTCGGCGCGTTGATCGCCACAATCTTACGCCGCAGTCAGCGGAGGGCAAGCGAAGTTAGCCGCGGCTGTGCAGGGGCTGCTCGGTTGGTTTCGCTGAAAGCCGGGTTGGGCCTTAAGAACCGGAATGGTCGGGACTGGCCGCCGGCGGATTGGCAACGATAGGGGGCAGGGTCGGTGCGCCCGGCGCCGGGGAAGGCGGGTTGGAAATCAGCGGCTTGTCGGTGTTGTTCGGCGACAATTCGCTGGAGCTGGCGCCGCCCAGGAATTGATCGAGCGTGGACTGGATCTTCTCCTTGACGGAATCCGGGCCGCGGTCGCTCATTTCCGTGTGCTGGAACGGCGTCTTGACGATGTTGATGCCGTCCTTGATGGCCTGTTGTGCGCTGGGCAGCACGCCGGGATCGGTCTTGAAGTTCGGGTCGTTGGAGCGGAACGACAGGATCTTCATCTTTTTGTCGAGCACAAAGGGAACGCGCAGATTATCGAGCGTGACCACCTTGGTGACGATATCGGGATGCTCCATGGCGAAGTACATCGCGGTGTCGCCGCCGTTGGAATGTCCAACCAGCGTCAAATGATCATAATCCGCGTTCGGGTAGCGGCTTTTCAGCTCGCCCAGCACGAACAGGATATTGGCTTCGCCCTTCATGTAGAGGCCCTGGCGGCCGACATACGGCTTGCCCGGTATCGTCATCAACGGCGGATCGGTCGGCAGATCCTGCTGGATGCTGGCGACCAGATAGCCCCTCGCGGCGAGGACATTGGCCAGGAAGGTATACTCGGTGGCCTTGACGGTGTTGCCGTTGCTGATGATCGCGACCGGCAGCTTCCAGAAGCCGTCTTCGGCCTTCATCTCGTAATCGCGCCGCACCGAGAGGTCCACCGAGACCGGCCGCTGCCGCGACGCGTCGAACAAATTGAGCGTCTCGTGCTGGATGCCCCATTTGACCATGGCGAAATAGAGGCCGGCCGAGAGCAGGCTGACACAGACCAGGACGGCTATTCCCCGCTTCATGGCGTTCCTCGATCACGTTTGACTCACCAGATGGTGTACAACGCTTCTTAGTCGATAGCGAACCGGCCCCGGTTAAATTAATTCGGGTCAATGCTGCTGTGCAGCAAATCGAATCGGTTGGTTCATACTTTGGTGCGGACCCGTGCAGCGGACGTCCGCCGGTCTAGACTAATTTCCTAGCCGACCTCACCGACTCGTAATTGCGCTGTGCCGTTTTTCGTCACGATCGGCTCGCTAACTCGCCGCACTCTTCGCCGTCGCGGTTTCGGTCGGGTCAGGCCGAACGGCGACATATCTTTTCCTCTGCCATTGCAGGAGTGTTCCGATGCGAGCGGTTTATCTCGCCCCCTTCGCTTTCGCTGTCGCCCTCGTGGCCTCGAATGTTGACGCCGCGGAGACGCCGCGCGACATCAAGGGCCTTTATCTGATGACCGACTATCCCGCGGTCACGGTGAGGCCCGGCACCACTTCGAACATTCCATTGCGGTTGCAGAATTACGGCCTCGGGCCGCAGCGATATCAGCTCTCGGTAACCGGGGTGCCGAGCGGCTGGACCGCGACAATCCTGGGCGGCGGACAGCCGGTCGCCGCCGCGATGCCGGCGCCGGACGCCAGCGTCGCGCTGCAGCTTCGGCTCGACATTCCGGCCAACGCCAATTTGAACGCGCAGACCCTGACCATCAAGGCGGCAGGGCAGGACAACCAGGCGACATTGCCGGTCGATGTCGCGCTCGCCAAGGAATTGCCGGCCAAGCTGACCGTGGATTCGAAACTGCCGGAATTGCGCGGCAGCCCGAAGTCGAATTTCGAATACACCCTCACCATCAAGAACGACAGCGGACGCAATCTGACCGCGAGCTTCGCCGCCAACGCGCCGGCCAATTTCGAGACCTCGTTTACCGAGGCCTACGGCACCCAGGAGCTTTCCTCGATTCCGATCGATGCCGGCCAGTCCAAGGACATCAAGCTGAAGGTGCGTCCGCCCTCTACCATCGACGCCGGGCATTTCCCGGTGCAGGTGACGGTCAAGGCCGAGGATGCTTCGGCCAGGACCGAGGTCGCGCTTGACGTGGTCGGACAGGCGCAGCTCCAGGTCGCCGGCCGTGACGGGCTGTTGAGCGCGACCGCGGTCGCAGGCAAGCAGAGTTCGATCCCGATCGTCGTGACCAACAGCGGCACCGCGCCGGCCGACAATGTCGCGCTGGCCGCGACCGCGCCGACCGGCTGGAAGGTCACGTTCGAGCCGTCCACCATCGACCGGCTGGTGCCGGGCAAGGACACCGAAGTGCAGGCGCTGGTCACCCCGAGCGACAAGTCGCTGGCGGGCGACTACATGACCGCGATCCGCGCCACCTCGCGCGGCGAGAATGCATCCGGCCAGTTCCGCGTCACGGTCGCGACCTCGACGGTGTGGGGAATGGCCGGCGCCGGCGTGATCGGCGTGGCATTGCTGCTGATGCTGGGTGCGGTTGCAAGGTTTGGACGCCGATGAGCAGCGCGGACAGCACCGCCGCGGCGGCCGGCAACATCGTCATCGCAGCGCGCGGCCTCACCAAGAGCTATGGCGGGGTCAGCGTCGTTGATGCCATCAATTTCGACATCGCCCGCGGCGAGGTCTTCGGGCTGCTCGGCCCGAACGGCGCGGGCAAGACCACCACGATCCTGATGATGCTTGGCCTGACCGAGATATCCTCGGGCGCGGTCGGCGTGCTCGGCCACGATCCGGCGCGCTCGCCGCTGCAGGTCAAGCGCCGGGTGGGTTATCTGCCCGACTCGGTCGGCTTCTACGATCATCTCACGGCGCGCGAAAACCTCGCTTACACCGCCAAGCTGATGGGGCTTGGGACGGCGGAACGGGCGCGCCGCATCGCAGCCGCGCTGACGCGGGTGCGGCTGGCCGATGTCGCCGACAAGCGGGTCGCGACCTTCTCGCGCGGCATGCGGCAGCGGCTTGGGTTGGCCGAGATCATCGTCAAGCAGGCCGAGATCGCCATCCTCGACGAGCCGACCTCGGGGCTCGATCCGCAGGCGACGCTCGAATTCCTCAGCCTGATCGAGGAACTCAAGGCCGAAGGGGTCACGGTGCTGCTGTCGTCGCACATGCTCGACCAGGTGCAGCGGGTGTGCGACCGCGTCGCGCTGTTTCAAGCCGGCCGCATTGTGCTGATGGGCGCGGTTGCCGATCTGGCGCGCCAGGTGCTTGGCGCGGGTTTTGTGGTCGAGGTCGAAGCCGATGGCGCGGGGCTGGCGCGGCGGCTTGCCACCATACCCGGCGTGACCAATGTGGAGACGCTGGGCACCGATCGTTTCCGCATGACGGCGGACCGCGATGTCCGGTCGGACGCGGCCTACGCCGTGGTCGGCGCCAACGGGTCGCTGCGAAGGCTTTCGGTCGACGAGCCCAGCCTCGAGGCGATTTATGCCCGCTACTTCCAGGACCAGACCGAACCTACCGGAGGGACCCGACATGCGGCGTGAGGGATCGCCTTTCCAGGGAAT
>Ga0181528_10002822_pt1 | contig 10725 bp, 8 predicted proteins | sample PEATcosm2014_Bin_47_FD_119742 | JGI IMG/M metagenome (GOLD analysis project Ga0181528, IMG submission 119742) | Peatland microbial communities from MTU Mesocosm Facility, Houghton, MI, USA - PEATcosm2014_Bin10_10_metaG | ecosystem: Environmental > Terrestrial > Soil > Wetlands > Peat | place... | reverse complement strand
CTTGCATCCTTATCCGAATGTTCGCTTCGACGCTCGTATCCAAGGGAAGAGCCGTATGCGGTAATTCCGCTCGTACGGATCCGTGCGGGGGGCGGTCAGCGATGGCCGTCCCTACCGCGACAGCGATGGTCGCTGGGGCCGAGGAGGCCGTCCCTAAGCGTTTTTCAACAAACTCCTAGTGCCCTTCGGAGACAGCAGCGCGCCGTTGCTTTACAAGGGACGCCAGGTGAAGGTGCTGCACTTCTCAAAGCCCGGTTTGATCGCCCGGCCGTCCACAGGAGATGCCATCGTAGCCCAAGAGGGTGAACCGCTCTTGCTCGTCCTGGAGAATCCTTCCACGCCCCAGTACGCTTCGGTCCGTGCCAGGCTGCGATTCGAAAACACCGACGCCTGTTTGTTCACTCCGGATCAATTCGGTGTTTCCGGTGAGGAGGGCAACGCCTCTAAGACTGGGAGTTCCGCGGCGGCCGACGCGGCGAACGGAAAAGGAGTTGGGCCGACGGAACTATCCAAATCAAGGGCACCCCAGTCAACCGGGTGTGAGGCCAACTCCGGCTGGACGTCGTTTAGCATCCCCCAATATGCGCAGGTCACCTTGCGCGCGCAGCCCCAGAGTGAATGGTTCCGTGATCGCAATACCCAATTCCCCAAGAGCGCGAAGCGCACCGGGTGGCTGACGTTACGCTATCAAGGCGCGGGCTCCAATGCGATCTATGAACAGAACATCGCCCTGCAGATCCAGTTCGAACCCAGCGGATTCTCCCTCATTTGGGCGCTCTTCTGCATTTTCGTATGGCTGCTGTGCGGTGCCTTGCTGTCCCTAGTTCTCCGTGTGTGGGTACCGAACCTCAAGCGGAAAAGGCAGTTGAACGACCAGATCTTGGATCTGGAGAGGCTGACCGCAAACATATCCATGAACGTGGACAGCAATCTCCGAGTCCTGCTGGAGGTGAAGCGGAGGACCCTGGATGAAATCCGCACGGGAACTGCGCCCATCTGGCCGAGTTACGGCGCATTCGCCCAGCGGGTGGAGCAGGCGCTGCCCAGCTTGAAGAAACACATCGAGGCGGCGCAGAACCTGGACGCCGCACTGAACCGCCGGCGCCTGCTGCTTGAGCAGGGAGTGGCGCTTACGCGGCTGAGCCAGATCGAGGACCTGCTCGAGGGCGTCTCGGAAACGCTCAAGCAGGATCAGCTCTCGGATGAAGACTGGGTTTCGGTCAACCAGCAACTCAGCGCTGCGCAGAAGCTGGTGCGCGAGCCTACCCTGCCCGACAAGGAAGCGTTTGAGGCGCTGCTGAGCAGGCGCTGGAATGACATTCGGGATCACTTTCGGCAGGAAGCTAATGGTGAGTTGCGTATTCCACCCTCTCTTTTGGACATGGAGCCGTGCTTCCCGGTTGCGTCGCTTCTGCCCCAGCCGGCAGCGGACGCGACCCTGTGGGTGAAGTCCATCGGCGTGGTGCGGGCCGATCTACAGTTGTCGGCACTGCAACTGTTGTGGGATTTTGAGTTTCTGGCTCCAAGGGATCCGTCGGACAGTGCGCCCTCCGCAGGGAAGCCAACTGAACCACTGGGTGCATCCACCGAGGGCGAGCATTCCGAAGCTCCGGTTGCCGCAGCCGAGGGCGCGCCGGCCGGAACGCCAGTTGCCCATGCTGACGGCAAGCAAGCCCAGACTGACGATCATTGTTTCGACAAGCTGGCGAAACGCGGGAAAGAAGCGAAAGAGAAATGGAAAGAAGCGAAAGAGGAATTGAAGCCACTCCTGGCCACGCCGGCCATCGATAACCTGCGGAAGGCCAAGTTGGTGTTGCGCCGACTGGCCGAACAAGTCGGGGAGGAGGATATCAAAAAGGCGCTCGAAGGCGGGCAAGCTCTGCTCATGATGGACCCCAATCCGCTCAGGCCAGATACGAGCATTCGCTTCAGCGTACGTTTCCGGAACGAGAGCTTGAACTCCGTCGCGGCGCGCAAGCTCGTATCGTGCCACTGGGCCTTCAGGGACCACCAGGAGTCCGCTTCTTTCTATCGAAGGGCCAAACGTTACATGAGGGATCTGATTCGCAGCCATTCGGGAAAGGTAGCTGCAGTCACCCAAGCGAAGCGGCGAGCCGAGGCTGACGCTGCGGCGATGAAGCCGCACTGGGAAGACGGCTGGGACGTCTATCATTTCTTCGAGAAAGCAACGGATGTGAGCCATATCTGCGTTAATTTCGACGGTTCGCATGGGAACCCGATCACGCCCGGTGCGGCCGGTAAAATGAACGCCGACACCGGCAAAGCGAGCGACGGCGTAGGCAAGAAGAGCGATGACGCCGACAAAGAGAGCGACGACGAGAAGTGGTGGGAGCGCACGGAGCGGCCCAGACCGGGCCCGTGTGGGCCGGAGGCATGGTCGCGTGTCGGGCTGGAGTTTATCCAGTTGGTCGCCGCACTACTGGTCCCGCTGGTGGCGCTGGCCGCATCGACGCTCAGGGGAGGATCGACCGGCCAGTGGTGGGAACTGGTTGCGTTAGGGTTCGGCTCCGATACCATCAAGAACATCCTCGTTGGCCGCGATGAGCCGGCGAGCCCGCCTCCGACCGCATTGAAGTAGGCAAGCCACGCCGGGTGCCGGAGAGATTCTCTGTACGCGTGGTGCGTCAATCCGATACCGATATCACCAGATATCGCTTGTGCCGAAGGGCAAGTCGGCATGTGATTCTGGCGCGCCGTACAAGTTGGATGGCGATCCGCCGCGATCCGACCTGTGCATCGTCCGCGAACCAGGTCAGCCCGCGCAGCCTGCGATTCTCCGAGAACGCCGTCTCGTACAGACGTTGGGATGCCGACCAAACCCTTAGGTTGAAGTTGGATTCCCAGATTCGATGGTTCTGCCCTTGCTGCTCCGCTCCGAAGTCTCGACGGCGGCCTCGCTCTTGAGCTTCAACACGGGCGCACAGGAGCCCACAAAGAAACGCACGAGCCGTCGGGCGTCGATGGCGTGCTACGGCGTGAGCGCCCGGCTGACGACGGCACCGGCGATTCCCCCGTGGCAAACGAGACCGCTACTGCCCGCCGTCGATCCGATTCAGGATTTGGTTGATGCGGGCATCGAGGAACAGCGGCCGTTCGGCCGCACCGGGATGGCTGCGGCGGAAGCTGGAGTGCGCCGTGGCGAACTCCGCCAGCGCCTCCGTCCAACGGCTCTGCAGGTAGCGCGCCTCTTCGCGCGGCCCTCCTCTCTTCTATCGCACGGTCCCACTTCGTTGCGGCGCGTGGCGCCCGATCCCTTACTTCCCCGCGGCGGCAACGGCCTTCACCTTCTCGGCATATTCGTCGATCAGGGCTTGGCCGGTGGCCTTGTCTCCATAGACGTGCCACACACTCACGCCGACGATTTTGTTGCCGATATATCCGGCCCACTTGCCGTTGTAGGTGACCATCTCCTTCAGTTTGCAGCCCGATGCAACGGTGCCGATCACCTGCGCGGTCCACTTGCGCCAGGTGAGCACCCCTCCGAGGTAGCGCTGCTTGCCGGCGGGTTCGTCCCGAACGCCCCCTTGATTCGAGACCGGTTCTTCCGGCGCCTGCGCCATCATCTCGATCACCTGGCCGCCGCCCGGCGCGAGCTGCCAACCGTAGCCGAGCTGCAGCTTGGGATCGAGGACGCAGTTGTTGGGCCAATCCGCGTGGGGCTTTTCGGCCTCGATTCCGTCGGCCACCCCTTGCGCCCGCATCTGGTCCATAGAGCCTTTTGGGATGACCTTGAAGCCGGCGGGCGGCGACGGCAGCGTGCCGGCAAACGCTACGTTTGCGAGGGAACCGGCCCAAAAAAGGCCGGCCACACTGAGGCAGCCGAATGCGGATCGTGCTGTCATTCTCATAGAGGAGCACTCCCTTCCATGGACGTTCGAGGCAGGCGCGCGAGGCCTCCGCCGTCTTTACGGCTGCGTCACCAATTCCACGCGCCGGTTCTTGGCGCGCCCGTCCTCGGTGGTGTTGGACGCCACCGGCGAGAACGGGCCCACGCCTTCCGGGATCAGACGGCGGCTCTCGATGCCGGCGGCCACCAGCGCCTTCACTACGGCCGCCGCGCGCGCATTGGACAGTGCCACGTTCGTCTCGCCCGACCCCACATTGTCGGTGTGCCCGACTACCCAGACCTTCAGAGCCGGGCTCGCCTTCAGCAGCTTCACCACCTCGTCGATGGCTGGCTGCGACTCGGGTTTGATGTCGGCCTTTCCGAAGTCGAAGAAGATCCCCGGCACCTCGACGTGACCGACATCGGCGAGGCCGCTCTTCAGCGCGTCGGCGTTGGCCACCACGTCCTGCTGCATCTTCTGCACTTCGACGATCAGGAGCCTGTAACCGAAGAAGTCCCCTTCGGGCTGCAGCTCCACCCACGTTTCGGAGCCGGGCTTGGAGATCAGGAAGGTCGTTTCGTACCGACTGTTCGCTGCCACCCACAGCACCTTGCCGCCCAGCTTCAGTACGGCGTTCTGATAGTTACGTTGAATCTGGAGATTGCTGGGACGCGCTCCAGCGGCCGGGTCGGGCAGGTACGACCACTTCGTCAGGTGGCCTTCGACGTGCTGCTCCGCCCTGCCGTTGCCCTTCTGGACCATGAACTCGTGGGCGTCGAATGGCGTGTCCGTATATAAGTCGATGACGAAACCCGGCATCCGGGTGAAGAGTGCCGGGTCTTTCGATCCAGCACGGTCCTGGGCCTGCGCCGCGCCCGGCAGCGCCGCGGTGAGCAGAATTGCCGCGAAAAAGATGATGCTTCGAAATCTCATGTCAAATTACTCCTTCTGGTGCACGCGCGCGTGACAGGTGGACACGCTGAGGCGTGCGCTCACGCTCGGCGACACAGCCCGCAACTAGTAACGCGAGATCGGCCGGAATTCTCCATCAGACTTTGACTGTGCGGATCGCCGGCAGCACTACTTCACGCGCGGCGCGCACTGCATGACGTACGCCTCGTGCGGGCCCGTGATTGGGTTGGGCGAGAGGACCTCGAGCCCGATCCAGCCCTGATAGTGGCCGCCTGGGGCGCCCATCTTGGTGGCCTGGTAGGTGACGAACTTGGTCCCCGGCCCTGTAAACGTCACGGTCTCTTCGCGGATGGGCCGGTATTCCTGCATGAAGCGGACGACCGCGGAGCCGGCGCCATTGGCGGCGATCGCCCAGCGGAAGGTCATGTCGTTGGTCGGGCAGGCCGCGTTGAAGTTGGCGCTGAACTCGCCCGCTTTCACTTCCGTGACGCGGAAGCCCGGGGCATTTGCCGGCAGATTCTGCGTGGGCGGCGCAGGCGGCGGCGGGGCCGGGTTGACAGCCGGCGGCGGGATGGCGCGGGCGATCGTGGATCCGTTTCCGCAGGTGTAGTCGACTCGGACTGCGTCGGACATCACCGCCCCGCGTTTGCCGCCGTCATCCACTACCGCCGCTTCGATCCGGATCTGGCCGTGGATGTCCTGTTGCATGTTCGCGCCCCGGCCCAAATGGAACGTAGGGCCGAAGTCCTTGTCCTTCGCGCCTTCGTCGCCGAAATCGACCGTCACGCCCGCCGGACCGGTGAAGTGATACCAGACGTTTCCCGGCGCGCTCGTTTCAATCGTGGCGCTGAGCGCGAGCTTGCAGTTGCTGGATTGGTCTACGTTGACGATCAGCTTCACGAATTTGACGTGTGCGGCGTCGGTCCCCGCCGGCGCGGCGGCTGCCAGCGCGCCCAGCGCAATGCAGGCCCCCAGTCGTGCCATCGCGGGCATGTAAAAGCGCGAGTATCTCGACATCGTTTGACCTTCCTTCCGCTGTCCGCCGGACGTGGAGCCTCGTTTCCCAGACAATGCTCGCCGGCGAGACCTCAGCCACCCAGTAACGCGGGAATGGCTGCGAAATTCCCTCAATGCAGAGTGTTGACGCACCGCAACCGGCGCCGATCAGTCGCATAAGACATGGAGACGGACGAGTCCAGATCGTGATCCTTCCACCGCATGTTGAGGGCGAATCCGCCGGGTTGCCAATCCGGAAGCAATCGAGGTGCGACCGGCGGACGGGGCCGTGGCCGAGAAACGCGCTTGCACTAAGCCGCTTCGCGGCAGGGGCCAAGCGGGGCCGTGCGCTTTGTCAGGACAGCGTTTTGTCAGGACGATTGCGCCAAGTCGGCCTAAGCGGTAGCACGGCGTTCTGATGCTGGCATGCGCTGAACTGCACCTACGCGAACGGTTCGGAATGAAAGCGCTATACAATCCCCTAAAAGCAATCGTCCTGCCAAACCTGTAGGGCGGCTTACTGCAAGCGGTCGTATCGGGAATGCGCCGGCGTTCAGCCCCGGCTTGCTCCTCATCCACACCACACCGCCGCACTCCCGAGACAACACTCAGGACTTAACGCTCTTGTTGGAGGGCAGCGCTGTCAGACAGCGTTCCGGCTGTGCCTCGTAGGTTCCGTGCTACGCCTGCCCCGAAAGGCGATAGCACTTCGCAGGTCAGGGCGTTTTCCGTTCTGGTGGCCGGCCTCGTGCATGGAACGTGATTCTCAAGCGCTTCGCCAGTAGTGTACCTCCCTGCCAATTCTTCACAACGGCGCATCTTGTCTAGAATTAGGTGGGTGGTCGCTTTCTAGACGAGTGTTCTGGGTTCGTGGTTCCAACCCGCAAGCCAGGCATATATGGCGTGCTCCTGTTCGTCGACTGAGCGGAACGTCCCGTGTAGGATCATCTTAGCCGAACTCTCCTCGTACAATCGAGGAGCTAAAGTAGCTGTGCGCCGAGAAATGGTCACCTTCGTGCCGTCGAGCATTGTGTGAAGAACGCATGGATCGAAAAGGCGCGTGCCCTGTTGCTTCCGTCGATCGATCCGGGCGCCGGAGGAGAGGATAGATCCGTCTATGAACGCTTCGCGATTCCTTACGCCTTCAAACCGCAGTTAAGCCTCGCTGAAGCCGTGATTGCGGCCGCCGCGGCGTTCTTGCGAATCTTCCTGGGTTCCCTGCTCTTCGCTGTCTGGGGCACCTACAGCCTGGTGCTCTGGACTTCGATTCGAAGCCACTTCTGGCGTGTTGCCGCGCTCTTACCGATATTCGCTTGCTTCCTTCTGTCGTGCGGCTTGCTGATGCTCGCGATTTCGGCAATGCTCAGAACCATCTCGCCCAGACGCCGCTGAGCCGCTGTTGAGTCCCGCGCCCAATGCGTGAAATCTGACCCCGAGTAATCATTCTGACACCTCCGCAGCGTATACTTTTCACTTCGCTCGCCTGGAGGATGGATGCAACTTTTCGGCCAAACCGTTTCCATTGGAAGCGGGATTTTCCTCTTGTTGGCTCTCGCCATGGCGTTGAGCTTCGAGTTCGTCAACGGGTTTCACGACACGGCCAACGCGGTTGCCACAGTCATTTACACCCACTCCTTAAAACCATGGGTTGCCGTAATATGGTCCGGCTGCTGGAACCTGATTGGTGTTCTCACGTCAAGCGGCGCGGTTGCGTTCGGGGTGCTCGCTCTGCTGCCCGTGGAGCTAGTGCTCAACGTAGGTTCCGGCGCAGGGTTCGCAATGGTTTTTGCCCTGCTGATTTCGGCAATCATCTGGAACCTCGGCACTTGGTACCTGGGGCTGCCGGCCTCCAGTTCGCATTCGCTGATTGGGGCCATTCTGGGCGTTGGGCTGGCCAATTCGTGGATTGCGGGCGCGCACCATTTCGGCGAGGGCGTCAACTGGGGTAAGGCAAGTGAAGTGGGCTTATCTCTGTTGATTTCCCCCATCGTGGGATTCGGCTGCGCGGCCTTACTCTTGCTGTTGAGCAAGACTCTGATCAGGAACAAAGAACTTTACTCGGCGCCTGCGAAAGACGTGCCGCCGCCGCATTGGATTCGCGGGTTGCTGGTGCTCACGTGCACTGGCGTCAGCTTCGCACACGGTTCGAATGACGGCCAGAAGGGCATGGGCCTCATCATGTTGATCCTGGTTGGCATTCTGCCTCTGAGCTTCGCCGTCGATCTGGGCACTGGACGGCCCGTCATCGCCGACCTTGCAGCTACAACGCAAACCATCTCGTTCCAAATGGACCGTCACGCCCCTGGCGTTGCCATGGCAGGATATCAGGCAGCCGCGGACGAAGTGTCCGCATACTTAAAGACCACGGGCAAGGTGGACCCGCGCACCTACGCGGCGATCGGAGCGAAGTGCAGGGAGATCTCCGAAACCCTGAACGGGAAAACCAGCCTGACTGAATTGAACGAGGATCAGCGTAAGATTGTGCGAAGCGATCTTTACCTCACCTCGGAAGGGCTCGGCAAACTGATCAAGCAGAAGAAGCTGGAGGATCCGCAGGAGCGGGAGGCGGCTGCAGCCCTCAAGTCCGAAATAGACAAGGTGATCAAATTCATCCCTGTCTGGGTGAAAATCGCCGTTGCGATGGCGCTGGGCCTCGGCACGATGATCGGGTGGAAGCGAATTGTCGTGACTGTCGGGGAAAAAATCGGAAAGGAACATCTGACCTACGCACAGGGCGCATCGGCGGAACTGGTGGCTATGGCGACGATTCTGGCCGCTGACCGCATGGGCCTTCCCGTCAGCACCACCCATGTGCTTTCCTCGGGCGTCGCTGGCACAATGGCCGCGAATCGATCGGGGTTACAGATGGAAACTTTGCGGAATCTCCTGCTCGCTTGGGTTCTGACATTGCCGGTATGCGTATTGCTTGGCGCGGGGGTCTTCGCGTTCGGGTTTAACGCCCTGTTACGGCTCGGAATCAAGTAGCTTGTGCGCAGGCCTTACGCCCAGGTCTATCGAAATCAAGAGCACGCGATTCACAGTTGTAGGCAGGCCACGGCCGTGTCACGGCGCCTGATAGAGTTTCGGTTTTAATCGACCTGATCCTCGCCATTCCTCGCTGCGATCCGGGTCTTCCTCCGCGCTCGTGGGAGATACTACTGACGGTTCTCGCTTGGCGGCAACAGGTCACCGAAGGTCGCGCCGATTTCGGCGTGGAACAAGCCTCCGGAGGTGGTGGCGGGGCGGCGTGGCGACCGCGAGGACGAGAACGAAGGAGAGGACTTGACAACGCGTTCCGCTCTCGATTATGCTTCGCACGCGGTCAAACCTACTCTCTCGAAGATGGTCTGTGTGCAGTTGAGTATGCTTTGGACCGCTCGCGGCCAGTGTTGTTCCCTCGGGTGAGGCTTGTTTCAGGACTCGACTGCCCTCGGTTTCGACGGAGGCTGGGATCAAGTCAGGCAAGGCAGCCCGAGGCACGGGCCGGCGAATGCCGAACAGCAGACGAATTCCTAGATTCCAACAGGAAGCGAGACTACGACGACACCATGAAGAACTTCGATAATCTCAGAGTTGCTATCGTTCTTAGCATAGCCTGCCTGATGGGCACCGCCGCCCTCGCGCAGGGACCGCCGGTGAACATTTCCGCGGCGCGGCATCCGCACCTGGCCGACGCCCAGCAGCAGTGCAAGCAGGCCTGGACCAAACTCGGGGAGGCGCAGAAGGCCAACGATTGGGACATGCAGGGCAATGCGCAGCGAGCCAAAGGGCTGCTGGTGCAGGCAGCGGAGTTGATGAAGCAGGCGGCCGAATCAGCGAACCAAAACGCTCACAAACCGAAACCGGGAAGCGGCCCGACCGGCCAGGCGCCGGTCTTGAACATTTCCCCGGCCCGGCACCCGCACCTGGCGGCCGCGCAGCAGGAGATCCATAAGGCCTGGCAGAAGATGGTGGAAGCGCAGAAGGCCAACGACTGGGACATGGACGGTCATGCCCAGAAGGCCAAGGAACTGCTCGCTCAGGCGACCAAGGACCTCAAGGCCGCGGCCCTGGCGGCAAACGCGGGAGGCGCGGCGAAGAAGGGCAAGTAATCCGCGTGGTTGCCTGGAGGGAGCCGTGCGCCAACCAGCAACTGCCCCAGGTTTGGCCGTCCCGGGTCCGGCCTAGTTCGGGTGTCTTGCCGAGGGCTATTGTATACCGGGCTAATCTAGGGGAACGCGTCAGCGCCGAGTTATCGCGCTGCCCTTAGCAGCACCGCGTTCCGATCGAAGTCCAGATACCGGCGCTGCCCATCGGTGAATCCGCCGACGTTAACGACGCTTCGGGTGTCGACGCCCATCCGCTCGAGCGACAGCCGGTGGGCGACAGGCGAGATCACCAGCCTGCCGGAATCCTCGAAGCCGATGAACCCGCGGTCGAACAAGTGATCGAAGCTGGGCGTCAGCAGCAGGCCGTTTTCACCGTTGAGGCGTTCCTCGTTGGTTGAATCGCGCCAGGGCTTGCAGTGGCTGGCGACTCGGTGGACTGGATTGTCGGCCCCGGTGATTCGGAATCGCCTCAACGCTCAGCGCCCAGATGCGCGACCGGGGATCCACCGACCCCGAATCATGACGCCGTCCACCGTCGTTCTGCTTGATGTGCTTTCCACTCCGAGGTAAGGTCCAAATGGCTACCGATAATGCCAATATCGCTCACTACTGAGGGGAATGGAAGAATGAGTTGGCTGTAGCGGACCAAGCGGCAGGGTGGCACCGGTTGAAGGCCTTGGTGCTGGATAGCGTCTCGTCGCTGATCACCCGCAGAGTCTACAATCTCGGGCCGGACGAGTTCATCGCTTGGTACGGTCTGGAGCCGCGGCCCGGCTTCACCAAGGCCTCAGTGAACGCCTGGCGAATGGCTGTTGAAGCCCGCGGACTCGGCCCGATCTCCATCAACGTCCGGATCACCGCCGTTCGCAAGCTGGCGGTCG